>Ga0164241_10002632_pt1 | contig 19045 bp, 19 predicted proteins | sample OricomyardsoilBY_FD_108780 | JGI IMG/M metagenome (GOLD analysis project Ga0164241, IMG submission 108780) | Backyard soil microbial communities from Emeryville, California, USA - Original compost - Back yard soil (BY) | ecosystem: Environmental > Terrestrial > Soil > Unclassified | place: USA...
AGCGTTGTCGTAGGACTCGCCCACGAGCTTGAACGCGCCGTTGGACTGCTTCACGGCGTACGCGGCGACCGGGGAGTCGGCCATGGCGACGTTCGCGCGACCGGACTTCAGCGCGAGGTTCACGGCGTTCTGGTCGGGGAAGACCTGGACGTCGACCTTGCACTTCTTGGCCTGGGCGGCGGCGTCGTCGGCCTGCACGGTGCCCTTCTGCACGGCGACCTTCTGGTCACACAGGTCGGCGACCGTCTTGATGTCCGGACCACCGTCGGTGGGGACGTAGAACGAGCTGCCGGCGGTGAAGTACGTCGCGAAGTCGACCGTCGCCTCGCGCTCCTTGTTGTCCGTGAAGGACGAGATGCCGACCTGGTACTTGTCGGCCTTGATGCCCGGGATGATGCCGTCGAACGGAGCGTTCTGGACATCGACCTTCAGGCCGAGCTTCGTGGCGATGGCCTTGATCAGGTCAACGTCCATGCCGACGACGGTCTTGCCGTCCTTGTCGAAGAACTCGTTCGGCGCGTAGGACGCGTCGGACGCGACGACGAGCGTCTTGCCCTTGAAGGCGTCCGGCACGGCGATGGCGGCGGTGGCCGTCGTGTCCGTGGGCGCTGCGGTGGTGGCGGCGGTCGTGTCGTCCTTCTTGTCGTCGCCGCAAGCGACGAAGAACATGCTGACCGCGACGAGTGCGGCGATGACGACTGCGAGCCGTCCGAACCTGGCGTTCATGGAATCCCCTCTGGAAATGGCTACTGCATGGACGCCGAGACAATAACCCCGTGGGGGCCGTCCATGTTGCTGCGAGGGGCACTTCGGCGCCGATTTCGCCATGTCGGTGCGCGGTGGCGACCATCGGGGGGTGCGGTATGGACCGAGTGGCGGTTGACGACGCGTCACAAGCCCACCATGGTTGACTGCGGCGTACTCAGGACCGGCACGGAGGGTGGTCCTCAGTTGTACGAACCGTCAGGGTGGTTTGCCGGGTCATCGGGCGGTCGTGTGACCGAGCGCACCCCGGTGGGCCGTTTTGGCGCACTCCTCAAGGGCCCTCCAGCGGGCCGCATCGGAAAACCCGATGGGCGCTCCGCGCGTCTGCGAGCATGTCCCCATGACCTCGGAGATGGCCCGGATCGAGCTCCCCGCACGCGTCCCCGATGCGTGGCGCGCGGCCGGCGCCGCCGTGGTGGGCGGCGTCCTCCTCGGCGCCATGGGCCGGGGCGTCGACCAGTTCGAGGCGCGGACGATCCACTGGTTCTCGGCCCTCGGCGCGCCGTGGCTGCTCGCGGCGTTCGTGATCGGCGCGTTCGTGGGCCGGCGGCGGCTCGGCGCGGCCGCCGGGGCGGGAGCGCTGGCCATCGGCTCGCTCTCCTACTACGCGATCTTCCACTTCGTGGAGCACAAGATGGGCGGCTTCACGTCCGGGGCGGTCGGCCTGGCCTGGGCGGTCGGCGGGATCCCGGCGGGCGCGGTGTTCGGCTGGGCGGGCGCGGCCTGGTGGCAGCGGCGCGGTCCGCTGTCCACCGCCGCGGTGGCCGGCGCGCTGCTCGGCGAGGCGCTCCTGCTGCAGAGCATCTGGCATCGGCCGCTCGCCATGCGGGTGCTGGTGATCGAGGCGATCGCCGGCGTGCTGTGCGCGCTGCTGCTCACGCGGGAGCGCAGCCGTGCCCTGGCCATGACCGCGGGCGTGGCGCTGCTGGTCGTCGTCGCCGAGCTGGTCCTGCGCGAGACGGCACGGGCCGCCGGCTGGTCCGGCGCCTGAGCGTCAGCGACCCGCGAAGAACGACGCCTGCTGGAAGCGCAGGCCGGCCAGGGCCTGATCGACCCGGGCGGGCGACAGGGTCCCGACGTACGTGCCCAGGCGCGTCTTCTCCACGCTCAGGACCTGGGAGACGACGAGGACGCTCCGCCGCGGCAGGTCGCCCTCGCCCGGGTCGAGCAGGACGTTGCCCGGCTCGGTGGCGCGGCCCAGGTTGGAGGTCGTCGCGCACACGACCACCGTCTCGACGCGGGAGCGGTTGAGGACGTCGTCCTGGAGCACGACGTGGGGGTGGGCCGGGCCGCCCGGCGGATCCCCGAGCGCCTCCGGCGCGATCCAGAAGACGTCGCCGCGCGCGATGGACGATGGACCCACGTCGGGCGGAGGGGCGCTGCGCGGTTCCTCGCGGTCGGTCGGCACCCGGGGCACGGTATCGGTCGCCCCGTTCGCCCGGCGGGCCTAGACCCAGGGTCGTGAACGGGCCCGGTGGCCGTGGCGACGCTTGTTGACGGTGCGATCATATGCGCCGATGCCTGACGAAGAACGCCTCTGGGGAGGCAGAACGCTGGAGGCGCGGAGGGCCGAGCGGTTCGACCGCCTGCTCGACGCGGGGACGGAGCTGCTGGGGACCGGCGGCGCCAGCGCGGTGACGGTTCGGGCCGTCTGCCGGGCCTCGCGCCTGTCCGAGCGGTACTTCTACGAGAGCTTCACCGACCGCGAGGAGCTGCTGATCGCGGTCCACGACGCGGTCTCCGAGCGGGCGCGGGACGTGATCGCCGACGCGGTGCTCGAGGCGGGGCCCGATCCGCGTGACCTGGCCCGGGCGGGGCTGTCGGCCTTCACGGCCTTCCTGGAGGAGGACCGCCGCCGCGGGCGCATCCTCCTGGCCGAGCCGTTCTCCGACGCGACGCTGGTGCGCCACGGCGTGGTCACTGTGCCGAGCTTCGCCGCCCTGCTCGGCGTGCAGATCGTCGCGGCGTTCGGCTCGGGCGTGGACGAGGTCGACGCCCGCCTCACCTCGGTGGCCCTGGTCGGCGCGCTCGCCCACCTGTACCTGGGGTGGCTGAACGGGACGATCGACGTCTCGTCCGAGCGCCTGGTCGCCCACGCGACCGAGCTGATCCTCAGCGCGGCGCCGACCTCCTCGCGCTGACCCGTCTGCCGCCTGACGATGTCGCAGGTATGCACGTAGAGCGTGCATACCTGCGACATCGTGGGTGGTGGGGTGGCGGTGGAGCGGGCGGGGCGGTATTCTGACAACGCATGTTGTCGGTTGCACAGGAGCAGCAGCAGGTGGAGCTCGGGCCGCTGGGCCCCGGGACGCTGACGTGGGACTGCATCGGCGACCTGCGCTGCGCGCTGCTGATCATCCGGGCCGGGGTGCTGCAGGCCATGCACCCGGCGGTCGGTGCCGCCCTGATGGACCACTCCGACGTCTTCGAGAACCAGTGGAACCGCCTGCTGCGCTCGGTCCCGCCGATCCTCGCCACGGTCTACGCGGGGGACAAGGCGCCGGCGATCGGCCGCCGCGTGCGGGACTTCCACACCGGCATCTCCGGGGTGGACGACACCGGTCGCTCCTACCACGCGCTCACGCCCGACGTCTTCTTCTGGACGCACGCCACGTTCTTCGAGAGCCAGATCGCGATGCGCGAGCTGTACGCCCGCCCGCTGCGCCGCGACGAGAAGGAGCGGCTCTACGACGAGTCGATCCGGTGGTACGCCACCTACGGCGTTTCGCTGCGGCCGGTCCCGCCGGACTACGCCGCGTTCGAGCGCTACTGGGACGGCATGGTCGCCGACGTGCTCGTCGCCACCGAGCCGGTGCGCTGGACGTTCTCGCCCGCCGCCCGGGAGTCGCCGCCGCCGTTCCCGTGGCTGGCCGGTCTGCCGTGGAAGGCGCTGCGGCCCGTGGTGGTGGACGGATCGAACTGGCTGGCCCGGGGGACGCTGCCCGTGCCGATCCGCGAGCGCCTCGGCCTGGCGTGGAACGCCCGGGACGAGCGGCAGCTGCGCGCGTTCCGCGTCGCCGTGCGCGGGACGTTCGGCGCGCTGCCGACCGAGTGGCGGTACGGCACCGCGGTCCGCAGGGCGCGGCGCCGGGGCCGGGCCGAGACCGCCGCCGCGGAGCCGGCCTAGCCGTCCTGCCGGTCCGCGCCCGTCTTGGTCGTGTAGAGCTGACCGGCACCGCCGCCCATCGCCCGGCGCACCAGGCCGGGCAGCAGGATGCGGGCCACGGCGGCGAGCGCGTACGGCTTGGGGACGTACCGCTCGGCCTTCCCGTGCAGGCCGGTCTCGACGATCGCCTCCGCGGCCTTGTCGGCGCTGGAGACCATCCACCGCGTGTGCGGCTTGGCCCGCAGCTCGTCGGCGGGGAAGCCCTCGGTGACGACGAACCCGGGGAGGACCAGGCCGACGTGGACGCCGTGCTCGCGCTCCTCGGCGTAGAGGGAGTCCGACCAGCCGGCCAGCGCGAACTTGCTCGCCGAGTAGGCGCCCGCACCGGGGCGGGAGATGCGCCCGGCGGTGCTCGACACGTTGACGATCGCGCTCGGCGCCGACGCGCGCAGCAGCGGCAGCAGCGCCTCCGTCACCCGGAGCACGGCGTCGAAGTTGATCGCCATCGTGCGGCGCACGTTCTCGTAGCCGCCGTCGCCGAACGTCGCGCGCCACGAGGCGCCGGCGTTGTTGACCAGGAGCGCGAGGCGGCCGCCGTGGACCTCCTCGACGTGGGCCCGCAGCCGGGCGGGCGCGTCGTCGTCGGTGAGGTCCGCGGCGACGTAGGTGGCGGGGCAGGGCAGCGCGGCCGCGAGGGCGGCGAGCCGGTCCTCGCGGCGGGCGACGAGCACGAGCTCGATGCCGGGCTCGCGGGCCAGTCGCCGGGCGGTCTCCTCGCCGATGCCGCTGGACGCACCGGTGATCAGCGCGACGACGGGGGTGGAGATCGTCATCGCCGGGCCTACCAGCGCTGGTGGACGTAGGGGGCGATGCGCGCGTCGTAGACCGCCGCGATCCGCTCCATCGTCTCGTCGCTGAGCGCGGCCACCTCCGCCGCGGCCGCGTTGCCCTGGGTCTGCTCGGCGTTGCGGGCCCCCGGGATCACGGTGGAGACCGCGTCGTGCATGAGGATCCAGCGCAGCGCGAGCTGGGCCAGCGTCGCTCCCTCGGGGACGAGGGGACGCAGCTCCTCGACCGCGTCGAGGCCGACCTCGAACGGCACGCCGGCGAACGTCTCGCCGACGTCGAAGACCTCGCCGTGGCGGTTGAACTGCCGGTGGTCGTCCGCGGAGAACGTGGTGTCCCGCGTGTACTTGCCGGACAGCAGCCCGGAGGCGAGCGGCACGCGGACGATGACGCCGACGCCGCGGCGGCGGGCCTCGGCGAAGAACAGCCCGGTGGGCCGCTGCCGGAAGGGGTTGACGATGATCTGCACGGTCGCGACGCCCGGGTACTCGATCGCCTTGAGCGCCTCCTCGACCCGCTCGACGCTGACGCCGTACGCGGCGATGCGCCCCTCGTCGACCATCGCGTCGAGGTCGGCGAAGACCTCCGGGTGGTAGTAGAGGTCGGTCGGCGGGCAGTGGAGCTGGACGAGGTCGAGGGTCTCGACGCCGAGGTTCTCCCGGGAGCGGTCGTTCCACGCGCGGAAGTGGGCCGGCGAGTAGTTCTCGACCGTCTGGTCGAGCCGGCGCCCCATCTTGGTGGCCACCGTGATCCCGTCGTCCGGGCGTTCGCGCAGCAGCCGGCCGACGAGGCGCTCGGAGCGGCCGTCGCCGTAGACGTCGGCGGTGTCGAAGAACGTGACGCCCGCGTCGGCGGCGGCGTGCAGCGTGGCGACCGCCTCGTCCTCGTCGACGTCGCCCCAGTCGGCGCCGATCTGCCAGGCGCCGAAGCCGATCTCCGAGACGGTGCGGCCGGTCCGGCCGAGGGTGCGCGTGTGCATGCGGTTGAGGATAGTGCGGGCGTCCCGCGGGCTCCCGTCAGTCGCTGAACAGCGTGCGCGTGTCCGGACCCTGGTGGGTCTCGGCCAGCGCGGTGATGGCGTCGACGGTGCGGCGCAGCTCCTCGACCATCGGCGCGGCGGCGGGGCCCAGCCGGGGCCGCTCGCGCTCGAACGCCGCGGCCAGCTCGCGGTAGTAGACGCGGGTCGCGAGCCCCTGGCCCTGGCCGAAGCGCGCCCACAGCGCGTCGCCGTGGGTGCGGTAGTCCAGGAGGATCGCGCGGGCGTTGTGGAGCTTGTCGGCCAGGCAGACCCGCAGCGCCGCGGGGGACTTGTCCGGGAACGCATCGAGGTAGGCCTTCTTGGCCGCGTACCAGCCGCGGCCGCCGGTGGGTCGGCCCTCGCCGTCGTCCACGAAGTCGCTGTTGGCCAGGACGATGTCCGCCACCGGCTTCCCGAAGGCGGCCGCGATCTCGGCCAGGGCGGCGGTGCCGCCGCCGTCCTCCACCACGTCGTGCAGGAGGCCGCCGATCGCCTCGTCCTCGTCGCCCTCCATCTCCAGCACGAGCGAGGCGACCGCCAGGAGGTGCGCCGCGTAGGGCACCGGCGTCCCCTTGCGCAGCTGCCGCGCGTGGTGGGCGGTCGCGTAGTGCAGCGCCGCGTCGAAGCGGGCGGTGAGCAGCGGGGTGTCGGTGTACGACTCGGGCACGGGCGGGGAGAAGGGTGTCAGCCGGAGGGGTCGGGATCCTCGCGGCCGTCCGGCCCGCGCTCGGTCGACCACTTGAGGGTGGCGAGCGCGCCGAGCAGCAGCAGCGTCACCACGTTGGCGCCGATCACCGCCACGTCGCCGCGGAGCACGCCGTACACCGACCAGAGCGCGACGCCGGCGCCGAAGACCAGGACGTACCCCCAGGACAGGTCGCGGGCGTGCCGCGTGCGGAACGTGCGCAGCAGCTGGGGGACCCACGCGGTGGTGGTGAGGATGGCGGCGAGCACGCCGAGCGCGGTGGTCATCGGCCGGCGAACGTGAAGCGGGAGACGGTCATCGTGCCCTCCCGGGGCGGGGTGGCCGGCTGCTGCCAGTCGGGGTACCAGGCGTTGAAGATGGTGTGCAGCGCGTTGCCGGGCGCCGCGGCGGAGCGGAACAGCTCCCGACCGTCGGCGGTGAACGTCACGTCGGTCCCGTCGCGGACGAAGGCGTACTCGTGCTCGGCGGCCGCCGGGTCGAAGGGCAGCGTGGCGCGACGCTGGGCGACCGGTGTCTTGATGCCCCGGCGCCACACCGTGAGGAGCACCTGGTGCGGTGGACCGGCGGGGATCTCGAAGTCGAGCTCGTCGCTGGAGTCGGTGGCGAAGTCGTGGAGGTAGAGGAAGAACGCGCTGATCGAGCCGGGGACGCCAGCCGAGCGCAGGCGGGCCGTGTACGTGCCGTTGCCGGTGGTGCCGACGCTCTGCAGCTCCCCGCCGTCGAGGCTGCCGCCGGGCAGCCTGAGCGTGAGGCCGGAGGGGCCGAACCCGACGTTGGACGGCACGAAGGCGCCGCGGCCGAGCGGGTGCGCGGTCACCTTCCACGTGGCCGGGGCCGGGGCGTGGAAGTCCGAGACCTGGGGCGCGGGCGCGTCGTGGCCGCAGCCGGCGAACAGGGCGGTCGACGCGGTCAGGGCCAGCATGGGGAGGCGAGGCCGCATCCTCCTCATCGTAGGGCCCGCACCGCGCCGGGCCCCGGCGGCTGGGACGATCAGCCGGTGACCGACGATCCGTCCGCTGACCGCCCGCTGCCCGGGCTCGAGATCCGCGGGACGGGCGGGCTGCTCCTCGACGAGCCGTTCCTGCTGCGCCCGCGCGGCGCCGAGCCCGACGAGACCCTGGTGTGGCGCGGACGCCTGCGCGACGACGACGGCCGCGTGTGGCGGGCCAACGCGGCCCGGGCCGAGGACCTGGGGACGATGTGGGCGCCGTCGAAGGGCCCGGCCGGCCCCATCCCGGCGCTGACGTCGCTGCGGCCGGTGGCCGTCGACGTGCGGCTCGAGCTGCCGGACCGGCGCACCGCGACCCGGGAGATCACGCGCGTCCTGCTCGCCGACGGGGTGCGGGTGCGTCGCTGGCGGGAGGGCGTGGTCGGCACGCTGCTGCGTCCCGCCGACGAGGCGCCGACCGCCACCGTCGTGGTCGACGCCCGGTCGGCCGATCGGCCCGACGTGGAGACGGTGGCCGCGCTGGCCGGGGCGCTGCTCGCCTCCCGCGGCGTGCTGGTGCTGACCGTGGTCGCGGCGAAGGGCACGCCGGCGGGCGAGGAGGCGCTGGTCGTGGCCGCCGCGCAGCTCGCGCGGGTGCCGGGAGCGGGGGAGGTGCGCACCCTCGGCGTGCGGACGCCGGGCGAGGTCGACGGAGCCGGCGACGACGGACCGGCTGGTGGGTCCCAGGCCCCCGAGCGTCAGCTGATGTACCCCGTCGGTACATCAGCTGACACGCGTGCGGCGGGGGCGCCGGCGGTGGTGCTGCCGGCGGGGATCCCCGGGGGCGATCCCGACCCCGCGGCGCACGCGACGCGGGCCGCGGCGTGGGACGCGCTGCTCGCCGAGCTCGGGGCGCGACCCCGGGCCACCCGCGACTAGCGGCGCGCACCGCGACATCGGGGCCGGCGGATCGTTCCCAGGACCATGGACGGCTCCCGCACGACCCTCTCCGGCCTCCAGCGCGTGGCGCTGATCGTCCTCGCCGTCGCCGCGCTGGCGTCGGGGTGCGTCGCCGACGCACACGCCTTCGCCCTGGCCGATCATGGCCCGATCGCCTTCGGCGCCGCGCCCTCCGCGTTGGCGGCCGGGACCGACGGCTCGATGTGGTTCACCGCAGCGGGGGAGCGGGCGGTCGGCGGGACGCCGGGCATCGGGCGGATCGCCCGGGACGGGACCGTGACCCAGTTCGGCGAGGGGCTGCCGTCGAACGCCCGGCCGCGCGGGCTGGTGCGGGCGGGCGACGGGACGATGTGGTTCGTCGACGACCCGGGCCAGAGCGTCGGCCGCGTGACCCCGGCCGGGGCGATCGAGGAGCTGCGGGTCATGCACGCGAACGTCGCGGGCCTGGCGCCCGCGCCGGACGGCGACGTCTGGCTCGTCTTCGCCAAGGGCGCGCAGATCGGCCGGGTCGGCGCGGACCGGATCATCCGGCGTTCCCCGACGCGTGCGCCCCGCGGGGTGAAGCCGGTCACCGCCGTCGCCGCGCTCGCCGGCGGGCGGGCGGCCTTCGCGGCCGGTCCGTGGCTGGCGACGGTGGCCCGGTCCGGCACCGTCACCTGGCGGTCGGTCCCGCAGGCGGTGCGCGCCTCGACGCTGGCGTTCGGCCCGGACGGCCGGCTGTGGATGACGACGACCAACGGCCGCATCCTGCGCCTCGACGCGCGTGGCCGCCGCGCGTCGCGGGTGACCTCGACGCTGGTGCGTGAGGTGACGGCCATGGCCGCCGGGGCGGGGCGGATGTGGCTGACCCAGCCCGACCGCGATCGGGTCGTCGAGGTGACGCCCCGCGGGCGCGTGATCCGCCACGGCCCGGCGTCGCCGCGGCTGCGTCCGGTCGCGGTCGCCCGAGACGGGCGCGGGCGGCTGTGGTTCGCCGGGCAGGACCGGGTGGTGCGCCTGGTGCGGGAACGCGCCTGCGCGGTGCCGGACGTCGTCACGTCGACGCTCGACGCCGCGCGCGCCGCGCTGACCCGTGCGGGCTGCCGTGGGGCGGTCCGGGAGGAGGGACGAGGCGGTGCGGGACCGGTGCGGGTCGTCGCCCAGTCGGTCGCGGTGGGCCGCGTCCTGGGGCGCAACGGCACCGTGACGCTCACGACCGGCCCGCTCGACTGCCGGTTCGGCACGGGGTGGACGGTCGCCAGCCGGTCGGAGACGGCCTCGATCGCGATGCGCCGTACGCGCAACGGACCCGGCGACGTCGTCACGTGGAACGGCTGCCTGGCGGCGGACGGCGTGCCCCGGGAAGTCGCCCGCGCACAGAGCGACAACGTCGAGATCGGCGTGGACGAGCGCGCCTCCCTGACGCTGGCCGGGAGCCGGGTGCTCGTCGCGCACGCGACGAGCTACAAGGAGCTCACCGAGAGCCTGGCCCTGGTCGACCTGGCGGGGACGGGCGGGGCCGAGGAAGTCGTCCTGATTCCCTGGGACATGACGCTGGGGCCGCACGCGCTGAACGCCGCGGGGGCGGTCGCGTGGGTCGAGTACTCGACCTTGGGGGCGCGCCGGGTCGGGTCGATCCTCGTGAAGACCCCGGAGGGGAGCCCGCGGCGGCTGCGCGAAGGGACCGGCGAGGTCACGGCCCTGCGCGTCGACACGGACACCGTGTCGTGGACCGAGGCGGACGGCGAGCGCACCGCGACGATCGCTCCCTGAGCGGCGGCGGCAGCGCCGGTCACGCCACACCGATAGCTGGGGGGAGACTCGAACTCCCGACCTCACGATTATGAGTCGTGCGCTCTAACCAACTGAGCTACCCAGCCGCGGGCGCCGATGATAGCCGTCGGCCGGTGATCGGCGTCGCTTGCGGGAATTCTCGGGTCTCGGACGTGACACGCGTGATGTCCGTTGATCCGCTGTGCGGCCAGGCCCGTAGTACTAGGACAGACGGCAAGCGGCCACGCGCCACAAAAGCTTGTGCGGTCTGATACATTGCCTATACGAGAGTGTTGAGCCTGACGCCGTTCGTAGGCCCCGCAAGGCCGTGAGGAACGCGCCGCGCCGATCTTGATCCTCTGAAACTGAAGCGGCGTCCCCCCGGCGCCGTTGGACGGAGGATTCACATGGCTTTCGCAGCCACCCAGTCGACCGACGCCGCTCGCGTCGGTGGGCTCCATTCGCGTACCCGTTCCCCCGGTACGCGCCGCACCCGCCGGACGCTCGGCGTCCTGGCCGCCACCCTGCTCGTCGGCGCCGCGCTCGCCTCGTCCGCGGGAGCCGCCACGGTCGGCCTCGGCACGCTGGGCAGCTTCAGCGTCCTGGGCGGCAGCACGGTCACGAACACCGGCCCCAGCGTCCTCACCGGCGACCTGGGCCTGTCGCCCGGCACCGCGATCACCGGCTTCCCGCCCGGCACGGTCAACGGCACCGTGCACGCCAACGACGGCGTCGCGCTCCAGGCGCAGGCCGACCTCGTGACGGCGTACAACGACGCGGCCGGGCGCAGCTCCGACGTGACCGTCTCCGCCGACCTGGCGGGTCTGACGCTCACCTCTGGCACCTACACCTCGGCGACGTCGCTGGGCCTCACCGGCGATCTGACGCTCGACGGGCAGGGCAACCCCGACGCGGTGTTCGTCTTCCAGGCGGGCACCACGCTGACCACGGCGTCCGCCAGCCGCGTGCTGCTGGTCGGCGGCGCCCAGGCCTGCAACGTGTTCTGGCAGGTCGGCAGCTCCGCGACGCTCGGCGGCGCTACCGCGTTCGTGGGCAACATCCTCGCGCTCCAGTCGATCTCCCTCGTCACCGGGGCGACGCTCGACGGCCGGGCGCTGGCCCGCAACGGCGCGGTCACGCTCGACACCAACGTCATCACCCGCTCGGTCTGCACGACCCCGCCGGACGGGACCGGCGGAACCGGAGGCACGGGCGGGACCGGGACCGGCGGCACGGGAACGACCACCCCGGGCGGCACCGGGACCACCGGCGGCACGGGTGGGTCGACCGACGAGACCGGCGGCACGACCGCCGTGCGGGCCCCGAAGGTGACGACCGGTGCGGCCACGAGCGTCGGCTCCGACACCGCCCGCCTGGGCGGCACCGTCAAGCCGGGCTCGACCGGCGGCACCGCGTCCTTCCAGTTCGGGCGCACCCGCGACTACGGCAGCCGCACCCCGGCTGTGAAGACCGGCAAGAGCACGAAGCCCCTCCGCCTGAGCATCCGCATCAAGCGGCTGAAGGCGGACACGACCTACCACTACCGGCTCGTCGTCACGGGGCCGGGCGGCAAGCGCACGTACGGCCGCGACCGCACGTTCCGCACGGGCGGCAGCACCACCACGGCGCTGCGCCGGCCGCACTTCGCGGGCTGATCCGCCGTCCACACGCCGAGCCCCACCTCGATCCCGCTCAGCGGGACCGACGTGGGGCTCGGCCGCAGGTGGGCGGGGAGACGGGGTCCGGTGGACGGCGGGCTACGCTGCCGGGGTGCTCGACCCCGACCTCCTGATGGCCGTGCCCAACGTCTCCGAGGGCGCGGACCCCGGAGCGCTCGACGCGATCGAGGCCGCGTTCGCGTCGTGCCCGCCGGCCCGCCTGGTCACGGCCCGCCACGCCGACCCCGACCACCACCGCGCGGTGTTCACCCTCGCCGGGCTGCCCGGTGCGCTCCGGGAGGCGCTGCTGGCCGGCACCCGGGCCACGCTCGCCCACGTCGACCTGCGCACCCCGCGCGGCCTGCACCCGCACGTGGGGGCGATCGACGTGATCCCGATCGTCCACCTGGACGACGCGCGCCGGGCCGCCGCGACGGCCGAGGCGCTCGCGCTGGCCGAGGCGATCGGCCGGGACCTGGCGCTGCCCGTCCTCCTCTACGGCGCCCTGGCCGGCGGCCGCACGCGCGCCGAGCTGCGCCGCGGCGGCCTGCCCGCCCTCACCGCGCGCCTCGCGGCGGGGGAGCTCGCCCCCGACTTCGGGCCGGCCGCGCCGCACGCGACGGCGGGCGCCGTGCTGGTCACCGCCCGTCCGCCGCTGGTCGCCTTCAACGTCGAGCTGGCCTCGTCCGCCACCGTCGACGACGCCCGCCGCATCGCCGCGCTGATCCGCGAGGGCGGCCCGGAGGGGCTGCCGGGCCTGCGGGCGATCGGGCTGGCCCTGGACGCCCGCGCCGGCGTCGCCCAGGTGTCGTGCAACGTGGAGGACCACCGGGCGGTACCGCTGGCGGCGGTGGTCGCTGCGGTGGCGCGCCACGCGCCGGTGGCGGAGGCCGAGCTGGTCGGCCTGGCCCCGCGCTCGGCCTTCGACGGGTTCCCGCCGGACGTCCCGTTGCGCAACCGCGCCACGATCGAGGACGCGCTGGCGTAGCCTTCGTTCCATGGCCCAGACCAAGCGCAAGCGGCAGACGAAGCACCGGGGCAACGCGGCCGGGATGGTGGAGGTCCGCGGACGGACCGGCCGGCCCCTCAACGACGACGAGCGCAAGCCCGACAAGCAGCAGACGCGGCTCGACAAGCTCAACCAGCCGCCGACGTGGAAGGGCGCGGCGATGCGCTCGGCCGTCGCCACCGCGATCTTCGTCGTCGCCGTGCTCCTGATCTTCAAGCAGCCAGCCGCCGCCGCTGTGGGTCTCGCCGCCTTCGTCTTCCTGTTCTACATCCCGCTCGGCTACTACACGGACCTCACCCTGTACCGCCGGCGCATGAAGAAGCAGGGCCTGCCCGACGCCTCCCGCCAGGTCAAGCCGCCGGCCGCCAAGCCCAAGAAGAAGGGCTGACGGCGTGCAGGTCCGAGGCTTCCCCGTCGGTCCCATCCAGGAGAACACCTACCTCGCGTGGGTGGAGGGCTCCGACCGGGCGATCATCGTCGACCCGGGGGAGGAGGCTCCGCGCCTGCTCCAGGAGATCGAGAAGGAGGGCCTGACGCTCGACGCGATCCTCTTCACCCACACGCACTTCGACCACGTCGGCGCCGTCGCGCCGATCGCCAAGGCCACCGGCGCACCCGTCTACGTGCCCGAGCTGGAGCGCCACGTCCTGGCCGACATCATGTCGTTCGTCCCGTTCGACGGGTTCGGGCCGTACGAGAGCTGGGAGGCCGAGGAGACGGTCGCCGGCGGCGAGACGCTGAGCCTCGCCGGGCTGGACATCGAGGTCGTCTTCACCCCGGGCCACAGCCCCGGCCACGTCACCTACGCCGTCACCGGCGCGGGAGCGACCGGGCTGTTCTCCGGCGACGTGCTCTTCGAGGGCTCGGTCGGCCGCGTCGACCTCCCGGGCGGCGACTGGCCGACGTTGGAGCGGTCGATCGGCACGCTCCTGGCGCGCTACGACGACGAGACCCCGGTCTTCCCGGGGCACATGGGCATCACCACCCTGGGGCGCGAGCGCGCGACCAATCCCTTCCTCGGCGAGCTGACCGGTCGCTGACGTGGCCAAGGTCCAGGCACCGCGGGGCACGCACGACGTGCTGCCCGCCCAGGAGGACGCGCGCCACGCGCTGGAGGAGGCCGCCGCGCGGATCCTCGGCGCGGCCGGCTACGAGCGCATCGAGACGCCGATGTTCGAGGCGACCGACCTGTTCAAGCGCACGGTCGGCGAGTCCACGGACATCGTCCAGAAGGAGATGTACACGTTCGAGGACGGCGGTGGCCGGTCGCTGACGCTGCGCCCCGAGGTGACGGCGCCGATCGCGCGCGCCTACCTCGAGCACGGGATGCACAAGCTCCCGCAGCCGGTGAAGCTCTGGTACCTCAGCGCCTGCTTCCGCTACGAGCGCGCCCAGGCCGGCCGTCAGCGTCAGTTCTGGCAGATCGGCGCCGAGGCGATCGGCGCGGCCGACCCGGCGGTCGACGCGGAGCTGATCACGCTGCTGCACCGCGTGCTGGACGAGGTCGGCGTGGAGGAGCTGGAGCTGCGGATCTCCAGCCTCGGCACCCCGGCCACCCGCGCGTCGTACCGCGACCGGCTGCAGGCCCACCTGCGCGCCCACGAGGACCAGCTGAGCGAGGAGGTCCGCGGGCGGATCGACCTCAACCCGCTGCGCGCGTTCGACTCCGACCACCCCGGCACCGTCGAGGTGATGAAGACCGCGCCGCTGCTGCTCGACGAGCTCGACGCCGACGACGCGGCGCACTTCGCGCAGGTCCGCGAGCTGCTGGATGTCGCCGACGTGGCCTACGTGATCGACCCGACCCTGGTCCGCGGCCTCGACTACTACGCGCGCACCGTCTTCGAGTTCACCAGCGGCGCGCTCGGCGCGCAGAGCGCGGTGGGCGGCGGCGGCCGCTACGACGGCCTGGTCGAGCAGCTCGGCGGCCCGGTGACGCCCGGCTGCGGCTGGGCGGCCGGAGTGGAGCGCATCCTGCTCGCGGCGGGCGAGCGGGCGGCGGGGTCGACCCAGATCGACCTCTACGTCGCCTTCGAGGGCGAGGCCCAGCGCACCGCCGCGTTCGCGATCGCCACCTACGCGCGGCAGGCCGGGCGCCACGCCCAGCTGGAGCTGGCGGGCCGGTCGATGAAGGGGCAGCTGAAGGCGGCGGCCCGCGTCGGCGCCCGCTTCGTGGTCATCGTGCGCGAGGATGGCACGGTGCTGAAGGACATGGATTCAGGAGAGCAACACGACGTCGACCCGGCACCCGATGCCGTCGTCGCTGCCGTGCAACGAGGAATGGGAAGTCTGTGAGCCGTACGTCGATGCATCCGCCCGAGGCCAACCGCTACCGCGACACGTGGGCGGGTGCACCTCGCGCGAGTGACGCCGGTCAGGTCCGCCGCGTCTCCGGCTGGGTCCACCGCCGGCGCGACCACGGCGGGCTGATCTTCATCGACCTGCGCGACCGCACCGGCCTGCTGCAGCTCGTCTTCCACCCGGACGTCAGCGGCCCGGCGTTCGCGGCCGCCGAGCGCCTGCGCTCCGAGCACGTGATCAGCGTGGAGGGCGAGATCGTCCTGCGCGACGGGGCCAACGCCAACCCGAACCTGCCGACCGGCGAGGTCGAGCTGTCGGTCACGTCGATGGAGGTGCTCGCGGAGGCGGAGACCCCGCCGTTCCCCGTCGACGAGGACACGCCGGTCGACGAGACGCTGCGCCTGCGGCACCGTGTCATCGACCTGCGCCGCGAGGGCATGCGCGACACCGTGCTGCTGCGGCACGCCGTGGTGCGGGCCATCCGCGACGAGCTCAACGCCCTGGACTTCGTCGACGTCGAGACGCCGATCCTCACCAACTCCACGCCCGAGGGCGCCCGCGACTTCCTCGTGCCGTCGCGGCTGCAGCCCGGCTCCTGGTACGCGCTGCCGCAGTCCCCGCAGCTGTTCAAGCAGCTGCTGATGATGGCCGGCTACGAGCGGTACTACCAGATCGCCCGCTGCTTCCGGGACGAGGACCTGCGCGGCTTCCGCCAGCCCGAGTTCACCCAGCTGGACCTGGAGATGTCCTTCGTGGAGGAGGATGACGTCATCGCCGTGATGGAGCGCGTGATGACCGCCGTCTTCGCGGTCGGCGGCTTCGAGATCGACCCGGCGCCATGGCCCCGGCTGCCCTACGCCGACGTGATGCTGCGCTACGGCTCCGACAAGCCCGACGTGCGCTTCGGCCTGGAGATCCAGGACATCACCGAGGCGCTGACCGGCTCGGACTTCAAGGTCTTCCAGAGCGTGATCGAGGGCGGCGGCGTGGTCCGCGCCATCAACTGCGGCCAGCAGACGCTGTCGCGTGCGGATCTCGACGGCCTCAACGAGGTGGCCAAGACACACGGCGGCAAGGCCGTCGCGTGGGCCTTCGTGAAGGAGCCGGACGCAGAGAACGCGAGCACGTGGCGGTCCCCGATCGCCAAGTTCCTGGGGGAGGAGCGCGTAGGCGCGGCCAACGCCGCGCTGGGCGCCGTGACCGGCGACCTGATCGTCTTCGTGGCCGACCAGGCCGCGGTGGCGGCGCCGGTGCTCGGCGCGCTGCGTCTGCACCTGGGGGCGAAGTTCGACCTGATCCCCACCGACCGCCACGCGGCGGTATGGGTCGTGGACTTCCCGATGTTCGAGCCGCTGGAGGGTGGCGGCTTCACCGCGATCCACCACCCGTTCACCGCGCCGAAGGGGTCGTTCGACGATCCGGCCGCGCTGTTGTCCCGGGCCTACGACCTCGCGCTCGACGGCGTGGAGATCGGCGGTGGGTCCATCCGCATCTCGACCCCCGAGGTCCAGAGCCAGGTGTTCGAGGCCATCGGCCTCAGCGAGGAGGAGGCGCAGGAGCGCTTCGGCTTCCTGCTCGACGCGCTCAAGTACGGCGCGCCGCCGCACGGCGGCATCGCGATGGGCATCGACCGCATCGTGGCGATCCTCGCGGGCCGCGACTCGATCCGCGACGTGATCGCGTTCCCCAAGACGGCCAGCGGCGGCGACCCGCTCACCGGCGCCCCGGCCCCGGTCGCGGCGGATCAGCTCGCCGACCTCTTCCTGAAGAGCGTCGCGCCGCCCCCGGCGCAGGGCTAGCGCCCGCCGCGGAAGGACGTCATCCAGGTTGTTGCCGAGGGGTGGCAACAACCTGGATGACGTCAATGCGTGCGGGAGCGGAGTTCGTGGACGATCCGCGCGACGACCGCGTCGAGGCGGTGGTCGACCCAGGCGACCGGAAACCGCACGACGCGGTACCCGGCCTCCGTCAGCCAGGCGTCGCGTGCCACGTCGAGTGCCTGCTGGTACGGCAGCTCGTGCTGGGGGCCGTCGACCTCGACGATGAGGTGCTGGTCGGCCCAGAGCAGGTCGGGACGGCAGGTCCGCCAGCCCGGGCCGTTGACGCGGACGTTCATCGCCGGACGGGGAAGGCCGAGGTCCAGCAGCACGTTCCGAACGACGCGTTCGGTCGCGGAGAGGATCGTCTCACCGTGCGTGCTCAGCCGGGCGACGGCCGGCAGGAGCACCCTGAGGCCGTGGCGCCCGTGAGCAGCGGCGATCGCGGCGTCGAGCTCGCGCCGGTTCAGCAGGCCGCGCATGAGCGCTTGGTCGAGCGCGGTGCCGACCTCGTGGTCCGACCCGTCCTCGGCGAGGTCGACGATCGCTCGGGTCAGGAGAGAGACGGGGAGCCCGCGCCGGATGACGCGCTCCTGCGGGACGAGTCCCGTCCGGTGCACCCGGACCCACGGCGGGGGATCAGCGACCCGGCCGCCGGGGATCACGTCGATCGGCCCGTGATCGTGGGGTAGGACGCCCCAGATCGTGCACCCGGCGCGCCCGGTGAGGGTGCTGCCCGGCCCGCCGAGCAGCACCGCGGCGTTCCACCACCCGTCGCGCGTGAGGGACCGGTGGCCGAGCGCGTAGAGCCCGCGGCGCAGCCGCACCACACGCCCCGCCGAGACCCAGCGGGTGAGCGTCGAGGGGCTGACCCCCGCGTCGCGGAGCTGCGCGTGGGAGATGACGCCGTGCTGCGCGCCGGCGGTGGCGGCGACGCGGGACGAGGTGGAGTGGTGCACCTGCCCCACGCTGCCGGAGAAGATGTGTCAGCTCTAGACGCGGATCGTGCCGTTTTCGTGCCGGGAGCGTGCCAATAGTGCGACGCGCAAGGTGGCCAGCCGTGGCCCGCAGGGACGTCATCCAGGTTGTTGCCGAGGGGTGGCAACAACCTGGATGACGCCGAACTCAGGAGCCGTGGCCGTCGGGCCAGCGGCCGTGCTCGGCCATGTAGGCCCGGGCCTCGGCCTCGGAGTCGCGCTCGGTGTCCCCGCGGACGCCGACGCGGAACAGCTCGTTGAGCAGCCAGATCGAGAGGCCGGCCCCGATGATCGCCGCCGCGCCCTCGAGGCTCTCCTCGGTGGGGAAGAGGATGACCAGGACGATCCCCGCCAGCACGACGATCGCCGGCAGCACGTAGCGCACGAACACGAGCGTCTTGGTGCGGGGCTTGTCGGTGGGGGCGGGGGAGTCGGTCATCGGGCTCTGCTGGACACCATGACGCATCGCGCGGCCGCCGTCTGTGGGGCCTGACCGGAGCCGGGGGTAGGGATAACCCACGGGTGGGCGGCTGCCGGCGGCGTCGGACGGTAGCGTGCTCGCGATGGACGCGCTGCGCGTGGTGATCGGCGAGGACCAGGTGCTGCTGCGCCAGGGCGTCGTGCTGCTGCTGCAGGAGGCGGGGCTGGACGTGGTCGGCGAGGCCGGTGACGCGCCGGACCTGCTGCGCAAGGTCGACGCGCACGTGCCCGACGTCGTGGTGGTCGACGTCCAGATGCCGCCGGACCTGACCGACGACGGGCTGCGCGCCGCGATCGAGATCCGCCGCCGCCACCCCGCGATGGGGGTGCTGGTGCTGTCCCAGTTCCTGGAGGAGCACTACGCGCTGGACCTCATCGGCGAGGACGCCGCCGGCGTCGGCTACCTGCTCAAGGACCGGGTGGGGGACGTCTCGTCGTTCGTGGACGCGATCCGGCGCGTGGCGGAGGGTGGCTCGGCGCTGGATCCCGAGGTCGTGTCGCGGATGCTCGGCCGTCGCCGCCCGGACAGCCCGCTCGACGCGCTCACGCCGCGGGAGCGCGACGTGCTCGGCCTGATGGCGGAGGGGAAGTCCAACCAGGGGATCGCGGACGCGCTGGAGGTCGGTCCCGCCGCCGTGGAGAAGCACGTCACGAGCATCTTCCACAAGCTCGGGCTGGGCCGGGCCCCGGACGAGCACCGCCGGGTGCTCGCCGTGCTCACG
>Ga0164241_10002633_pt1 | contig 19044 bp, 14 predicted proteins | sample OricomyardsoilBY_FD_108780 | JGI IMG/M metagenome (GOLD analysis project Ga0164241, IMG submission 108780) | Backyard soil microbial communities from Emeryville, California, USA - Original compost - Back yard soil (BY) | ecosystem: Environmental > Terrestrial > Soil > Unclassified | place: USA...
CGCGACGACCGATCGTCCCAGCACGCTGTCCGTCGCGAACCTCGTCGGCCGCGGCTTCAACGGCGTGATGCGCGTGCGCAACGCGCTCATCTCTCCGCCGTTTCTCATGTACTACCTGACGTTCGTCCTCCCCGAGTGCGAGCGCCTCCTGAAGTGGAACGGCTTCGACGTCCGCGTCGACCGGGGCCTCTTCGACAAACCCTTCGATAAGATCGTGCGCGTCGTCGCGACGAAGCAGTAGCCGCGACCGCGTCAGATCGCTGCGGTGGGGCGCGGCGCACGCTTTCCGCGCGAGTGAGGCTGGGTACGCTTGGCATCATGCGCGCTCTTCACCTCGTCCTCCCCGCCTCCATCGCGGCGCTCTCGATCTCGATCGAAGGCTGCAGCGCGCGGACCGGTCTCGATCTCGACGGAGACGGCGGTGCTGACAGCGCATCGGTCTCGAACGGCCAGGGAGGGAGCGGCGGGGGCGGCGGGGGTTCGACCGCCGTGAGCGTCGGCGAGGGCGGCGCCTCGGTCGTCACGGTCGGCGCAGGGGGCGCACCGCCGGGCTTCTGCGGGGACGGACTGATTCAGGCCGGCGAGGAGTGTGACGACGGCAACACGGTGAGCGGCGACGGTTGCTCGCCTTCCTGCACGATCGAGCGTGCGTTTTGCGGCGATGGTGTCGTCGACGCGGGGGAAGCTTGCGACCTCGGCGCGATGAACGAGGACCGCCCTGCCTTGTCGTTTCGTCAGGGCTCAGGCGCTTGGTCCCCGATGCGCCCGCGCGAGGGCAACCAGAGCGCCGTCGACTTCTATGACTACTTCTCGGCGTCGCCTCATACAGGGCTGGAAGCGCTCCTCACGAGTCGCGCGTACCTCTATCGAAACAAGCAAAACGGTGTCCTTTCGTTGATGCTTCACCACGGAATCGACAAAGACGGCGGTGGGCCATCACAGCCGGTCTCCCACGTGCTGATGCACCTCGAGGGCCTGCCGACGGGGACCGTCCTCGCGCTCTCGGACGAGGGGTCCGAGACGACGACGAGCGGCGCGTCGGCCGACGCAGACTGGCAATTTCAGAACAACGGAGACGGCGCTGTCTTCGCGGGGCTGCCGATCCCCGGAGACTGGACGATCACGATCACGCCGACGTTCCTGCAGGGGATCAACGTCTGGACGGTGCTGCAGAATGGGGCGCTTCCAGGCACCGCGCTCGCCCTCGACGCGCCGCTTCAGCTCCGCGCGACGAGCGCGCCGAGTGGCTGTCGGACGAACTGCACCGCGCCCACCTGCGGGGACGGCTTCCTCGACGCGGGTGAGGTCTGCGACGACGGCAACACGGTGAGTGGAGACGGCTGCCGAAGCGACTGCGCATCCACGCACTGAACCCGCCGGGCGCCCGTAACTTGGCCGCTCGGGCCCGGGCGCGTTAGCGCGCTTCAAGATGCGCGCGCTGTACAACCTCCCGCTCAGCCTGCTCCTCGCAGCGTCCGCGAGCTGTCCGGGACCATTCGGCGGCGGGGGCGCTGCCCTCGAGCGCGCGCCCGTGGCGACGTCCGCCCGACAGACCGCGCTCACGACGAGCACCCGCGTGCTGGCGCAGCTCAGCCCCCGCGCCGCGGCGCACCCGGCGCCCCTCGCGAGCGAGCTCGACGCCGATCTCGCGGGCACGCGCGGCGACTGGGGCGCCGCCGCCGAAGAAGAGACCGACGACGACGCGGACGACGCCGACGACGCCGACGATGTCGCCGGGCCCCCCAGGCCTCCCGCCGCCGCTGACGCGGCAGACGCCGCGGAGACGCCGGCCTTCGGCGAGGCGACGCCCGTCATCGCGAGCATCGCGCGCGAGGCGTGGATCTTCTCCGAGCCGAGCCGCAAGAGCCGCCGCATCGGTTACCTACGCGCAGGCGCCGTCGTGCCTCGCAGCGAAAAGCGCATGGGCACCGCCGGCTGCAAAGGCGGTTGGTACAAGATCGATCCGCGCGGTTTCGTCTGCGTCGGCAAGACCGCGACGCTCGATCCGAAGCACCCGGTCGTCCTCGCGTCGAAGCGCCGCCCCCGCCTCGATGGGCTGCCCTACGACTACGTGCTGTCGCGAAACCCAACCGCTCCGCTCTACGCGCGCGTGCCAACCGCCGAGGAGCAAGCAAAGGTCGAGACCGATCTCGGCTTCCACCTGCGCAAGATGAAGAACCTCGCGCACGACAAGGACTTCGTCCCGCTGCCCGAGCCGGGGCTCATGCCCGAGCCGCTCGAAGATCACCGCGGTCTGCCGGCGCTCGCCGACGCAGGTCCCCGCGATCCGTCTCGGCTCGTCGTCGGGCAAGCGCGCATCCGCTCGGGCTACGCGCTGCTCGCGCAGTTCGACGTCGACGAACGCCGCTTCGGCGTGACGCCTGATCTCTTCCTCGTGCCGCTCGACCGAACCCGCTGGGTCAAGCCGTCGAGCTTTCACGGCGTCGAGCTGGGCACCGAGGTGACGCTCCCGGTCGGCTTCGCGATGAAGCGCCACGCGACGCGCTTCACGCGGGACGACGCGGGGCGCATGCAGGCCGGCTCGCCGCTCGCCTATCGAGAGGCCGTGCCGCTGACGGGCCACGGTGAGCGCGGCTACCTCGAGGCGACGGACGGCTCCTGGGTGCGCGAAGAGGACGTGCGACGCGTCGATCGACTCACGCGAGAACCTTCGTGGGCGACGGAGGGTCGTCGTTGGGTCGACGTCTCGATCTTGAAGCAAGCCGTCGTGGCCTACGAGGGGACGACGCCGAAGTACGTCACGCTGGTCTCGACCGGCGCCGACGGCCTCGGCGATCCGAAGAAGACGCACTCGACCATCCAGGGCGTCTTCCTCATTCACACGAAGCACATCACCGTGACGATGGACGGCGACGAAGCCGGGGACGAGTTCGATCTTCGCGACGTCCCCTTCGTGCAGTACTTCACCGAGGGCTACGCGCTCCACGGCGCGTACTGGCACGACGACTTCGGGACGCCGCGCAGCCACGGCTGCGTGAACCTCGCGCCGCTCGACGCCGCCTGGCTCTTCGGGTGGACGACGCCGGACGTGCCGTCGGGTTGGCACGCGGCGCTCTCTCTGAAGAAGGGCACGCTCGTCTACACCCACCCGTGAGACCTAGCGCCCGCGTCTCGGCGCGGGGTTCGGCTACTTCGGGCCGAACGACATCGAGAGCGCCGTCGCGAAGACGAGCAACAGCACGCCGAGGAACCCCACGACGCCGAGGACCAACGCGGCGGCCGGGCGAGCGATGCTCGCGTTTGGATCGCGACGCCGAACCTCGACGATGCCGCGGATGCCGCCGACGACGCTCACCACGTCGAGCGCGAACGTGAGCGGGATCCCGACGACGCAGACGAGCACCACCCAGTCGCGTCCGACGATCTTCGCGTCGCTCGACAACAAGAGCACAGCCGCCAGCGCGCCGTAGCCGTACGAGGCGAGCGCGACGAGGAGCGAGGTCTGTCCAGGCTTGCCGACGAGCGCGCGCGCGCCGGCGTGCCCTGCAGAGGCATCGAGCACGCGGAGCTCGGGGTTCGCGACGTCGAAGACGAAACCGCCCTCGCCGCCGGCGACCCCGAGAGCGCGCCACCGCGCGATCGGCACCCCGAACATGCCCGCGGCGTGATCGACGGTCGCGTCGGGACGGGACGCCGAGAGCGAGATCCACCGATCGTAGTCGCGTGCGTCCTTCAGCTTGCCGAGCCCACTCCAGAGCACGAACGCGCTGAAGAGAAACGGCAGGGCCGTCACGGCGAGCACGACCTCGCCCTCGACGCGATCCTTCGGATACGTCGGCGATAGGACCTCCTGCGCGCCGAAGAGGACGAAGAGGCCGAGGACGCAGACCCCGAGCGCCCCGACCATGCAGAGAAACCCGCCGTCAATCCGGAGCGAGCGCCGCACGGGTCGGTAACGCTCGAGATCGATTTGCACCGCAAGAGACTTACGGAAGCGCCCCGCCGACGCAACGCGCAGCGCGCCAGACCGTGCGCGGCCGCCCGTCCGGAATCTGGCGATCTGGCGCTTTGCAGGCCTTCAACCCAAACCTACGCCGAGGTAAGCCGCCCCCATGACCGAGCCGATGAGCATCGAGGCGCTGACCGCAGTCGACGGGCTGCTCTCCGACGAAGAGAAGATGGTTCGCGCGACCGTGCGTCGCTTCGTCAAGGAGCGCTACTTGCCGCGCGCCGCCGACCTCTTCGCGAAAGAGGCGTTCGCGAGCGATCTCATCCCCGAGATGGCCGAGCTCGGTCTCCTCGGCGCTTCGCTCACCGGCTACGGCTGCGCCGGAATGACGCCGGCCGCGTACGGCCTCGCGCTCGAGGAGCTCGAGTTCGGAGACAGCGGCCTGCGCAGCTTCGCGAGCGTGCAGGGCAGCCTCGCGATGTACCCGATCTGGAAGTTCGGGACCGAGGCGCAGAAGCAGAAGTTCCTCCCCGGCATGGCCAAGGGCGAGCTCATCGGCTGCTTCGGACTCACCGAGCCGGACGCGGGCAGCGATCCGGCGTCGATGAAGACGCGCGCCAAGAAGGACGGCAAGGACTGGATCCTGAACGGGACGAAGATGTGGATCACGAGCTCGCCCGTCGCGAGTGTCGCGGTCGTGTGGGCGAAGACCGGCGAGGACGCGAAGAGCGTCCGCGGCTTCATCGTCGAGCGCGGCATGAAGGGCTTCGAGACGCCGACCGTGCACGGAAAGATGAGCCTCCGCGCGAGCCCGACCGGCGAGATCGTCCTCGCCGACGTGCGCGTCCCGGAAGAGAACGTCCTCACCGTCGAGGGCATGCGTGGCCCGCTTTCATGCCTGACGCAGGCGCGCTTCGGCATCTCGTTCGGCGCGCTCGGCGCCGCGCGCGCGTGCCTCGAGTGCGTCGTCGACTACAGCCGCACGCGCATCGCGTTCGGCCGCCCCATCGGCGAGAAGCAGCTCGTGCAAAAGAAGATCGTCGACATGGCCGTCGAGATCGCGAAGGGCAAGATCATGAGCGTGCACTTCGCCAAGCTCAAAGAGGCGACGGGCGAGCTTCACCCCGCGCAGGTCTCGCTCTGCAAGAAGAACAACGTCAGCATCGCCCTCGAGGCCGCGCGCGTCGCGCGGAGCCTCCTCGGCGGCAACGGCATCCTCCTCGAGTACCCGGTCATTCGCCACATGCTGAACCTCGAGAGCGTCTTCACCTACGAGGGCACCGACGAGGTGCACACGCTCGTCCTCGGGCAGGCGCTGACCGGCCTCAGCGCGTTCTGAGACCGGCCGACCGTTCGGGCGCGTGCCGCGGACAGTCAATCGTACGGCCGACGTCGAAGCGATCGTCCCCGGGCGCGTGGCATCGGGTCACGTCGAGCGCCCTTTGGCGTGGCGTTTTCGCGCCCACGCCGGCGCCTGAGCGCGGAATCTCCGGCGAACGGCGTTGGCCCCGCGCTTGCTCGGTGTCGGCCATGCGCGCCACCCCACAGCCCGATGAGCGAGCGCCTCGCTCGGGTGCTCGATCCGGCGCAGAGGAATCCATGCAGACCGCACCCGACGTGATCCAGACCCGCACGCGTCGCGGGCTCCGCGACCACTCGATCCCGATCCCGCTCTTGCGTCGCTTTCGGTGCGGCGACGTCCTCGCCGAGAAGTATCGGCTCGAGTGCCTCATCGGCGAGGGTTCCATGGGCGAGGTCTGGCTCGCCGAGAACATCGCGCTCGAGATGCCCGTCGCGGTGAAGTTCCTGCGACGCAGCGGGATCGATGGAACCTCGCCCCTCGATCTGCTGGCCGAGGTCGCGAGCCAGCAGCTCGTCCTCGAAGCGCGCGCGACGGCGAAGCTCGTCCACCCCGGCATCGTGCGCACCTTGGACTTCGGCACCGACCGGGGCTACCCGTTCCTCGTCCTCGAACACCTGCAGGGCGAAGAGCTGCGCGAGCGCCTCGACCGCGAGGGCCGACTGCCCGCGATCGAGGCTTCGCGACTCGTGCTGCCAGTGCTCGATGCCGTCGAGTTCGCGCACGCGCACGGCATCGTCCACAAAGATCTCAAGCCGGAGAACGTCTTCCTCGTGACGGACGACACCGGCCTGGTCCGCCCGAAGGTGCTCGACTTTGGCCTGTCGGTGCTCGAGACAGAAGCGCGTGGCCTCGTCGCCGGGACGCCGGCGTACATGGCGCCCGAACAGCGAACCGCGGGCCCGACCGATCTGCGGGTCGACGTCTACGCCGCGTCCGTGATGTTGCTCGAGCTCGTGATCGGTCAGAGGCCTTCGGATGCTCCGCCTGCGTCCTTCTCTCGCGAAGCAGGCTTCTTCGCAGGCGACGCGGCGACCGCGATCGATCTCTTATGGGCCGCCGATCCGACGCTCGTCCCGCCGACGCTCGCGAACATCTTGGTGCGAGGTCTCGCGCCCGAGCCCGACGATCGTTGGCCTTCTCTCGCCGAGCTGGGGCGAGCGATCGCGCGCTGGCTCATCGACCGCGGCGTCGAGGATGACGCCGCTGGGTTGTCGCTACGCAGCCACTGGCTCGGACCGAACGGCCGCGAGCCGGAGATCTCGGTCGACCTCGTCGAGCCAGAGGCGGAGATCCTGACCGACCTCGGCGTCGCGCCCGCGCCGCAACCACGCGCCGAGCTCGCGCTCCCCGCTCCGTACTTCGGAGAGGATCCCATCGTCGTGCCCAAGAAGCGTCACGCCTGGGCCGCGCTCGGTGCGGTCGTGGCGATCGTCGCCGCGGCGACAGTCACGGCGTCGATGGCCTCGGGCGTCACGACGGTCGATGCCTTCCGGTCACGCGTGATCGACCCGTGGACGAGCCACGCCTCGCCGCGAGCTCCGCTCGCAGCGGACGACGCCACCGCGGCACCCGCGGTGAACCGCGCGAACACGGACGCCACGGAGGTGATCGGGCAAGAGGTGCCCGCAAAGGTCGCGACCGCCGCAACCGCTGTCGATGCGCCCGCGCCGACGCCGACGATTCCGTCGAGCCGCGCGGCCGATGCGCCCCGCGCAGCGCCCGCCGCTCCTGCCAAGCACCCGATGCCGCGCGCGGTGACCGTCCGCGCAAAGCACCTCGTCGCCCCGACCACGACCGCCTCGGCGGCTCCCGTCGAGGACGATCCCACACCCGTCAACCCGAGCGACGTCTACGTCGAGCCCAAGGCAGAGCCGCTGCCGACCGCCGACGCCGGGAGCTACGATCCCTCGTCGATCTGAGCCGCGATGCGCGCCCGTCAGTTGCCGCAGTATTGATAGCCAGTGCCGAGCGACTGGCTCGAGTGGCAGATCTCACCGAGGTCGCACGCGAGAGGCGCGCCGTAGCACATGACGATGTCGTTGCCGCAGTTTGGCTTGCAGCTCAGCTCGGTCCAGCCCTGCTGTGGATCGTATTTGCCGCAGCACTCGCCGCCGTTGCAGTCGTCGGGTCCGTTGCAGGCCAGCTCGGCCCACTCGCCCCCGTCCGCACACGTCCCCGGGCCGCTGCAGTAGTCCTGGCCCGCTGTGAACTTGTTGAAGCAGCACACGTCACCGGCGTCGCACATCTGACCGTTGCAGAAGACCGTCGGTCCATCGCCACCACCGGTCGTCACGCTGGTCGTCGTCGCCGTCGTCGCTGCGGTGGTCGCGGTGACGTCCGTCACCGCATCCGTCGCCGTCGCGTTCGTCACCGAGGTGACGGAGTCGGTCGACGTGACGACGTCGCTCGTTTCGGCGGCGCTGTTCGATGCTTGCTGACCTGCGCCCCCAGAGCCGTCGCCGCCCGCGCCGGAGTTTCCGAAGATCGTGTCGACGCCGTCGACGGCGCACCCCGAAGACAGGACGAGAATCGAAGCGAAGAAGAAGTAGCGAGCCATGGTTCGGCCTCCGATGTCGAGCGTACTCCGTCAGCGCGCCGCGGACGAGGCCGCGTCTCCAAAGCAACAGCCCCACCTGGCGCGCCAGGCGGGGCTCGGGTCGAAGCGCGATCTCGCGCTTCGCAGTGAGGGCGCAGTACTAGAAGCCCTGCATGTCCATCGCGGCGTCATTCGCCTCGAGCGACATCTTGCGCTTCGCAGCGGGCCTCGCCGCGGGCGGAGCGGCTGCGGCCTTGCTTGCGCCGGCGCGCGCCTGGCCCACTCGGTCAGCCGTCTTCTCGAGCCGACTCTTGTCGGCGGCCGTGGTCGCGACCGCCGCCTGCGAGCGGAGCTTCGTCTCCGCTTCTGCGAACGCGCGGTCCGCGCCCGCAAAGTCGTCCGTGTTCACAGATTGCGCGGCGCGCTCGGTCGCGAGGCTCGCGTCGATCATCGCGAACACGTTCTGCGCGCGGACGTTCTTGCGGTTCGACGCGATCGTGGCGTCGCCCACGACGTCGAAGCGAGCGACGGCCTCTTGTACGCGCTCGAGGTTGCCCTCTTTCGGATCGAGGAACACCAGGCGAACGCTCGCCACGGGGTGGGATCCGCTCTCCGGCGCGTCGAGGCGCGCGCGGACGATGAACTCCTTGTGCTGACCACCGAACATCGCGCCGAGCGGAACCTCGAGGGTGCCGCCGGATTGCCAGCGCCCCGTCGCTCCCTCGACACCGAGGAGCTGCACGCCCGGCGCAGGCACGATCGCGACCTTCGCGTCGGCCGCGCGCGTCGACTTCAAGAGGCCCATCTCGCTCGCGACGATCTCGGGCAGCGCCGCGGTGCTTTCCATGTGGTACAGGCGGCCCGCCGACTTCATCGCGAGCGCGTTCAGCGTCAGCTCGTCGTAGTCGAGACCGACACCGATCGCGGTGATCTGCACGCCGCGCTCTCCCGCCTTGTCGCCGAGCAGCTCCATGTTGCTTCGCGCGGTCATGCCGACCGTCGCGATGCCGTCCGAGATGAGGACGACGCGCCGGATCAGGTGCGTCGCCGGTGCGGACATCGCCGCCATGCCCGCGGCGCGAACGCCCTCGAAGAGGTTCGTTCCGCCATCGGCGCTGAGCTCGCTCAGGATCGACGCGATGCGACGACGGCTGTCCGCGTCGAGGCGCGTCGGCGACACGCGCTCTTGCACGGCATCGCTGAAGGTGTGGACCGAGACGATGTCGCCGTCGCGAAGGTTGTCGACGAGCTTGAGCGCCGCGGCGCGGGCGTTTCTGATCTTGTCGCCACTCATCGAGCCCGAGGTGTCGATGACGAGCGCGACGTCGGCCGGTGCATGCGTCTCGAGGTTGTCCTTCGGGATGTCGACCCAGACGGCGACGAAGGTGTCTTGGGCGCCGGGAACGAACGCGTCATTGCCCGCGGCGACTCCGATCCATGCCCCGTTCGGGTTGGGGGCGTCGTTCGACGACGTCGGTGGTGTCTGGCCAGGATCGGCGGCCACGAGCTGCGTGCTCGTCGCGTTCCCCGGGGTCGCAGTCTGTGGCGTGGTCGAGGCGCATCCTGTGAGGAGCGAGCTCGGTCCGAGCGCGATGAGTCCGAGGGCGATGAGCAGGCGTCGCATTTTTCCGTCTCCTTTGGTTCAATCGCACGTAGCCGCGTGGGTCTCCTACGTGACCGCGCGTGCCGATTTTCCCCAGGGCCACACGATAGCGCCGGTCTGTGCGCATGGGGCACACACCGACCACCCCGCTCCCGCGTCGTCCGAATGTTGGCCCGACCCCGTGTTCTCTGCATATTGCGACCGATGATCCGCCCGAGCCACTCCTCTGCTGCGCTCCTTCTGGCCACTCTCTTCGCCGCGGGTTGCGCTTCGACTCCGGCGCCGGTCGTCCCCGAAGAGACCGCTGACACCACGCCCGACAAGATCGAGGAGGCGCTGCCGAAGGGCACGGTCGCGCGCGGCTCGGTGGATCAGGTCCTCGTCCACGGCCCGGCGTTCATCCTCGGCAAGGTCGAGACCGAAGAGGTCTTGCGGCAGAACAAGTTCGTCGGCTGGCGCCTCGTCGCCTTCCCGGGTGACTGGGACACCACCGGCCTGCAGCCGGGGGACGTGGTCACGGCGGTCAACGGCATCACCCTCGAACGCCCCGACGATCTGTGGGATCTCTGGGTAAAGCTCGCGGACGCGAGCGAGATCAAGATCGACCTCGAGCGCGATGGCAAGCCTGGCTCCACCGTCGTGAAGATTCAGGGCGAGCCGAACGCGGCGACGAAGGGCACGCTCGCGAGCGGCACGTCGGACATGCCCGCGGCCGATGGCGGCGCGAAGCGACCGAAGTCCGGCCGCCGCGACACCGTCGTGATCACCGGCGGCGACGACGATCCAAGTCAGTTCCCCGAGTATTGAGGAAGCGACGGCGCTCTCTCGCGCCGCGCCTCAGAAGTCGCCGGCGAACCCGCACGCGAACGTCGACGTGCCCACGTACATCTGGCCGCCGGTGCCGAAGCCGTTGAGCATCGAGTCCATCCACTCGCCGAAGATGTAGACGTGGGCGATGCCGCTCGTCTCGCGGAGACGGCCCGCCGAAGCGGCGTCTAGCCAGTTGAGCGCGAACATGCCACCGAGCGCGAGGTTCAGACCCCACGTCGCGCCTTCGCCGTCGACCTTCTTGCCGTCGACGGTCACGGACGGGTCGCCCGACGACTTCGACGCGGACCAGACCCCGACGGCAGGTCCGAATTTCGCGTACGGCACGATGGGGACGCCCGTCCGACGCATGAGCTCGTCACCGCGAAGCACGACCGACAGATGCATCGGCATGATGCTGAGCGACGTCGTGTCCTCGCTCGCGCAGGCCTCTGTCGTGCCGGTGCAACCCTGGAGGCGCGCAGGCTCGCTGGCCCACGTGTAGCCCCAGCCAAAGCCCGGTCCGACCATGCCGACGTACGGGATGCGAAGCGGCATCCAATCGAACTCGAGGCCGAAGTAGAACCGTGCGTCGGTGCCGAACGTGTCCTCGTAGGGCTTGCCCGTCAGGCCGGGCTCGTCGTCGACGGCGGCCCAATACGGCGCGAAGCGGATCTCGAACGCGAACTGCGTGTCGACGGGCTGCTCATACGGGCGACTCTTTTGGCGCCAGTTGGTGTCCGGGATGCTGGAGTCGGCGCGCGCCGCGCGGGGCCACGCGAGGAGCAGGAGCCCGAGCAGCGGCAGTGAGGCCCGCGCGAGCTTGCGCGCCCGAGCGCTGCGACGCCGCACGAGCGCGGCCGCGGCGCCGATGACCACCGCGAGGATCCCGAGATCCCCTGCGCCGAGGTCGACGCCAGCGATGGTGCAGAGGCCGCCCCCACCCTGGCCGCCGTCCCCGCGATAGACCGTGAAGAAGTCGTCGACGGGCTGTGGCTTGCCGCAGAGCAACGTCGACAGCGTGCTCTCGTTGCCGACGGCGTCGAAGGCCGTCACCGCGACGGCGTAGCTCGTGCCGTTGTCGAGCCCGGAGACCTTGACCTCGCTCACCGTACTGCCCTGCGCGGAGCCGCAAGCGAGGCTGCTCGGCGGCTGCCCCGCGACCAACGTGCTCGACGTACAATCGCCGCTTCCGCCGCCTCCGGCTCCGCCAGTTCCCGCGGTGCTGCCACCGCTGCCGGCGGTGACCGTCGCGAGAACGTCGTTCGGCGGGTCGCAGTAGGCGTTGTACCCGTCGATGTCGTCGGTATCGACGGAGGGCGTGAAGTCCACCGCGAGACCGGAGTCGAGCTGGAGCAAATCGAGCTCGGTCGGCCCAGCAGGCGGGATGAGATCGACCTCGCCGTCCGACCACGTGGTGAGGTCCGCGGAGTCGACGTCGACTCCCGCGCCGCTGACGAGCAGAAACCACACCTTTGCGGCACGCGGTCCCGGGCTCAACGTGTTGTCGGTGCAGTCCGCGTCGACGTCCAAGAGCCCCGTGGCGATCTGCTGTGCGGTCAGCGTGATCGTATCCGTCTGCTTCGGCGACGCGTTCGCGTAGACCTGCTCGCATTGCGCGCTCGCGCCGTTGCGCTCCTCGTCGGTCGCACAATCGATCGAACCCTCTCCGATCCAGACCTCGAGCGTCCCGACGGCGCTGAGCGAGCCGGAGATCGAGTACGGAAATGAGAATTCCTCTGCGGCGACGCAGTCGGCGTGAGAGATGTCGAGCTTGTGGTCCGTACCGTGCCCGTCTCCGGCGCGCGTCACGTTCGTGACGGTGATGTTCTGTGCGGCCGCGATGGATGCGGACGAGAGAATCGACAGGCCGAACAACGCGGCGGCGAGAGCGCGCATTGGCCGCGTTTGAGCACAGCCCGTGCCACGCTGCAAAGACCTCGTGCGGCGAGAACGAAGGAACTCCGAACCTGCGGTCAATCGGCCGGGATCGCCGAGCTCGGCGATGGAGGAAGGAGCAGGTTGGGCGAGCGTCGCGGACGCGCGGTTGCCAGCGTGACCCACCGTGCCGCCTTCGGGTGAGTTGGTTGCCAAATTGGCAGTGGCACTTCGCGTCAGGCGCCGCGCGTGCCCGTCGGGATCGTGTTCATCTCGATGTCCGAGTTCGAGCCCGCGATGCCGGACTCTTCTGCGCGCGGAGCCGTGCTCTTCGCGGGCGCGACGACGACCTCCCAACGCGTGCTGTTCTCGGGCTCGAGCCTCGCCTCGCCGCTCGACGCCTCGCGACAGAGCTCCTCGAGGATGCGCCGATGAGCAGCGAGCTCGGTCTGAAGCAGCTCGCCCTCGAACGAGAACGAGATGCGCCTTTCCTCGACGATCCAAGCCTCTGGGCGGTCGTGCATCGGGTCGGTCGCGGCGCGCTCTACGGCGCGCGCCAGCGACAACCCCGCGCTCTCTTCGAAGCTCAGATCTGCGAAGCCGCGAACACGCATCTCGGCTCAGCGTACCAGACCACGGCGTTTGGAAAGCAACTGTGACGAGATGGCGCCGACTCCGTGCTCGTCATCCGTGGAGGCAGGCACATCGCCGCAGATACCGCGTAACTTTGGGGTCTCGAAGCTCACTTACGGTGGAACGAGCGTTGCACCCTTTGCAGACACATCTCGTCTCATCCGAACACCGCCTGTGCGTGGCCTCGCCTTCCAGAAAGATCCATCATGTCCTTCATGAAGCATCTCCGCAGCTCCCTGTTCGGCGTGCTGGCCGTTGGCCTCGCGCTGTCGGCCTTTCCCTCGTCCGCGCGCGCCGACGATGGCGATGACGACGACGACACGGCGGAAGCCGCGGACGACGAAGGCGATGCATCCTCGGTGGAGATCGAAGACACCGACCCCAGCGCGGTCGTGATCTTCCGCTCGAAGCTGACGCCCTACGGCAGTTGGATCGACCACCCGGTCTACGGAACGATTTGGGTACCGAACCACGACGTCGTCGGCGACGACTTCGCGCCGTATGTCAGCAGCGGCCACTGGGCGCTGACGGACGACGGCGACTGGATGTGGGTGAGCCAGTACGACTGGGGCTACATCCCCTTCCACTACGGTCGCTGGGTCTGGGTCTCGGGGACGGGTTGGGCCTGGATCCCAGGACGTGTGTACGCGCCTGCGTGGGTCGTTTGGCGCACCGGCGACGCCGGCTACCTCGGTTGGGCGCCCATGCCGCCGGCGTATTACTGGGTGGACGGATACGCCGTCGGGATTTGGGCCGTCCCCCCCGCCGCGTTCGTGTTCTGCCGCACGACCTATGTCTTCCGAACCGACGTGCGCACCTACGTCGTGCACGACCGCAGCGAGGTCCACACGGCCGCGAGCGGGACGCACGGGTATCACTCCGCGCATCCGACAGGCGGACACCACCAGCACACCGCCGCATCTCCGACGCTCGGCGAAGCCGGCGTCAAAGGAAAGGACGCCCCCAAAAACCGCGTGAAGGGTGACCCCCGCGCGCTCCACTACATGGACAAATCCGTCGCAAAGCCCAGCGCTCCGAATTCGCACGCATCGTCGAAGTTCGCCGGGACGCGCTCGGTCCGAACGACGAACGGAATTCAGAAGCACAGCGCCACGGCGTCGGTCGATCGCCGCGACATCGCAACCTTGCCGACCGTTCGCAAGACCTCGCGCGCACGTCGTGTCGCTCCGATCGTCGGCCAGCGGGTCGACGCCGCACGGACGACGTCTCGCGACGCGGCGAATGGCACCGTGTCGATCTCGAAGCGCCGGAGCTCGCATTCGTCGACCGGCGCTTCACGAAATGTCAACGTCCGACCTTCGGTCGGAAATACGCAGGTGTCTCGCCCGTCGAATGACGCTCCGTCTTCGATGCCGAGGCCGCTCCCGTCGGCGCCGCGAGCCGGGGGCGCTCACTCGCGTGGGGTGCCCTCGTCTTCCTCGTCGCAAGCAACCCCCGCTCCGGCGACTCCGGTCCCCGTCCGACGGGGCGCTCCCTCGCGAGGTCATCGCCGTTGATGGGCGTCGCCCTGGATTGGGCGTCGCCTTTGATTGGGGCAGGCCGGAAGCTTGCAACGTCCACAGCTCAAGGAGCGTTATCGATGCCTCGCCGTCCCGCTGTGAACTTCCGGCTACTCGCCCTCGGGCTCGTTTGTCTCACGTCGCTCGCCGGAACCGGCTGCGTCGTCCACGACCGGTGGGACGACGGGGGCGACGACGGATCGAGCTACGTGGATCCGAACTCGGACGTCATCGGGGTCTCGATCGATCCGGGTGCCACGCTCGAAGCCGACCCTGGCGAGGGGGTCGGCGTGTTCGTCGAGCTGCAAGACAACGGGAATTGGCGCGTGTGGACGACCTGCGACACCGAGCTCACCGGATACTCGTGCGCGTTCGATCTGTACCTCACCGGCGACGGCGTGCGCCTCTACGACACCGAGGACCTCGAGGGCTATGACGGCGCGTCGGACTTCGGCGACGAGGTCGACGTGACGCTCGACACCGACAACGACACGGACGGGGTCGTCGTCTCGAGCGCGGCTGGCGCGCCGCTGCGGCTCGAGGTTTGGCTAGACGGCGCTCCGGATGGCGAGTTCGTCTACTGGGTGCAGAACGGCGCCATTCGTCAGGGCGCGCCGTCGAACCCGGTCGACTTCATCCCCTGACCGCCCGCACCCAGGCTCGTTTCGCCTGGGCGCACCTGACGTGACCACCGCGCGTCGCTCGGATGCAGGCGCGCGGGACCGCTATCTCGTCTTCTGCGGTGGGGTCGTCTTCGGAGCCGGCGCCTTCTTGGTGGGCGCGTCCTTGCGGCCGCCGAGTGGTTCGCCCTCTGGACCGACGACCTCTGCGGTGCCGAGGCCTTCTTCCGCGAGCTGCTTCTCGACGTTCGCACGGTCTCCCACCAGGACGATGGTCACGCCGGCAGGGCCGACGTGCTCTTTTGCGAGACGCGCGATGTCCGCGTCGGTGCTGCTCTGGCGAAGTCGAGTGGCGGCTGCGTCGAAGCCAGGCGGGAGCCCCGCCGCGACGAGCGCCGCGAGCCGTCCCGTGGTGCCGGACACCGTCTCGTAGGACTGCACGAGATCGGCTCGATCGAGCGCCTTCACCTTGGCGAGCTCGGGTGTCGCGAGGCCGTCGGCGGCCATCTTCGTCAGCTCGCCGAGGATCTCCTTCACGGCGCGGCCGGTGAACGGCGTCTCGACGCTGGTCCGCGCGTAGAACACGCCCGGCCCACGCGTCATCGTGAACGTCGAGCCGGCACCGTAGGTCCAGTGCTTTTCCTCGCGCAGATTGGAGTTGAGACGCGACGTGAACGAACCGCCGAGCGCAGCGTTCACGAGATCGAGGCCCGGTGCCTGCGCGTCGCTCGCGGCGACACCTTCGCGCGCGACGACGACGACGGTCTGGACGGCGTTCGGTCGGTCTACGAGAACGATGCGCGGACGCCCGTCGAGCACGGGCGAGAGCTTCGGTAGCGCCGCCGCCTCTCCCTTCGGCTTCCATGCGGCGAAGCTCTTCGCGAGCAGAGCCTCGAGCTCGGGGCGGGTGATCTGTCCGACCACTACGAGGGTGAGTCGTTCAGGACGAACCGTTTTTGCGTACGCCGTCTTGAGGCCGGCCAGATCGATCGCGTCGGCCTTGGAGAGGTATCCGCTGACGGGGTGCCCATAGGGCGCCTTGTCGCCGTAGAGCTCGCGCATCGTGACCGCAGACGCGACCGAATCGGGATCCGAGAGACGCTTCTTGAGGCTGTTCTTGTAGAGCTTCTTGACGCGCGTGAAGTCCTTCGCCTCGAGCTTCGGCTTCGTCACGACGTCGCAGAGGATCTCGAACGCCGGATCGAAGTTCGTTCGGAGTGAAGAGACGCCCGCGAACGTCCCGTCGGCGGTCGCGTACGTCGATAGGTTCGCTCCGAGCGACGAGATGCCATCCGAGATCTCGAGCGCGCTGCGCTTGCCGGCGCCCTCGTCGAGCATGTCGGCGAGCACGAACATCGTCCCGGGTCGGTCTTCGGGATCGGCCGCAGCGCCGTAGGGCGCGACGAACGTCGCCGACACGAGAGGCAAGTTGGGTCGCGTGGAGAGCCAGACCGTGAGGCCGTTCGGACCTTGGAACACCTCTGGGGCCTTGGGCTCGAACGTGCTCGGCTTGGCGAGCACCGGAGGCGGACCGAGCGGATCGGGAGCAGCGCTCGCAGACGCAGAGGTCGTCGGGTGCGCCACGACCGCGACCGGCCCGGAGGCGCCCGGCGCGGTGCCGGAGAGGCGGACGCCGAAGTCGCACGCCGCGACGCCGAACGCCGCGACGAGGCCGAGCCCCGCTAGCAACCCACGCGCGATCACTTCGCGCCTCCCTTCGGCGCGGCTGCGTCTGCCTTCTTCGCGTCCTTCGTCCTCGGCACGACTCTGATGATGACCAGCGCCGCCGGATCGAGGCTCGCCTTCGCGGCCGAGCGCACTGCGCCCTCGTCGACGCGACGATACCGAGCCAAGTCTTTCGACAAGTACCCCGGATCGCCGACGTGCGACTCGTACGTCGCGAGGAGGCTCGCCTTGCCCTCGACGGACTCGATTCCGCGGACGAACGACGTCTCGAAGTCGTTCTTCGCGCGCGCCACCTCTTGCGATGTCACGCCCTTGTCGATGACGTTTTGGATACCGGCGAGGACGTTCTTCTCGACATCGTCGAGCGAGACCCCCGGGCGAGCGAAGGCGTCGACCTCGAAGTAGCTCGAGAGATCTTGCGACACCTGAGAGGCGCTCACCGACTGCGCCAGCTCCTTGTCGTAGACGAGCGTCTTGTAGAGCCGGCTCGTCTTGCCGTGCGTGAGGATGTTGCTCAGGATGTCGAGCTCGGCGTCACCGGGCGCGAAACGCGCGGGGCTGTGCCAGGCGAAGATCACCTTGGGGAGCTCGACGTCGTCCTCGATCGTCTCGCGCACGATGCCGGGGAGCTTCGGCGTCGTCGCCGGAGGCGCTTCGGGGACCTTCGACGCGGGGATCGAAGAGAACATGCGATCGATGTCGACCTTCACCTTTGCCGAATCGAAGTCGCCGGCGACGACGAGCGACATGTTGTTCGGCACGTAGTACTCGGAGAAGAACGTCTTCACGTCGTCCACGGTCGCGGCTTCGAGGTCCTCGTGCGAGCCGATGACCGGATGGTGGTAGGGATGCCCGTCCGGGTAGAGCAGCTCTGGCAAGCGGAGCTCGGCCTTCGCGTACGGCTCGTTTTCGCTCCGCTGGCGGCGCTCGTTCTTCACGACGCCGCGCTGCGCGTCGAGCTTCTCCTGCGTCATCGTCGCGCCGAGCGACGAGAGGCGATCGGCCTCGAGCCAGAGCAGGAGCGGCAAGACATGCTGCGGCGCGACGTCGAAGTAGTCGGTGCGATCTTCCGCGGTCCAGGCGTTGTTCCAGCCGCCCTCGGTCTCCATCGACTGATCGAAGACGCCCGTCGGGACGCGATCGGTGCCCATGAACATGAGGTGCTCGAAGAGGTGCGCGAAGCCGGTGCGGCCCGGGCGCTCGTAGCGCGAGCCGACGCGGACCATGTTGTTCACGGCGACCATCGGGATCGAGTGATCTTCGGCGAGGACGACGACGAGACCGTTCTTCAGCTGGTACTTCTCGAACGGGATGTTCGGCGTGCCGGTGTCGTCGGCGCGTGACGACGCGGTCAGCGAGAGGGCAGCGGACGCGGCGGCTACGAGAAGCGCGGTCTTCAGAGGCCTCGACATGATGGCCGGAGGCTCCCCTGAGTCGCGCGAGATCGCAAGCGCCCTCGTCCTGACGACGCTGTCCCGATGCGCCCCAGCGCGAGTGCGCGCGCGATCGCCGAATGTGGCGCGATCGCCGATCGCAATCAGTGGGCTCGTGCGTTCGCCGAGTCCCTCGACCAGGTCGCGATGACGCGCGGGAGGAACATCGCGAGCGCGACGCCCGGGAGGCTCGCGCCGAACGCGAACAGGAAGAACTTGGTGAAGCCGACCGCGTTGAGCACGAAGCCGCTCACGCTCGACAGGAGAAGACCAAAGCTCATGAGGGCCGTACCGAGCGCGAAATGCGTGGCCTTGTAGGGACCCGCTGCGAGGCGAAGGATGAACACGGTGAACGCAGCGGTGCCGACGCCCGCCACCAGCTGTTCGGCAGCGACGAGCGCGGCGATCGCGGTGAGAGAAAGCGGGACCGCCGCCAGGACGACGTAGAGGAGGATCGCGACGCTCTGGATGGCGGCGATGGGTCGAAGAACGCGCTCGAGGCCGACCCTCGCGACGATGAGGCCGCCGAGCACCGCGCCCACGATCGACGCGGTCGTTACCACGCCTCCGCTCACGATGCCGCGCATGGTCGTATCGAGTCCGAGCGTCGCGAGAAGCTTGGAGCTCATCGAGAACATGAAGGCGTCGCCGAGTCGAAACGTGAGCAGGAACGCGAGCGCGACTCCGATACCCGGCTTCTGAAAGAACGCCGTGACCTCTTCGAGCCCGACGGCGCGCTTCGCGGGCCGCTCCTGATCCGGACGGAGGAGAAAACCGTGGACCGCGGAGAGGATCGCGAGCGTGAGCGCGCCGAGACCGAACGCGAAAGGAAACCCGAAGATGCCGGCTAGCGTGACCAGCAGTCCGCTTCCGAAGTAGAGCGCGCCGCGGTAGGCCGCGATGCGGAGGCCGGAGAGCGCATCCTGACGACCGCGCGGGAGCGCGCGCATGTAATACGTGTCGATCGCGATGTCGTGCGTCGCCGCGACGATGGCGATCGGGATGAGCAGCCACGCTACCGCTGCGACCTTGCCGAGCATCGCGGGGATCGCCAG
>Ga0164241_10002634_pt1 | contig 19040 bp, 12 predicted proteins | sample OricomyardsoilBY_FD_108780 | JGI IMG/M metagenome (GOLD analysis project Ga0164241, IMG submission 108780) | Backyard soil microbial communities from Emeryville, California, USA - Original compost - Back yard soil (BY) | ecosystem: Environmental > Terrestrial > Soil > Unclassified | place: USA...
ACGCTCCTGCATCCGGATGAAGGCGCGGCGAGCGTCATGGGCCATGACCTCGCCACGGCGCCTGACCAGGTGCGTGCGGAGATCGCGATGACGGGGCAGTTCGCCTCGCTCGACGAAGACCTCACCGGACGCGAGAACCTCGTGATGCTCGCAAAGCTCTGGGGTTTTCGCGGCAGCGCGGCCCGCGATCGGGCCGATCAGCTGCTGGCTACATTCGAACTGGCCGACGCGGCGACGAAGCAGGTCAAGGACTATTCGGGCGGGATGCGCCGCCGGCTGGACATTGCGGCGTCGCTCGTCGTGACGCCGGGCGTGCTTTTCCTCGACGAGCCGACCACGGGGCTCGACCCGGTGGCGCGCAAGAGTGTGTGGAGCATGATTCGCCAGCTCGCGGGCTCGGGCGTCACCATCTTGCTCACCACTCAATACATGGACGAGGCGGACCAGCTGGCGGCGCGCATCGCGGTCATCGATCACGGCAAGAAGATTGCCGAGGGCACGCCTCGCGAGCTCAAGGTGGCGACAGGCTCGGGCTTCCTGCACGTGGCGGTGGCGGATGCCGCGCGGCTCGATGATGCGGCCCGCCTGCTCGAAGCGCATTTGGGCAACAGCGTGCAACGCAGTGTCGAGGGCGCGAGACTTGCGGTCGTGGCCAGGACGCCGCATGACGCGAACGCGGCGCTCGGCGCTGTCATCGAAGCGGGCATCGAGCTGTCTGATTTCTCGATGGGCAGTCCGAGTCTCGATGAAGTGTTCTTCGCTCTGACGGGGAAGGGAAAGCCATGAACGGTCTCACGCAGGTGGCGCGGCCACCGGCGCCGTCGGCGCTGTCGAACGCGCTGGTTTTCGGTTGGCGCGCGGTGCTCAAGTTCAAGCACGTGCCGGAGCAGCTGTTCGACCTGGTGATGACGCCCATCATGTTCACGCTGCTGTTCACGTTCGTGTTCGGCGGTGCGCTGGCCGGGTCGCCGCGGGACTATCTACAGGTCTTTCTGCCGGGCATTCTCGTGCAGACCGTCATTTTCAATTCGGTATATTCGGGCATGGGACTGTCCGGGGACCTGGGCAAGGGCTTGTTCGATCGGTTCCGGAGTCTGCCCATCTGGTCGCTGGCGCCGTTCGCCGGGCTCATGGTGGGTGACGTGCTGCGCCATCTGATTGCGGGCGCCATCATCCTCACGATCGGATTGCTGCTGGGTTACCGGCCGGAGGCGGGCATCGTCGGCGTGTTGGCATCGTTCGCGATGCTGCTCACCGTGGGGTTCGGGATGGGATGGGTCTTCATCGTGCTGGGCCTGCTGATCCGCACGCCCATGACCGTGATGACGCTGGGCTTCAGCTTCCTGTTCCCGCTGGTGTTCGCGTCCAACATCATGGTCGATCCGAAGACCATGCCGTCGTGGTTGCGCGCATTCGTCGATGTGAACCCCGTGTCCACCATGACCACGGCGCTGCGCGGGCTCATGGCCGGTACCGCGACGTGGGAGCAGATCGGCAGCGCGCTGATCGCGCCGGCGATCATCACCCTGCTGCTCGCGCCCGTGACGATCTGGTTGTACCGCAGGCAGTAGTGGAGGGTTGGTGCCGGGTGGGGAAAGTGGGGAGTCGGACTCCCCACTTTCCCCACCCGGCACCAACCTCCAAATGCGGTACCTTTCGGGTCCATGATCACTCGCAGACAAACTTTGAAAGGCGGCATTGCCCTCGGTGCCTGTGCGTCGGGGGCGATGCGTATGGTGGGCGCAGCCGAGACGGGGGCGGGCGCAACTTCGCCGCACACGCTCTGGTATACGAAGCCCGCGGAGGTGTGGACGGAAGCACTGCCCATCGGCAACGGCCGGATCGGCGCCATGATCTTCGGTGGCGTGAACCGCGAGCGCCTGCAGCTCAACGAAGACACGCTGTACGCGGGCGGGCCGTATGAGCCCGCGAACCCGGATGCCCTGGCCGCACTGCCGCGGGTGCGCGCGCTCATTGCCGAGGGCAAATACGCCGAGGCGCAAAAGCTCGCCGATGAGAAGCTGATGGCGCGCCCGCTGGGCATGCCGTCGTACCAGACCGTGGGCGACCTGATCCTGACTTTCGGCGCATCGGCCTATGCAGGGGACTACCGACGCGACCTGGAACTCGACACCGCCTGCGCCCATGTGCGCTACACCCGCGATGGCGTGAAATTCACGCGCGAGTCGTTTGCGTCTGCGCGCGACCAGGTCATCGCTACACGCGTCACCGCAGATCGCCCGGGTGCGCTCGATTTCCACGTGTCGTTCGAAACGCCGATGCCCGGTGCTGTGGCGTTCGATGGGAATCACCTCGTCCTCAACGGGCGCAACGTGGCGCAACAGGGCATCGAATCGGCGCTGCGTTTCCAGGCGCGCGTCGCGGTGATCCCGCAGGGCGGCCAGCTGATGAAGGGCGATGGCGAGTGGATGGTCAGCGGGGCGGATTCCGCCGTGATACTGGTGGCGATCGCCACCAACTTCCGCCGCTACAACGATGTATCGGGCGAGCCCGAGCGTCTCACGCGCGCACAGATCACCGCGGCCTCGGCCAGGAATTTCGACGCCCTGCGCGAATCGCATCTGGCGGACTACCAGAAGTTGTTTGGCCGCGTGGCATTCGAACTACCCGCCACACCGGCAGCCGGACAGGCCACCGACGTGCGCATTCGCAACTCGCAAACCAGCGACGATCCGCAGCTGGAAGCGCTGTACTTCCAGTACGCGCGGTACCTGCTCATCGCGTGTTCGCGGCCGGGCACACAGCCCGCGAACCTCCAGGGACTCTGGAACGACAGGCTGCTCGCGCCGTGGGGTTCGAAGTACACCATCAACATCAACACCGAGATGAACTACTGGCCCGCGGAGCCGGCGAACCTCGCCGAGTGCGTGTTGCCGCTGGTGGCCATGGTGAAGGACCTGTCCGTGACCGGCGTGGTCACTGCGCGAGTGCACTATGGTGCGCGCGGTTGGGTGGCGCATCACAACACGGATCTGTGGCGCGCGACGGGGCCCATCGATGGCGCGTTCTGGGGCCTGTGGCCCACGGGTGGGGCGTGGCTGTGCAAGCACCTGTGGGACCACTACGACTACGGACGTGATCGCGCGTATCTCGAGCAGGTCTATCCACTGATGAAGGGCGCAGCGCAGTTCTTCCTCGATACGCTGGTGAAGGATCCTTCGGGTCAGTACCTCGTGACCAGCCCGTCGATTTCTCCGGAGAATGCCCATCCGCACGGCGGTTCGATCTGCGCGGGGCCGGCGATGGACAGCCAGATCCTGCGTGACCTTTTCGCCAACTGCATTGCGGCGGCGGAGATCCTGAAGATCGACGGCGAATTTCGGTCCGCCTGCGCGGCGACGCGGGCGAAGTTGCCGCCGGACCGCATCGGCAAAGGCGGCCAGCTGCAGGAGTGGATGGAAGACTGGGACATGGAGGCGCCGGAGCCGAACCATCGGCACGTGTCTCATCTATATGCGTTGTTCCCGAGTGAGCAGATCACGGTGCGGCGCACGCCGGAGCTCGCGGCGGCGGCGCGGCGTTCGCTCGAGCTGCGAGGTGACCTGTCGACGGGGTGGGCGATCGCGTGGCGCATCAATCTCTGGGCGCGGCTGCGCGAGGCGGAGCACACGCACTCGGTCATCAAGCTGCTGCTTGATCCGTCGCGCACGTATCCGAACATGTTCGACGCGCACCCGCCGTTCCAGATCGACGGCAACTTCGGCGGCGCGAACGGCATGATGGAGATGCTGATGCAGAGCGTGGATGGGGAGATCGAGTTGTTGCCGGCGCTGCCTCGCGCGTGGGCCACGGGATCAGTGCGCGGCCTGCGCGCGCGTGGCGGGTTCGAAGTGGACATGGCCTGGCGCGACGGGAAGCTCGTGTCGGCGGAGTTGCTAGGCGCGCCGGGCGGTGAAGCGCGGGTCCGCTATGGTGACAAGCTGACGAAGGTGCGCGTCGCGAAGGGACGGCGAGTGGTGGTTTTCTAGGTGCCGGGTGGGGAAAGTGGGGAGAGGACTCCCCACTTTCCCCACCCGGCACCCTCATCACCTCAATTGCTTGCGCACTCCGCTGGAGGCTGCGTCGTAGCTGGCCTGGTCGACGCGCACGAGGTCGCGACCTTCGTGTTTGGCCTTGTAGAGCGCGGCATCGGCCCGCGCGATAAGCTCATCGAGCGTCCTGATTTCCGCATCGAACGACGCCAGGCCCGCGCTCAACGCCACGCGCAGCCCCACGCCCGAGGGCGGCAGCTCGATGGCCGCGGCGAGCGAGCGCAGACGCTCGAGCGCGATCAGCGCGATGTCCAGCGGTGCGCCGGGCATCACGAGCAGAAACTCTTCGCCACCCCAACGTCCGAAAATATCCGAGCCGCGCATGGCCTGGCGGCACGCCTGCGCGAACTGCTGCAGCACCTTGTCGCCGGCGGCATGACCGCAGCGGTCGTTGATGCTCTTGAAATGATCGAGATCGATGATGGCCACGGTGAGCGGCGTCTGCCCCGAAGCCGCCTTCGCCATCGCCGCGACGCCACGCTCGTAGGTACGGCGGCGATTGGGCAATCCCGTGAGGCTGTCGTGGTTCGCGAGCTCCGCAAGCTGACGGCGGTGCCGCCGGCTCGAGATGATCTGCAGCGTCAGCAGCGTGATGACCACCGCGCCGGTTCCGAGCGCGATGAAACTCCACCGATTCTGCTCGCGCTGCCGATCCTCGGACGCCTTGAGTTCGCGATTGAGCTGGGCATTGCGCTCCAGCTGCTGGTCCGCCTCGAATCGCGCGCTCAGTGTCGCCGATTGCCGGAGCCGCCGCCCTTCATGCGCGGCGATGGTCCGGCGCAGGGATTCATCGAGGTCCGCATAACTCTGGCGAAAGTTGCCCAGGGCGGCGTTCGCGCGCGCGCGGAGTTTGAACAACGGCGCCACGTCGCGCGGCGGCATGTCGGCGGCCCCGTTCTGCAGCACCTCGTTGAGCGTGGCGAGCGCGATCGCGGGCCGTCCTTCCTCGAGGTCGATGCGCGCAAGTCCGGCACGCGCGTGTTTGATGACATCGTTCGACCGCGCAATCACGAACAGCCGCAGCGCGTTGTCGCAGCGTTGCCGCGCTTCGGAATGCTGGCCGAGTTCGATCAGCACTTTGCAAAGCTCGAGGTCCGCGAACGCGATACCCTGGCTGTCGTCGAGATCCACGCTAAGCTCGCGCGCCTTTCGATACTCTTCGATCGCTTCGGGGAACAGGCGCTGCTCCTTCAGGATCGAGCCGCGCAGGAACCGGGTTACCGACAGATTCAGCGACGCTTTCTGCGCCACATTCCATTCGATGACTTCGGCGTTCAACGCAAGCGCCTGGTTGTAGTCGCCCATTTCGCGCATCACCTTCGACAGCGCGGAGGCGGCGATCATGCGCTGGACCATGCGGCCGTGCGTCTTCCCCGTCCGGTACGCGTGCATCAGGTTGACCACCGCGAGGTCCGCGCGGTCCTGGCGATACTGAAGCGTGCCCAGCGTGGTGCGCAGGCAGGACTCCGCCACCGAATCGGGCTCGAGCCGCGACCGCACGGCTTCGACGGATTTGAGCGCCGTGTCGATGCCCGCGTGGTCATAGACGTTTTCGGAATACGCGGAAAGCAGTTCGGCGTGGATCGGGTTGTTCACGTCGGGGACGAGTTGCAATCCTTCCATCGCGGCGGCGCGGGCGTCGGCATCGAGCTCGAGCACCTGGTAGGCCTGCGCGCGCACGGCATGCAGCGACGCCATCCGGTTCAGATCGATCTCGGGCAGGCCTCGCGTCGCATTGAGCTCGGCGTCGATGAGAGGCAGCGCGAGCGTGGCATTGCGCCCGGCCATGAGCTGCAGCCGGTATATCGTCGGATCCGAGCTGACGAAGCACGAGGTCTGCGCCTGGACAGTGCCGACAAAGCCCATGAGGGCCACTGCCGCAGCACGTGCGAGAAACCCTGTAAGTGATTGATGCCGGGGCATTTGGGTCAAGAATAGGTCTAAGAGCGGTGCGGCGCGTGTCGAGGCTTCACGAATCCGAAAGCGGCATGTACCAAGCAGTTCACACCCGCCGGCAGTTCCCGGGCTCGCGAAAAACTGATATGCATTTCCCGGCCATTTCAGGAGCATCCGTGGCATGAATGGACCAGTCTCGACGCGCAGGTGGGTCAAGGTCGCAGTCATCGCGATATCCGCGTCGATCGGCATCGCCGGAGGTGTTTTGTACTTCTCGCGGCCCTCCATGGACGAGCGGGTCGCGAATCCAGTCGCCGATATGAGCCCGCCGGCAGGGGGCTTTCTGGAAACCGTCGCGAGCAGCGCGACGCCTCCCGGTGCGGCGCCCGACGGGATGGTGTGGATTCCCGGCGGCGAATTCTCGATGGGTGCGCGTGATCCCTTCGATCGCCAGGATGTCGTCGGCATGCAGGCCACGACGGATTCGCGGCCTATCCACCGCGTGGCCGTCGACGGCTTCTGGATGGATGCGACCGAAGTGACGAACGATCAGTTTGCGCAATTCGTGAAGGCGACGGGTTACGTCACGGTGGCGGAGCGCGTTCCGCGGCAGGAGGACTTCCCCGACGCGCCACCCGAGAACCTCGTGGCCGGCTCCGTGGTGTTTTCACCGCCAGACCACGCGGTGCCGCTCAACGATCACTTCCAGTGGTGGAGCTATGTGAACGGCGCGGATTGGCGTCATCCGTCGAGGCTCGAAAGCTCCATCGAAGGAAAGGAAAAATTCCCGGTGGTACAGATCGCATACGAAGATGCCGAGGCGTACGCGAAGTGGGCCGGCAAGCGTCTGCCTACCGAGGCTGAGTGGGAGTTCGCGGCGCGCGGCGGTCTCGCGGGCAAACTCTATCCCTGGGGCGACGAGTTCACGAAAGACGGCAAATGGATGGCCAACACGCACCAGGGCCATTTTCCAGAGAGCGATACGGCTGCGGATGCGCACGGAGGCGTCGCCGCCGTGGCGCAGTATCCCGCCAACGGGTATGGCCTCTACGACGTGGGCGGAAACGTGTGGGAATGGACCACCGACTGGTATCGGCCTGACTACTACGGCGAACTCGCGGCGAGTGGTGGCGTGGCACGGAATCCGGCAGGCCCGTCGGAATCCTTCGACCCTGATGAGCCGGGCCATGCGAAGAAAGTCCATCGCGGCGGATCCTTCCTGTGCACCGACCAGTATTGCTCGCGTTACATGGTCGGCACGCGCGGGAAGGGCGAAGTGAGCACGGGCACGAACCACCTGGGCTTCCGCTGCGTGCAGAAGCCCATCACCTGAACACCTCGAGACGAACCTGTCGGTTGGTCTTGCTTTTAAAAAACTACAAGTGTCATAGTAACAACCACACCAGTAATAGGGAAGCCGATGGGCCCCAAGGTTGTCGAGATCAAACGGAACTCCGGCGCCGCGATGGACAAGCCGTTGCCGAGAAAGCAGCGGAACCTCATCGTTCTCGCCGCCTGCATTGTGTTGCCCATCCTGGTCGCCGCTGCATTCTGGCAACTGGTGCCGCGCGGCCTGCGCGTGCCGGCGCTCGAACTGCGCATCGCGACGGTCGAACAGGATCTGTTCCGCAATGATCTCGTGACGCGCGCGTCGGCAGCGCCGCTGCACTCGGTGATGCTCGACGCCTTCCAGTCCGGCCGCGTGGAGGAGGTGCTGGCCAACGACGGTGCGCATGTCTCGAAAGGCGACCTCCTGTTCCGCCTGTCGAATCCCCAGTTGCGGTTGGAACTCGTCGCGCGGGAAGCCGACCGTGCGCAGCAGATCTCCAACCTGTCGATGCTGCGCGTGGCCATCGAGAGCGGCGAGACTGAACACCAGCGGCGGCTGCTGGACCTGAACTTCGCGCTTGCGCAGGCACGCAAACAACATGCACGACTCGCGCCCTTGGCGAAGGAGGGCGTGGTGTCGATCGCGTCATTGGAGGAGTCCGGGGATCGCGTGGCCCGCGAAACGCAGGCGCTCGATGATGAGACCCGCCGCTTCGAGGTGGAGGCGCGCATCAAGCGCGACGGCGCGAAGCAGATGGAGCGCGCCATCGAACGGCTCGATGCGGGTCTCAAGGTGGTCAATGAATCCATCGAGGGTCTTGCGGTGCGCGCGCCCATCGCCGGGCGGCTCACGGACTTTCACCTGCAGATCGGCGAGATCGTGAAACCCGATCAGCATATCGGGCGCATCGACCAGCCCGGTGCGGTGAAGCTCGTGGCGCAGGTCGACGAGTTTTTCCTCGACAGCGTTTCGAGCGGCCGGGAAGGCGTGGCGCGGGTCAATGGGCACGATTACACCGTGTCGGTCAGCCGCGTGTTCCCGCAGGTCGACAAGGGGCGCTTCACGATGGAGTTGCTGTTCAAGGGTGAAGCGCCCAAGGGCATGAGCCCGGGGCAGAGCACGGAGACGCGCCTCACGCTCGGCGAAAGCAGCCCCGGCCTGATCCTGCCCAACGACTCGTTCATCAACGACACGGGCGGCGCGTGGGTGTTCGTGGTGTCGGCCGACCAAAAGTCCGCCGTGCGCAGGCCCATTCGTCTCGGCCGCCGCAACAACCGCCAGGTGGAGATCGTCGCCGGCCTCACGGCGGGCGAGCGCGTCATCGTTTCCAGCTACGCCGGCTTCGGGCGCGTCGAGCGCCTGCAGATCGCTCCATGAATTCACGCGAGGAACCCATGCTCAAGTTCGTCAACACCACGAAGAAGTTCATCGGCGGCGAGGTGATCACCACGGCGCTGAACAACATCAATCTGGAGATCGAGGCCGGTGAATACGTGGCCGTCATGGGGCCATCGGGCTGCGGCAAGACGACACTGCTCTCGATCCTCGGCATGCTCGACAGCCCGGACGCGGGGGAGTACTGGTTCGACGGCAGGAACGTGGCCGGTTACCGCGAAGACCAGCTCAACGAAGTGCGGCGAGGGCGCATCGGATTCATCTTCCAGAGCTTCAATCTCATCGAGGAGCTGTCGGTCGAAGAAAACGTGGAGCTCGCGCTGGAGTACAGCAGCTCGTCGCCCGATGAGCGCCGTGAGCGCGTGGCGGCCATGCTCGAGAAGTTAGGCGTGGCGCACCGTGCGAAGCATCGGCCATCCCAGCTCTCGGGGGGCCAGCAGCAGCGCGTCGCTGTTGCCCGCGCACTGGTCACCAGACCGGCGGTGCTGCTCGCCGACGAGCCCACGGGCAATCTCGACTCCGCGCACGGCGAAGAGGTCATGGAACTGCTGCAGAAGATCAACGAGGAAGGCACGACCATCGTCATGGTGACGCATTCGCCAGCGCATGCGGCGCGTGCGAAACGTACGGTGGGGCTGCTCGACGGAGCCATCGTATGAGGCTTGCGGATTTTCGCGTCGCCTGGCGGGTCATGGTGCAGGAACCTGGCTACTCGCTGGTGGCGGTGCTCGGTCTTGCCGTGGGACTCGCCGCATTCCTGTTGTTGTCGGGCTTCGCCCGGTATTCGTGGAGCTACGACGCACAAGTGCCGGAGGTGGAGCACGTTTACATGCTCCAGTCCCGCTTCAACCTGCAAGGCGGGCAGCAATGGCAGGACAAGGCACCGGTGGCGCTGCGCGAAGCTGCGCAGGCCATACCGGGTGTGACGGCATCGACCGGATATCTCGCGTGGCATCCGCTGAACGTGCAGATTGATGGGCAGGCGTACAAGCTGAAGAGCCTCACGGCGCTGCCGCGCTTCACCGAGATGGTCGGGGTCCAGGCGATCAGGGGCGATCTGAACGAAGCGCTGACACGTCCGGATGCTTTTGCGATCACTGAGTCGGCAGCCCGAAGATTGTTTGGCAGCACCGATGTGGTGGGGCGTTCATTTACGCTGAACTCGGTGGAGACCCAGGGCGTCGCGCGCATCGCGGCGATCCTGCGCGATCCACCGGCGAACACCACGATCCCTTATGAGAGTCTCAACGGCGTCGATCTCTCGCTGATTCCGCAGATGTTTCGCGATGAAGCGCTGCACGGGCAAATGGGCTGGCCTGGTTTCCTGCTGCTTCGGCTCCATCCAGACGCTTCGGTTTCCGCCATCACGGAGGCGTTGCAGAAGTTCGCGGACCAGGCGGCCCAGCGCATGAACCTGCCTCCGGAATCAGTGGAGGCGCTCGCCGGCGTGAAGGTGTTCGACATTCGACTGGTGCCGCTTCGCGAGGCGTATTTCGAACGCGACGTCGTGACGGACGCGCAGTCCCCGCCCGTGGACCGCGGCGATCGTGAGGTCATCGCGGGGCTTCTCGCCATTGGCGGATTGATCCTGCTGCTGGCCGCCATCAACTACGTGAACCTCGCCACGCTGCGCGTGGTGCGGCGTCAGCGCGAGATCGGCGTGCGCAAGGTACTCGGGTTCGGCAATCGCCGGCTCGCGGTCCAGTTCCTCGCCGAATCGATGCTGGTGGCGATTGCAGCAGCGGTCGTCGGGCTCGTCCTGGCCGTGCTCGCGTTGCCGTGGTTCTCGACGCTGGCGAATCGCGATCTTGCGGGCATGCTGTCCGTGGGCAACGTGCTGGCGGCACTTGGCGTCGGCATCGTCGTGGGGTTGGCCGTCTCTATCTACCCGGCGTGGATGGCATTCCGGGTGCGGCCGGCGCGAGTGCTGGCCGGGCGGCCCGATACGGAATCACCGTCCGCGCGCAGGACGCGCCAGGTGTTTTCAGTCGTGCAGATCGCCGCCGCACTGGGCCTGGCGAGCTTAGCGCTGGCCGTCGCCTGGCAAACGCGCTTCTCCATCAATGATTCACCCGGATTCGACCCCGCGCCGCTGCTGGTCTTCGAGATGAACGAGGGAAGGAAGCTCGAGGAAGACGACACCACGAGGGGGTTCATCGCCGAGCTACGGCATCACTCCGCTGTGGCCGGCATCACGATGTCCACGGACGCCGTTGGCCGCACGCGCAATCCCTGGCACAAGGAATTCAGGCGTGAAGGAGGGCGGCCGGTCATGGTCGAAGTGAAGGAAGTCACGCCGCCGTACTTCGTGGAATACGGCATCCGGCCGGTGGCGGGCCGGTTGTTCGATCCGGAACTGGACCACTACGACGGCGCCTTCCCCGTGGTGCTCAACGAGATCGCCGCGCGCGATCTCGGATTCGCATCGGCGCAACAGGCGGTGGGCGCGACATTGCGCGGGCGAATGGCGCTCATGTCCGAAATGGATTCGGTGCAGATCGTCGGTATCGCGCCGGAAATCCGCTTCAGGTCGCTGCGCGAGCCGCCGGTCGCCATCGTCTATCAGATGTGGTCAGGCGGGATGACGGCGACCGTGCGGGCGCGGGGTTCGGTGGCCGATGCGGAAGCGGCGGTGAGAAGCGTCTGGCCGAAATACTTTCCCCAGACCGAACTCCAGATGAGCGCCGCGAAGGACCTCTATGCCGCCAACTATGCCGACGACGCCGCGCTCGCAAGGTTGTTGGGCCTCGCTACCCTGGTGGCGATGTTCATCGCCGCGATCGGCGCCTACGTGCTTGCCAGCGACGCCGTCCAGCGCCGCACGCGGGAGATTGCATTGCGAAAGTTGTTTGGCGCACGGCGGCGGGACGTGAGTCGGCTGATAGCCCGCGAGATTGGAGTGGTGATGTCGTGGGCTGCCCTGTTGGCGCTGCCATTGGCCTCGCTCGCCATCGCGAGATATCTCGCCCCATTCTCGGTTCGCACGCCGATGGCGTACTGGGCTCTCGGTGTTGCGCTGGTCGCAGTGCTGGGTGTGGTGGGCGTTGCTGCCGCGCGCGAGACCCGCAGCGCATTGACTATGAAGCCGTCGAGGGCGTTACGCGTCTGAGTGCGGGAGGGGTGTTTGGCTAGCGACAGCCGAACAGCGTCATGATCATCTTCCTGAGTGAGCATAGCCGTCGCGAGCGGCGCTCCTGTCGATAGTCTTCGTCATTCGCCACCGAACGGGTCGCGTCCCGGAACATGTCCGCCTGCTGGTGTTCACGCAGCCAAGCAGTTGGAAGTTCGTGGCGGATCTGTGCGTCCGAAAGATCCGTGAGCAACACCAGGCGGCGCGTGCCATGGATGGCGATCATCAGGGCCGGATGGCCTTCCAGGTCTTCGAAGACGCGTGCTTTGGCCGCGTGCTTGCGAATCAGGTTGACGGCGTCCTGTCGCGAGATGAGCCCGTCGGGGCTGAAGCACTGGAACCATTTCTGGCCGGCGTATTGCGCATTCATTGGGCCGCGATGGTAGGTTCGCGCGCGCCGGGATCAATCGGGGAAAAGTGGAACGCGAGCGCAATAGCGACCGATCGCACGGTTATAACGGTCCAGGGATTCCCCGAAGGGCGCGATACGTCAAACGCGCCCGTCACTTGGGTCAGGCATTCACCATGACGCCTTCGACGGGCGCGCGAGCGTGTTCGCATGACTGCTCAAGTCGTCTTTCGTGACAAATGCACCAGGATTAACACACGATGATCATTGCGTGATCTGTGAAGCGCGGAGAACTCGTGCAATTCGTTTCCCAGGTCGCCTTTGAGCAGGCTGGGGAAGATTCTCTGCAGGTCGGCGGGGCTCTTGCCGAGATCTTCCGGGTAGCCGACAGCCTGAATCTCACAACCGTTCGAGCGGCATTCGATCACGGGTAGTTCGATGCGTTGCGTGTCGAATCCCTGCGCGGTCAGGAAGTCCTGGATGCCGGTGCGAAGGGCGTCCTCCATCCGAGGAGCCCACGCGTCGTCACGAGGTTCACTCTGCAGCTGTTGATGCCGGCGCAGGATGGGCCACAGGCTGTTCGTCTCCGGGACGGGTGTGTCGAGGTATTCGAAGCCAGGGGAGGTATCGATGGGAAGTGCGTCGCCGGTCGCGGCTGCCGAGCCTGCAGCGGGTGCTAGTGCCGTGACAGGACTTGCGAGCGCATTCGGTGGAGTACCGCCGGTCTTTGCGGCGGCCTCCGCGCTGGAATTGATTCCGTCACCCGGACTCGTTGGGTGTGCATCCGCGCTCAGGGCCATGTGGGCCGCAGGGGATTCGCTCGCAGAAGCCGTTTGGTCTGCGTCGGCCGATGGCCTTGGGTGCGTAGCCAGCCAGGTGACTGCAATGGCAAGGACGACGATGATCGACCAAAGGATTCGCTTGTCCATGGGCCGAACTATATAGACCAGAGCAGGTTAGTCCATCGTAACGACGACCTTTCCTCGAGCATGTCCGCCCCCGATGTAGTCGAGTGCAGCGCCCGCCTGCTCGAGTGGATAGCGCCGGTCGATCGTCGTCTTCATCCTGCCTTCGCGCATCAACTGCGCGAACAGCTGCAGATCCGGCGTGTCCACGTCCGAGACGAAGAACACCAGCTTCTGGTCGACGAACGGCTCGAGCATCTTCTGTTTGAGAATCCGGGTAATGGGGCCGAGGAAGTTGTTGGTCTTGGGTCCGCTGACGGTGACGATGGTGCCCGTCGGCGTGACCACGCGTCGCAGGTCGAGGAAGTCATGGTTGCCGACGTTGTCGACGATCAGGTCGTACTGCTGCGTGCCCTCGGTGAAGTTCTCACGGGTGTAGTCGATGACATGATCCGCGCCGAGCGAGCGCACGAGCTCGACGTTGCGCGTGCTGCAGACGGCGGTCACTTCGGCGCCGAAGACCTTCGCCAACTGGACCGCATAGGTACCCACGCCGCCTGAGGCTCCGTTGATGAGCACCTTCTGGCCCGCGGCGACCTTGCCATAGTCGCGCAATGCCTCGAGTGCTGTGCCGCCGGCAATGAGCAGGGCGGCGGCGTCCTCGAAGCTGACTTCCTCCGGCTTGGCGACGAGGTCAGCGTTCTTCTCGCGGACCAGCGCGTACTCGGCGAGCGCGCCGTGCGCGCCGCCGAACACCGCATCACCCACTTTGAATTGCGTGACATTCTCGCCGACCGCTTCCACGACACCCGCCATGTCGTAGCCCGCGCGCCGTTGTTTCGGGGCGCCAATGCCAGAGCCCAGCCGCATGATGTACGGCTTTCCGGTGACCACGTGGTACTCGTAGGGATTGACGCTGGCGACGCGAATCTTGATCAGCATCTCGCCCGCCGCGGGCTTGGGCTTCGCGATGCGCTCCAGCGCCAGCACCTGGCCCGGCGCGCCATAACACCGGTGAATGATGGCCCGCATCGTCTCTTCGTCAGCGGCAACAGGCACTGGAGGTGGGCAGGGCGATTCGTGGCTCAGCGTCATCATCAGCGCGGCGATACCCACCACGAGCAACGCGCCCAGCGACAGGAAAATCTTGTTTCTCAGTTTCATGTTCGAGCTCCCGTGATTGGCAGCCCCACTATGCGGGGGGCGCTCGGGTGGCTGGGAAACATGCGACCGGCGACGATCAGTTAGCGTGAACCACGGCCGGCGCCGACGAGTGGCGGCGGGAAGTTGTCAGGCAACGCACCTGGCGGATGCGCCGCGCTCACCTTGCTCTATAGTCCACGCATGGCGAGCACCACGGCAACTCTACCCACCGGCTTCCGGCGAATCTTCGCGTGGCCGCGTACGCGCTTCGTGCTCATGGCTGCCGGAGGGCTGGGCGGGCTCATGGGACTACACGCCGACGGCCCCTGGCTGCTCACCGTGGTTCGCGTCCTCATCATTGGTTTCATCGTGCTGTTCGTGTTTGGCGGGCTCGAACATTGGCCGCGTCGATTGCCTCGCTGGTTGCCGCGAACCGTCCTGCGACTCATCGGCATCGCCGCCGTGATCCCGTTTGCATCCTATTTCTCGGTGGCCGTGACCGGCGGCGGCAACGAACACGACCGCATGTTCCTGCTCGCCTTTTCACTGTTGATTGCGCCGTGGATCGCCATCGGCACCATCCTTCGGCAGCGCGACGCCTTTGCGCGGGAGCAGGCACTGGAGTTCGACCTGCAGCGCAGTGAGTTCGAGCGACGGGAATCGGACGCGCGACTGCGGTTGCTGCAGGCGCAGGTGGAGCCGCATTTCCTGTTCAACACGCTCGCGAACGTGCAGGCCCTGGTCGATTCCGGATCGCCGCAGGCGTCCAGGGTGCTGTCGAGTCTCATCGCCTATCTACGGGCAGCAGTGCCTCGCATGAATTCACGCATGGCGACGCTCGAGCGCGAAGTGGATCTGGCGCAGGCTTACCTCGATCTCATGCAGATGCGTATGCCGGATCGACTGAAGTATGCGATCCATCTCGAGCCGGCCGCGGCGCAGCTCGAGTGTCCTCCCATGACCCTGCTCACGCTGGTCGAGAATGCCGTGCGTCATGGCGTGGATCCGAGCGAGGCGGGTGGGCGAATCGATGCGGACATCTGGCTGCGCGATGGCCGATGCGTCCTGCGCGTCACCGACACCGGAGTGGGACTGAATTCGAAGACGCACGGACTCGGCACTGGCCTGTCGAATCTGCGCGAACGGCTTCGCCTGGCATTCGGTGGCGAGGCGCGCTTTTCGTTGACCGAAGTGGTGCCGCGCGGCGTTTGCGCCGAAGTCAGTTTTCCCGTACGCGGGAGTGGAAAGTGAACGCACCGACGGCGCTGGTGGCCGATGACGAGCCGCTGCTGCGCGAGGCGCTGATGCGCATGCTCGCCGGTGCGTGGCCCACGCTCGAGATCGTGGCCCAGGCGCGCAACGGGCGGGAAGCCATCGAAATGTTCGATCTGCACCAGCCCGATATCTGCTTTCTCGACGTGCAGATGCCGGGCAAGACCGGCGTCGAAGCGGCCCAGCACATCGGGCGACGCGCACATCTCGTGTTCGTCACAGCCTTCGATCAGTACGCGGTGCAGGCGTTCGCACAGGGCGCGCTCGACTATCTAGTGAAACCCGTCGAAGCGTCACGACTCGCCGAAACCGTGGCGCGCCTGCAGGAGCGGCTGAGCGCCTCACGACCCGCGTTGAATACCGATGCGCTGCTCCAGCAGCTCGCGATGGCGTTTCGAGCGCCCACCAACCCCGGACTGCGCTGGGTACGGGCTTCGATCGGCTCGACGGTGAGGCTCATCGACGTACAGGAGATCGACTTCCTGCGCTCCGATGAAAAGTACACGCTCGTCGCGTGGCGCGATGATGCGGGTGCGCCGCTCGAAGCCGTGATCCGCAGTCCGTTGAAGGAACTCATTGCGCAACTCGATGCCACGCAGTTCGTCCAGGTGCATCGGTCCGTGCTGGTGAACCTGCGGGCCATCAGCCACGTCACGCGCGGAGAGAACGAGACGGCGGATATCCATCTGAAAGGACGGCAGGAGACGTTGCCGGTGAGCCGGACGTATCTGCACCTGTTCAAGCAGATGTGAGGGAAGTCCGGTCGTTCTTGCGCGGTGGCGCTCACGAGGGCGGCAATGGGTTGCAGCGGTTGCCGCAGGGACTCCCTGAACGCGACAAAATTGCGTATTTCGTTGCTGCACCCTGCGAGTGCGCTCACATTTTTTCCGGTCAGAGAAGCCGATGCTGCGCCGACAACCATTCGCAAGGGCGCCGTGCCCTGCATCAGCAAAAGGAATTCGAGGTGAGACAGTCCAATCTGAAATCGTCTGCGGCCAGCTCGAGCCGCACCACCGAATCCGGCGGGCGCGTGCGCCATGACGACCGCGGTGCCGCGGTGTGGGATTGGGCGCTGGGGACCGGGGAATTCAACGCCATGAGTTCCAGCGCGCTGTTGCGCCGGCTGGATGTGGGTGAATTGAAGATGCAGGAGCCGACGGGACTGTCGCTGGCTGTCGCGGGTCGGGATGCCGGTGGTGGAGGCGATCCTTACAACCGTGGTGGTGCTGAAAATCGCGCTCTGGCGCGGCGGCGTTGGCGAGTTCGCTGATCTGGCGCGCGGTCTACGCGCAGCTTCTGCTTCCGGAACGGCATCGATCGCAGCTTCGCATGACGCACAGGCAACACGCGCGGATCCTGCGATTAGAGCAGCCATCGTCGCTAGGTGAAAAAATTGGAGTTGGCTCCCTGGGTTGGCTTAGAAGTGCGCGCGTAACACGTTGACAGGGAAGGGAAGTGCGGAAGTCTCATGGCGCGCGGTACCCCGTCCGGTACCCCGACGACCAGCGCTCAAGCGACGACTTTCGCGAAGCGCGCGCGGGCGCACACATTTAGTTCCGAGAGATGGCGTCCCCAGGCAATGGATCCACTAAGCCGGCGCACGCTTGTAGCGCTAGCTGATCGTCGGCTTCGGGAACGGCGGCAGAACCTGACCCTCCTGAGCCGGCACAAAGCTAAGCAATAGCCAGCCCAGGTAGTTCGAGATGGCCCCGCAATCCGCTGTCATGGCTGCGAGCGTGCTCAGTGACACTTGGTACCGTGGAAGCGTGCCGCACGGATCGTGAAGGAATGCCAAGCGGGCAACCGAAAAAGCTCCGCTTTCGTTGAGTCCCGCGCCGTTGTTGAGCCTGGCCACGTCGTCTGTGCGTGTCACATGCAAACGGCGCTCGGCACGCTGCGGCGGCATCTTTCGCGAATGCCCACCATCGAACTTGATGTCGCCGAACTGTCCGTTGCCATCCAGGGCTTCCGCCGCCTTGTTGACCAACGGCAAGCGTCGCAGACGGCTCAAGTCGCGCGCTAACAACCGACGGGGCCGACTCGACGCGGGCTTTGCCGCCACCGCCTTCGTACCCCTCCTTTTGCGAGCGGAGGCCTTCCAGCGCCGAACGCTGCGTCGATCAACTCCGATATGTCGGGCGACTTCAACGGGCGCAAATCCTTTATCGAGTAGACGCAACGCGTGTAGGCATTGCTGTTCGAGCTCTTATGGACTTCCGGACGGACGCATAGGGCACCTCCGGAGCACAGATTAGGACATCGCTCAGGCAATGATTAGTAGCGGATTAGCGACTGGGTTGCGACTAAGCCCAACTCCTTCTGCGCCGCGCCGCGCGCTCAATCTTGCGACACTTAGTCACCGAAGAGGCTTAGCTCGTCCGCGCGACCCTGCAAAATCATGTTTATAGCTCCCTTGTTCGCGTACATCGCCTCGAAGACCAAGCACAGATACATCAGATCAAGTGGTGCTGCGGGTAAAGCTGTTTCAGGTATTCGCCGCTTAATGAGTATTGTGGTTATTCCATACCTCACAAATGCCTGCGCTTCAGGATCTTTCATTTCCTCGACGAAGTGAAAAGCTGCCTCGCGGTTAATAAAGTGAAGGTCAGTTGTATTCATGTAGTTAGAGCGCCCTCATTGCGCCGTAAATGGGCGAGTACGTTCCGCCTGGGCCATATGCGAATTGGGACGGGTTGTTGATCATTCCTCTGAACACACCACCGGACGGCGAGATCACCAATGCTTCACCCCTCTCGCCCACAAAAATGTGCGACCCGTCTACGCCTGCAGATCGGGTTGCCGACCATGATCCACCGCTCAGCTTATTGATCTGTCCAGCCATATTTTGATACGCATTTGCTTTTTCTGCAGCACTTCCCCTCATTGCTGCTACGTTACGGGCCGCTTGACGGGCCATCTCGGGATTTGTTCCCTTAGTAATTTGAAGTGGGTCACTACCCTTGTTGTCGTTCGGATTCTGTCCAGGGTCCGCCGGTGTCGACATCGACGCACCAGCCATCGGATGCTCGCCACTGCCCTCTTCGCCACCGCCCGACACCATTGATTCAATAACCGCGAGACCAACAAGCGCACCGCATCCGAGGACTTCTCCGCAATTGTTTGCCAGCTGAGCAAAATTCCACGTCGGCAACTGGTTATAGACCGACATCGTGATCCGGTTCTGTTCCGCTGCTTGTCTGTCGGTCGTCGCGGCATTGAAAAAGCCGAAGCAAAAGAAGCAAGGACCGTAACCGGGGTGGGTGTAAGTGTCTTCCAAGCCGTAGGGGTCGATACGGTTGATTGGATCTCCCACAACATAGGCATACAGATTGGTTCCCGCCCCATATCCGATTGGATCCGTTTGCATGAAACGCCCGAGCTTTGGCGAATACGCACGCGCTTTGTAGTGATGCAAGCCGATCTCAGGTATCCAGACCTGTCCTGTGAATCCGAAGCGCCCCACGTTGCTCGAATTCGGAGTTCCGTATTCATCGTAGGCAGTGGTCGCTATCGCCTGAGCAGAAGAGTTCGTAACCGCGACCACACTTCCACGGGAGTCTTGATGCAG
>Ga0164241_10002635_pt1 | contig 19038 bp, 16 predicted proteins | sample OricomyardsoilBY_FD_108780 | JGI IMG/M metagenome (GOLD analysis project Ga0164241, IMG submission 108780) | Backyard soil microbial communities from Emeryville, California, USA - Original compost - Back yard soil (BY) | ecosystem: Environmental > Terrestrial > Soil > Unclassified | place: USA...
AGCTTGGCACGGCTGCCCCCGAGCTCGTCCGGGACATCTGGGCTCATGCCGACCCCATTGCGCGCGCCAAGGCCATCGAGGCGCGACTCCTGCCGGTGTTGCCCGAGCTCGACCACCAAGCCGTGTTGGCGCGCGATTGGGTGGCGCGGGTGCAAGCAGAGCCGACGCTTCAGAGCGTACGCGCGCTCGCGGCGACGAGCGGCCTCGGTCCACGAACGCTCCAGCGGCTGTTTCGTGACTACGTCGGCGTCGGACCGAAGTGGGTGGTGCGTCGCTTTCGTTTGCAGGAGGCCGCCGAGCTCCTCGAGACGAGCGCGACGACCGTCGTCGACGTCGCGGCCGCGCTCGGTTACTTCGATCAAGCCCATTTCGTGCGTGATTTCAAGGCAGTCGTCGGGACGACTCCGTCCGAGTATTTGCGCCGGGCGCGCGCGCACGCCGGCGCCTGACCCCTCGCTCAGCTCGTCGCGAGCGCCCGCTCGGCGGTCTCCACCACGGCCGGCAACGCACCGTCCGACACTCCGGCGACGCGGGCGAGCTCGCGCAGCAGTTGGAGCTCGCCGAGCGACATTCCTTCGCTCACGAGCGCGACGACCACCGCAGCCGTGATGCCCTCGAGCCCAATGCCGTGCTGGACGAGCTCGCCGCCGATGCGCGTCGCCTCGCTCAGGATAGCCGGCGACGAGGACACCGCGGCGAGCGCCTCCGCGCGTGACGCGACCCACGCGCGCTCCGTCGCGGCGCCGATCATGTTCGCGAGCGCGACGAGCGTGTCGAGCTCGCCCGGTTGCACGCGGCCGTCGGCGACGGCAATCAGGCAGGCCGCCTCTAGCAAGGCGCGCTTGGCCGCGAGCTCGCGCTCCGCGAACGGCCGAACGAAAGCCACACCGCCAAGCCCTGGCTGCAGGAAGGCCAGGGCATGCTCGAGGTTTCCCGCGGCCTTGCCGCCGGCGTACGCGCCCTGCTCGAGATCGCGCTTGTCCTCGGCGAGCGCCTTGCGCAGCACCTGCCGCGCGCCCGCCACGAACAACGGGCCGAGGAGCTTACGCGCGAGCGTCGCAGGAACGTCCGCGACGAGCTCGACCTGGGTCGCCTCCGGTCCGAGCGGGACGAAGCGATGCACGAGCACCATGCCTGCGTTCGTGCCTTCGAGGTAGCGGATGACGAAGGTTCCGTCGGCCGCGTCCGCAAGCTCCGAAACGTCGTACTGCGGCGCGCCGAGGACGCTGAACGTCGTCCGGATCTTGCGCTGTCCGGGGGGCGCGGGCTCCCAGGCGTAGCGAATGTCGGGATGAACGTTGTTGCGGATGTGGTGATCGATGTCGCGGTACTGCTGCCTCACGACCTCGGCCGGGCGCTCGATGCGAATGGACGCCGTAATGCGGATGGAGTCGGACATCGCGCTCTTCTTACGGTAGCTCGGGGCTGCCGGCTAGACCTGCGTGAGACGCGCGGCGGCGCTTGCACGCGAGCAGACGGCCGACGTCGCCTTCGTTCCAGAGCACGTACGGCGTGAGGATGAAAAGCGCCTGGTGTCCAGGCACGGCGGGCGCGAGCACGACGCTTTGCTGGTCGCTCACCACGACCGTCGTGACGGCGGCCCCGCCGAGCATCGTCACCTGCATGCGAACGCCCGCGGGCGCCGGACCGTCCACGTGAGGAACGATGGTGATGTCGAACGGCTCTTGCTTGCCGTCCCCGGCCGCCTCCCCCCATTGCACGGTCTGCGGCACGTCGCTCGGGCCGAGCAGGTGGTATACCCGCACCTGCTTGAGGCGCGGGTCGCCGACGAAGGCTTCGAAGGCGGTGGGGGCCACGTCGCTCGGCAGGGGCGGATCATTCCGCAATGCCGCGGCGAGCTCTCCTTCTGCGCCTGCAAGCTCCATGAACACGGCGGGCGCGGTGTCCTCAGCCCCGACGCCTCCGGAGAGGACGCACGGCGCGGCGGCGGCGCGAGCACTCGACGACGACGTATCGTTGCCGCCTTGTGTCGCTGCCGCGTGCGGCGTTGCCCCGCCGCAACCGACCCCGAGCAACAGCGCCACCAAGCCCATCCCCCTCGTCCGCCCGCCTCGAATCAGCACCCGAGCCTCCACGGGCCGCAGCGTAGCCCGCCTTCTCCCCCTGTCCACGCCAGACGCGGATTGGCCTCGGGCCGAAACGGCGCGGGGCCGCGCAGCCGCTCATTCGCGCGCGGCCGGCAGGAGAACGAGCTCGATGCGCCGGTTCTTTTGGCGCTCGTCCGCGGTCGCGTTGCCGGCCACGGGTCGGTACTGCGCGAAGCCCGTCGCTTCCAGGCGGCCTCCCGGGATCTTGCCGCGCTCCTCCAGAAAACGAACGACGTTCGTCGCGCGCGCCGTCGAAAGCTCCCAGTTGGTCGGGAAGCGCTCGACCGTCTCCGGATTCACGACGCGCGTGCGATCGGTGTGCCCACCCACCTGGACCACGTAATTCGGGAGTCGCGTGAGGCTCGGAGCGACCTCCGCCAGCACTTTTTGGCCGCCGTCGTTGATCTCGGCGCGACCGGAGTCGAAGAGGATGCGGTCGGAGACGTCCACGACGAGCTCGTTGCCGCGGCGCTTGATGCGCACGTTACCGGCGCTGATTTGCGGCTCCAGGATCGACGAAAGCTCCGTCTGCACGCGTTTGAGCTCGGCTTCGAGCTTTTCGCGCTCCGCCTGAGTTTGGGCGAGCTTGCCCGAGAGCTCCTCCTGCTTCGAGACCAGCGTCGTCGCGCGCGCCTCGAACTCGCTCACGGACGCCTTCAGGCGCTGCTCGCGCTGCGCTGCATCGGCGACCTCCTGCTCGAGCCGAGCGCGATCGGCACGGAGCGGCAGGTAGAGGTAATAGATGCCGGCGCCCGCGGCGCCGAGCACGAGCAGGAACAAGAGCCAGCCGACGATGCCCGCGCGCGAACGCTTCGGACGCTCGAAGACCCGCGTGTCGAGGTCATCGCTCATGGACCGGAGAATCTAGCAAGGATGACGGACGCTCGCGCCCACGAAGCGCCCGTTCTCCGATCTCGGTCTCACCCGCCCCTACCTCCGCGTCCGATGTGCTGCGACGTGGACGTGCGCGGAGCGGGCCGTCCCCCGCGCGCGAACGGCGAAGAACGGCCCGCACGGACGACGCTCAAAGAACGTACAAAAACGCGAGCAAGTCCTGCTTTTCGCGCGACGTGAGGTGAAGCTCGAGGACGAGATTGAAAAACTCGACGCTGTCCTCGAGCGTGAGCAAGCGCCCGTCGTGGAAGTAGGGCGGGCTGTCTTTGAGGCCGCGCAAGGTGAACGTCTTGATCGGGCCTTCGGCCGTCGCCATGATGCCGTTGATCATCCGCGGCTCGTAGAAGCGCTCGAGCTCGAGATCGTGCAGCAGGCTGTCGGTGTAATACGGCGGCACGTGGCAGGTCGCGCATTGCCCCTTGCCGAAAAACACCTTCTCGCCCCTGAGCTCGGCCGTCGTGGCCTGCTCCGGGTCGAGCCGCCCGTCGATGTCGAGCTTCGGCGCGGGCGGGAAATCGAGGATTTTCTGCAGCTCGGCCATGACCTGAACCTGCGAGCCGCGATCGAGGGGGTTTAGCCCCTTCTTCGTCGCCAGCACGGGATCGCCGTCGAAGTACGCCGCGCGCTGCTCGAACTCCGTGAAATCCTCCACGCTCATGAGCGCGCGCTGCGAGCCGAAAATCTTCTGCACGTTCACGCCGCGGAGCGAAGGCGTATCGACGCGATGCCTGAACTCCTGCGGTCGAATGTCACCGACCAGGTGCGTGCCGGCGTTCGTGTGCCCGTTGACGTGGCAATCGAAACACGCGACCCCCAGGCTTGGCCGCTCCGAACGACGATCGTCGATGAGATTGAATTGCTGCTGCGGAAATGGCGTTAAAAGCAACCTGAGCCCGTCGAGCTGCTTCGGATTCAGGATGCACTTGAAGAGCTCGTAGTAGTTGTCGGTCGTCAGCAGCTGCCCCTGCGACACGTCGCCCAGGTCGGGACGCGTCGTGAGGAAGATGGGCGGAGGAAATTCCGGCAGGAACTGATCGGGCAGGTCGAAGTCGAGATCGAAGCGCGTGAGATCACGGCCCGTCTGACGCAGCACCTCTTCGATGTGAAAATGCGGAAAAAGCATGCCGCCTTCGGGCTGCTTCGGGTGCGGCAATGCCATGAATCCGCGCGGGAAAAGGTCCTGCTCCCTCACCTCTTCCGGCGTGAGCGCCGCGAGCTCGTTCCATGTCACTCCGCCCGGCAGACGCACACGCACGCCTGCCTGAATCGCTTTGCCGTTCGTCATCGTGACATCGGCCACCGGTCCGTCGCTGAGGTCGTAGCGGGCGGCGAGGAGCTCGAGCTGGCGGTCCATCGCTTCGGGCTTTTCGGCGACCTTGGTCGCCATCAGCGTCGCGAAATCCACGTGTTGGTCGCCGCCTCCGTTCTGATCACCGCAGCTCAGCGGCAAGGGCGCGTTGGTCGGGGGATCGGGAAAATCGTCGGCAGGGCTCGACGCGAGGTCGCTCGAGCCGGTGTGCAGCGGTCCCACCCGCTGTCCGCGCTCGTCGGCGCACGCCACGCTGAATGCAATACAGACAAAGCACGTCCATTTCATGCGTCCCTACTCCTCGCAAACTCGGGCGCCCTTCGCCGGAGCTGCGCGGCTGCCTGCACGTCACGTGCCCCGGCAGGCAGCGCGTGTCCGCCGCAGAACCCGCACGGCGAGCGACTTGCGCGGCGATCCGGCTCGGCCGTTTTGCCACCCGCGTCGCGATCTGGCTCATGGCTGCCAGGCCGAAGCGCGGACGTCCTGCTGGTGCCCGCCGTTTCGAGGCACGCGCGTTGCAGGCGCCAAGCCTCGGCAGTCGGGCGCGCGCAGAGGGATTTTCCGCCGCGCCGCGCCCGAGGTCGAAGGAGAAGCAATCATGAGAAGACCCTTCGAACGAGATTGGGAGCGCCGCGAGCAGGAAGAACGCGCTCAGCGCGAACGCGGGGACGACGACGACCGCGGGCGCTACGGCGCGAGCTCGGATGCGTCGAACGAACGCGAAGACTTCTATGGCCGAGGCTACGGTGGAGGCGGAGGCTATAGCCAGGGTCCCGGCTACTACGGCCAAGGCCGGGACTATGGCCAAGGCGGCTACGGCCAAGGTCGGAACTACGGCCAAAGCGGCTACGGCCAAGGCCGGAACTACGGCCAAGGCAGCTACGGCCAAGGCAGCTACGGCCAAGGCGGCTACGGCCAAGGCGGCTACGGCCAAGGTAGCTATGGCCAAGGCCGGAACTACGGCCAAGGCAGTCCCTACACGGGCCGAGTCAGCGAGCGAAGCTACAGTGAACCGAGCGATCTCGGCTGGGGCGCCGCGACGGGCGGCTTCCGGCCCTCCGGCGGCTCGCCCTGGGAATCACGCCAGCGTGGCCCCTTCTCCGGCAAGGGCCCGCGCGGCTACGTCCGCTCCGACGAGCGTATCCGCGAGGACGTGAGCGACCGTTTGAGCGACGACGACGAGCTCGACGCCAGCGACATCACGGTGACGGTCAGTAAGAGCGAGGTCACGCTCGAAGGCAGCGTGCCCGATCGCCACTCCAAGCGCCGCGCCGAGGACATTGCCGAGTCGGTGAGCGGCGTCACCGAAGTGCACAATCGTTTGCGCGCCAACAAGGGGCTCATGCAAGAGGTCGGAGACAAACTCATGGGCCGCGAGGCTGAGAGCGGCGGACACGCGGGTTCGGGCACCCGCAACGCGCCTGCCGGCTCGAGCGCGACGAATTTGCCGAACGGTCGCTAACGCCCACCGGCGTTGGATCGGGCGGGCGGGGTCCGAAGCGGCCTCACCCGCCCGCGAGCGCTTTGACGAGCAGCACGACGAGCACGACCGGGAAAACGACGCAGCACGCCGCAAAGAAAATCGCGCCGCCCACGAAGAGATAGTCGCGCACGCGGGCCGGTCGCGGCGGCCCGGCGTGGCGCTCGAGAAGCGCGAGGTTCTTCTCGTTCGCGTGGAAAGCGCCGTCGAACACGTCGCCGAGCAACGGGACCGCGCCGATCAGCGAATCCAGGGCGATGTTCAGCACCATGCGTGCAATCACGACAGGGGGAACGCCCTGCCGCGACGCGAATGACAACAAGAGCAACGAGGGAATCGCTCCGAGCAGATCCCCCGCGCCCGGCAGCAACAGGCCGAGGAGCGGATCGAGCCCGACCCGGAGCTTCGTCCCGGGCACCACGAACGCGCTGTCCATCCACCACACGAGCTGGCGGAGCCACGCGGGGACCTGGCTCGCCTGCACTTGCCCCGGCGCGCGCCACGCGGCCGGATCGCCGTCCGGTATTCTGGTCCCTGTTGCGGTCGCCATTTCTTGGCCAACATCGTCACGAGCGGCTCGCCACGCAAGCGAACAGCCACCATTCCGTACGCGCGCGCACCTTACCCGACATAAATGAGGGCATTGACGCGAGGCGCCACGTCCGTCTAAGAAAATCACGAGGGACGAGCCCACTCAGGGCTTGAGCGCGGATAGTCCGCGAGCCGGAAAGGTCCATTTACGCATGAGCTTGCGACGCTTCGCCTCTCGATTCCTGCTTCTGTCCGTTGGCGCGACGCCCCTTCTCGCTTGTGGCAGCGACGACGAACCCCCGCCGCCGCCACCGCCCGGCGCCTTCGGCAGCAGCTGCAACCCCGAGCAGTCGGTTTGCAAGACAGGGCTCGTGTGCGCCGAGGCCGCGGAAGGCGGCCATCGCTGTTACGAGGAGCTCATCTTACGCGGAATGGTCGAAGACGCCGCCGACGGCGGGCCCGTCGAAGCCGCGCGGGTGATGGCCGTCGACGAAGAGGGCGCGCCGGTCACCGACGTTGCCGAGACGGACGCGGAAGGGCACTACGAGCTCGCCGTCCCGGCGCCACGCGCGTCGGACGGCGCGCCGGCCAGCGCCAAATTCACGCTGCGCGCCGCCGCGCAGGACTATCAAGCATTCCCGAACGGGCCGCGCGTCGCGCTGCCCATCGACGCGCGCGACGCCGTTGCCGAAGCCGATCGCTTCGTCGTCGAGAGCGCGCTCACCACCATCGACTTGATACCGCTCCCCGAGGGCGATCGCTCGGCCATCACGGGGTCGATCCGCGCGCTCGACGGGCATGCGGACGCGCCGATCGGCGGGTTGCTCGTCGTCGCGAACGGCGACGACGGGGCCGTGAGCGGCCTCAGTGACAAGGACGGAAGCTTCGAGATCTTCAATGTGCCCGCCGGCGAACACGAGCTGAAAGCCTACGGGGCCGGCATCCAAATCGAGAGCAAATCCGTGACCGTCGGCACGAAGCCGCTCGAAGGCGTCGAGCTTCACGAGCTCGACGAGGCGACGACCACGGTCTCCGGCAGCGTCCAGCTCGTGAACGCGCCGGGCGGGTCGGCGACGAGCGTGATCCTGGTCGTCGAGGACACGTTCGATGCGGCCGCCGTCCGCGGCGAGGCTCCGCGCGGCTTGCGCGCGCCGAAGAGCGGTGCACCTAACGTGACCGGCTCGTTCATGATCGCGGGCGTTCCGAGCGGCAAGTACGTCGTGTTGGCTGCGTACGAGAACGACGGCTTGGTCCGTGACCCGGACACGGCGATCGCCGGCACCGACATCGTCCACATCGAGATCACCGCTGACGAGACGACGAAGACCCTCGATCAGTCGTTCAAGGTCACGGCGGCCCTCGCGACGGTGAGTCCCGGCGCGGACGCTCCGGAGGCCGTCACGGCCAAGCCGGACCTCGTGTGGAAGGACGACTCGAGCGAGGACGGCTACGACCTCCGCGTGTTCGACGCGCTCGGTAACGAGGTGTGGCAGAGCCTCGGACTGCCGCCCGGCAAAGGCAGCGCGAATGTGAGCGTGCCGTACGCGGGGCCGCTCGAGCCGGGCATGTACTACCAGTTCCGCGTCGTCTCCTGGCGCCAGCCCGGCAAGGGCGACCCCTCGCCGATTTCGACGACGGAGGATTTGCGCGGCGTGTTCTTCTTGCCGGCGGATTGAGGAACCGCTCGACGGCGCGGAACGCCCACATTTTGGGACGCGCCGTCATAAAAGGCGCTGCAGACCGCCACGCACGGGAAGAGCGCTCTTGCGAAGGAAGTTCATGACTGAAGGTTCGTCGGCTCGAAAACTCTCGGATCCCGTCGATTCGCTGTTTCCACCCGACGAACCTGCTTCGTACTGCTCGAGGCCGACTCCCCTCGTCCCGCCGCCCGCCGACGAGCTTCGCCAAGAGAAGCTCGACGCCCACTCGAGCGGGACTCACGTGATCGGGACGCCATCGTCGCGGCCCACGCTCGGTGCGGGCGAGCTCGACGCGTTTCCCTACACTTCCTCCGATCGGCCGACGTACGCCCCCGACGACGTGCTCGCGGAAATGCTGGAACGCGCGACCGTGGGCACGCCGATCCCAGCTCCGCCTCTGCTGCCAACGCTCATCGTCGAGCCGGCGAAGAAGCGGCGGCCTAGCGGACGCGCGCGGCTTGCACGCATCGCTCTCCTGCTCGGTCTGAGCGGTAGCGTGGCGGCACTCGGTTATACGTTTCAACCTCGCCTCGCAGGCCCCGTCGAAGTGCTGCGAGCCCGCATCGCAGCCTTCGTCGCGACGCACTGACGACGGCCGCTGCCTCAGGCAGGCTGCCGACGCCGCGCGCGGCGTGTCGCGCGTAGGGAACTCTCGCACCCCCGCTGCGGCGCGAGCACAGCGGCCGGTGCCCGTGCGACGCGCTTGCGCGCCTCGAGCGGGAAGGCGATCCTCGGGCGGATGCGCGCGCCCTTGTTGTTCGGCTTCGTCGCGGTGGTGGCGTGTTCGAGCTCCGGAGGCGATGACGCCCCGACGCAGGCTGGCGCCGGCGAGCGGTCGAGCGGCGGCGCGGCCACGAGCGGAGGCGCGGCCGGTCAGGCCGTGAGCGGCCGCAACGGCGCGACGGGCGCGGGCCGCGGCGGGTCGGGCGGCGCGCGCGCCAGCGGCGGGAGCACGGGGGAAAACGCCGGAAGCAGCGGGAAACCAGCGGGCGGGAACGGCGGCGTGGCCGGGCAGCCCGGGTCGGCAGGCGACGCAGGCGGCGACGTCACGGCCGGCGGCGCGGGCGGCGAGCCTGCCGACGTGTGCGAGCCGCTGAGCCCCGTCGCGACCTCGGACGCCGACACGGTCGTCGGCGACGGAACGCCCGAGAGCTGCACGCCCCAAGCCTTGCAGGCCGCCGCCGACGCGGGCGGCGTCATCACGTTCGCGTGCGGCGACGCGCCGACGACGATCACCCTCACCTCCACCGTCGTCTTCGAGAAAGAGACCGTGATTGACGGAGGCGGGCTCGTCACGCTGAGCGGCGGCGACGCCGTACGCATCTTTTACCTCGACTCCGGTTACGACCAGACCGCGCCCCGCCTCACGGTGCAGCGCCTCACTTTCGAGCACGGCAAGAGCTCGCGCCAAGCGAAGGACACCGACGCGGGCGGCGGCGCCATCTACCGCGACGGCGGCAGCCTGACCGTCATCGACTGCGAGTTTCACGACAACCACGCGCCCGCCACGGGGCAAGACGTCGCGGGCGGCGCCATCTACGCGTTCGGCGGCGGCGAAACGCTGATTTCCGGCAGCACCTTCAGGAACAACTCCGCGAGCGACGGCGGCGCCGTCGGCAGCCTCAACGGGGATCTCACGATCGTCAACTCCCTCTTCACGGGCAACGCGGCGACGGGCACGGACGGCAACCCCGGCAACGGGGGCTGCGGGGGAGCCCTCTACATGGACGGCGGCGACGAGCACGCGGAGCTGTGCGGCGTAGTCATTTCAGACAACAGCGCGGGCGCGATCGCCGGCGGCTTCTTCCGCGTCTCGAACTCCGACGACGGCACGGCCAGCATCGACCAGAGCGTCGTGCGCGGCAATCACGTGACCCCCAAAGACTCGGGCAACGCAGGCGGCTTGTACCTCCAGGGTCTCGCGCTCACGATCACGGCGACCACGGTCGCGGAGAACGAGGCTTTCTACAACGGCGGGCTCTGGATCTCCGGCGGCGCCGCCGATCTCACGAACGTCACGATCGCCGAGAACGTCGCGTTCGGCAGCAACGGAGCTGGTTTGTGGCTCAGCCACGAGCCGACCGGAACGGTGCTGAACACCACCATTGCCCGTAACCGCTCGACGGCCGAGGGCCAGGTCGCGGGCGCCATTTTCGGCGCGGGCCTGACGCTCATGAACACCGTGATCGCGGACAACACGGCGCAGTACACGCCGGGCTGCGACGCCAAACACCCGAGCGCGGGCGGCAACCTCCAATGGCCCTCGGGCGCGCTCTGCTCGGACTCACCGACCGTCGCCGACCCCGAGCTCGGGGAGCTCGACGAGCACGGCGGTCCGACGCCGACGCTCATGCCATCGACGACGAGCCCCGCTGTCGGCCTGGGCGCGAATTGCCCGGCAACCGATCAACGGGGCGTCGCGCGCGCCGAGCGCTGTACGGCGGGCGCGGTGGAAGTGCCGTGAGCCTGTCCGCGAGGCGTGCGCTTCAACGCAACTGGCAGAGGTCCTGCACTTGCATGTCCGTGTAGTCCTGGTTTTCCCCCGCCATCGCCCAGATGAACCCGTAGTTCCTGCTGCCCGCGCCCATGTGAATCGACCAGGGAGGAGAAATCACGGCCTGCTCGTTGGCGAGCAGCAGGTGCCGAATCGCGTCCGGCTCGCCCATGAAGTGGAACACGCGCTCGTCCCTGCCGAGGCCGAAGTAGAAGTACACCTCCGAGCGCCGGTCGTGGAGGTGCGGCGGCATCGTGTTCCAGACGCTGCCCGGCTCGAGCAACGTGACGCCGAGCAGGAGCTGCGCCGAGCGACACGTTTCGGGCACGATATACTGGTAAATCGTGCGCTGATTGGCGGTCTCGAGCGCGCCGCGCCGCAGCGGGACGGCCTGATCGATCGAGATTTTGACAGTCTCGAAGCGCGCGTGCGCCGGCGTGCTCACGAGATAGTATTTGGCGGGCTCCGCGCCGGAGGCCGACTCGAACGTCACGTCCGAGGAGCTCATCGGCACGTACAGGCCGTCGCGCGGCGCGAGCTCGTAGACGTTGCCGTCGACACGCACGCGGCCGGCGCCCCCGACGTTGACGATGCCGAGCTCGCGCCGCTCGAGAAACGGCGCGCCGCCGGGCTGCTTCGGCAACGCGAGCGAGCCTTCGACCGGCATGGCCCCGCCTATGACGAACCGCTCGACGTGCGCGTAGGTGAGCGCGACGGCGTCGGCGGCGAAGAGCTCGGAGATGACGTAGCGCTCGGCTAGCGCGGCCGCGTCGGCGCCGCGCATCATGTCGGGATGCGTCGCCTGCAGGATTCGCCGGTACATGACGCGTCTTTACTACGGCTCGGCCGCGCGCTCCACGCTCCCCGCCGCGGGCGTCGCATGCGCTGCTCGGGCCGACGTGAGGGCGGCGGCGAGCTCGGGCGGGAGCGGCGCGGTCACGACGACGGCCTCGCCACTACTCGGATGCGGGAAGGTGAGCCGCGTCGCGTGCAGCGCGAGCCGCTCGAGGCCGTGAGCGCTGCGCCAAAGACGATTGTGCTCACCCTTACCGTACTTCACGTCACCGATGATCGGGCAGGAGAGGTGCTTGAGATGCCGGCGGATCTGGTGCGACCGCCCCGTGCGAGGCGCCGCCTCGACGAGCGAGTAACGTCCGAAGCTCTCGCGACGCCAGAGCTCGGTGACGGCAGGCACGCGCGGGGCCCCCGGTTCGCTCGGTATCGCGTGGTCGAGGACGATGTGCTCGGGGGGATGGCCACGACAGATCGCGAGGTAGCGCTTGTCGATGCCGGGCCCCGCGGACCAAACGGCGCCGAGCGCGGCCGCCGCCTCGCGATCGAGCGCGAAGAGCACGACGCCGGAGGCGCCACGATCGAGCCGGTGGATCGGGAACACGTGCGCACCCACGAGCTCGCGCACCGCCTGGAGCAGCGGCTCCGCGTCGTTCGCCCAGCCACGGTGCACCACCATGCCGGACGGCTTATCGACGGCGATCACGCGGTCGTCGCGATGCAGCACACGGGCGGGATCGAGCGGGCGCGTCACGACCGACCCCGCGCCCGCTCGACCCAGCGTGCGAGCGCCGCGCGCACGCCCAGCGTCTCGACGGGGGCGAGGAACGCCGGATAAAGCGCGAGGATGCCGAAAGGAAAGAGGCCGATTTTCATGCCGGCCGCGATGCCCCCGTGGAGCGACATGCCGGAAAGCAGCCACCACCAGCGCACGCGGAAACGCCGTACCCCTGCCCCGAAGCGGCCGCCGCGTTCTGGGTTCCGCTCGAGCCACAGCCAGAGCAGGTAGAGCGGCGCGCTCAACTCGAACAGCATCGTCCAGAACGTGCCGAGGCACATGAGCGGATAGAGCGCCGCGAGCGAGCCCGGCTCGAAGCGCGCGAAATGCGGATCGCCGAGCACGTTGCCGATCGCCGCGAAACCGCCGCGGAGACCCCAGGTCTTGGCGTCGCGCTGGTGGCCCGCGGAAATGTAGAGCCAGAGCAGCTGAAGCACGATCAGGTAGCGAGGCCAGGCCGGGATCGACTCCACCGCGGGGCGCCCCCGCCGTTTTCGATACCAGGCGTCGAAGGACCACGCCCCCGCCGCCTGCGACAGCGCGAGCACGGGCACGACGATACGCAGGAGCACGTCGATGCTGTCATTCACCGGCTGAATGTGCCCGAGCTCGACCATGACGAAAGCGAGCAACAAGCTCGACACGCGGTAAGCCACCCCCAGCGTGAAGAGCAGACAGGTGACGGCGGCGACGGCCCAGAGCAGCGACCCCGTCTCCGTCGAGGTGCCGAGCACGCGCATCGCGAGCGGCACGGGCGCGACGCGCTGGCCGAAGCCGGCCCCCTCGGGCGGGGGGCCCCAGAGCAGGCCCACGACGCCGAAGAGCTCCGCCTGCAACAGGTCGGCGAGCAGGGTGGCGCCGACCAGGATGCGCACGAGAGCCAGCGAATACGGCGCCTCGCGGCGATCCCAGAACGCGACCCAGCGCTCGATCACGGGCGCGCCTCGGCGCGCGTCGTAGTCACTTCATGCACAAAGTGACCCGTGGGCGCATAGCCGCGGCCACGCGGCAGGATCCGCACCTCTTCCATGCGAACGCGCACGCGCTGGTAGCGCCGGAAATCCGCGAAGATGCGCCGAGCGAGCCAGCGCGCAAACTCCGGGTATCCGTCCGAGATGTAATCGTGGTGCGGGTTCCAGAGGTTCAAGACCCGCCGGTACTCGAGGGTCGCGGCCCGGTAGCGGTGCTCCTCGTCGTCGGCGCGATAGAGCAAGGTGTAGCGCCCCTTCTTGTCTTGCCCCTCCACCCACATGCGGTAACGGGTGCCGCCCGTGCCGGTGAAGAGCGGCCAGTCTTCCGAGTAGACCTCGAAGGTGCTCGCGACGGGGGCGAACGGCGCGAGGATTGCGCCCTGAATCGGGGGGATGCGGAGCGCGAGCGAGCGCCACGGTTCGGGCCAGTTGCGCACCATTTTCGGGATGCGGCCGGGCCACCCCGCGACGAAGCCGAGCACGAGCACGAGCGCTATCAGCGCGGCGCGCACGTAGCGCACGGAGGCAGCGACGCGGGCGCGCCAAGGAGGCGGAGGAGCCGGGGGCAAAGCTTCGGGGTTTGTTCCCGCATCTTGCGCCCCGGCGCAACACCCGCGGACGGCACACCCTCACTGCGGGGGCTCGAACACCGTCCGCTGTGGTCGACGACGAGGACGAGGACGAGGCGCGAAAGCACCCCGTCGAAGTCCGACCGTCGGCGCTCAGTGCGGGACGGGGGCAGCGGCTGGCGCCGGGGCGGCGCCGTTCGGTGCAGGCGCGGGCGCGGCGCCGCTCGGTGCCGGCGCGGCGCCGCTCGGTGCCGGCGCGGCGCCGGAGGGCGCCGGGGCGGAGCTCGACGCGGGCGCGGCGGCCGGCTGGCGAGCGGCGCGGGCGCGTGAAAACGCCGTCGACATTTCGTACGCGCTCGTGATCGAAGGCCCCGCGATGAGCACGACGCCGTGCCGCGGCGCGACGGCCTTGAGCTTCATGAGCTCGGCGTATACGGCGTCCACGCCGTCTTCGGTGAGGACGAGCTTGGCCTGAGCGCGAACGAGCTTCGGGTTCAAGGCGAGCGCCTTGCGCAAGAAGTCGCTGGCCTCCTTGCGGATCGCGTAGCGGTGGAAGGCCTCGAGGGCGCGCAGGTATTGCAGCATCGCGTCGCTCGCCTCGCCCTGCGCGAGCCACTTCATGGACGTGTCGAAGTGCTGATAGTCGCCCATGAGGAGGTAATAAAAGGCCGAAACGCGGTACGTCCGCGGATCGGACGGAAACTGACGCAGCTCTTCCTCCACGAGCGTGCCGGCGCTTTGCAGGTGGTCCTTCGCGAGCACGTCGAGCGCTCCGCGCACCTTGACGTCGAAAGCCACGTCCTTCTGCGCGCGCTCGAGGTTTTGCTTGTCGGCGTCGGTGAACTCGCGGCCGCCGTCGCGCTCTTGCGTGAGGCGCGAAACCTCGGCGTCGTCGCGCTTACGCAATTCCTCGAAAACGAGCGCGAGCGTCGAAAGTGAGTCGCTCCAGCAGAGCTCGACCGTCGCGTTCAAGCTGAGCGCGTCGATCCCGGGCTTGCCCGAGACGAGCTGCGCGGCGGCTTCGAAACGCGGGACGTCGTCGCGCGCCAGCACGTCGAGGAGCTCGTCGACGCTCGTGACCGGTGTCGGATCCGGCACGACGCCGCGCTCGCGCTGCACTTCGGTGATGAAGGAGCGTGCCTCCGCGGGTGACATCGTCGTCGCCGACGCGGAATCGGCTCCCGGGGAGCTCCCCCCACAACCGAGGAGCGCTAAGGCGGAAACGAAAGCAACGACACGAAGACGACTCATGGCGGGCGAACGCTATCAGCTCACGCCGCGGGCTGCCCGCCGGGACCGACCGTCCGAGAAAATACGCGGCGGCGGGCGGGCGAAACCGGGCCCGGCGGCCGTCAAGCTGGGTCGGCCAGGGGCGCCTCGTTCGTGAGCGCCGGCGGGGTCTGGGCCGCAAAAGCGAGCAGCTGCGCGTCGCGCTCGGCCTCGCCGTCGCGGGGCACGCGTCGCTGGTAGCTGCCGTCCGATTGCATCTCGTAGACGAGCACGTTGTCGAGCTCGAGCGGTTCGATGCACTCGCGCCGGATGCGCGCACGGATGCTCTCGTTCGCGACGGGAAACAGGATTTCTACACGCCGGTCGAGATTTCTCGGCATCCAATCGGCGGAAGCCAGGAAGTATTCGTCCTCGCCCGGGGGTCCGAACACGAAGACGCGCTCGTGCTCGAGGAAGCGCCCGATCACCGAGCGCACGCGGATATTCTCCGACACGCCCGGCACCCCCGGGCGCAAGCAGCAGATCCCACGCACGACGAGCTCGATGGGCACGCCCGCGCGCGAGGCCCGGTACAGCGCCCGAATCAGCTCCTGATCGACGATCGCGTTCAACTTCGCGAAGATGCGCGCCGGCCTTCCCTCCTCCGCGCGCCGCGTCTGCACGCCGATTTGCCCGAGCAGCGCGCGCCGCAACGTCGCGGGCGCCACGGCGAGCCGGCGGTACCGCGCGCTCGCGGAGAAACCGGAGAGCGCGTTGAAGAGCTCCGATGCGTCCTCGCCGATTTCCGGGTCAGCCGTGAAGAGGCCCGTGTCGGTGTAGACGCGCGCCGTGGTCGCGTTGTAGTTGCCCGTCGAAAGGTGCACGTAGCGCCGGAGCCCGTCGACCTCCCGCCGGACGACGAGCAGGATCTTGGCGTGTGTCTTGAGGCCCGCGGCGCCGTAAAAAACGTGCACGCCAGCGCGCTCGAGCGCCCGCGCCCAGCCAATGTTGTTCTCCTCGTCGAAACGCGCCTTGAGCTCGATCGAGACGGCGACCTGCTTGCCGTTCTCGGCCGCGCGGACGAGCGCGCGCACCGCCTCGGATTTCGCGCCCGCGCGGTACAACGTCATCTTGATCGCGAGGACGTTGGGATCCTCGGCCGAACGCCGCAAGAGCTCGAGCACCGGCGCGAAGCTATCGTACGGGTGATGCAATAGAGCGTCGGCGCGACGGATGCTCGCGAAGAGATCCGCGCCGACATCGAGCTCGAGCGGCGTGCGCGGCGGCAGCGGCAGGTCACGCAAGTCGGCCCGCTCGATCTGCGCGAGATGCATCAAGCCGGAGAGCCCGAGGAAAGACGGCGTCTCGTACAGATCGTCCTGATCGATTTCGAGCTTGGCGAGCAAAAGCTGCCGGATGCGGTCCGGGACGCCAGGCACGACCTCGAGCCGCACCGCGGCGCCGAAGCGTCGCTTGCGGATCTCCCGATCGATGAGCGCCAAAAGATCGGCCGCTTCCTCTTCGAGGAGCTCGAGGTCCATGTCTCGCGTCACGCGGAACGGGTGCGCCCCGAGGATCGTCATGCCGCGGAAGAGATCGTCGAGGTTGCTCGCGATGAGCTCCTCGAGGTGCAAGTACACGTGCTCCCCGCTCGCGCGCTCCGAGCCACCGACACGCACGAAGCGCGGCAGGCTCTCGGGAACCTTCACGCGCGCGAAACACCGCTCCTGCGTCTGCGGATTTTCGGCCTCCACCGCGAACGAGAGCGAGAGGTTCGAAAGAAACGGGAACGGATGCAGCGGATCCACCGCCAGGGGCGTGAGCACGGGGAAGACGGCCGAACGGAAGTACGTGCGCGACCACTCCCGCTCCGCTTCGGATAGCTCGCCGAAGCTCACCACGCGAATCCCCACGCTACCGAGCGCGGGCAGCAGCGTTTCGGCCCAGAGGGCGGCGGCGCGCGCCACGAGCGCCGTCACCCGCGTTCGGATGCGTGACAGCTGCTCGACGGGTGACAGGCCGTCGGGGGCCGTGGTCGGCACGCGCGATTCGAGCTGCTCGTGCAAGCCCGAGACCCGGATCATGAAAAACTCGTCCAGGTTCGAGCCGAAAATCGCGAGGAACTTGCAGCGCTCGAGGAGCGGCCAGCGGGCGTCCGCGGCCTGATCGAGCACGCGCTCGTTGAAGGCGAGCCACGAGAGCTCGCGGTTCAGGTAGAGCGACGGCGACGCCCATTCGAGGCCATCACTCGAGGCGGGAGGGGCGTTGGGCGTCAGCATGGGCAAGGCCGCCAGCATGACCGCGCCCGGGCCGCGACGCCGCTCTTAAACGCGGAGGCGTCAGCCCGCCGATTGGACCGTCATCGCTCCGAGATCGCCGGACGTCTCTTCCGGCCTTGGAATCCAGCTCTCGTCGGCGATCGCCGGCGGAAGCGTCACGGGATCGCCGGCGAAGGTGACTCGCCGGCCGGGCCAGATGAACGTCCGGAAGAGATACACGTGCATCGACCTTTGCTCGAGCTCGGGCGCGACGTGCGGAGACATGCGCGCCGCGTGCGCCGCCGGCAAAAGGCTCCAGTGCAGGCCCGGCCGCTCGTGGTGGATGCCGTGGAAACCGTTATTGAACGTCCACCAGTTCACCCACCTGCCGACGAAGTTCCGCGAGTGGTTGTACGGGTGGTTTTCGTCGCAGCCGTCGTGCTGCAGGTAGTTCATGCTGATGATGCCCCACGCCGCGTAAAGGTGAGGCACGAGCCAGTACACGAGCGCTTTCTTCCAATCGAGCAGGAACAGCAGCGCCGTGACACCCAGCACCGCGTAGTTTTCGAGCTTGTACTGGCGATACCAGCTCGGGTGCCGCTCGCGCATGGCGCGCGAGTAGAGGAGGTCGTTCTTGGTGATCGCAACGGCGACGCGCGGGGCGAACTCCAGCATGTTCAGGAGGTTCCAGCGATGCCGAACCTTCGTCGTGCGCATCACGTCCTTCGGGGACTGCGTGTGCCGGTGGTGACTGAGGTTGTGGCCCGGCACGAACGCGCTGACGGCGGACCCGTAGCTCAGCGACAGCACCACCTGAAGGATGCGGTTTGCCCAGCGCTCCCGAAAAATCGGAGCGTGGATGCTGTTGTGCGTGATGACGGCGCACAGAAACGAGAAGACCGAGGTCGCGACCAGCAGTGGCGCCGCGACCGCGAGCCCCCTCGGCGCAAAAAACCACTGCGTCGCGACCAGCGCGTAGTACGCCGCGATAAAAACGAGCGAGCGGACGTCCGCGACAAAACGAAGCTTCATCGCGACCGGGCTCCCCGGGTCGAACGGATTGCTTGCACCAATCCGCCGCGGATAACCGCATTTTAGCCCCACGGCGGCAAGCTAGAAATGAGAACCGGCTGGTCAGTCAGAGGCGCGGCCGGGCCGCGATTTCAAGCACAACGGATTCGCCGACCAGTCAAGGGGCGCGCGGACGCTCACGACGCGCGTCGCTCAAGGCAGCGCGCCCGCGGCGATCCAGCTGCGTATCGTTTCCGTGTCCGCCGCCGACACGCACTCCCGCTTGTCAGGACAGTCGTCGGGCATGCGTTTGCCACACCCGGCCCACGCGCCCTCGTTCGTGCCGAGCTTCTGCATGACGAGGCTCGTCTCCGGGCTGCAGGGGACGACGAGCGGCCGGTTCTGACACTCCGCCTTCACGCTCATGGGCGCGTTCGCGAGCAGCCGAGCGCGGAGCTTGCCGTCCATGTTGTGCAGGTCGGTGTGCATCCCCTTCTCGTTCGGGTGACAGTCTTTCGTTCCGCAACTGCGCGTGATGATCGCCTCGACCTGAGCAAAGGACGCTCCGGTCACCGGCCCGCACGGCCCAGCGGAGGCAGCGCCGGCACTCCCGCCAGCCGCGGCTCCCCCGCCCGCCTGACCCGTTCCCGCGCTGCTGGGCGCGCCTCCCGTCGTACCGGAGACGCCCGCTACAGCACCCGCAGCGCCGGCGACGATCGGCGCTTGGCCCCCGGCGCTCACGGCACCGCCGCTCGCCAACCCGCCTGGCGGGCCACCCGCCGCCCCCTGCCCTGCCGCGCCACCGCTCGCGGCCGCGCTGCCCGCGCCGCCGGCAAGCGCCGGTGAGCCGGCGGACCCGCTCGACCGACCGCCGCTCGAGCCAACGGCGCCAGGCGCAGTGCCGCCCACACCCGTGCCGGCGTTCGACCAGCCC
>Ga0164241_10002636_pt1 | contig 19037 bp, 15 predicted proteins | sample OricomyardsoilBY_FD_108780 | JGI IMG/M metagenome (GOLD analysis project Ga0164241, IMG submission 108780) | Backyard soil microbial communities from Emeryville, California, USA - Original compost - Back yard soil (BY) | ecosystem: Environmental > Terrestrial > Soil > Unclassified | place: USA...
CGTCGTGCGCTTTGCCGCCTCGGCATCGAGCCATGCGCGGGCGCCGAAACGATCGTGTCCTCCGGTGGAGGCCCACTCGGGCACTCCGCGGGCGAGGCCGAAGGGCGACGCCGCCGGATCGCAGCAGTACATGTTTGTGAAGCCGGTTTCCGACGGGCCGAGTCCGCCGAAATAGCCGGCCCTCGGCAGGAACCCGAAATACTCGCGCATCGTGCCGACGCGGCTCGTGGCAGCCAGCGACCGCAAGAACGAGGTGCGCGACAGATAGTCGCGGCGAAACGCGTCGACGAACAGGAGCAGCGTCTGGCGCGTCATGAAAGCGCGATCTGGTACACCGTCGTGCCCACACGGACGGGATCGAGGAAGTGGACGAAGTGTTCTCCGGCGGACAGTCCCATCTTCTCGAGCTGCTTCGAAATGGCGGGCTTGCCGGCCAGCGACGCGATGATGACGAGGTCGACGCCATCTTTCTGCAGTGAATGGGGTTGACGCACCGGTTTTCCGTGGATCTCCCGGTTCCACGCGCTCGGGTTGTTGTCGACCAGCCAGGGCACCGTCCAGCCGCACTTGCCGGCCAGGTCCAGTGCCATGCGTCCCGCCTCACCCGTGCCGAAGATGACCGCGCGCTGTACGTGATCGAGGCGCGCCGGCGCAGGGCCGGCCGGCGCCGCGGCCGGGCGCGAGGCGTCGTTGTGCGACAGATGCACGAGAGGACGAAGGTGCGCCGGCAACAGTGCGAAGTACGGACGCAGCGCCCGCATCCGGTTGGCGTGCATCGACGTCGTGTTCAGCATGCCCTGACTGCTCTGCCGGTACCACACCAGCGGTTCAGGTACGACCTGCACCGTCAGGCCGCGGAGCACCGCGCGCGCGTACATCTCCCAGTCCTCGGCGCCGACGCCGAAGTCCTCGCTGAACCCTCCGATGCGCTCGAACACAGACCGGTGGAAGAACCCGTTTGCGTCGCCGAACACGTTGCGGAGCAATCCCGGCACGAGCGCGCCGCCGAGAAACGGCCAGATACGTTCCGGCGTGCGGGCCGGCCGCGGGCGGTTGCTCTGAAACACGTTCATCAGGCACGTCAGGACGTCGGCACCGCTCGACACGGCGGCGCGCACGAACGTGCTGACTTCCGAGCGCACGGCGAGATTGTCGTCGTCCATGAACAGGAGATAGTCGCCGCGGGCGGCGCCGATGGCGGCGTTCCGCGCCGCGCCGACGTATCGGTTCGGCTGACGGAGGATTTGCCATTGCTTCCGGTCGAATTCAGGCGCGAGCGCCTCGAGATGTGCGTGCGCCTCGGGCATGTCGCTGCCGTCATCGACGACGACGACTTCGATGTGTGGGTAGTCCTGCTTGCGGATCGAGTCGAGCGCCGCCGCAAGGAATGCCGGGCGATTACGGGTCGTCACGCAGACGCTGACAAGCGGCTGGCCGCTGAGAGGCGCGAACCGCGAAGCCTGCGTGCGCCTGGGCGTGCTCGTCCGCGCCGGCGCGTTCTCCAGGTGCCAGTCCAGCCATTGCGCGAGGATCGTCTCGGCCGGCACCGCGAGGGGCGCCGGCTTCAGTCCCACGGCGAGGACGCGTCCGAGGCGGTCGGCCATGGATGCGGCCGTCAGGTCGAACAGCACGCGTTCGCGGTCCGCGGGCGGAATCATCTCCGGGATGCCGCCGATGTTCGACGCCACGAACGGAATGCCGCCGGCGAGGCATTCGAGGACGGTGTACGGAAGGTTATCGAGTTTCGACGGCAGCACCGCCACGCGATTTGGCCCGCGCAGGTACGTCATCGCGCCGTCGCGATCGAGGTCGTCGACGATCTTCCACGGGAATGGCCACTGCGCGCTCCGTTCCCGGAGGTACTCGTCGGTCGGCATCCCGTCCACGCGTGAGAGCTTGCCGAGGAATGTCACGCGCGGCGGCGGCGTGCCTCGCTTCACGAGGCGATCGAGTGCGTCGCAGAACAGGTCGAGGCCCTTGCGTGTTTCGAGACGCCCGAAGAACACCAGATGCGCGCCGGGGCGGGCCGCGCGGCCCCGCGCCTTGTCGAGGTCGAGCAGGATGTAGGGCAGGTGCAGCACGCGTTCAGGCAGCGCCCAGCCTTCCCGCGTCAGCCAGTCGCGCATGTGCTGGCTGGGCGTCCAGAGCACGTCGGCGAGCGCCACGGACTGGCGCTCCATGAAGTCGACTTCGATCGCGTCGTGGTCCGCCAGATCGTTCATGCCCTCGTGGCACCACATCACGGGGCTGTGGGCGCCGACGCACAGCACACTGTTTCGAAGACACAGGCCCTGACGCTTGCCGAGCGCCGTAAAGAACCCGATGCCCCGCCACTCGTGGCAGTGGACGATGTCGAAATGCCGCGTCTTCAGCCATTCGTACACGCCGTGTGCCATCCGCATCGCAGCGTGGGTTTCGACGGGCGTGGATGGCATCGGCACGAGCGTGATACCCGCGCGCTTGTACTCGCGAATCCACTGACGAATCGTCCCGTTCTCGCAGTACGAACCCAGCGCGTAGAGCACGGTCACGCGATGGCCGGCGCGCGCCAGCGCGTGCGCCAGGTTGTAGTACGCCGTGCCGATGCCGCCATTGCGGATGGGGCCGACGATATCGGCGGTGACGATGCAGACGTCGAGCACACGTGTCACAGCGGGTCCTTTGTCGAAGAGGAAGTTCTGGCGAGGCTCCAGGCAAGGTGTTCGGAAGATCGCAGCGCGGATCGAATGGCCGCCGGGGTCACCGTGTTGTCCGTTGCGCGCATCCAGGCGTCGCGGGTGCCGTCTCCGGAACCGTCGAGCACGCCGTCGACGCCCGCAAGCAGCCGCGCGAGGCTTCCACGCGCGGAGCCGTGGGCCGCGCGAATCGTTTCGTGCAGAAGGTCGCGAGGCACCGCGGCCGCTGCCCCGAGTGTGTCGGATGCCGTGGACTGCGCGATGCCATCACCGAACAGCAGGCCCGCACCCGTCGCGTTGACGACGCGGCGGCCGCTGGCGCCCGCGCGCTCGACCATCCAGTCGCGGAACGACACGAGATGACGCGCGGTTCGCACCGGCCGTCCCTCCAGATCGGGTGCGGTCGTCGGGGGCCAGCGATCGACGAGCGTCTGCCAGATCGCGGGGTAGTCGGCGCCGCCGGCAATCCACGTCGCCCACTGCGCCTCGAACGAGGTTCCCCGGCAGTACGGCCGGCCGCCGGTGAACGCGAAGTCGGCGCCGATGAAGACGATCGGATCGCAGCCCATCAGCAGGGCCAGCGAAAAACAGGACGTCGCGACCGATCCCCACGTGGGGAGCGTCATGCGGTCGAATCCGACCGAGGCCAGCCATGGCCATGGATGGTGCGGCGACACATTGAAGAAGAAGGCGCGGTGCTCGAATGTGGTGAGCGCCGACGGGTGCAGGCTGCCTTCGGCCACGAGCCAGGCGGCCGACGCCGGCAGCGACGCGATGTGCGCCGCATTGGCGCGGCTGGGATCGGCGCCGACGATGAAGTCCGGTTCGATGCCGAGCGAGAGCAGCGGCCGGGCGGCCGTGTCGCAGCTGATCAGGATCGCGCGATCCCGGACCGGCGACAGATCGTGAATGTTCGCGTCGAGCGACGGACCCGCCGCCGCGATGATGGCCGGCATCCCGGTCGTCAGTCCTTCGAGTGCCCGTACGTCCGACTCGCGCGCGATTCGTGGCGCGTTCGACAGCGTGTGAAGAAGATAGCGGCCGGCCGAGGCACGACGCGCGCCTTCATTGGCGCTCGTCTGGAATGTCACGCGTGCCAGCGCCTCGCGCGCGCGTGAGGCGGCGTCGGGGTCCGCGCTCAGCAACGAAGGGTCCATCAGCAGTGGCGCGTGGTGCAGATCCGGGAACTGCCGTGCAACGTCCGCGGCACCTGCGTACGCCGGACCGGCAACGACGGCGACGGCCTCCGTCTCGCCGCGTGCGACCAGCCGTGCGGTGAGTGTCCTGGCGATGGCGGCGTCGGGTTCGAAGGCGACCACCCGGAGCCCGGGCCGTCGCGCCAGCAGCACGTCGAGTCCGCGGCCCGCCCCTGTGCCAATCAGTGCCACGGTGCGCACCCCGTCTGCGAGAGACGGGTCGAGCCAGGCTGTGCTCGTGCCGGCTGCGTGGTCCGCGGTCCTGGTTGAGTCGATCATCGCGTCGTGCCGCCCTTCGCCCGTGCCGGCCCGCCGACACCAGCAGCCGGAGTTCCGGCCGATTCAGACGGCAGGCCGGCGAAAAGACGGACTTTTCGCCGGCGCGGCCGCGGGCGCCGGTCACAGAGCAAGCCCCGTGCCTCCTTGCCGCCGGCGGCTCAAGATGGCCGGGCCCGAGCCGATTCACATCCTGTCGGGGGCGCCTGTTTTCCCCTGGCCGCTTCACATGCTGCTCATTGCTGGTCTGTTCGTCGTGATCGCCGCGGTTGCAGGCGGATATCTGTGGGAGGGCGGACGTCTCGCTCTCCTGATGCAGCCGGCGGAATTCGTCATCATTGGCGGGGCCGCGCTCGGGACGCTGCTCGTGAGCACGCCGATGTCGGTGATTCACGAACTTCTCGGCCAGCTGAAACGGCTGATGACTCCGCCCCCGGGCAGGCAGGACTACTCCGACCTCCTGGTCATGCTGTATCAACTGTTCCGCGTCGTGCAGTCGACCGGCGTCATGGCGCTCGAGCCGCACCTCGACAACCCGGGCGAGAGCAGCATCCTGTCCCGCTATCCGAAGTTCCTCGGACGCAAGCACTCCGTCGCGTTTCTGGCCGACTCGGCGCGCGTGATTATCGTCGGCGGCATCTCGCCGCACGATTTCGAGCACCTGATGTACGAGGATCTCGAGATCCGGCACCGCGAAGCGCTGCATCCGGCGGCGACGCTCACGAAGGTCGGCGATGCGCTGCCTGGCCTCGGCATCGTGGCCGCGGTCCTGGGCGTCGTCATCACCATGCAGGCGATCGGCGGCCCGGTGACCGAGATCGGGCACAAGGTCGGCGCCGCGCTGGTCGGCACGTTTCTGGGCATTCTCCTGTCGTACGGTTTCGTGCAGCCCGTGGCCGCGAACCTCGAGCACCGCGTCACCGAGGAGTTGAACATCGAGCAGACGATCAAGGCCGGCCTGCTCGCCATCCACAAGGGGTTCGCGCCCGCCATTGCGGTCGAGTTCGCGCGGCGCGTGATCCCGGACGAAGTGCGGCCGACGTTCGAACAGACGGAACAGATGTGCCGCGACGCGCGGTCGGACATCCAGGCGCAGGCGGCCTGACGTGAAGGCCCACAATCATCCGATCGTCATCGTCCGCCGGAAGGAGTCGCATGCCGCGCATCACGGCGGCGCCTGGAAAGTGGCGTACGCCGACTTCGTGACGGCCATGATGGCGTTCTTCCTGGTCATGTGGCTGGCCGCGCAGGACAGCCGGATCAGGGACGCCGTCGCCGGGTATTTCGCCGAGCCCGGTCTGATGCCGCACGAACAGTCCAACAGCCTGCTGGCGAGCGGCCAGGGCGGGATCGATGCCTCCGGCATGCCCGTCATCCAGCGAAGACCGAACGTAAACGTCGAAGCGGAGCAGCGCGCCCTGTCCGCCACGGCGGAACACATCAAGCAGCGGCTCACGGAGGCGCAGGGGTTCAGCACGCTGCGCGACCAGGTGGAGCTGACCGTGACGCAGGAAGGCCTGCGCATCGAGCTCGTGGAGCGATCGGGGTCGAGCTTCTTCGACAGCGGCAGCAGCGTCCTGCGCGGGGAGAGCGTGCGGATTCTCGCGGTCATCGCGGCGGAGATCGGCAAACTGCAGAACGATGTCGTGATCGAGGGACACACTGACAGCGCGAGGTACACACAGGGGCAGGTGTACGGCAACTGGGAGCTGTCGGGCGATCGCGCCAATGCCGCCCGTCGCGTGATGATGGGACACGGCCTGCGCGATCGACAGCTCCGGGCGTTTCACGGACTGGCGGACACCGAGCTGCGGATCAAGGACAACCCGCTGGATCCGCGCAACCGCCGCGTGTCCATCGTCGTCCGCAGCCAGGCGGCGGTCGCGATCGAAGCGGCCGTGCGCGCGAGCCTGGCGCAGAGGGACTCGACGGTGGCGGATCCACCTCGCGAATTCCGGAGTGCCCGATAGCGGCAGGTCTGCTCGACCCGACAGCACATTCGCGTCGCTCGAATTCGTTACACACGCCGTTTACCACGGCATGAGTGACATGAGGCTCCTCTCGTAGCGAGGTCGCCGCGCCGGCAGCGGGCGACTCACCATGGGCCTGCGGGCCGGGGCCAGCCACTCGCAACATCAGCCGGACACCCGTCGCCCGCAGCCCGATCCGCGCGCTACTTCTTCTTTGCTTTCGGCGCCTTGGGCGTCGCCGCGGGCGTCACCCGAACCGAGTCAACGGTCTTCGTGCCGTCCTTTTCCGTATAGCTGACGCGCACATTCCTGCCGGCGTCAGCCGTCAGGCTGGCCGCCCCGAGCCTCTTCGAGCCTTCCTGGATTTTCGTGGCTGGGCTGACGGTAAACATCACGTCGCCAGTGGCCGTCGTGACCGTCAGCATGCTGGTGGGGACATCGAACCTGGCCAGCTTACCGACGGTCACGAGGGAGGTATGCGGTGCGGCGGCTTTGGCCGGCTTGACCGTGCCGGAGGCTGCCGTTTTCCTGGCGGTGGAGTTCGACGGTGTTTGGGCGGCCGCGAGCACCGCCAGGGCGAGCACCGACGAGGTGAGAGCGAGAATACGAACGATGCGTGGCATCGAGAACCTCCATGCGGACGCATGATGCGTCCGTGTCTGGTTCTTGCTCTTCACAAGACACATGCCGCCGGACGGTGATGCGGGTAGCATCAGCTAACCAGTTGAATTGACAGGGTTTGAGCAATGCCTCAGCGTGCCGCCGCCCATGACGTCGCCGTGCACAACCGCCACACTGTGGCGGGATGGTTCCGCGCACTCTCGCTGCGCGTGCGGCTGCTGCTCGTCATCGCCGCCATTGTCGGGGCGGTGGTCACCGCGGTTGCGGTTCTCGAAGTGCGATCGTTCGAACGGACGCTCGAGCAGGAAATCGAAGAAGCGGCGCGCCTCACTGCGCGTGCGGTCGCCGACGAGCTTCGATCCTCCCGCGCGGTGGACCCGGCGGACGTCCGCGACGCGCTCCACGATCTGGCCGAGGCCAATCCCCTCGTCCGCTCGATTTCTGTTGTGGCGCTTGCACCTGCGGGACCTGAGCTGGTCGCGAGCACGCTGTCCGAGGAGCGCGCTGACGTACTCGCGTTGTCGACCCGTGCGCTTGCCGCCGGCGTCGTCACCACCGAGCGGCGGGATGATCTGCTGTCGGCCGCCGCCCCGATGCGCGTGCGGGACCAGCCCATGGCGGCCGTCGCCACCGTTTCGCTCGCGCCCGTTCAGCAGGTGCGCGAACGCGGCCGGATCATTGCTCTCGTCTTCACGCTGCCGGTGATCGTGATGGTGACGTGGCTCGTCGATCTCACGATCCGGGCGCTCGTGCACCGTCCCATCGCGGACATCCGGGGGACGATGCGGCGGGCCGCGCAGGGAGAGCTGGATGCGCGGGCTTCGGTGATGCGGGACGACGAACTGGGCGCGGTGTCCGCGGGATTGAACGACATGCTCGCGCGCCTCGAAGGCTTCAACGCCGCTCTGCACGAGCGTGTCCGCGACGCCACCGATGAACTGCGGGCGAAGAACGTGCAGCTTGGTGACTCGTACTATCAGCTCCTCATGCTGCGCGAGGCGCTCGCCCGCGCCGAGCGGATGGCTGCGCTGGGACACATGGCGGCGTCCGTGGCGCACCAGGCAGGGACGCCGCTGAACCTGGTTTCCGGCTACGTGCAGATGGTCCGCGCGGACTCGACGCTCGATCCGCGGGTCAAAGAACGGCTGCTCATCGTCGAAACGCAGATCCAGCAGGTCACGCGGGTGCTCCGCACCATGCTCGACCAGGCGCGCCAGCCGCTGCAGCGCGAGCGCACCAGCATCGCCGGGATCGTGGAACGCGTCTGCGATCTGGCGGCGCCGCGCGCGGCCCAGGCCGACGTCCGGGTGGAACGCGTGCTGCCCGAGCCGCCGCCGATGGTGGACGTCGACGTGGTTCAGTTCGAACTGGTGCTGCTCGCGCTGGTATCGAATGCTCTCGACGCGATGCCGCACGGCGGGACGCTGACCGTGAGTGTCATGGCGACCGGCGCGGGCGTCAGGATCGAAGTGGCCGACACCGGGCCGGGCATTGCCGCCGACCGCCTCGATCGCATCTTCGAACCGTGGATGACGACCAAGCCGGCCGGCCACGGCACCGGCCTCGGTCTCGGCATTGCCCGGGATGTCGTCTCGGCGCATGGCGGGACCATCGTGGCCCGCAACCGCGACGGCTCCGGCGCCGTATTCGTCATAGGGCTGGGAGGATCCGTCAATTTCAGCGTGCCAGATCCGCCATGCCCGTAACCCCCATGGTCAGCATTCTCCTGGTCGATGACGATGCCGAGACGTGCCGGTTCATGGCGGACCTGCTGGCGGCTCCAGATCGGGAGTTCGTCGCCCTGAGCGATCCTGAGGAGGCGATCGCGTGTCTCGCACGCCAGCCGTTCGATCTGCTCATCTCCGACATCAACCTCAACGCCGCCAGTACCGGACTCGATGTCATGCGCGCCTTCAGGACACGGCACCCCGGTGCTGCCGTCGTGCTCATCAGCGCGTTCGGCACGCTGGAGACGGCGATTGAAGCGGTGCGCGCGGGCGCGTTCGATTTCATCAGCAAGCCGTTCGACATTGTCGACGTCAAGCGAACCGTGGCAGCCGCGCTCAAGGATGCGCGCTACGTCCGGGATCGTCCTCCGGCGGCGATGCCCGCGGCGCTGCCCGAAGGCCTCGTCGGACGAACCGCGCTGATGCTCGAGGTCTACAAACGGATCGCGCACGCTGCCGACTCCAGAGCGCCGGTGCTCATCGTGGGGGAGAGCGGAACAGGAAAGGAACTGGTCGCGCGGGCGATTCATGCGCACGGCTCCCGGGCGCGGTCGCCGTTTGTCGCACTCAATTGCGGCGCGGTCGCCGAGACACTGCTCGAATCGGAGCTGTTCGGCCACGTGCGGGGGGCGTTCACGGGCGCCGTCGCCGATCGGCCCGGGGTGTTCGCGCAGGCGGCGCAGGGGACCGTGTTTCTCGACGAGATCGGCGAGACGTCGCCGGCGTTGCAAGTCAAGCTGCTGCGGGTGCTCGAAGAGGGGGAAGTCCGGCCGGTTGGCGCCACGCGCACCACGGCGGTACCCGCGCGCGTGATCGCGGCGACCAACGTCGACATCGAGCACGCGATTGCGGCCGGGCGCTTCCGCCGCGACCTCTATTTCCGCCTCGGCGTCATCGTCATCGAGATGCCCGCGCTCAGGGATCGGCGCGCTGATATTCCGCTGCTCATCAGCCGGTTTCTCGAGGAGGCGGGCCAGAAGACGGGCCGGCGGCCGGTGCTATCGGCCGATGCGCTCGAGGCGCTGATGCGTTACGGGTGGCCGGGGAACGTGCGCGAACTGCGGAACACGATCGAACGGCTCGCGGTGTTCAGCCGCGGCGTGATGATCGAGTCGTCTGATCTTCCGCCAGCCATGACGGCGCCGCGCGCCGCGGCCTCGCCGGCGGCTTCGTCGGACATGCCGACGCTCGAGGAGGTGGAGCGGCGCTATGTGCTGCAGGTCCTCGAGGCGGTTGAGGGCAACCGGAAGCGCGCCGCTGAAGTGCTGGGCGTGGATCGGCGGACCCTCTATCGTATGGCCGACCGATTCGGGATCGACTTCAAGGAGTAGCTCGCCGTTTGCCCTTGCCCTGACGGCCCCGACTCCTGTTTGATGCTCACAGCATGGCTGCGGACGTTCGACGGTGGCCCGAGACGCTCCTTGCGTGGTGCGCCAGCGCGCTGTCTGTTGTCGCCCTCTCGACGGGCTGCACCAGCGCGGCGTCGCACTCGAAGTACTTCGGCAAGGTCTCGCCGCCCGAAGGACAGCAGCTGCGGTACATCTCGGGCTCCGAGCCCGAGTCGCTCGACCCCCAGGTGAGCTCAGGCCAGCCCGAAGCCCGTATCTTCCTGGCGCTCTTCGACGGCCTGACCGAGATGCATCCGGTCACGTCGCAGCCCATTCCGTCGATGGCGGAGCGGTGGGAAAGCCTTCGCGAGAACACCGAGTTCGTCTTTCATCTTCGTCCCGATCTTCAGTGGTCGAACGGCGAGCCGATTACGGCCGAGGACTTCGTGTACTCGATGCGGCGCGGACTGCAGCCCGAGTTCGCCGCGCGTTGCGCGTACATGGCTTATGACATCCAGTACGCGCAGGCCTACAACGAAAGCGGCGTCTTCGCGCAGGACAGGACGACCGGTGCGTTTGTTCCGGATCCGGAACATCCCAGTTACCGCCTGGTCCTGCCGGGGGACCCGAAGAAGCGTGAGGCCGCGCTCGCTGACCCGGCCCTCGCGGCGGCGCGCGGCAAGACGTATGTCCCCGTGCGCGCGGAAGACGTCGGCGTCACCGCCATTGATGCGCGCACGCTGAGCATCACGCTCATGCGCCCGATTCCGTTTCTGCCGGGACTGGTAGCGCACCAGTTCTTCAGGCCGGTTCCGCGGGCTGCTGTCGAACGCTACGCGGATCAGTGGACACGTCCGGAACACATCGTGACGAGCGGCGCGTTCACCTTGAAGGAGTGGCAGCCGTACGATCGCATCGTCGTCGTTCGCAATCCGCGGTTCTGGGACGCGGCACGCGTGAAGCTCGAGCGGATCACGTTCTATCCGCTCGAAGACACGACGACCATGATGAATCTCTACAAGGCGGGGGCGGTCGACGCGGTTTACAACCACGTCCCGCCCGCGGCCTGGGTGGACCAGCTTCGCGGCTACGCCGACTACATGGACACGCCGGAGGTGGCCATCGAGTACTACATGTTCAATACGCTTCATGCGCCGGTGAACGACGTGCGCGTGCGCAAAGCGTTCAACATGGCCATCGACAAGGCCGCCCTCGCGCGCTATCGGCGGACGCAGAAGCCCAACACGTCGTTTACGCCAGAGGGCATTTTTCCCGGATACCCGCGCCCGTCCGGCGACCCGTTCGATCCGGCGCGGGCCCGTGCGCTGCTGGCATCCGCCGGGTACGCCAACGCCGCCGGCGAGTTCGATGCGTCGAGGTTTCCGATGAAGGACGTCGAACTCACGTACAACACGACCGAAAGCAACCGCCAGGTCGCAGAGTTCGTCCAGGCGCAGTGGAAGCAGAACCTGGGTCTCACGGTGCCCATCAAGAACATGGAATGGAAGACGTTTCTTGCGACGCGCGCGGCGCTCGACTATCGCGGCATGTCGCGCGCGGGATGGGTGGGCGACTACATGGATCCGTACACGTTCCTCGCCCTGTTCTCCACGCCGACCGGCGACAATGGCACCGGCTGGTTCGATCGACGGTACGTCGCGCTGCTCGAGGCTGCCAATCACGAGCGCGATCCCGGGAAGCGCTACCAGAAGCTGGCTGAGGCCGAAACCATGATGCTCGACGTCCAGCCGGTGATACCCCTCACGACGCAGGCCACCAACTGGATGCGCAAGCCATACGTGAAGGGCATGTATCCCAACCCGCAAACGCTGCACGCGTGGAAGTTCGTCTACATCGAGCACGACGAGTCGAAGTGGGACGAGAACCCCCAGCCCGTCATCGACTGACGGACGCCTTCCCGCCGCATGCTGTCCTTCCTCGTTCGGCGTCTGATCATCACGGTCCCGATGGTGCTCGTCGTGGTGTCCCTGACGTGGGGGCTCGTCCGGCTCGCACCCGGGAACTTCTACACGGGCGAGCGCGCCATTCCGCCGGCCATCGTCGAAAACCTGCGGCAGAAATACGGCCTCGATCGTCCGTGGTACGTCCAGTACGGAAAGATGATGGCGAACACCGCGCGCGGCGACTTCGGCACGTCGCTCAAGTATCTCGGTCAGCCCGTCAACGAGATCCTGCGGCACTCGGTGCCCGTGTCGGCGACGCTCGGCCTGCTGGCCTATGCGCTCGCGCTCGTTGTGGGCATCGTGTCGGGAACGCTTGCGGCGCTTCGACAGAACTCGCGCCTCGACTACTCATCGATGGCCGCGGCGATGGTCGGCATCTCCATTCCCAATTTCGTGCTGGGACCGCTGCTCGTGATGGTCTTCTCCCTCACGCTGTTCTGGCTGCCGCCGGCGCGCTGGGAGGGATTCAGCCTCAATCTCGTCATGCCGGTGATCACGCTCGCGGCGGTCTACATGGCGTACATCGCGCGCCTGACCCGTTCCGGCATGCTGGAAGTGCTGCGGTCGAACTACATCAGAACCGCGCGCGCCAAGGGGCTCTCCGATCGCCAGGTCCTCATCAGGCACGCCCTGCGCGGCGGGCTGCTTCCCGTCGTCTCGTTCTCGGGGCCGGCGCTCGCCTATCTCATTACCGGGACCGTCGTGGTGGAGCGCATCTTCGCGCTGCCCGGGCTTGGCAACTACTTCATCAACGCCAACCTGAACCGGGATGAACCGCTGATCATCGGCATCGTCGCCTTCACGTCCATCGCGATCCTGCTGTTCAATCTGGCCGTCGACGTCGCGTACGGCTTCATCGATCCGAGGGTCCGTTACTGATGGCCGCCGCCACGCCCGCGCCTGCCGCGGCCTCGACCGAAGTCCTGCGCGGGGCGTCGCTCTGGACCGACGCGCGCAAGCGGCTGCTGAGAAACCGGCTTGCGATTGTCGGACTCGTGGTCGTGTCGGTCATCGTGATGGCGTCCATCGCCGGACCGCCGATCATCGAACGGACGACGGGGTACACCTACGACTACATTCCCAGCGACGTCGAGCTGATCAGGGCGATGCCGCCGTTCACGGGGCCGGACGGCTCGTTCTCGTGGGCGCATCCGATGGGGACGGACAACGCCGGGCGGGACATCCTGGCTCGCGTCCTGCTCGGCGGCCGGATCTCGCTGATGGTCGGGCTGGTGTCGACGCTCGTGTCGCTCCTGATCGGGATCACGTATGGCGCGACGGCCGGCTATGCCGGGGGACGTGTCGATGAAGTGATGATGCGCATCGTCGACGTGCTCTACGCGCTGCCGTACATGATGATTGTCATCGTCCTGCTCGCGATGTTCGGCGGACAATCCCCCTACAACCAGCTGCTGCTGCTGTTCATGTCGCTCGGCGCCGTGTCCTGGCTGACGATGGCGCGCATCGTGCGCGGGCAGGTGCTGTCATTGAAGGCACAGGAATTCGTGCTGGCGGCGCGCGCGACCGGCGTATCGCCGTTCTGGATCATCGCCCGGCACCTGGTCCCCAACACTCTCGGGCCGGTGATCGTCTACGCGACGCTCACGATTCCGTCGGTGATGCTGCTCGAGGCGTTCCTGTCGTTTCTGGGGATCGGCGTTCAGGCGCCGCTCGCCTCATGGGGCAGCCTCGCCGCCGATGGCGCGCCCAACGTCGCCATCTTTCCCTGGCAGCTGATCTGTCCGGGTGCCACGATGGCGCTGACGCTGTTCTCGCTGAACTTCGTGGGCGACGGCCTCCGCGACGCGCTCGATCCGCAGATGAGGAAGGGATGACCGGGCCGCTCCTGTCCGTGCGGAACCTGCGCACCTGGTTCGATGAAGACGGCCGCACCGTTCGTGCCGTCGATGACGTGTCGTTCGATGTCCGGCGCGGCGAGACCGTGGGCATCGTCGGCGAGTCGGGATCCGGCAAGTCAGTGACCAATCTATCGATCATGCGGCTCGTGCCGAATCCGCCCGGGCGGATCGAGTCGGGCGAAATCCTGTTCGACGGACAGGATCTCCTGCGGCTCGACGCGCGCGCGATGCGCGCGCTGCGCGGCAAGCGGATCGCCATGATCTTCCAGGATCCGATGACGTCGTTGAATCCGTTCATGCGGATCTCCCGGCAGCTCATGGAAGTGACGGAACTCCACCTCGGGCACACGCGCGCTCAGGCGCTGGAACACGCCGTCGCCATGCTCGATCTCGTGGGCATTCCCGACGCGGCTCGGCGCATGGACAACTATCCCCACGAGTTTTCGGGCGGCATGCGGCAGCGGGTCATGATCGCGATGGCGCTGGCCTGCAGGCCGGAGGTGCTCATCGCCGACGAGCCGACCACCGCGCTCGACGTGACGATCCAGGCGCAGATCCTGGATCTGATCCGGACGCTGCGACGGGAGACCGGAACCAGCGTCATTCTCGTGACTCACGACCTTGGCGTCGTCGCCGGCATGGCGGATCGCATCGTCGTGATGTACGCCGGCAAAGTGTTCGAGACGGCGCCGACGGGCGCGCTCTTCGCGCGTTCCGGCAATCCGTACACACGCGGCCTTCTGTTGTCGGTGCCGGATATCACCGCCGCCGAGCCGCGCGATCTCTATCAGATTCCGGGCGCGCCTCCCGATGTCTCCGACCTGCCGCCCGGCTGTCCGTTCGCGCCCCGCTGCGCCCGCGCGGAGACGGTGTGCCGGGAACGATTTCCACCGGTGGTGCAGCTGGCTGACGAACACTCGTCGCTCTGCCACTTCGCCGAAGAGGTCTATCGCACGCCTCTCGAGCGCGTCACGGGGGCGGCGCAATCGTCATGACGACGGAGACGCCGCCCATCGCGGACGCTGCGCGCGAGCCGCTCGTCGCGATCGAGGATTTGCACGTTCATTTTCCCGTTCGCGGCGGGTCGCTCTTCCGAAGTCTCACGCGCGAGCGCGAGGAATCGGTGAAGGCCGTCAGCGGCGTGTCGCTCGCGATTCGCGCGGGTGAAACGCTCGGGCTCGTCGGCGAATCGGGATGCGGCAAGACGACGCTGGGCCGCGCGGTATTGCGCCTGGTCGAGCCGACGCACGGGCGGGTGGTGTTCCGCGGCGTGAACATCGCGGCGCTGTCGCGGGAACAACTGCGACAGCAGCGGCGTTTCATGCAGATGATCTTCCAGGATCCGTATGCGTCACTCGACCCGCGCATGACGGTGGGCCAGATCATTGCCGAACCGATTGATACCTTCCGGCTGGCCGCTGGCGCCGCGAGACGCGAGCGGATTCAGGAGCTGATGGCGACGGTCGGCCTGAGCGCGCGGTTCATCAACCGCTACCCGCATGAATTCTCCGGCGGGCAGCAGCAGCGCATCGGCATCGCCAGAGCTCTCGCGTCGCATCCCGACTTCATTGTCGCGGACGAGCCGATCTCCGCGCTCGATGTCTCCATTCAGGCGCAGATCATCAATCTCATCGAACGGCTGCAGCGGGAGCGTCAGCTCACGTACCTGTTCATCTCGCACGATCTCCGCGCCGTTCGCCACACCTCCGATCGTGTCGCGGTGATGTATCTCGGACGTGTGGTCGAACTGGCCGGCGCGCGCGCGCTGTATGACGCGCCCCTGATGCCCTATACGAAGGCGCTGATGTCCGCCGTGCCGCTGCCTGATCCCGTCGTCGAGGCCCGGCGCACGCGCATTGTGCTCAAGGGCGATGTCCCGTCGCCCGTCCATCCCCCGGCGGGATGTCATTTCCATCCGCGCTGCCAATATGCCGTCGAGGCCTGCCGCCGCGTCGATCCTCCGCTGGCCGAGGTGCGTCCCGGCCACTATGCCGCCTGCATCAGGATCAGCCCCGAGCAGCCTGACATCGATCGCGTGCCGCCTGGCGCCACGCCGGGACTTCACGCGATGGAGATGAGCGCGCCGGCACCGAACTGACTCGCCGCGTCCGGGCGAACGTTCGTGTAGGCGGTCTTTCGGAAATCGACAACTTTGTCCACGCGCGGCGGTCGGCCGCGCGCGTGCACCCTCGCAACAGCTCCAACACAATCGGATAGCGAGCGTGCGGGCCGCTCACTTCGACATTGCCGTGGAAACTTTCATGTAACTCGACATTTCTGTCGAGCCTCTGGTCGAGCGCCTGGCACCGCGTCGCGGGAGGCATCGTCGCTGCAACTAGCTGATTTGTGGAAGCTTATCGTCGCGTAGCTCGTACCTGTCGCGTGCGGCACGACCCCGGCCCGCCGTTTGCAATCTTACCGGGCAGCATGACTCCGGGACTGCAATTCCCACGTACCGCTCCCTTCCGGTTCTTCCGGCTTCCTGCCCTGTTCTCCGCACGCTCTACTGCTCGTTGCATCCTCGTGTCGCCGGAGCGGCAACCTATGGCCAATGGCGGAACAGCGGCCGGCTGTTCCGCCATGCGCCTCTTCGCCTGATCAATCGTCCCAGCCGTAAGCCCCGCGCTGCCTCCTGATACAGTCGCTCCATGTCCGATCCTGCCTATCCCGCTGCCCGTGCGGTTGCCGCCCAGGCACGTCTGCACTTCTCGCGGCATCAGCAGATGGCGCGCGAGCAGGGCAGGACGGACCTGGCGGACGAACCCGACGCCGCAACGATCGAAGCGATCATCAACGCCGCTTTCTGGGCAAGCCTGCGCCGGGAGGAAGGCAGAACGCCGAAGATCTCACTCGCCTATGTTTCACCTGAACGCGCTGGACAGCCGCTGACGTTCGAGTTCTGGCTGCCCCTGTCACCGGCTGGCCTCGCTCGTCTTGCACCCGCGGTCGAGCGGCCCGGCATCCACCTCGGCGTGTGGCCGAACGCGGCCGGCGAGCTTGCGGTGTGGGGCACGACGCGACGGCTGCCGCCCCTGACCTTCGTGCTGGAAGTCGTGGCGTCGGGACTGCTCGTCATCAAACACCGCAGCGAGTCGTTCGGCAAGTTCGTGAACGTGGCCGTGCTCGAGGGAGACGAGGTGAAGATCGTGGACACGGGCGGCGCATTCGTTCCAGAGTGCCCGGGCCTCGTGTCGTCGCTTCTCGGCGTCGAGCCGTCGCGCGAAGCGGCGGCCGACAAGGTGAATGTGCTGGTCCTGCTGGCGGCCTCGATGCGCGCGCATGGGCGAGGCGGGGCACTGCTCGTTGTGCCGATGGCGAATCAGACCTGGTCGGACTCGATTGTCACGCCTGTGCTCTATGCCGTCGCCCCCCATTTCGGCGAACTGGCCGCCATCGTGGAGCGGGAATCGAGTGTCGGCGCCAGCCATGAATGGCAGGAGGATCTCCGCCGCGCCGTCGACGCGCTTGGCGGACTGACGGCCGTCGACGGCGCCACGGTGATCACGGAGCAGTACGAACTGTGTGCCTTTGGCGCAAAGATTGTTCGCCGGCGGGGAAGCCAGGCCGTGGAACGCGTGCTCGTGAGTGAGCCGGTCGAGGGCAGTGCCCGCGCCATCGTCAACCCGTATCAGCTGGGCGGCACCCGGCATTTTTCCGCCGCACAATTCGTCCACGACCAGCGAGACGCCGCGGCGCTCGTCGCGTCGCAGGATGGCCGCTTCACGGTCTTCACCTGGTCCAAGCGGGAAGACATCGTGCGCGCACACCGGGTCGAGGCGTTGCTGCTTTAGCGATCACGAAGACATCTGAAATTTGGCAACCTGAAATTGAGGATCCATCCGGGCATCGGTGGATTGTCAATGGAGGGTCAGCGATCGATCCGCGATCCTTCAATCCAGCAATTCCCGGAAGGATTCTCAATCAGATCGCGCCATTTCTCGTCCGGCCATCTTCAATGAGGACGACGTGCGCCGCGCGTCCTCTGACCTCGTCCCAGTCGTGCGTGACGTAGATCATCGGCAGACGGAGGTCGGCGATCAGCCGGTCGAGGTACGGCAGGATTTCCTGCCGCTTGGCCGCCTCCACGGACCCGAGCGGCTCGTCGAGCAACAGCAGGCGCGGGTGTGACAGCAGGGCCCGTCCCAGCGCCACGCGGCGGCGCTCGCCACCCGACAATCTGGCAGGATGACGCGTGAGTACCGGCTCGAGATCCAGCAACCGCACGACGTCGTCGAAGGCGATGCCGGCTTTCGGGTCCCTGGTGAACCACCGGCTGAAACCGAGGTTCTGACGCACCGTCAGATGCGGGAAGAGGCGCGAGTCCTGGAACACATAGCCGATCCGGCGGCGGTGCGGCGGCACGTCGAGCCGTTGCGACGTGTCCGTCAGGACATCGCCGTCAATCACGACTCGCCCCTCGGATGGATGGAGCAGTCCCGCGATCACGTCGAGCGTTCTGGTCTTCCCCGCGCCCGATGGACCGAGCAGGGCCGTGAGGCCCGGGCCGAGCGTGAAGCGGACATCGAGAGTGATGCGCTCGAGCCCGTGCCGGATCATGACGTCCACACTCATCGCCGCCGCCGTTCCATGCGCCTCGCCAGTGCTTCGGAGGCGAGCAGCGCCGTGAACGAGACGCCGATTGACAGCGACAGCAGGCGCCAGATGGCCGCGTCGCTGCCTGGCGTCTGCGTCAGCGTGTAGATCGCGAGCGCCAGGGTCCTGGTCTCGCCGGGGATGTTCGACACGAACGTGATGGTCGCCCCGAATTCGCCGAGCGCCTTGGCAAAGGCGAGCATCATGCCGGAGAGGATGCCGGGCAGTGCCAGGGGCAGGGTCACGGCGCAGGTCGTCCACAGCGGACTGGCGCCGAGCGATCGGGCCGCCGCCTCGAGATCCGGATCGACCTGCTCGATCGCCAGCCTGATCGCGCGGACCATCAGGGGAAATCCCATCACCGCGGCGGCGAGCGCTGCGCCGGTCCATCGGAACGCGACGACCAGGCCGAATGCCTGTTCGAGAAATGCGCCAACCGGGCCACGTGTGCCAAATGTGGTGAGCAGGAGGTAACCCGTGACCACGGGTGGCATGACGAGCGGCAGGTGAACGATCGCGTTCAGCACGCTGCGGCCCCAGAACTGCCGCCGCGCGAGGATGAGCGCGACGACCACCGCCGCCGGCATGCTCGCGATGGTCGCCACCAGCGCGACTTTCACGCTGAGCAGGACGATCGACAGCTCGGGAGACACGGACAGATTCTAAGGCTCAGACTGACGGCTTACGGCTTACGGCTTACGGCTCAAGTCCTCAAGTCCTCAAGCCCTCAAGTCTCAAGCCCTCTCAGGCTCACGGCTTACGGCTTACGGCTTACGGCCCAAGTCCTCAAGTCTCAAGTTTCAAGTCTCAAGCCCTCAAGCCCTCAAG
>Ga0164241_10002637_pt1 | contig 19037 bp, 18 predicted proteins | sample OricomyardsoilBY_FD_108780 | JGI IMG/M metagenome (GOLD analysis project Ga0164241, IMG submission 108780) | Backyard soil microbial communities from Emeryville, California, USA - Original compost - Back yard soil (BY) | ecosystem: Environmental > Terrestrial > Soil > Unclassified | place: USA...
GCCGTAATGGCCGTGATTACGGCACGTTTTGGCTTCGCTTCTCGAGCTTGCAAGATAACATGCAGGATCGATGAGGATTAATACTCCACGTGCCACGCCGGTGGTGCGCGCACCTGCCCCCAGCGGGCCTCCGCCAGGTGAGCTGCGTGACCGCCCGCCGTTGATGCGCGCGCCCGTGAGTATCATCACTCCCGTGAGTGAAGTGGAGCTGCGAGAAGGCTCCATGTTGGCGGGCCGCCTTCCCGAATGTGACGTCATGATCGATGACGGGCTGGTTTCGCGCATGCACGCGCGCATCAGCGTTCGTGACGATTCGGTGGTGGTGGAGGATCTGCACAGCACCAACGGCGTGTACGTCAATGGCGCCCGCATCACCCACAGTGCCCTACTGCGCGAGGGCGATCGTCTGCTGCTGGGCACGACCGAAATCTCACTCTTCGAGGCCCGACCCGATGCGCGAGTAACGCCGCTGCGGGTGCGACGTGACGACCATGCCCGGTCCATTTCCGTGTTGCCCCCTAGCCCGCACGTGTCCGCTCCCACGACCCTACCGCCCGATGGGCGTGCGGCCTTCGGCAAGCTGGAGCTGCATCTGGACGAGCTTGCGGTCGAAAGCGGCGACGGAGGGCCGCCGTCGTCGCGGTCCGCCGATTTGAAGGCTCTGCGCAGCCGCGCGTCGGGCGTGCCGTCGACGGCGCGGGCTGACGCGCTGGAGGTCATCGGCGCCCTCGCCGACCGGCTCGCGGCCAACGGTAACTTGGACGAAGCCCGCCGCGTCTTGTCCGCGCACCTGAAGCGCATCCTGCAAGGCGCCACCGCGGGTCTCACCGTGCCGGAAGAAGTATGTCTGCTGGCGTCGCGGCACGCGCTGTCGCTGTCGCGCTGGGCGGGGCAATCGGCGTGGATCGACTACGTGGTGGAGCTGCACCTAGCCGCGCGCCGGGCCATGCATCCGGATACGTTCACGATGTTCGAGAGCGTCGTGCTGTCGGTTGGTGACTTCGACCGGCAGCTGTTCACGTACTACGTCGACGGCTTGCGCGGCGAGCGCGGGTTGCTGACCGTCGACGAGCGCCAGGTGCTCGATCGGCTGATCCTGTTGTCCGAAAACTGAGCCGCGGCGTGCTGGCTACGGCTTTTTGAAGACGTGCCCGAGCAGCTCACCCGTCAAGAGCCCGGCACCGCCGCCCACGGCCAAGCCGACGAAGAAGGCGCCAAAAACCGCGCCGAAGTCCTCCTTGCCAGGGTGGCTGGACAGGTAGATGGAAAAGCCGGCCGCAATCCCGATGTAGCCGGCAAATCGTGCTTTGCCCTGGGCGCGTGCTTCGAGTGTGTGCACGACCAGCGCGCCGACGGCGGCCGCGTACAGCGCGATGCGCGCGAACGGGGCCAGGCCGTCGAACAACGCGACGTGAAACAAGCCGCTGGCCACACAGGCTTCACCAGCCAGGATCGTGAGCCAGCCGACCGCAGTGGCGGCGCGCTCCAGCGTGGCGGTAGCTCCCTCCACGCGTTTGACCGCCAGCGCCACCGGCACCACCGGGATCGCGACGGCGAGGCCGCGCGCCACCAGCGGGCGAGCCGCGTCCAGCTTGGCCCCGCCGACCACCAGCACCAGCGCGGCCATGATCCATGGCAGGTACGACGAGGAGCGTTCGGGGTCGTCGCTCACAATGGGCCGCCGCGCAGCGACCAGGGCCGCGGCCCCTGCGGCTCACGCGCCTTTTTCAGCCAATCGAAGACGGCGGCGGCCCACCGGACGCGGCCTTCACTGCTCGGGTGAATGTGATCGGGCCCGCGCGGGAGCGCTGGCACCAGCACCGAAGAATCGAGCACCTGGCAGGGGCTGGCGTTGTCTTTGATCACCTGCATCAGGCCGGTGTCTTGCTTCCACAGCGGCGGAAGGATCCACACGCACGGGCGATCGCCCAGGCTCTTCACGAGCCGCTGAATTGGGCCCACGCGCTGCGCGGGCGCCGGGATTTCGATCTCGTTGGCGCCGAGCGTGATCAGTACCAAGTCGGGGTTGTAGTCCGAGATGGCCTTGCGCAAAGCCGGACCAAACGCCCAATCGCCGATGTAGCTAGGGGTCTTGGTTTCGAGCGACGTGCGTAGGCCCGATTGCTTCAATAACTTGCCGAGCTCGACGCCGAGCGCGTCGGCGAAGGAGTCGCCGACTTGCAGCACCTTGGTACCGGTGGGCAGCTCTGCGAGCCCCGGAGACGGCGCGGCAGCCGAAGCCGACACCGAACCAACCGGGACGCTGCGAGACGGGGAGATTTCTCGGGGCTCGGCGGGCGTGGCCGCCACCGCCGGCGTTGCGGCGGGGCTCGCGGGCGCGGTGCTAGCCGTCGACGCGTCAACGGACGAACCGGGAGCCGCCGCCGCGGCGGGCGGTGGCGCGGAGGCGCAGGCTGCGGCTAGGGGCAGCAGGTGGAGTTGAAGCCAACACCAACGTCTCGGTTTTTGCATCCTGCGCTCCGGCTTACCAAATTACGGCCGCGGTGGGTGCCACCCGAATAGCGGAAAGCGTGGGGGCGGCCATGGAAATTTTGCGCACAATCGGCCTCGAACTCGGGCGCCGGCACGCGCGCTACGCCGGATTTTTCGGCCTCCAAGTCGACGTCGGGGGGGACCGCGTCCTCGGCCAACCCACAGCCGTGGCCCGGCGTTTCGACCCAACCTTCGCGGCAGCGCGGCTCGCCCGGCTTGGCGCAGCGGACGCCGTTCCAGACTCGGGGTGCCCCGCAGGCGCGCTCCAGCACGCCCGGCTGGCAACGCCCAGGCTGGCCGGGGACGGACCCGAACGGGCACTTCACGCCCGATGGAGACAGCGCGCAGCGCAGCCCCAAATGCGAGCCGGAGAATCGTTCGGCTTCGCGATTGCGCAGCCGCGTGTGCATCCATTTTTCGAAGCGGCGCGACCAGCTACCGCCGCGGTACACGCGCGAAGAACCGCTCGCCGGCGGCCACGGGTACGGGCCGTAATGATCGTCGACCCATTCCCACACGTTGCCGGTCATGTCGAACAGCCCGAACGCACCTGCGGCGTAGCTCTTAACGGGGCAGCTATGCGGCTGCTTCCAGCAGGTGCGACCGTCGGGTGGCTCGTTGCCCCACGAATACTCGAGGTACTTCTCCCCTCCCCGGGCCGCGAACTCCCACTCCGCTTCGCTCGGCAAGCGCTCACCAGCGGCTTCGCAAAACTGCTGAGCTTGAATCCACGTCACGCAGTTGATCGGGTGCTGCTCGCGATCCGAATACCGGAAGTTGCAATGAAACTGCTTGTTGATCGGCTTCGTGCAAGCGCCCTTGTCGACGCAGGCACGGTACGCGCTCACCGTGACTTCGGTCTCGTCCAGGCAGTAGGGGGCAAGCTCGGTCAAGAAGCGCGGGCTCTCGTCATCCGAAAGGTGCTCCTTCGGGTCCGAGCCGATCCAGATCTTGCCACCAGGAATCAGCTGCTGGCCGGCGCGACAGCTGGGGGCGAGCCCGGCCGCGGCCATCGCTTCGGGCGTCGACGCCAAGGCGGCGGACGCGGACGCCATCGCGGCCGCTGAAGGCGGGGCCAGGGGCGCCGTCGGCGTCGAGCCGTGCGTCTTTGTCTCGTCACCCTTTCGGCAGCCGGCCGCGACCACGCAAAGCGCCGCTAAAGCGAGCACAAGTGAGTAAGCGTGCAGTTTGGCGAGCAACACGGAAAGCCGCCCGGCTATAGCACTGGCTATGCAGCGCCGGGCGTTCTTGCTCAGTACGGCCGCCCTTTCCGGCGGGCTAGGTGGCGTGAGCTGCGCCGAAGGCGATGCCCCCGCCGGGCGCTTGGTCGTCCCGTTTTGGTTCACTTACGGCGGGCGCAACCGCGCCACGTTGACCACGTTGGTGGCGCGCTTCAATCGGTCGCAAAGCGACGTGTGGGTGCGGGCCGTCTTCCAGGGGGACTACTTCGAGGGGCTAGCCAAGTTGCGCACCGCGCTCGCGGCCGGCGCCGCTCCGCCCCTCAGCCACGTCGTGGGCGAGGTCGTGCCGTACTTGGCCGAGGCCGGTGTCCTGGAGCCGCTCGACCACTACCCCGGCGCCCGCGCGTTGCCGCTGCACCCGGCGCTCGGACAAGCCGGTTCGTTTCGCGGCGGTGCCGAGCGGCCGTTGGTGGTGGTGCCGTTCAACCGTTCGACGCCCATCGCGTACGTCAACCAGCGCCTGTTCGAAGCTCAGGCGGGCGTGCCCGATACCTGGCAAGGCCTGCGCGAGGTCGCTCGCGCCCTCACCCGTCCCGGCCGCTTCGGCTTCGGCTGCCCGATCGACTGGTGGTACTGGGCGGCGCTGGTCGGCCAAGCCGGGGGCGAGGTCGTGGAGCCCGACGGACGCGTCTCACTCGGCAACCAAGCCGGCGTGCGAGCGCTCGCGCTGTGGCAAAGCTTGGTCGGCGAAGGCTCGATGAAGCAGCCGCCGGGACGCGACTACAACGCCTGGGAACAGCTGAGCCAGGATTTTTTGGCCGGCCGCGTCGCCATGATCTGGAGCTCGACCGCGTTCGTTCGCTACCTGGAGGAAACGGCAGACTTTCCGGTGCGCGCGCTGCCGTTACCGCGCGACGAGCAGGCTGCGGTTCCGACCGGCGGCACCCACTTCGTGCTGCTGAAGAGCGCCCCCGCGGAGCTCAAGCAGGCGGCCTGGCGCTTCGTGCGCTTCCTGCTCGAGCCGGAGTCGGCCGCGTTTTGGTCGAGCGAAACCGGCTACCTGCCGGTGACGACGGGCGCGGCCGCCGGCCTCCAAACGAGCGGTTTTTACGCTCGCCACCCCAACCACAAGGTCGCGCTCGACCAGCTGAGCGTTGCGCAGCCCTGGCCGTGGTCGAAGAATCTATTTCGTATCCAGCGCGAGGTCGTGCAGCCGCGCCTCGAAGCCGCGGTCTTGGAAAAGCTCGACCCCGCGAGCGCGCTGCGCGACGCCCGACGGCTGGCGGGAGAGAGCCAGCTGTGAAGCCGAGCCGCCCAAGCCAACCCTTCTGGCTGCTGTCCCCCATGCTGGTCGCATTGGGCGTCTTCTTCGTCTACCCGCTGCTCTCGGCTCTGCGCACCAGCTTCTACGAGTGGGATTTGCTCACGCCCGCCCGCTTCATCGGACTTGCCAACTACCGGGCGATCTCGAGCTCGGGGGAGCTGTTGAGCTCGCTTTGCACGACGCTGTTGGTGAGCAGCATCGTCGTCGCGGGCTCCCTTTTGCTCGGCTTGGGACTGGCGTTGGCCGTGCATCGGCCGGGGCGACTGGCGGCGCTGGCCCGGAGCGCCGTGTTCAGCGCTTATGTGGTGTCGTGGGTCAGCGTCGGGTTGTTGTTCTTGTGGATCTTCGACGCCGATGCAGGAGTGGTGAACCAACTGCTCGGCAGCATCGGCATCGCCAAGGTGAAATGGCTCACCAGCACCGCCGTGGCCCCGATCACGGTGGCGCTGATAGTGCTGTGGAAGGTCACCGGCTACGCCATGGTCGTGTTCCTGTCCGGCTTGTCGGGCCTACCGCCGGAAATGCACGAAGCGGCCGCCCTCGACGGCGCCGGGCCTTGGGCGCGATTGCGCCACGTCACCTTGCCCTTGCTCCGACCGACCGCCGCTTTCGTGGCGACTACCAGCCTGATCGCGAGCTTTCAGCTGTTCGACGTGGTGCGGCTCCTCACCCAGGGCGGCCCCGTGCGCTCGACCACGGTCTTGGTTTACGCCATCTATGAGCAGCTGTTTCGCGATCTGCGGGTGGGCCGCGCCAGCGCCCTCGTCGTCGTTTTCTTCGTGGTCCTGTCGGCGCTGACCTGGCTCAAGCTGCGCGCTTTTCGCGAAGAAGAGCCGGCATGACCGGTGAACGCAACGTTCGCCGTCTCGCCCTCGCCAGCGCGCTCGCGGCGGCGCTGTTGTGGCTGTTTCCGTACGCGTGGATGCTGCTGACGAGCTTGAAAACTCCGCAAGAGCTGCTCAAAGCGCCGACGGCGCTGCCCGGCGCTTTTCGGCTCTCCGCCTACGTCGAGGTGTTTCAATCTCTGCCGGTCGCGCGCTACGTGGCGCTCACCACCGTGATGGCGCTGACGATCGCGGCCCTCCAAATCGCGATCGCGCTGCCGGCGGCTTACGCGTTGGCCAAGCTCGACTTCCGCTGGCGCGCGGCCGCCTTCGCGTTCCTGCTTTCGGCGCTGCTGATCCCGGCTGAGCTGCGCTTCGTCCCGACTTTTACGCTATTTTCGGCGCTGGGCTTGGTCAACACCCTGCCGGCGCTGGTGCTGCCGTTCGCCGTCAGCGCCTTCGGCATCTTTTTGCTCCGCCAAGCCTTGCTCGTCATCCCCGACTCGCTCATCGAAGCCGCGCGGCTCGACGGCGCGAGCGAGCTTTACATCGTGTACCGGCTGCTGCCGCCGATCTTGGCGCCCGCCTTGGCGGCTTTCTTCCTGGTCAGCTTCGTCCATCATTGGAACGACTATTTCTGGCCGCTCGTCATGACCGTCGACGACCGCGTGCGCACGCTACCGTTAGGCATCGCCCTGCTCCGTGAGCAGGGCTCCGGCGTGCGCTGGCACATCATCATGGCCGGCAGCACCTTGCTCAGCTTGCCCGCCTTGGGTCTCTTCGCTTTTACGCAGAAATACCTGCTGCGCGGGCTAGGCAGCGGCGTCGGTTGAGAGGCAGTTGGCAGTTCGAGAGCGAGGGCGAGAGCGGGGAATCAACCGAAGACTGAAACGTCACCATTCGAGGAGGAAGTCGGCCGCGGTCTCGCTGCGTCGGCGAATACGAACGCGTCCGCTCACGCCCGCGTGCTCGAGCGTGCCTTCGAAGACGCCCACGTGGTGCGAATCGAGGAAATACCAGACGTCGTCGAGCGCGACGATCATCGAACGTGGCTCGGCTTTGGTCACCGCGCAGCGGCTAGGCCGCGTATTGATGGCGTAAGTCTTGGCGATAGCCGACACGGTGGCGTGCACGCCTTCGGAAGCCCCGAGCGTGACGCGGCCCAAAGTCGAGCTCAGAAACGCTTCGGGCGCGACGTTGCCGATGCGTCGTAGCCCCTGGCGCAGCGAGCTGTGCGGGTGGAACACCCCTGCGCCCGCCACCAACAACGGCGCAAACTCGCGCACCGGGTAAAAGCTGAACGGCACGTAGCGCGGCCGCGGCATGGCCAGCGCCACCTGCCGGCGCTCGGCGCCGATGGCCAGCGCCAGAAAGAACATGCCGGCAATGCTGGCCGACTCCGGGATCTGGCTCAGCACCCGCTCCACCTCGAGCGGCTCGTCCCAAGGCGGCTCGACGAAGCTTTGAACGGAATCGATCATGGCAGCCGAGCCATGTTACCGCGTCCGCCCCCGCTCACAGCCCGCAGCGCTTGGCAAAGCGGTGGGTGGCGGCTTTCTTGGCCGCGGGCACGCCCGGATCTGCGTCGAAACGCCTAAAAGCGTCGCGCGCTTTCTCGCGGTCGAAGCGCGGGTCGTAGCAGCCGATGACGACGCGCAAGCGCAGGCTTTCGCGCACGATGCTGAGGGCGGGCGGCCAGTTGATGCCCGAGGAGCGCGGCGGCTTCGGGTCGGCGTCGAGCGCGGCGTCGAGGTACGCGAGCGCCGCCTCTGGGCGGCCGTGCAGCCATAGATTGCGTCCGAGCAGGTACTGCGAAAGCGGGTCACCGCGCTGAGCTTCAGCGCCCAAGAGCGGCGCGGCTTCGTCCCAACTAGGCCCTAGGCGCGGCTCGCCGATCAACAACGAGCGCATGCCCGTACCGGGCCGTGAGGCGGCCAGCAAAGTCTTTACCTCGAGCGTGCGCTGGCGATCTTCGTCCGCGTCGATTTTGGCGACGCCCGCGTACGCCTCCACGGCGCCGGCCGGGTCATTGGCCATCACCTGCACGTCGCCGCGCGCTTCCAGCGCCGCCGCGCGCTCCAGCACCGACAGGCGCGGATCGCTGGCCAGGGCTTGGTAGCGCTGCACCGCGCGCGCCAGGTCACCATCGCGCACGTCACATTGGGCGAGCCCCAAGCGCGCGCGAGTGTTGTCACGATCCAGATCGAGCAGACTCTTGAACGCGTCGCGAGCGCCCAAAATGTCGCCCGAGCCGAGCCGGCCCTCGGCCAGCGCCAGATCGCGATCGATGCGCCGCGGGCAAACGCGGCCGAAGATCGACGGCCGGTCGAAGCGCGCCTTGGCCATCGCCAAGAGCTCTGGGCGGAGCTGCATTTTGGCTAGATCTTCCCGAAATTCGCGATCCAGCGCGCCGAAGGATTTGCCGCCGGTCACGGCTTCGATCGGGCGACCGCTGTACCAACCCCGCACGGCGTCGGCCCCGTAGCGATCGTGCAGCCAGCTCACGAAGGCCCCCGCCACCGTGTAAGCGGTGTTCGACGCCTTTGCCAAGAAGCCGAGCCGAAAGATCGACTGCATCTCCGGCAGCAGGTTCAAGTCGAGCAGAGCCTTGGACCACTCCAGCAGCGTGAAGTCGTCGTCCTCGCCGGGCGACGCTGCGACCGCGATCCCTTCGATGCGACCCGGATCTGGGATCAACCCGCCCAGCGGTCCCGCGACCCGGAACGGCCCGCGGCCGAAGCTGCCGCTGACCACGTGCGCGAGCTCATGGCCCAACGCAGGGTGCGGGAAGCCAGCCGCCTGCACGTACACCTCGCCTCGCCACGGCTTGGCGATGTACGTGTGGCTTGCGCCCATGTAGGCGCCCTTCTCGGCGTCGGAGGCGAACAAGAAGACTTTCACCTTTTCCGGTCCCCGCGCGCCTAAATAAGCTTCGACTTCGGGCAGGTGCCCAACGCACTCGTCGCCCACGCGCCGAGCGTCGGCTCTGGGTACGCCGGACGAATAGACGACGTCACAGCGGCCCACCGACAACGAGCGGCCGAGCGCCGCTTCGATGCTGCGCGTCGTGCTCCAATGCCCGAGCTGCGCGCCGGCCAGAGTGACGGCCAAGCTCAGGCCAGCCGCCAGCGCCCCTGCCGCCACGACGCCGGGGCGCCCCCGCCAGACCAGCCGAAAACGGCTCGTCTCGGTGAGCGCGAGGTGCCAGGCCAACACCGCGACCGCGAGCAAGCTCGCCAACGAGCCGACCCGATAGCTCAGTAAACGCACGCCCGGATCGACCACGGTGTCGTAGAGCGGGCCCGCAAAGTAGCCGACGAACGGGTCGAACCCGAACACCATCGGGCTCGTATAGAAACGCCCGAAGCCGATCGCGATGCCAGCCAGGGGCCCCGCCAGCGCCAACAGCACGCTCCACGACCGCGCGCGCCGAAAGCGCATCGCCACCAGGCCGGCGGCGGCGCCCCAAGCTCCGCCCATCGCCGCTCCCGGCCCCGGCCCGGTTGCCCAAAGCTCATAACCGAGCGGCGCATCGCAGAAGCCGGTGCGCAAGCCGTGCAGCGTGGCGATGGTGGCGCCGAGCAGAGCGAGGACGGCGCCGAACGTGACGCCACGGCCCAGGGCATCGAAGCAGTGGTGAGGATTGAGGATTGAGGATTGAGGGCGAGAGCGCGAGACGCCCATAGCGGTGGCGATCGCGGCAACGCTTGGCAGCACGAGGCCGCCCGCGAGAGCGGACTCGTAGCCGGGGCCGCCGAACTGCGGAATGAAGCCGATCGCGATCAACAGCACGCCTGCCACGACCAGAGCCCCACGCTCGACACGTGACGACAGCACTCGCGGCACCCCCATCAGCAACGTCAGCCCAAAACTGCCAACTGCCAACTGCCAACTGCCAACTCACACATGCGCTTCGCCGCCAGGTGCCGGCGCCGCTTCGTCCTGGTCCGGATCCGGCTCGGGCTCTGCCAACACCAGCGGCAGCACCTCATCCAATCGGCTGACCAAATGAAAGCGAAGATCTACCTTAACTTCGTCCGGTACTTCTTCGAGATCACGGGCATTTCCGGCGGGCAGCACGATCTCACGGATGCCGGCGCGGTGGGCGGCCAAAACTTGATCTTTCATGCCCCCGACCGGCAGCACGCTGCCGCGCAAGGTGAGCTCACCGGCCACCGCAACGTGCGGCTTGACCGGTGCGCGCAGCAACAGCGACGTCACGGCCACGAACATGGCCACGCCCGCGCTCGCCGCATCACGCGCCGAGCCGCCGCGCGGCACGTGCAGGTGCAGATCGATCGATTTGAGCCACTGCGGATCCAGCCGCAGTCGCTCGGCGCGTGAGCGCACGAACGACACCGCGGTCGTCGCCGATTCTTTCATGACGTTGCGCAAGCTGCCGGTGATGAAGATCTCGCCCTTGCCCGGCATCTTGGTCGCTTCGATAAACAGCAAGTCGCCGCCTGCCCCTGAAACCGACATGCCAACGGCGATGCCGGGCGACAGCTTGCGCTCCGACAGCTCGGGATGATGTTTTTCGGGTCCGAGCAACTCGCGCACCAGCTCGGCGGTTACGACCGTGTGCGCGGGTGCGCTGCCGTCGGCGATCTTCACCGTCACGTCGCGACAGACGGCCGCAACCTCGCGCTCGAGGTTACGGACGCCGGCTTCGTGCGTGTACGAATCGACCAGGCACTCGATGCCTTCCTTCTCGAACTCGATCTGCGCCGTGGTCAGGCCGTGCTCTTTGATCTGCTTCGGCACCAAAAATTGCCGGGCAATCGAGCACTTTTCGGTGCGGGTGTAGCCCGGCACCTCGATCATCTCCAACCGGTCGCGGAGCGCGTCGGGGATGTTCCAACGGTAATTCGCGGTGGCGATGAACATCACCTCCGACAGATCGAACGGCAGGTCGATGTAGTGATCTTGGAAGGTGTCGTTCTGGGCCGGGTCCAGCACCTCGAGCAGCGCGGCCGCCGGGTCACCGCGCATGTCGGCGCCCATCTTGTCGACCTCGTCGAGCACCAGCACGGGGTTGCGACAGCCGACCTTTTTGAGCGCCTGCATGATGCGCCCGGGCAGCGCACCTACATAAGTGCGACGGTGACCGCGGATCTCCGCTTCGTCACGGACGCCGCCGAGCGAGATGCGACCGTAGCGTCGACCCATGGCGCGCGCGATGGAGCGGCCGAGCGACGTCTTGCCGACGCCAGGCGGGCCGACGAACAAGAGGATCGGGCCCTTCTTGTCTTTGCGCAGCTGGCGGATCGCCGAGTACTCGACGATGCGCTTTTTGACGCGCTCGAGACCGAAATGGTCCTCGTCCAGGCAGCGCCGCACTTCCTTCACGTCGATGCGATCGGGCGTGGTGCGATTCCAGGGCAAGTCCGCCAGCCACTCGACGTAGGTGCGGGTGACCTGAAATTCGGCCGACTGCGGCTGCATGCCGCTCAGGCGGCTGAGCTGCTTCCGAGCCGTCTTTTCCGCCTCGGGCGGCAGCTCGGCGCGGGCGATGCGATCGCGCAGCTGCTCGACCTCGTCGTCGTCGCTGGCCTCGCCCAGCTCCTCTTTGATCGTCTTCATCTGCTGGCGGAGCGCGTAGTCGCGCTGCGAGCGGCTGAGCTCGGTCTGCACCAGCGAGGAGATTTCGTCCTTCACGCGCAGCACTTCGAGCTGACGCTCGACCATGCTCAACACCAGGCCAACGCGATCCTTCACGTCGAAGGCTTCGAGGATTCGCTGTCGCACCGCGATGCTGGCGTGCTCTTCGGGAAAGTTCGAGGCGATGAGATCCGCCAACGCGCCGGGCTCGCGCACGTTGTCGAGGATGCTGGCCGTTTCTTTGGGCAAGTTGGGCAGCAGGCCCAGCACCTGGCGGGTGCTCTCGCGTAGCTTGCGGCCTAGCTCGCGCAGGTCAGCGCCCATTTCGGTCGGCTCGGGCACGCGCTCGATCTCGGCCTTCATGTAAGGCTCCAGACCGTTCGGTTCCTTGACCTTGAAGCGACCGAGGCCGTTCAAGACGACGCTGTAGTTGGAAGGACCGAGCCGAATGACTTTGACGACGCGCGCCAACGTGCCGATGCCGTAGAGATCTTCGAAGCCGGGCTCGACCGTGTCGGCGTTGCGCTGCGTGAGCACCCCGACCAACGCGCTGTCCTCACCCGCCAACTCTTCGACCAGCCGCACGCTGCGCGCTCGCCCGACGTTGATGGGGACCACCGACATCGGAAACAATACGGAATTCCGCAAAGGCAGAATCAGGATCTGCTCGGGCTCACCCGGGCGTTCGCCACGCATAAGCCTCACAGTACTACCGTACTCGGCAACGTCCAGCTCCGTCTCTCCCCGTGCCCGTGCCCGTGCCCGTACCCGAAAAAGCCGAACCGGCTCCGTCCGTTGCCGTTTGATAGGCCCAGGTTCCTGGCGCGGGCTCGGCCCGCGCGCGCCGCGCGCAGCTGCGCGCGCAGGCCAGGCCTACCCAATCTAAGAAGTCGTACGGACCGTCGGGCACGGGCACGGGCACGGGCACGGGTGGTGGAGCGGGAAGTCGCGGGGTTCGCTGTGGTGTGGTAGTTCCCGGCCTCGATGCGTCGCTTGGCATTGCTGCTCCTCGTGGTCGGATTGACCCCCGCCTGTGGCGGAGCCGCGGGTGCGGACCCGGAAAAAGTGCTGCACGAATACTCGCTGGCGGTCGAAGGTGGACGGGCCGCCGACGCGTACGCGCTGCTGAGCAGTGAATCGAAAAAGACTATATCTTTCGAACAGTTTCAGCGAATCTTAAAAGAAAATCCTGAAGAGGCGCGCGAGCTTTCGCAGAGCCTTCGTCGGCCGCAAGCGGCGCCGCCGCGGGTAACGGCCACGGTCACGGGGCCGGATGGCGAGTCGTCGATCTTGCTCGTGTACGAACAGGGCGCTTGGCACGTCGATGCTTCAGCCATCGATCTGTACAGCCAGCGCACGCCGGAAGCGGCCGTGCGCGCGTTCCTGCGCGCCTACGAAAATCGTCGCTTCGACGTGCTGCTCAAGTTCGTGCCCGAAGATCAACGCGAAGGGCTCACGCCGGCCGAGCTGAAGAAGGCTTGGGAGGGCGAAGAGCGCGCCGACATGGACCGGCTGACCGGCGCGCTGCGTGCGTCGCTGCCGACGGCCAAGGTCGAGCTGTTCGGCGATCGCGCCACGCTGGCCTTCGGTGCCGGCGGCTCGGTCGAGCTGGTGCGCGAGCGCGGGCTCTGGAAGATCGAGGATTTGAAATGACTGCACGCACCGCCAAGCTCACGCGCAAGACGCGTGAAACCGAGATCACGGTCGAGGTGAACCTCGATGGCACTGGCCAAGCCGCCATCGACACGCCCCTGCCCTTCCTGTCCCACATGCTGGACCAGATCGCGCGCCACGGCGCCATCGACCTGACCGTCAAGGCCGTGGGCGACGTCGAGATCGACGGGCACCACACGACTGAGGATATCGGCATCGTGTTGGGCGAAGCCGTGCACACCGCGCTCGGCGATCACAAAGGCATCCGCCGCTATGGCTCGGCCACGTTGCCGATGGACGAGGCGCTGGTCACGGTCGCCATGGACCTCTCCGGGCGCCCGTACTTCGTCTGGAAGATCCCGATGCCCAAGGCCAAGATTGGCACCTGGGACGTCGAGCTCGCCGAGGTCTTTTTCGAGGCGTTTGCCCGCACCGCCCAGGCCAACCTGCACATGGTGCTGCACGACGGCCATAACCTGCACCACATCGTCGAGATCAGCTTCAAGGCGTTCTCGAAGGCGCTGCGCATGGCCACCGAGCTCGATCCACGAGCGTCGGGGGTGCCGTCGACCAAAGGCATGCTCGTATGACGACCGTGGTCGTCGACTACGGTTGGGGCAACCTACAAAGCGTGGTGCAGGCGGCTCGGGCGGCGGCGCCAGACGGTATGCAGGTGCTCCGCAGCGGCTCCCCCGACGACGTGAAGGCCGCCGATCGACTGATCGTGCCGGGCCAGGGCGCGTTTCGCGATACCTCGCTCAGCCTGCACCAAACCGCGCTCGGCCAGAGCATCCTCGAGAAAATGCGCTCGGGCACGCCGTACCTCGGCATCTGCATGGGCCTGCAGATCTTGTTCGAAGGCAGCGACGAGTCGCCCGGCTCGCCCGGCTTTGGCTGGTTCAAAGGCAGCGTCAAAAAGCTGGTCGGCGGCCCTGGCGTCAAGATCCCTCACATGGGCTGGAACTCATTGGCGTTGCAGGGCGGCGGGCATCCGTTGCTCGAGGCCGCGGGCGGGCGCGACGCCTACGTCTACTTCGTGCACTCGTTCCACGCCGTGCCGGACGACCCGAGCGTCGTCAAAGCCACCGTCCAACACGGTGACAACGTCGTTACGGCCGCGGTCAGTCGCGACAACGTGGTCGCCACGCAGTTTCACCCGGAAAAATCGCAGGCGGCGGGGCAAAAACTGCTGCGCCACTTCTTGACCACGTAGCCGCTCGCTCCGAAAAAGGGTAAGCGGGCCGCCATGGAAGTCATTCCGGCGATCGATCTGCTCGACGGCAAGGCCGTGCGGCTGCTGAAAGGCCGCTACGAAGACGTGACCGTGTATCACGACAACCCGCCGGTGTTGGCCGCGGGTTGGTCCGGACACGTCAAGCGCCTGCACGTCGTCGATCTGGAGGGCGCGCGTGCCGGGCACGCGGTGCAGCGCGACTTGGTTACCCGGTTAGTGAAGTCGTTCGGTAGCGGGGTGCAGGTGGGCGGTGGCGTGCGCTCGTTCGACGCCGTGAAGAGCTACTTCGACTTGGGGGTCGAGCGCGTCGTGCTCGGCACCGCCGCCCTCAAGCAGCCGGAGTTGATCGAGCAGGCGGCGCTGGCTTACCCGGGGCGTATCATCATCGCCGTCGACGCGCGCGACGGCAAAGTGGCGACCGCGGGCTGGCTCGATCAGTCCGAGCGGCTGGCCAGCGATCTCGTGCGCGAGCTATCCAAGCACGCCTTGGCGGCCGCGCTGTACACCGACATCGACCGCGACGGGACGGAGGTCGGCCCCAACATCGAAGCCACGGCCCGGCTAGGCCGCGAGACCAGCGTGCCCGTGATCGCCAGCGGCGGCGTGGGCACCCTCGCCCACCTCACGGCCTTGGCCCAAGCCGGGTCGGCCATCGTCGGCGCGATCGTCGGGCGCGCGCTGCACGAAGCGCGCTTTTCCCTCGATGACGCGGTGCGCGCGGCGAAAACCCACGCCCCCGCGTAGGCCTCAAGGTAGCCTGCGCCACTGAACATGGGTGACGACGCCGATCCTGCCCTGGGCTCCGAAGGGCCCCACTCGCAGCGTGCGCCGCAAGGTCCGCTCAGCTCGCGCTCGTCGCGCTTGGCCGCGGCCAACGCCGCCAAGTCCGACTCCGAGGTGCCGTCGTCGGCCGGCAGCTTCGACGGCGAAGATTTTCTGTATCACCTGTACCGCGGCAGCGAGCTGTTGCAGGACAACTGTGTCCCGCAAGCCAAAGAAGAGCTCGAGCGCGCGCTCAAGCTGCAACCGCAAGACACCGAAGGCCAAGGGCTGCTCGGCGTCGTGTACTTTCGGCTCGGTCTCTACCCGCGCGCCATCGGCATCTACGAAGAGATCATCAAGGACCGTCCCAACGAGGTGAGCCCGCGCGTCAACCTGGGGCTCTGTTACCTGAAGACGGGTCAGATGCACCTGGCGCGCGACGTGCTCGAAGAAGTGACTCAGCGCGTACCCGAGCACGCGCGGGCTTGGGGCTACCTGGGTCTGACGTTCGAACGCTTGGGCGAGCTGGCCAAAGCCGAAGCCGCATTCGAAAAAGCGGGGCAACCCAATTTGGCCAGGCGTATGCAGCGCCTGCTGGCCGAGCAAGCGCAGGCCCAATCGCCGCCCGAATCCTCCGCCGACCCCGAACGCGCCGAAATACGCATGGCCGCCGCCGACGCGGTGCAAGAGCTAGACGGCCGCGAAGGCGGCTTTTCCCGCGCGCGGGGCGAAGAAGAGCAAGATCCGTCGCGCGCGGGGCGCTGGCGCGCCGTCGAGCTGGGTGACGCCTCGGTGCCGCCGTTGCCGAAGCAGCGCCGGGCGCCATCGTTGGTGGGCCGGCTCGGGCCCGCCGTACCCACCATTTCGGACCCTTCGGAGCTCAACCGTGACTCGGTGCCGCCGCCGCCTTCCCTGCGCGCGCCGCCGCTTTCTCTCCGCGCGCCCCAGGCGACCTCCGGAGCGCTCGCGCTCGAAGGCGGCCTCGCATTTCCGGAGCCGCCCGCCAAGGTGCTGATCACCGGCGCGCGCATCGGCACCTGCGTGACGACGGAAGGCTTTGCGGCGCGCTCCGACGTGTTGTCGAGCGTGGTGGTGACGGGCAAAGCCGTCGCACCAGCGCCGTTGATGCGCCGGCTGCGTGGGCGCGAAACCGCCGAGCCGTTCGGGGCCGGCTCCAGCCTGTGGCACGGCTACGAAGGCGCCGCGCGTGCGGTCGTGATCGCCGGCCGTGACCGCACGCTGTGGGCGCTGGAGCTAGCCGACGAGTTCGTGTACGTGCGCGAGAGTAGCCTTTTGGCCTTCGAGAGCAGCGTTCGCTACGAAAATGGCCGCCTCGCCGCCGGCGGGCGCGAGCCGGTCGCCATGGTGCAGTTGTCGGGCAAAGGCTTCGCGGTGCTCGAGACGCACGGTCCGGTTTCGGCCCTGAGCGTCGGGCAAGAGACGCAAGCGGTCGTGCGCGTCGACGACGTGATTGGCTGGACCGGGCGCCTGCTGGGCCAAGCGGTCGAGACCGATGCCGCACCGGGCCGCTTGCCGGGCGCGGTATCGTTCAGCGGTGAAGGCGCGTTGCTGCTGGATTTGACCCGATGAGCGACGAAGACGACGCCCTTTCCTCCGAGAGCCCCGTGGGCGACCGCCGTCGACGGCGGCGTTCCCTGCGCCAAGACGCGCTCAACCTGCCGAACCTGTTGACGTTCGCGCGTGTGTTCGCGATCCCGATCGTGATTTTGCTGCTGGACCGCGGCACCCCCGAGGACTGCGTGCTGGCCGCGCTCGTCTACTCCGGCGCTGCCATCACCGATCTGCTCGACGGCTACCTCGCGCGCAAGATGAACGTCGTCAGCGTGCTCGGCAAATTCCTCGATCCGCTCGCCGACAAGCTGCTGGTGATGGCGTCGCTCATCTACATGGTGCCCATGGGGCGCATTCCGGAGTGGGCGGTGACGGTGCTGCTCGCCCGCGAGATCTCGGTGACGGCCCTGCGCAGCATCGCCAGCAGCGAGGGCGTGGTGATCGCCGCCGGCGACGACGGCAAGAGCAAGACCGCCCTGCAGATGATCGGCATTCTGGCCCTAATTTTGGGCTACCCGTACCACCTCAGCCTGCCCGGCATCGACCTGGGAATGGTGGATTTGGTCTACGTGGGGCGGGCCCTCATCTACACTTCGCTGATTTTCTCGGTGTCGAGCGCGGTTTCGTACGTCCGCTTGTTTTCGGCGGCGGTGGAGGCCAAGGAAGAGCGGCAGCGCGGCGAGGGCTAGTTCCCTGCGTCTGGGTTTGGTGTTAGGACACCCCTCGCCCATGTCCTCCGCGCTCCGTTCTGTCGTCGTTTTTGCCTTTCTCTCGACCATCGCGGTCCTGACCGTCCCCGGTTGCGCCGAACAAGGCGAGGGTGAGCGCTGCGACAGCACCAAGAATGGCGACCTAGACTGTGACTCCGGCCTGACCTGCGTGAGGAAGATCGAGCTGGTCGACGGCACCGCCGATCGTTGCTGCCCCGCCATGGGGGCCGAGAGCGACAAGCGCTGTATCCGCGGCATGGCGCCGGAGCCGGAGCCCACCACGCCCGACACCAGCACGCCCGAGGGCACCGCCGGTGCCGCGGGTGCCACTGGCTGATGCCGTCGCTGGGCGAGCTCACCGGCTTGGGGCAGCAAGCGCTCTTGCTGTCGGTGGCGGTGGCGTTGCCCGTGGTTGGAGCCGCCGCGCTGATTGGGCTCGTGGTTTCCGTGCTGCAAGCCGCGACGCAGGTTCAAGACCACACGTTGGGTCACCTGCCACGCCTGGTGGTCGTGGTGGCGGTGCTGGTGGCGACCGGGCCCTGGATCGGCTCGCAGATCGCCGAGTTTGCCGTGCGAGCGTTCGGCGGCTGACGTGGCCGCTCGCGGTTCGCCACGTGTGACGAGGTTTTCGCCCTGCGACTTGAGCGGCGCCCGCGAGGCGTCGGGCAAGCGGGTCGAGCTGGCGGGCCGAGTCTTCAACCTCGAAGGCAAGGTGTTGGTCGTAGCCGACGCTTTTGCACGCGTCGCGGTCGAGATGGCGGGCCCCGTCGCGATCGAGCCGGGAGAGCTGGTGGTGGTTTCCGGGCGCCTCGCTGAACGGCGGCTGACGCAGGGCGCGCTCGTTTCACGCCAGCCGTGTCCGACCCCGACCGCGCACGGCGAGTTCTATCGGCTGGTCTTCGCCGGCGAAGCGGAACGACTGCGCGACGCGGCGCGCGCGGCCTCGGCCATTCGCGCTTTCTTCGCCGAGCGCGGCTTCGTCGAGGTGTCGACGCCGCTGCGCGTTCCGGCGCCCGGCGTCGACTTCCACGTCGACGCCATCGCGGCCAGCGGCCAATACCTCATCACGTCGCCCGAGCTCGAGATGAAGCGGCTGCTGGTCGGCGGCATGCCACGCATTTTTCAGCTCGCGCGGGTCGCCCGCGCCGACGAGCTGGGTCCGCTGCACTCGCCCGAGTTCACCATGCTCGAATGGTACCGCGCCTTCACCGGCCTGGAAGAAGTGCTCCGCGACACCGAAGAGCTCGTGCGCAGCGTGGTCCGCAGCCTGGCCGGCGAAGACGACGTCTTCGTCCTGGGCCACCGCAAGGTCAACGTCGGCAAACCGTTCGAGCGCCTCACGGTGCGCGAAGCCTTCGCGCGTTACGCGGGGGTCAAGGACGCCGCGCGCTTGGCCGCCCGCGACGAAGACCGCTACTTCGAGCTCCTGGTATCGCGCGTCGAGCCCGCGCTCGCCGAGCACGCGCGCCCCGTGTTCCTTACCCACTACCCCATCTCGCAAGCCGCCCTATCGCGACCCCACGCCGACGATCCCACCGTCGCCGAGCGCGCGGAGCTCTACTTCGGAGGCGTCGAGCTCTGCAACGCCTACGGCGAGCTCACCGACCCCGTCGAACAACGCCGCCGCATGGCCCGCGAAGCCAAGCGCCGCAAAGCCCTCAAAAGGCCGGTTTACCCGCTCGA
>Ga0164241_10002638_pt1 | contig 19035 bp, 17 predicted proteins | sample OricomyardsoilBY_FD_108780 | JGI IMG/M metagenome (GOLD analysis project Ga0164241, IMG submission 108780) | Backyard soil microbial communities from Emeryville, California, USA - Original compost - Back yard soil (BY) | ecosystem: Environmental > Terrestrial > Soil > Unclassified | place: USA...
AGCGGCCCGGCGGGACCCGCGACCGTCAGCGTCTCCGCGCGCGTCACGGCGCCTTGTAGACCGTGTTGTCCTTCATCACGAACACCACGCGCTCCATGGCGGTGATGTCGTCGAGCGGATTGCCGGGTACTCCCACGAGTTCGCCGAGCTTGCCGACGGCGATGCTGCCCACCTGGTCGTCGAGATCGAGGAACTTCGCCGGTGCCGAGGTGGCCACGCGGATGGCCTCCATCGGCGGCATGCCGCTGTCCACCATGAGCTTGAATTCGCGCGCGTTGTCGCCGTGTTTGCTCACGCCCGTATCCGTGCCGAACAGGATCTTCACGCCCGCCTTGTACGCCTTCGCGAACGTGGCCTGGATCTGCGGCCCCACCTGCAGCGCCTTCGGGCGCACGACCGGCGGGAAGAAATCCGGATCCTGCGCCTGCTGGTACACCCAGTTGCCCGCGGAGATGGTGGGCACATAAAACGTGCCGCGTTCCTTCATGAGCTTGATGCCTTCGTCATCCAGGAACGTGCCGTGCTCGATGGTGTCGACTCCGCCGCGCACCGCCCGCTTGATGCCTTCGGCCCCATGCGCGTGCGCCGCCACCTTGAACCCGTAGTCGCGCGCGGTGCTGACGATGGCGCGGATTTCCTCTTCGGTGAATTGGGGATTGGCGCCGTTCTTCGCGATGGACAGCACGCCGCCGGTGGCCGTGATCTTGATGGTGTCCGAACCGTCCTTGTAGCGCTGGCGCACGGCCTTGCGCGCGTCGTCGACACCATTGATGACGCCCTCGGCCGGACCCGGGTCCGATGGAAATTTGCGCGCCCAGCCATTGGTGGGGTCGGCGTGGCCTCCCGTGGTGCCGATGGCCTTGCCCGCGGCGATGACACGCGGCCCCAGCACCTTGCCCGCGTTGATCGCGTTACGCAGGGAGATCGTCTCGCGATATTCGTCGCCGAGATCGCGTACCGTGGTGAAGCCGGCTAACAACGTTCGCTGGGCGTAGACCACGCTGTCGATGGCCGCGTCGGCCTCGTTGAGCTTGTAGCCCTTGATTTCGGAATTCTTGCTGTACTCGCCGGAGAGATGCACGTGCATGTCGAACAGGCCAGGCAGCAACGTGCCCTGCTTCAGGTCGATGACGCGATCACCCGCGGCAGGCGCCCGGAACCCCAGCTCGATCGCGACGATCTTGCCCGCATCGACCACCACGGTCTGGTTCGTCTTGACGGTGTCGCTGACACCGTCGATGAGGCGACCCGCATGGATCAGCGTGGCGGCCTGGGGCGCTGTCGCCGCCCAGGACAACAGACAGGGCAGCAGCGCGAACGCAAGACCGCCCCGGCGCCGGATCACTGGATCTCCACGAGCTCGACGTCGAACACCAGCGTGGCGCCCGGCGGAATCACGCCGCCCGCGCCCGAATTGCCGTAGGCCATGTCGGGCGGAATGACGAGACGACGCTTGCCGCCCACCTTCATGCCCACCACGCCCTGGTCCCAGCCCGGGATCACGCGGCCCCCACCCAGCGGGAAGTCGAAGGGCTCGCCGCCCACGGAGCTGTCGAATTGTTTGCCTTTGTTGTCAGGCGCCGCGGCGTCGTACAGCCACCCCGTGTAGTGCACCAGCGCGTTCTGGCCCGATTTGATCTCGGCACCGGTTCCGACCTGGAGGTCCGTCTTCGTCAATGGCATGGTTTCGGTTCCTGTTGCTGGTGTAGTGGATGCCGCGGACGCCGACGGCGCCTCGGCAACCGGTGCGGATGCGGACACATCATCGCTGCCAGGCTTCTTGCCACAGCCAACGATGGCCAGCGCGGCCACGGTCATCGTGATCGAAATGGCGAGCGGCTTGCCCACTGATTTGCAATACATCGCGCGACTCCGGATTTGCCCGACCGGCATTATTGCAAACAATCCTTACTGCAACCGCATCCACATGCGATTGAGCCGCTGGACGAATGCTCCCGGATCGGGGAGCTGCGCGCCTTCGGCCAGCATCGCCTGCTCGAAGATCACCGTCGCGAGCTCGGCAAAGTCCGCGGCGTCTTCCCGGTTCTCGAGATATTTGACCAGGTGATGCTCGACGTTCAGCTCGAGCACCGGCTTTCCCGATGGCGCCTTTTGACCGGCCGCTTCCAGCACCCGGCGCAGCGACGCGGACATGTCGTGTTCACCGGCCACCAGCACCGCCGCGGAATCCTTGAGCCGGGTGCTCACGCGCACCTCTGACACCCGCTCGCCGAGCGCATCCTTGACGCGCTTGAGCAATGTCTTGTTTTCCTGGATCTGCGCCTCGGCCTTTTCCTTGTCGGCAGTGCTTGCCAGCCCGCCGAGGTCCAGGTCGCCGCGCGTCGCGTCCTTGAACTGCTTGCCTTCGAACTCCTGCAGGTGGTCCATGACCCAGGCGTCGATGCGCTTGCCTAACAACAACACCTCGACGTTGCGCGCCCGCAGGCCCTCGATGGCCGGATGGCTGCGCGCCGCGGCGTAACTCTCGCCGACCACGTAGTAGATCTTGTCCTGGCCCGTCTGCAGGCGGCCGACGTAGTCGGCCAGCGAAACGTTTTCCACGTCGTCCGTGCCATGGGTGGACGCGAATCGCAGCAGCGGCAGCAGCTTGTCCTTGTTGCCATGATCCTCGGCCAGGCCTTCCTTGAGGACCGCGCCGAACTCGTTCCAGAAGCCCTGGTACTTCGCTGCGTCGTCCTTGGAAAGTTTCGTCAACATGTCGAGGACGCGCTTCGTGAGCGCCGCCCGCATGGCTTCGACCTCGCTGTCCGACTGCAACAGCTCGCGAGAAACGTTCAGCGGCAGGTCGGCCGAATCGAGCACACCCTTCACGAACCGCAGGTACAGCGGCAGGAACTGCTCCGCGTCATCCATGATGAACACACGCCGGACATACAACTTGAGCCCGCGCGCGCCGTCGCGCTGCCACAGGTCGAATGGCGCCGCGGCGGGGATGAACATCAGGCTGGTGTAATCGCGCTTGCCTTCGACGCGGTTGTGCGACCAGGTCAGCGGTTCGCCCGGGTCATGCGAGATGCTGCGATAGAACTCGGCGTATTCCTCGTCCTTGATCTCACCCTTCGGTCGCGTCCACAGCGCCGTGCCGCGGTTGACGGCCTCGTACTCGACCGTGGCCTCGCCCTCCTTCGGCATGCGCACCGGGAAGGCGATGTGGTCGGAGTAGCGGCGCACCAGCGAACGCAGGCGCCACGAGTCGGCAAACTCCTTCGCCTCATCCTTCAGATGCAGAACGATGGTCGTTCCGCGCGCCGGGAGTTCCACCGTCTCCACCGAGAACTCCCCGTCGGCCGCGGATTCCCAATGCACACCTTCGCTGGCAGGGAGGCCCGCGCGCCGCGTCAGAACTTCGACTCGGTCCGCGACGATGAACGCCGAATAGAAGCCCACGCCGAACTGGCCGATGAGCTGCGAATCCTTCTGCTGGTCGCCGGAGAGTTTCTTGAAGAATTCGGCCGTCCCGGAACGAGCGATCGTGCCGAGGTGGGAAATGGCTTCCTCGCGGCTCATGCCGATGCCGTTGTCGCGGATCGTCAGCGTCTTCTTGTCCGCGTCGGCTTCGATGGTGATGGCGAGATCGGTATCGCCGGCCATCAGCGCGGGGTTGCTCAGGCTCTCGAACCGGAGTTTGTCGTTGGCGTCGGACGCGTTCGAGATCAGCTCACGCAGGAAGATTTCCCGGTGGCTGTAGAGCGAATGGATCATGAGCTTCAGCAGCTCACGGACTTCGGCCTGGAAACCTAACGTTTCCTTGCCGTTATTGGCGTTTTTGGGGGTTTTCATGGCGCCGGCAGACTGCGGGCGCCGAAATCAGAATTCAAGCCCCGCCTAGCGCGGGCGGACGGAGCTCCAGATGGCCATCGCGGTGTTCTTCACGTAGTACCGGCTGGTACCCATGAGATCGTCGATTTCGTCCCAGAGGAGAAGGAAACGTTCCATCGCGATGCACCTTGCGCAAACCTGATCGTGGGGACCGATCCTAGGAACCCGCGTTTCGCATCGCTGTGTCCCCAGTCACAGTCGACCAGTCGCTTGGTTGCACCCCCCCGACGGCATCGCTAGTCTTTCGAGTGCTTCACATTGAAGGCGCATTCTGACAAACGGGCGGTAGGGAGCATGCAACGCATCGTCGTCCTTAACCCTAAAGGGGGCTCTGGCAAGACGACGCTCGCGATCAACCTCGCGGCGTATTTCGCCGCGCGTGGTGACGCCACCCTGCTCATCGACCGCGACCCGCAAGGGTCGGCCACACGATGGCTGCGCAAACGCAAGCCTCCGCAGGGGGTCATCACCGGCATCGCCACGTTCGAACACGATGCGCGCACCACCCGCTCCTGGCAGATGCGTGTCCCCGAAGGCACGCAGAAGATCGTGGTGGACAGTCCGGCTGCCGTCGAAGCGCGCCTGATGCCGGAACTCACTCGAGACGCCAACAAGATCATCGTGCCGGTGTTGCCCTCGGACATCGACATCCACGCCGCTTCGCGTTGCATCGCCGACCTGCTGCTGGTCGCCAAGATCAAGCGCGCGGAGAACCGCATCGGCGTCATCGCCAATCGCGTTCGCAAGAACACGCTGATGTTCCAGGCGCTGATGCGTTTCCTGGAAAAGCTGGAGATTCCGATCGTCGCGACGATGCGCGATTCGCAGAACTACGTGCGCGCTGCCGAACAAGGCGTCGGCATCCATGAAATGAAACCCTATACGGTGAAGGAAGACCTGGCGCAGTGGGAGACGCTGCTCGCCTGGCTCGAGCCGGAAAAGGTGCTCGCCGAGCAACCTGCGCCCCTGCACGAACAGCCCGCACCGGAAGTCGTGGCAGTCACCACCGAAAAAGCCATCGAAGACACCGACGGCACGGCGGCGCACGACGCCAAGTTCATCACCCAGTCCTGGTAGCCGCGTTCCCGGGGTCCTGACCTCGGGGAACTCGCAGTCATTCTTACAATTTCAGGCATCCGTTTGCCGCACGCGTGATTCAACCCGCGCGTCCGCAAACCCGATCTCCGCAGGCCGCAAGAAGTTCGTCCCCCTGGCCGATACGCAAAAATGCAGCGCTTTCGTTGGGCTTTCCTGATCGAACTCGGTGTCGCGATGGTCGCGCTGTCGGGTTGCGGCCGCGTCGCGGATCCCGCGTCGCCGCTCGAACCATCCGCCGCGACCGTGAGCGGGGTGGGCTCGGCTCCCGTCCCGACGGCCGCGAGACTGCGCACGTTCGAGGACCTGCCGGTGCGCGCCAGACTCATCGCGACCGATGCCGATGACGACACACTCACCTTTGCGATCGGGCGACCCCCGGCGCATGCCGCCATCACGCTCGATGGCGCCACCGGCGTTTATGAGGTGCGTCCTGACGCGAACTACTTCGGCGCGGACGCATTCGAGTTCACCGTCAGCGACGGTCATGGCAATTCCACGAGCGCGCAGGTCGCCATCGAGATCCTGGCCGTCGCCGATGCGCCCCTGATCGACGCCGCGGCCATCCCCGCCGTGGTGGCCGCCGGAGACGAGGCGCATCTGCGCGTGGCGACGACCGACGCCGATGGCGACGCAGTGACTCTCAAGGTCTCGCAGGTGGGCGGTGCGTCTGCCCTGCAGGGTCTGCGGACGATGGGCGACGACCTGCGGTTCTTCGCCCCCGCCGTGGAGTCCGCCACCACCGTCGAGCTGCTGTTCGAAGCCACCGATGGCACGGGCCTTTCCACCCGGTTGCGACAAGAGATCCAGCTGAGCCCGGTCTCGCGATCCGGGAACCTTTACACCGTGAAAGGCCGGCCGGGCACCGAGGGTCTGAATTGGATCATCACCGGCGATGGCTTCACGGCCGACCAGCAGCAGGACCTCCTGCGGACTGCCCTCGCGATCGCGAAGCACATCACGGGGACACCGGAGCTCGAACGACACTCCGGCATCCTGAACATCCACGTGCTCACCGCCATCTCCCGGGACAGCGGCGTCAACTCGGGTACGTCACGCACGCGGCGAACGGCGTTCGATGCTGTACTCGGCTGCGGCGGGCTCGAGCGCGTCGCCTGCGTGGACTGGGACCGGGTCTACGTGGCGCTGATCGCCGAACGCGTGCCATTCGACGAAGTGGCGGTGGTGCTCAATACCGATGTGTACGCCGGCAACGCTTCGGCGTCCGGGCTCATCGTCTCGCGACACGCGCTGGCGCCGGCCATTGCGCTTCACGAGATGGGCCACCTGTTTGCCGGCCTCGCCGACGAGTACGTGGATGAGGCGCTGGCCGGGGAAGTCGCGCCGCAGTATCGCGAAGGGAAATTCCCCAACGTGACTACGGCCACGGACCCTGCGCAGATCCCCTGGCGGCACTGGTTCGCCGACGCCCAACGCATTCCCAATGCACCCGGCGAAGGCGGTGTGGGCCGCTTCGAAGGCGCCTTCTATTCGGCCAGCGGCTTCTACCGCCCGAAGCTGGACAGCGTCATGAGAACCCTGGACGGTGCCCTGGGCGAAGTGAACGCCGAAGCGTGGCTGCGAACTCTGTACCGCGCCGTTCCACCCATCAGCGCCGCCTACCCCACGCAGCGCGTCGTCGCCTCGTCATCAGGCATCGCCGCCGGGTTCGAGATAGTTAGCCCGTGGCCGCCGGGACTCATGTCGGTGCGCTGGTTCGTCGACGACGCGGAAGTACCGCAGGCGCGCGGCGCGTATCGGTATGAACTGCTGGGCGACGGCGCCGAGCACCAGGTGCGGGTCACGATCGAGGACTCGAGCGGGGGCATCCGCGCACCGGTTGCCAGCGAGCACCGGGCCGAGGTCGCCTGGCGCATGACCGACACACCGCGAAAGGACGCGCTCAAGGTTCAGACGGGGCTCGCGCGCGTCGGTGGCTGGATCCGCATGCATGTCGATTCAGCCGGCCATCGCGTCATCGGGACGAGCCCGGGAGAGCCGCAGCGCGCCCGGGTCGCACACGCGCCCGCGGAACCGGATTTCAGATACGCGCTATTCGACGGCAGCGGCGCAGTGCTGGTGGAAGGCGAGATCGTCGACCCGCGCCGGGTGCACGGGCCGCTCGCGCCCCCCGGGTCGACCGGGGCGGGCCACGCCATGGCAACGCTGCCGAGTGGTGATTACCTGGTTGGAATTCCCGAAGGAGCCGACGCGCGCAGGCTGCGGATTCGCCGGCTCGGCTCGCTGGAGAAGGCGTCCCTCAGCGAGCAGTGGCTGGATCTGTAAAGGCTATTTCTTGACCGGAGCGGCCGGAACGGCCTCGTCTTCCCACGAACCCTTCACCTTGTCGGCCCAGTGCTTGTAGCTAGACCACGTGTAGAGGTTTTTCGTGATCGCCGCGTGACGGCCGCGCGTGCGCTGCATGCGCTCGAGCCAGGCCGCGTACGCGTCGGTGCCCACCGGAGGCGGTGTGCCGTTCGCAAGATTTCCCCGGTTTCTGTCTGAGGCACTCATGAGCATTGCTCCCTTTCGGTTGACGTAAGCCTACGTTTACGTCGCACCGAAACGACAGGAACTGATTCACGCGCCCGCGACGGCTTGCGGGCGATGCGTGCTGGTTAACAGAGATTTTTTCGTTATGTTCTGCCGGAGCCCGATCCGGGCGTCGCGATTTAACGTTGCAGCAGATTATTGTTGGATTTTCTTCACGGCACGAGACGGTAGCAAGGCCGGTAAGCGCTGCCGGGAAGCTTCATTCTCTTTTGCGCAACGAACGCGGTCAGCAGCTCATCGAGCAGTTTCATGACCGACCCGTCGCCGGTGAGCTCGTACGGGCCTAGCTTCTCGATGGCGCGTACGCCGTTTTCCTTCACGTTGCCGGTGACGATGCCGGAGAACGCGCGGCGCAGGTCCGCGGCCAGCTCGTGGGCCGGAAGGTCGCGGTACAGGCGCAGCGCCCGCATGCTTTCGTGTGTGACTTCGAACGGATGCTGGAACGCCGGCGGGATCTTCAGGAGCCAGTTGTAGTTGTACGAATCGCTGTTGTTCCGGCGGAAATCGCGAACCTGCCCCATGGTCGAAACCATGTAGCGCGCCACTTCGGCCGGGTCATCCACGATGACGTGGAGCAGTTCGGCCGCCTTTTTCCCGAGCGTTCCTTCGATGAAGGCCTTGATCTGCACGAAGTAATCCGCGGTGTTCCGGGGGCCGGTGAGCACCACCTTGAGCGGCATCCCGGCATTGGCGGGTTCGAGCAGGATGCCGAGCAGGTATAGGATTTCCTCGGCCGTACCTACGCCACCCGGGAACACGACCACGCCGTGCGAGAGCCGGACGAACGCTTCGAGACGCTTCTCGATGTCCGGCATGATCACCAGCTGGTTCACGATGGGGTTCGGCGGCTCGGCGGCGATGATGCCGGGCTCGGTGAGCCCGATGTAGCGCCCGTTGATGATGCGTTGCTTGGCATGCCCGATCGTGGCGCCCTTCATGGGCCCCTTCATGGCGCCGGGACCGCAGCCCGTGCAGACATCCATGCCGCGAAGGCCCAGCTCGTAGCCCACCTTCTTCGTGTACTGGTATTCCTCGGTATTGATCGAGTGGCCGCCCCAGCACACCACGAGGTTCGGCTTCGCCTTGTAATCGAGGATGCGCGCGTTGCGCAGGATGTGGAACACGGCGTTCGTGATGGCCGCCGGGTTCTGCAGATCGAAACGACCGCTCTCGATGATCTCGTTGTTGATGAAGATCACGTCGCGCAGCACGGCGAATACGTGTTCCTTCATGCCGCGGATCATCTCGCCGTCGACGAAGGCCTGCCCCGGCGCGTTCTTGATCTCGAGCTTGACGCCCCAGGCCTGGCGGACCAGTTCCACCTCGAAATCCTTGTAGCGGTCGAAGATTTCCTTGGCGTTGTCGGTTTCACTGCCGGAATTGAGCACGGCGAGCGTGCACTTGCGAAACAGCGGGTAGAGGCCGCCAGCGCGCGAGTCCAGGAGCTTCTCGATCTCCTGCTGGGAAAGGTTTTCGAGGCTGCCGCGCGGTCCGATGCGCGCGTCCACGAAGTCGGGAATGACGATGCTGGTTTCCAAGATATCCCCTTCTTTTCTGCTCACCTTGTTATTGGTGGGCAGTGTACTCGACGGGGAAGCCCGGGCAGCGTCAGGGCTGGATGTCGATCCGGACGTTGTCCGACGTCATCATCCAGATCTCCACCATGTCCGCATTGGTGACTGCGATGCAACCATCGGTCCAGTCCTGCGAAGCGTAGTAGTCGGGTGTATGGCGCGGATCATTCGGCAGGCCGTGGATCATGATCGACCCGCCCGGCTCCCAACCATTTCGTCGTGCGTGCCTGACATCCTGGTCGTTGGGATAGGAAACCTGGATGGAGAGGAAGAAGTCGCTGCGGGTGTTGCGGCGAGTCAGCCGATAGCTGCCCTCGGGCGTGCGAAAATCGCCGGCGCGCTCTTTCGGACCCCCGGGGTTCAAGCCGAGCGCGATGCGGTACGCGCGGAGCACATCATCGCCACGCATGAGATACAGGCGGCGCTCGGATTTGCGCACGAGGACGCGGTCTGCGATGGGCAATTCGACGCCCACCGACGCCATGGCGCGGGCATGATAAGGAAGTGCATCACCGGACGCCGTTCCTGCGAACGCGCAGGCCAGGATGGGAGCGGCGAGTGCGAGAATTCGGGTGGCAAGCGACATTTGATTACAAAACAAGCACTTGTAATGACATAAATTATAGGGGCTGGGGTCGCCGTCAATAACGGAACGCGTCACAGCTTGGGGTGTTCAATGCAGCAAGAATGTCGATCGAAAACGATTATGACAAGCCGTCGCGACGTCACGACCCAAACGACGACACGGGGTCGCGCGCGTTTCGTCGCGCTGGCGATGCTGGCTACCCTGCTGAGTGCCTGCGTCGCGCTTCCCGATGACGCACCCGTGGTCGAACAACTGGATTCAGAGACCGGCACCACGGTCACGCGCCTGGGCCGGCCCATCGAGGTGTATCGCGAAACCTTCGTCCAGGAACCCACGGGACGTTTCGCATTCATCGCGCCGTTCGAGACCAATCTCATGGGCCAGCGCGAATTGTTCGTGTGGGTTGCAGTCCCCATCGAACCGGCGGCGGACGTCATCCCCGCGGTCGAAGTGAATGGCAGCGCGCTCAACCTCACCTCTCCGGGCAGAACTGCGGACTTCGCCACGCTGCACACTTCGCCATACAAGATCCCGACGCCGTGGAGCGCCATGTACTACTTCAAGGTGGATGAGGCCATCGTGACCAAACTGGCCGAGGCCACGAACATCGTGATCAGCGTGCCCGAGGTCGGCAAGACCGGGGTCCAGAAGACACTGTTCGCCGTGAAGCTCGAGTCCGACCCGCGGCTGAAAGCCTTCGCCGCCCGCTAGCTACCGGTGACGGCCTCGACGCGCGGCATCACCACCTGGGTGCCCGCGCGAAGGTCGGACAGATCCGTGTCGGGGTTGTACTGGCGCAGCAGCCAGATCGGCAGGTTGCTGAACTTCTGCGTCATCGTCCACAGTGAGTCGCCACGCCGCACGATGTAAACCTCGGTGCCGGCGATGCGATTCTGAACGAAGAATTCGGCCTGCAGGCGCGCGTGGTAATCCCGGCGCAACTGCTCGAATGCCTCGCGCGAGACGCGCGAGTAATCCATGTTCAGCTTCTGGCCGAGCAGCACCGGCTGGCGCGCCTTGAGCTTGTTCGCGGTGCGCAGTTTCTGCGTCGGTATCTGCAGCCAATCGGCGTACTGACCCAGCGTCTCGGTGGCCTCGACGCGGATCGTGCCGTCTTCGCGCACCTGGTAGTCGATCGAGTCGGCGAGACCTTGCGTCACCGACACCGGGCCCAGCGCCGGGCTCAGCTCTTCCGCCTGCGCGGCCGAGACGGGTTCGCGCGCGCCTTCCGCCGCCTGCACCACTTCTGTTGCAACTTCCGGCGTCGTTGCGGCTTCCATCGCCACGGCAGCCGCGGATCGTCGCCGACCTCGCGTCGGTTCGCCGCTTCCGATGGGACGCGTGGTTTCCTCGCGCACCACTTCCACCGCCGCGCCTTCGCGCTGGGCCTCGCCACGCGCGGCATCGATGGCCGCGACCTTCACGTCGGCTTCGGCCTGTGTCACCGCGACCGCTTCGCCGGCGATGCGCAGGCGTTGCCCTTCATAGAGGAAGTCCGGATTGCGCAGCGCATTCATCTTGAGAAGTTCGGACTGCCTGACGCCGACACGCGACGAAATGAGCTCGAGCGAATCGCCGCGGCGGACCACGTAGAACTCGCCGAGCGGCGCACTGGCGGCAGTCGCGTTCGCCGGTGAAGGCGGCGCCGCTTCTGCCGCGACGACGCTCGGCGTCGGCGCCGCACCCGACAGGGTGCGCGGCAACTGCTCGGGCAAGTGCAGACGACGGCCGGCGCGCAACGTCGACTTGGCCGAGAGTCCATTCATTTCGCCGAGACGTGAAGCCGACATGCCGTACTTCTGTGCGATGGCCGCCAGGGTCTCGCCCTTGCGAACCTTGTGGCTGCGGGGCGTGATCTGCCCGGCATACAACTCGTTGGCGGGCAACTTGGCGCTCAGCAATTCGGACGTCCACTTTTCCGCGGTGTCCGCAGGCAATCGCAGCCGGTAGCCGCGCGGCACCAGACGCGTTCCGTTATAGATGGTGGGCCGCCAGCCGGGGTTCAGCACGCGCAACTGTTCGCGATCCACACCCAGCGCGCGTTCGAGCGTCGACAGACGCACGTACGCCGGCATCGAGATTTCGTGGAACTTCTGTTCGGGGCGCCGCTGGAGCGGACCGAAATATTTTTCCGGATTCTCATCGATGGTGAGCGCGGCGAGGAACGACGGGAAGAAGTTGCGCGATGCAAAGCCGAACGTGCGGCTGGTGTAGGTGCGGTTGATCCTGACGTAGTCGTCCGTGCCCACGGACTCCTTCGCACGGCGCATGCCGGCGGCGCCGTGGTTGTATGCCGTCAGTGCCAATGGCCAGCTGCCGAGCACCCGGTAGTTGTAGGCGAGTAGTTGGGCCGCCGCTTCGGTCGAGCGATAGGGATCGAGCCGTTCGTCGACCGCATCGTCGACGCGCATGTAGCGCCGGCCGGTGGAACGCATGAATTGCCAGAGGCCCGCCGCGCCCACCTTCGAATACGCGGCGGCGTTGAACGAAGATTCGACGTGCGGCAGCACGGCGAGCTCGGGGGGAAGACCCTGGTTCGCGAAGGTTTCGGCAATGTGGGTTTCCCAGCTCGAGGAACGGATCAACCCTTCCTTGAACCGGTCCGCCTGGCCGAGCTGGAAACGGATGCGGTTGGTGGCTTCCTTGAGAATGATGACGCTGGGGTTCGGGCCCCAGAGCGCCAGCATCCGCTTGTCCTCGGCGGACAGTCCCTCGCGCCCCGCCTCCGTGGGCAACGCCGCGATGATGCGTCGCAGCGCCGCAATGTGGCGGTCGCGTTGTTCGTCGACCTGGTGCTGGCGCTCGCGTGGCGAGCTGGCGGCACTGAACTTCACCTTGTCGTAGACAACCGCGAGATTGCGCTCGTCGTGCAGGAATCCTTCGTTGGTGGTGACTTCGGTATAGACGCGAATCCAGAAGTTCACATCGGCCTGGATACCCCCCGGGCGAGGGATCGAGTCGGCGGCGACCACGAGCGGCGCGGCAAAGATGGCGAGCAACGCCATGAGAAGCATCCGGGCCCGGACACACGATTTTTTGACTGTCGGACTCATTTACACTCGCAAGCTCGTTGTCAACCCATTGTTTCTAAAGCGCTTGTCGCGCGTTGTCCGAAAGTTATGTCGCGGACTTCGGTCTTTACTGCGTCGAAGATTTTGACAGCAGGGCGCCCCGCGCCGACGTGACATATTGCCCAAACTCGAACTTTGCGTTCTCCGGGGCTCCGCAGAGGCGATTCCGCCCTCCCGCGAATGTCGGATTCGTCTGGCACAGCGATTGCTCTTCTTGAATACAAGCGGCTCGACAAAGACCGCACAAGAGAACAACAAGAAGAGCGGAAACACTCCTCCACAATCAAGCAAGCAAGCGACCAATGAGCCCCGCCGCAAGCGGGGCTTCTTTTTTCGGCGCCCTTCCCTGCCGTTGCAACCCGACGCGCACTCCGCTCGTCAAATCAGCACAGAGAAGAGGAGCCGCTCATGAAATTCGCCGCCGTACTCGTCATCGCCTTCCTGGTTTTCGTCGCCTGGTCCGGAAGCCCTGCCACTTTCGCCGCGGACGGCCACGACCTCTCTGCGGTCAATGGATCGGTCAGGGCAGAGCCCGGCCTCACCTACGGCAAGCTCAGCGCAGTGAACGGAAACGTGCGCGTAGGCCGCGGCGCCGTCGCCGATGAAGCCAGCACGGTGAATGGTGAAGTCGTCGTCGAAGACGACGTCAAACTCGGCGAAGTGGACACCGTGAACGGTTCGATCGAGATCGGTGAAGGGGTCACTGTCTCCCGTACGGCATCCACGGTGAACGGCAGTCTCGAAGTGGGCAAGCGTTCCCGCATCGGCGGCGATGTATCCACCGTGTCGGGCGAAATCGAGATCCAGGGCGCCGAGGTGGCCGGCACGGTCGAAACGCGCAATGGGGACATCGAGCTCACCGACGGCGCGCGCGTTGTCGGCGGCATTCACGTCAAGAAGAACCATGGCAACTGGGGCTGGGGCAAGAACGAGCCCAACAAGATCCACATCTGCGCCACGTGCGTGGTCGAGGGTGACTTGAAGTTCGACCGCCCCGTCGAACTGCGCGTCGAAGACGGCGCGAGGATCGGCAAGGTGATCGGCGACTCCGTCACTCGCCGCTGAGATTCACGCCGTAGAGCCGTGCGAGGGGCTCGCCTTCGCGCATGGAAATCATGCGATCGAAGGTCATGCCCAGCTTCTCGAGCACGCGGATGGAGCCGGCGTTCCCCTCGGAGACCACGCCGAGCACGCGGGAAAGGCCGAATTTTCGCGTGCAATGGTGCAAGGTGGCCGCCGCCGCTTCATGGGCAAAGCCTTGCCCCCAGAACGGCGGCAGAAATGCGTATCCCACGTCGGGGGCTGGCAGGTGGTCGCGCTTGAGCAGACCACACATGCCGATGAAGGTGCCGTCCTTGAGCGCGGTGTGCCACAGCCCGAAGCCGTACTTCTCGTACATCGCCATGGGCCCCTCGCGCATGTAGCGATGCGCGTCCTTGATGGAACGAACCCCGCGATCCCCGATGTTCTCGATGAACGACGGCTCGTTGAGCAGCTTCACCAGGAGTGGTGCGTCTGCGAACTCCACGCGTCGCAGTGAGAGGCGCGGCGTCTGAAGCTCAGACAGGGTCGCCAAAGCGGGACTGCTGGAACGTGGGCAGACCATCGCCGAACTTCACCCAACCGATGTCGTCGCTGAGCCATGAATGGTGCGTGGGCGGGAACCCCCAGGGTGCGTCCAGGCTGCAGGTGGTCACGTCGACGAAATCTGGCGTGTCGAGATGGTTGTAGACCAGTGGCGAGCCGCAGTCCCCGCAAAACTGGCGCTTCACTTTCGGTGAGGACTGATATTCGCGCGGCGTGCCCCGCGTGAACCGGAACTCGCCCCTGGCGAAGGTGACCCAGGCCACCACCGGTGAGGCGGCCGAGCGGCGACACGACTCGCAGTGGCAAACCATGCTGTTGGCCGGTGTGATGGTGGCGGAATACCGCACGGCGCCGCACATGCAGCCGCCCTGGATGTCCTGGTTCAAGTGCCTCTCCCGTTCAGTGGCGGCAGTTTATAAGGTGCGCCCGTCAAAAAAAGAGCCCCGCCTGGGCGGGGCTCTGGTCGCGCGGAAACGGGGGTCTTGTTCCGCAGCTTCTGGTCTGTGGATACCGGTAGGGTTCCGGAGTCCACGAGTACTTTGTGTCACGAGGCGAGGTTTTCTCTCACCCCTAAGACACCTTTATTTCGCGGATGCGAAAAAGGTCCGACCGCTACTTTTTGATGTAGGCCGCGGCCAGCCGGTCCCACAGCCGCTCGATCTGCGCTCGGCGCCCTTCGCCCGAAACGATGATGGCCCGGGCTTCCTGCTCGGTGATGCGCCCCACGCGGCACAGGACGATCAGCGCCCCCGTGACCCGCCCGAACTTGAGGGACCGGCCCAGCGAATTCTCCATTTGCAGCTCGGCCGCGAGGGTCTGGCTTTCGAGGGCGTACTGGACGCGCTTCGACAGTTCCCAACTGACGGCGATACGCCCGGCCGTGGGCGCCACCCAGGTTTCGAGCATGCGAGCGATGCTGCCCGGGTCCGGGTTGAGGTGGGGATGGGCCGCGAACTGATCTCGCACGATCCTGAAAACCACGATGGCCGACAGTCCGTACAACAAGCCGATGAGCTGCGACACGAAAGGCTCGGCGTTCTCGATGGAGGTCGCATGGGCTTCGCCCGCCATCGCCGCATACAACGTGTGTTCCCAGACCAGTTCCGGGAATTTGCTGAAGGCGGCTCCCGAACCCGACGACATGACGGGCTGGAGCAACGCCGTGGCGATGATCGTGCGAATCCCCTGCACGCCGACCAGCGTCACCGCGCGGTCGATGCTGTCCACGGGCAGACTGCTGGTCCGGTAGAGCGGGCTGTTCGCGATGCGCAGCAGGTTTCCAGTCAATGCCGGATCCTGGGCGATGATGCGCGACATCTCCACCATGGTCGCTTCGTTGTCGTTGACCGTCGCGAGCAGCTTCGGAAGCAGGGATGGCCGGCGCGGGATGTATTCGGGCCTCGCTTCGATGCGCTCGAGAATCTGTTGCACGGCCTTGAAGACCGGCGCCTGCTCGGGATCGGGCGTACGGCTCAGCGACTCGCGCGGCGAATCGTCGAGAGCATAGGCGACGAGCCGGCGTAACGCCTCGTCCCAGCTCAACGACGCCACCGCTCCGCGCGGCTGATTGCCCGTCAGCGCGCGGTTGGAACCCGTGGTCGATTCGATGGGATCGACGGGTTCCGGTTTCTGCCGGGTCGCCCGGAGCCATATGACGATGCCGGCCACCGCCACGAGGATTCCACCCGCCAGGATCAAGAGGGCTACATTCATGGGCCTGAGGCTACCCGGTCCGGGGGGCGAGACGCTACCGGCGGGTTCGCAGTCCGCCGACACTTTTCTGAATGCATCCAAGGACTTCGAATCCCCTCGCGCGGCGGGTGATGGCCACGGCCGTCGCCGGACCGCTGCAATCGCTCGCGCCTCATCGCGGCGAGATCACGGACTAACTTCTTTCACGCGGGCTGTCGCGTCGCCACAGGAAATTTATCTCGTCTTCGAAAGAAACCTCGTCGATGACATAACCGCCGCGCCATGCACCCGGTCTATTCTCGAAGCGACATCGAGGACATGGACGCCGCAAGATGGAAGCACGGCTGTTGTATTGCGATGAAGCGAGTTCGCGAATGGAATCGGAATCGATGGCCGCGCTGGCACGCGTGGGCGTGGAGGCGGCTGCCTCCGGCTCGCTGACTTGCCCCACCCTGGTTTTCTTCAGCGGGTCCGGTCCGCGGGTGCTGCAAAAACTGGCTGCGCTTCGTGCCGCCGGCGCGGAGCGCGTGCTCGCACTCGGGGTCGGTCATTCCCCCGACCAGTCCTGCGCCTGGCAGATGCTGTGCGCCGGCGCCTCCGATCTGCTGACGTGGAATGGCTCGCACTCCGTGGCCATGTCGATTGCGGCGCGGCTCACGCGCTGGAAGGAGATCGATGAGCTGCTGGACTCGCCGCTCATCGCCGGCTCGCTGGTCGGCAAGAGCCCGCGCTGGCAATCGACGCTGCGGCAGGTAGTCGAAGTGGCGCGCTTCACGCCGGCCAGCGCGCTGATCCTCGGCGAGAGCGGCACCGGCAAGGAACTCATCGCCCGGCTCTTCCATTCGCTCGATCCGCGCCCCGAGAAGGGCAACCTCGTCATCGTCGATTGCACCACCGTCGTGCCCGAGCTGTCGGGCAGCGAGTTCTTCGGCCACGAACGCGGCGCGTTCACCGGCGCCAGCGGCACGCGCGATGGCGCTTTCGCGCTGGCGCGGGGCGGCACCGTGTTCCTCGACGAAGTCGGCGAGCTGCCGCTCGCACTCCAGGCGCAGCTTCTGCGCGCCGTGCAGGAGCAGACCTTCAAGCGCGTCGGTGGCAACACGTGGTTCAAGGCGGATTTCCGGCTGGTGTGTGCGACGAATCGCGACCTGCAGGCGGCGGTGCAACGCGGAGAGTTTCGTCACGACCTCTACCACCGCATCGCCAACTGGGTGTTCACGCTGCCGCCGTTGCGCGAACGCACGGAAGACATCGTGCCCCTCGCCCGTCACTTCATGCGGCAACGTCGCGCGGGCCTGGAACCCCTCGAGATCGATGCCACCGTCGAACAGTGCCTGTTGCGGCGGCAGTACCCCGGCAACATCCGCGAGCTGCGCCAGCTCGTCATGCGCATCATGGATCGGCACGTGGGTGAAGGCGCTGTCACGGCTGGAGACCTCCCGTTGCTCGAACGCCCCGAAGCCGCGCCGGGCGCGCGTGAATGGCGTGACAACTCCTTCCTGCGTTCCATCGGGCTCGCGTTGTCATCCGGCGTCGGCATGAAGGAGATCGGACGGGCCGCGGAGGACAGCGCCATCCAGCTGGCTTTGCGCGAGGCCGATGGAAACCTCCAGGACGCCGCGAGCCGGCTCGGCGTCACGGACCGTGCGTTGCAGCTTCGTCGCGCCACCGCGCGGCAGGCCCAACTACCCGCTCAGCCGCAACAGGTGCCCGAAATCTCCTGAGCGGCGGCCGGCCGCTGCCACGGATCCCGCGTTTCCGGCTCCCACGCAATGGTCGCTGATACCGCCGCGAGCCGGCGCGAGGCCTTTTTCGCCTGCGTGACCACACCATCGATGAGACGCAGGAAATTCCGCGACAGGATCATCTGCTCTTCGCCGATGGAGAGTTGCAGAGCCCGGATCTTGGCGAGTTCGACACCGGGATGCAGCCATGGCCCGTCCGTGCCGAACAGGATCTTGCGAGCGCCCGCGCGCCCGACCGCGTCCACCAGCAGGTCGAATCGCTGCACGCCCGAGGTGTCCGCATGGATGTTGCGGTGGCGGACCAGCTGGTCGATGAGGCCCAGGTGTGCACGCCAGTCGCCCGCGAAGCTCGCGAGATGCGGAATGATGAAGTTCACGTCGGGATACTCGCGCGCGAGGAGTTCGCAGGCCGACACCTCACCCATCACGTCGTAGAGCACCGGCAGGCCGAACGCGCGCGCCACATCGCAGATCTCGCGCGTGATGCGGCCCTCGTGCCGATGCACCTTGATGCCCACGAAGCCGTAATGCTTCACGGCGCGCTCCACGAGTTTGTGCACGCGGCCTCGATCCCTCACGGCGTTCACGAAAGCGAACCCGTAGAACTGCCGGGGCCGGCTCGCCACTATGCGCGCCACCGCGTGATTCGCCTGCGCGTAGTCGGTGTGGAATGCCGCGAACAGATTCGTATGCGTGATGCCTGCGGCCGATGCGCGCCGTAGATAGGCCGTGAGCGAAGCCCGCGTGTCCCACGGCCCCGTGAGGCCGTCCCCCGCTCCCGCGTGGCAATGGCAGTCGATGATCATCAGGGATTCGCCGCGACGATGAGCTTGTCGATCTCGCTCATCAGGGCCAGCACCTTGCCCTTCAACGGATCCTTGCCATGCTTCGCCTTGAACATGTAGGCGACGGCGTATCGCACCTTGCCGTGCTGGATGAGGGCCGCGTCGTGGAACAGCGTGGACGTGAGTCCGCACTTGTTGGCGCGCATGCCTGGCAGCACACGCTTGATGAATCCGCAGGCACGCAGGAGCAGCGCCTCGATGCGCGTGGACATCGCCCTGTCGACCAGGCGCCCCTGCGCGAGCAGCGTCATGTAAGTCGCGTACGCGAGCGCGGATCCACGCACGCTGCGATGACCGAAAGGGTCGTGGGACCAGATCACGCGTCTCTGGTTGGTATCGCATCCGGAGCCCTGCGTTATCTGCTTGTGGCAGGCCTCATTGATCGGCGCCGGAAGTCCGCCGCCCTGGCAATAGGTGCTGCCGTACCAGATGCCGCCGCGTTTCGGA
>Ga0164241_10002639_pt1 | contig 19035 bp, 15 predicted proteins | sample OricomyardsoilBY_FD_108780 | JGI IMG/M metagenome (GOLD analysis project Ga0164241, IMG submission 108780) | Backyard soil microbial communities from Emeryville, California, USA - Original compost - Back yard soil (BY) | ecosystem: Environmental > Terrestrial > Soil > Unclassified | place: USA...
CGCGATGGGGAGCTTCGTCCCGATGATCGTCAGGAGCTGGCAGGAGAAGTACTCCGGGAAGACGAGTAGCCGACAGCCGTAGTCGTGCGCGGTATCGACGAGCGCCGTGACCTGCTCTTCGAACTGTTCGAAGTTTGCGACCGGACGAATGAAGTACTGAAGCGTGGCTACGCGGATGCGCTTCGAAGGCATGGGCAGAACCATCGCACCCTGAGCGAACGGATCAAGCTTCTTCCGTCCCATTCCCCATGCGGATCCCGTAGAGATCCTTTCTGCGATCGCCCCAGTTGAGCGTAGAGCCGGAGAAGCGATGCCGGCGCAGGAGCTCTACGTCGAGGTCGTAGACGATGACGCCTTCGGTGTTCGTCGGACACTCGGCCGCGATCCCGTCGCGGCTGAAGGGCACGTCACACGGCGTCAGGATGGCGGAACGCGCAAAATGCGTGTCGGCGTTCGCCACGAATGGAAGGTTTCCCGTCGCGCCCGCCATTACGACGTAGACGTGGTTCTCGATGGCGCGCGCGGCGGCGCAGTAGCGCGTCCGCAAGTAGGCGTCGGAGTCGGAGGTGTCGAATGGCACGAAGAGGATCTGGGCCCCGCGCTTCGCCGCCATGCGAGCGAGCTCGGGAAACTGGACGTCGTAGGACATCAGGATCGCGACGCGCTCTCGATCGGTCTCGATGACGTGGAGCGCGTCCCCGGGCGTCACGCCCCACCATCTCCGGTCCGCAGGCGGCACGTGAAGCTGCTTCTGGCGAGAGACGGTGCCGTCGCGGTGGAACAGGTGCGCGACGTTGTAGAGGCGGCTGTCTTCGACCACGAAGTGCGACCCACCGATGATGTTCACTGCGTACTTGAGCGCGAGCTTGCTGAAGAGCTCGACGTATCGAGGCGTGAAATCATGGAGGCTTCGCGCGGCCAGCCCCGGCCGCTTCGGCGAGGTCATCGACAGGAGCTGCGCCGTGATGCGCTCCGGGAACACGAGGAAGTCGCACTGCGTCTCAGTTCCCGCGTCGACGAAGTACTCGCACTGCCGCTCGAACTGCTCGAACGAGGTGAGCTCGCGCATGGCGTATTGAACCGCCGCGACGCGGACCAACTCGACGGCACGGAACCAGCGCTTTTTCCCAGAGTGGTAGTCGCCGTTCGTCCACTCGAGGAACGTCGCATATCCGCGCGACTCGCCGTCACTCGGGAGATAGTTCGGGATGAGCCTGCTCAGGACGAAGCCGTTCGAGAGCTGCGTCGTGAGGACCGGATCGAACAGCTCCTTCAAGACGACGCGCTCGACGTACTCCTCTGCAGACATCTCGTCCGCGTGGTGGTGGTAGCCGGGGATGCGACCACCAATCATGATGCGCGCCAGGTTCCTCGACCGCGCGAGGTCCTTGCGTGCCTCGTAGAGTCGGCGCGCCAGGCGATAGCCCCGGTACTCGGGGTCGACCATGATCTCGATTCCGTAGAGGGCGTCGCCGTTCGGCGCGTGCGTGCGGATGTACCCCTTGTCGGCGATGACCGCCCAATCATGCCAATCTTGGTGGAGATCGAACTGCACGATCAGGCTCGAGGACGACGCGACGATCTGTCCGTCGAGCTCGACGCAGATCTGTCCCTCCGGGAAAACGGCCTGCTGGCTCTCGAACTGCTCGCGCATCCACGGCTTCATTCCGGGGAAGCACTTGAGCTGAAGCTCGGTGACCTTTTCGTAGTCTTCTAGGCGCAGCGGCCGGACTTCGAGCCTGCGACCCTCGAACGTTTTGGGGTCTTTCGGACTGCTCGTCATCGTCCTCACGTATCGCGTAGCGGCGCACTAAGCAACCCGCGTGACTTGCGTGACCCGCAGCGATTTCTGCGCGAAACCCAGCGCGCCGGGGCTTCTGCTGCGGTCGCCTCAGAGAGGATAGGCGCGCAATTCGGAGAGCTGCGCCGCGAACACCTCGGGATCGGTCGTGGGCAACTTGCACGTTCCGCCCTCGCACACGAACGCGGTCGGCGCCCCCGACTTCATCGCTTTGTCCTTCGCCCACGGCACGCTGTGGCTGAGCGCGCCGTCGAGGTCTGCGGGTGTGGCGATGACGAACGCGCCGTTGGGCACGAACGTGCGTCGAAGGCCGTCGAGGAGAGGTCGCGCACGCGGGGAGAGTGCACCGCCGCCGTCGGGGACGACGACGACGATCTCTTTCGTGGGCTCCGTGGCCCAATCGAGCGCGAGCAGCATCTGATCGAGCGCGAGCGGGTGCGACGTCAGTGTCTGCGAGAACGCGCGTAAGGTTCGCTCGGCGCGCTGCCTCGCCACGTCGTCGTCGGTGAGGGCGTAGAGGCGGAGCCACACCATGGCGGCGACCGAGCTCGGCGTCGGGATCGGTCCGTCCGAGCCTGACTTGGTCCGTACGAGCAACCGCTCGTGGACGTCTGCGGTGAGGAAGTAGCCGCCCGCGGAGCCGTCGGCGAAGGAGCGCTCGAGCTCCGCCATGAGCTGACGAGCGTCGTCGAGCCACGCGACGTCGGACGTCAGCTCGAAGACGTCGAGCAGGGCGCTGGCGAGGAATGCGTAGTCGTCGGCGAACCCGACGCCGCCCTCTTTCCCGGCGACGAGACTGTGCGGGAGAGGACGTCCGGCGCGGAGCGGCGCGACGAGGGTGCGCGCGGCCTTGATCGCGGCGTCCGCGTACCGCGGCTCGCCGAGCGTGATGGCTGCGCGTGCGAACGCGGAGATTGCGAGGGCGTTCCACGCGACGATGACCTTGTCGTCACGAAGCGGCGGCGGGCGGTGCGAGCGCGCCTCGAGGAGACGCGCTCGGATGTTCTCGAGCTTCTCGTCGAGGACCTTCGGATCGAGCGAGAGCTCCTTCGCCGCCTCGTCGAGAGAGCGACGCGCCGTGAGCACGCTGCGCCCCTCGAAATTTCCGACCTGCGTCACGCCGAACCAGAGCGCCGCGACTTTCGCGTCTGCGTCGCCGAGCGTCGCCCTCAGCTCGGCGGGGGTCCACGTGAAGAACACCCCCTCTGCGCGTCGGCCCCCGTCGCCGGGGCTGTCGGCGTCCGTCGCCGAATAGAAGGTCCCGTCCGGTGCCGTCATCTCGCGAAGGAGGTAGTCGAGCGTCTCGCGGGAGGTCGCCACGAAGCGCACATCGCCCGTGGCCTCGGCGCCCTCTAGATAAGTGAGCGCGAGAGATGCGTTGTCGTAGAGCATCTTCTCGAAGTGAGGGACGAGCCAATCGGCGTCCGTCGAGTATCGATGGAACCCGCCGCCGACTTGGTCGTAAACGCCGCCGGCCCGCATGTGCTCGAGCGTCGATACGGCCATTTGCCGTGCCGCGGTGTCGCCCGTGCGACGAGCAATCCGGAGGAGGAGTCGAACCGGGAACGACGACGGAAACTTGGGCGCGCCGCGCGTCCCGCCGTGCTCCGGGTCGAAGCGTCGAGCGGCTTGGGCGCCGGCAGCGGGCAGAAGAGACGCGGTAGGCAGATCGCCCGCAGGCTCGGGAGTCGCAGCGGCCCCCAACTTCTCGGCGACGCCTCGCGCCGTCTGCGCGACGTTCGCCGGATCGCCAACGTAGCGATTCGACTGTTCGCGCAAGATCTCGAGCAAGCCGCGACGACTGCCGCGCGCCCCCGCCCGTGGTGGAAAGTAGGTCCCGCCAAAGAACGGATCCTTTTCTGGGGTGAGCCACACGTTCATGGGCCAGCCGCCGCTGCCCGTGAAAGCCTGGACGAAGCTCATGTAGACCGCGTCCAGATCCGGTCGCTCTTCGCGGTCGACCTTGATGGCGACGTAGTGCTCGTTCAGATAGGCGGCGATCTCTTCATCTTCGAAGCTCTCCTCTTCCATCACGTGGCACCAGTGGCACGTCGAGTACCCGATCGAGAGGAAGATGGGCCGGCCGAGAGCGCGGGCACGCTCGAACGCTTCGTCCCCCCAAGGGAACCACTGCACCGGGTTGTGCGCGTGTTGAAGGAGGTAGGGGCTCGACTCGAGAATGAGACGGTTCGTGAATCTCGGCCGCCCATCTGCGGTTTTGTGTCGAGTCCGCGGCACGTAGTCTGGGCCCTTCGCGTCGAGGGCGGCGCGAAGCCGCGCCTCGAGCGCGGGATCCTCCGTGACGGCGGACGCCGCCGGGGCGGGGGCGCTGGGCGCCGGAACGGTGCAGCTACCGGAGCAACCGATGCCAACGACCAAGAGCGCCAGAGGCATGCTCGCGAGGATCTTCAGGCTCGTCTCGAAGATCGCGCGGCGAAGGTCCACAGCGGAGCGTGTAGCACGCTCGTCTCGTCTGCGCGTCTGCGCGTCTGCGCGTCTGCGCGTCTGCGCGGGGATGGTTCTCCGTCCCCTGCATTGAGGTGGCGTCCTCGCCGCGTTATCCGTTCCGCAATGAATGAGCCGACCTCGCGAAGTGCCGTTGCCACGATCTTCCTGTTCGGCTCGACGCTGCTGGTCGGTTGTGGGGGGAACGTCGTCTTCGTCGAAGACGGGCAGGGCGGCGGCATCGTGTCCGCCGCGACGACGACCTCGAGCAGCCCACGCGAGTGCGGTGACATCGCCTTCGACTTCGACGTGCCCGCTCAAGTCTGCACCGGGAGCGAGACGTGCGAGATCACCGGCTTGCTGCCGGATGGCCGAGACGCGAGGATCCAATGCTCGATCGGCAAGGACGCTACGTGCATTTTGACGATCGACGATCTGCAATCGTGTACGTGCCCCACCGATCAAATCGATTGGACGAACACCTGCCCGAACGGCGTGCCGACGTGCGCCGGCTGGCGGGTCGACTACGCGAACGCGGAGTACTGTCTGACCCAATGACGTAGCGTGCGCGCTGGGCATTTCTGCGCTCTTGTCTGAATCGCGGCCGCCGCGTACCACCCGAGGATGACCCACTACCCACGCTCCACGCTCCTGGTGCTGCTCGCGGTCGCGCTCGCGACGCCGGCATGTGACTCTTCCTCGAAGAGCTCGAAGAAGCATCAGGTGACGAAGGACGACGAAGCCGACGACGACGCGCCCAAGAAGAAGTCCAAGAAGCAGGGCGCCGACGACACTTCGGGAGACGACGCGAAGCCCAGCAAGAAGGCCGACGGCTCGAAGCCGGCGGCGACTGCGACGGGGGCCGTCGCGCCGGCCGCACCGAACGACGTGACGATCCCGAACGTGGGTACCTACGAGGAGCCGGTCACGACGCCCTCGAAGCAGACCTATTCGATGGTCGGGATCACCACCATCTCCGATGACTGTGCGACGGCACACGTCATCATGGCGACCGCCCCGGAGTCCGTCGGCGCCGATTACGAGTGGAAGTACACGCGGCAGGCGATGCTCGCGAATCAACAGTATCGAGTCGTCGCGGACGCGCCGCACGTGCGCGGAGAGGTCGCGTTCGAGGTGCATCAGGCCGACGCGTCGCTGAACCACGCCTTCGTGCTCCTTGCGAATTGTGCCGACGGTCTGACATGCAATCACCTCGCCGCGATGTACAAATCGGTCGTGAAATCGTCGAATCCGCAGGTCGTCTGCGGCGACGTTCCTGCGGCGCGCGTCGGTCGCTTCGTCAAGAAGACCGATCTGATGGCCGGCGGACCCAAGGCCAACCTGCCAGCGTCGAGCGACACGATCTCGAAATGCGCGCGCGTCGCCGCCTGCACCATCGCCGACGACACCGCGACGAAGGACGACGTGGGCATTGCGTGTCAGAAGAGCCCATCGAGCTTCCGCCTCGACTGCGCGTCGCGCTACCCGTGCGCCGAAGTCTTGGCGTGCATGAAGTGAGTGTGTCGACGGGGGCGCCGTCACTCCGGCGATGGACCGCCCGAACGCAGAGAAGCCGGCCATGAGAGCCGGCTTCTGTGCATCACCCCGCGCGGCCGAGGCCGAGCGACGGCCCGTCAGTCGAGCGGGTAGTCGGTGTAGCCGGCCGCTCCGGGCGTGTAGAACGTCGCCTGATCGGCGTCCCGCAACGCAGCTCCCGACTTCATCTTGGTCACGAGCTTGGGGTTGCCCAGGAAGGGCCGACCGAAGGCGACCAGATCCCCCTTGCCCTCCTCGAGATCGGCCTCTGCACGCGCGGCGTCGTAGCCGCCAGAGAGGAGGATCGTGCCGGGGAACGCCCTGCGGATGTCGCGGTAGAGCTCGGGAGACGGCTTCGGCGCGCCCATCGAGCTGTGGTCCACCGTGTGGATGTAGACGAGCTTCAGCGCCGCCAGGTTCTTCGCGAGCTGGAGATAGACCGCGTCCGTCTCGGCGTCCGGCGCCGTGCCGTTGAAGACGCCGTAGGGCGAAATCCGAATGCCGAGACGCTGGGGGCCGATGGCCTGGGCGACTCGCTTGGCGACCTCGGTCGCGAACCGCACGCGGTTCTCGACGCTGCCGCCCCACTCGTCGGTTCGTTTGTTCGAGGCCACGTTGAGGAATTGCTCGATGAGGTAGCCGTTCGCGCCATGGAGCTCGACGCCGTCGAACCCGGCCTCGATCGCGAGGCGCGCGCTCTTCTCGTATTCGGCAATCGCGTTGTCGATATCCGCCTTCGTCATCTCCGCGGGGACGGGATGGGCCTGCGGGCCCTTGCTGTCGGTGTACATTTCTCCGGGCGCAGCGACGGCGGACGGTCCGATGATGCGCCCGCCAGCCGGCAGGTTGTCGGGATGGCCGACGCGGCCGGTGTGCATGAGCTGCACGAAGATGCGGCTGCCCGCCGCGTGGACTGCGTCGGTCACGCCCTTCCAGCCCTTCGCCTGCTCATCGTCGAACAACCCCGGGATGCGCGGGTAACCGAGACCGTCCGGCGAGGGCGAGGTGCCCTCGGTGATGATGAGGCCCGCCTCTGCGCGCTGCGCGTAGTACGTCGCCACGAGCTCGCTCGGGACGTTGCCGATAGACCGGCTGCGCGTCATCGGCGACATGACGACGCGGTTCTTCAGCTCGATCGGGCCGAGCTTGTACGAGGAAAACAGGAGCGAGTCGCTCATTCGTCAGTTCCTTCCGGTTGCGTGGCCGCGCGATCACCGCGCCCGCGGCCGTGCGGTCGAACTGTAACCAGGTGCATTACGTATGCATGGATCGAATGTGCAACAGACTTGTGCGTTCTTGCGACCATTCGCGGTTGGCAGCCGGTTCATGCCGTCTTGGCGTGCTTGAGGGGCGGTTGCGCCGAAGCCGCTGGCTCTGTCAGCTGCCGCTTGGATACGGGCCGCTCGTCGAGCGAGGCCGTCGCGCTTGCGCCAAGCAGCAGGATGCAAGCAGCGACCCACATCCAGAGGAGCACGACCATGACGGAGCCCATCACGCCGTACGTCGGGTAGTCGGTGAAGCGGACGATGGCCCAGCCGAATGGGATTCGCACCAGCTGCAGCACCACGGCTGCACCGAGGCCGCCGATGGACGCGGACGACCAACGGACGGGGGCGTCGGGCACCCATTGGATACAAAGCGTGAGCGAGCCGCCAAGCAGGAGCGTCGTCACGACGAAGGAGATCATCTGCGTGGTCCACGAGGGCGCGACCGCGTCGCCCAGCGCCGTCGTGGCGGCGCCGAGGACGGTCGCGACGAGGACGATGAGGCTCGCCACCGCGACGGCCGCGAACGCCGAGAGCCTGTCATGCACGAGCGTGCGGGCCGCCTCTCGAAGCGACTTCGTCGGTGTCTCACTTCCGAAGATGCGATTGAGGGTGGTGTCGAGCTCGGCGAAGACGCCGCTCGCACCGATCAGCGCACCGACGAGGCCGATCGCCAGCCCGATGGCGCCATTCGACGGACTTCGAAGTCCGAGCAGCGCCGATTGGACGGCCGACTTCAGCGCGCTCGATCCCGTCGCGTCCACCCACGATACGACCTGCCAACGCGTCGTCGCGTCGTTGCCGAGCACGATCTGCAGCGCGGCGAACGCGAGCACCACCAGCGGAACGAAAGAGATGAGCGCGTAGAACGCGAGTGATGCGGCGAGCCGGTAGGCCTCGACCTCGATCCAGCGATCGATTGTCGCGTGGAGCGTAGTCTTGATGCGTTCGAGGATGCCCTTCACATCCTCATGGGTTGCACGGTCGGTGCCGCCGACAATCGCCGGCCCTCGCCGCGTATCTGCGACCGAGAGCTGACCCTTCTGCCTCGATCGTGGCGCGTCGCCACAGGCGCTGCTCGCGAACCGGGAGCCTCACGCCGCCGTGCGGGCGAGTCGCGCGAGTCGGGCGAGCTTGTCGGGGTTCCTCGTCACGTGGACGCGCGCGATGCGCGTCTCGCCCGCGGCCTCGTCGTCGACCTCGAAGACCATCGCAGTCGTGAGGACGCCGCGCTCGTAGACCAAGAGCCCGAGGCTGGCATTCAGGCTGACGAAGGCCGTCGTGATGTCCATGTGCAGGGCCTTCTGCGAAATGCCCGCGAAGTATCGCGCGACGTGAGCAGCGCCGACGATGGGCTTCAAGATCGCCTTGGCCTTGCCGCCGTGATCCGAGACGAGCTCGACGTCCGCGCGGAGCAGAGACACGAGCGTCTCGAGATCGCCGCGCTGGGCTGCGCCGAAGAACGCCGCCGCGAGGCTCGCCTGCGCGCTCGGGGCGGCGACGCGTCGACGTTTTCCCTCGGCGATCTTCGTCCGCGCGCGCCCGAGCAGCTGTCGAATCGCCTCTTCGGTGCGGCCGAGCGCTGCGGCGACCTCTTCGGTGTCGCGGTCGAACGCCTCACGGAGGACCCACACCGCGCGCTCGAGCGGGCTCAGCGTCTCGAGCAACAAGAGGAGCGCGGTCGAGAGGCCCTCGGCGTCTTCGACCGGGTCGCCCAGCGCACCGGTGAGCACCGGCTCCGGGAGCCACGGTCCGACGTACGTCTCGCGCTTCCGACGCGCGGACTTCAGCTCGTCGAGGCAGATGCGCGTGACGACCGTCGTCAGGAAGGCGCGTGGACTGCGGACGTCCTCGACGTCGCGCGCTTGCAAGAAGGCTTGCTGCACGGCGTCGTCCGCGTCCGCCGCGCTGCCGAGGAGGCGATACGCGATCCCGAACAGGTACGGACGCTCGGCGGTGACGACGGTCTCGGACCACATGCGCTCAGCCCCCGGCGGCAGGCAGGCTCGGCGCGGCGTCGTTCGCCGCCGCGAGCGCGCCGTGGGCTTCGACACCCCGCGGCCACGTGTACGTCCCGGCGAAGAGTCTCTCGACCCGAAGCGCGCCGGTCACGAAGCTACAAATCAGCTCCTTGATCACGGCGCCCATCTTCCCCGAAATGAATCGAGGTCGGGGACGATCTTCCGGCGTCACGAGCTGCACGACGCCCCTTCGGCGCCCGAGGCTCACGCATTGCCCGGCGTAGCCGAAGCGAAACGGTCGCGCGGGCTCGGCGCGAAGCGCGCGCGTCATCTCGTCTGCGACGTGCGCGCCCATGGGCATCGCGATCGCACAACTCATACGAGCGAACGACATGCCAGGCGGCGGCGCAACGGCGTCCCCGGCGACCCAAATGCCGTCCGTCCCGAGCGCGCGGAGGGACGCGTCGACGCGAACGCGACCGCGCTCGTCGTGCAGGAGCGCCTGCGAGAGGCCGGCGCCACGTGGCTCGAATCCGCCAGCCCAGACGACGAGACCCGCGTCGATGCGTTCGCCCGAAGCGAGCTCGACGCCGTCCGCTTCGATCGCGCCGGCGCTTTCCAGTCGACGCTCCACGCCGAGGTCTGCGAGGACCGTCGTCACGTAGGCACGCGCGGCGTCGCTCATGCTCGGAAGGAGCTCACGTGCGAGCAGGATCACGTGGAGGCGAGGGTGACGCTCGGCGATCTCGCTCGCGACCTCGACTCCGGTCAGGCCGCCTCCGACCACGACGACGCGCTCACCGTCGGCCATGGCGAGCAGTCGCGTGTGCGCCGTCGCCGCCGCTTCGGGGCTCCGGAGCGCGCCTCCGTGCGAGAGCGCTCCGGGGATCGCTTCGACCAGACCGCTCCCGACCGCGAGGAGAAGGAGGTCGAATGGCTCGGTCGCGCCATTCGAGAGCGTGACCGTGCGCTGGGCCGGATCGACGCGCGCGGCGCGCGCCCGAAGCTGCCGGACGCTTCGATGGAGCACGCGAGCGAGGGGGTAGGTACGTGACGGACCATTCGCGACCACCTCGTGGAGCCGGACGCGATGCACGAGATCGTCGCGCTCCTCGATGACGGTGATCCGAGCGCGTCGGCCGACTCTTCCGGCCAGTCGATTGGCCGCGAGCGCGCCGGCGTAGCCCCCGCCGATGATGACGATTCGTTGCTGCGTTTGGGTCGTTTCCATCTGTCGTCCCGCCTTTCGCGGCCTTGACGAGATGCCTCGCGCCTCCGTGACATGAAAAACGCAGGGACCTGGACCCGGGTTCGTCGCAGGAACGGTTTCGACGCGTCTCCGACCAGCACGGCCGGGGCGCATGAACGGTTCGCGGGGGGCTCAGCCGTCTGGCGCGAACACCATTGGATAGGTGATCGTCCGTACGCCGCAGTCGCTCTCGACGGGGCCCACGACCGCACCGAACGCCTCGACGACGCATCGCCGCAGCTCCGGATCGTCGACAGTGTCTTGCGACGTGACTTCGCAGGCGCGCGTCGTCGTCCCCTCGTCGCCGAGATCGAACCGCACCGCGAGGGCGCCGCGCAGCGTCGGGCGTCGCGTGAGCGCCGCTTCGTAGCAACGCTTGGCCTCGGCGCGGGCAGGAGCGATCCACGCCTTCACGACGTCGGGCGAGGTGTAACAGCAGAGGAACATGTCGGCTCGACGCTGCGCGGGGACACGCTTTCCGAGCGGGGCGACCGAGACCACCGGCTCGCTCGAAGGCACCGGCGCAGATCCGAAGTCGACGCAGATGGGCTCGAGGTCGCCGCCCGTTTGCGCATGCGTCCTGGCGCTGGCTTGGGCGGCGCTGAGCGCACGTGTCGGTGTCGCCAGAGCGCCGTTTCCGTGGGGACGCGAGGACCCGCACCCGACGACGCCGCCGAACCCGAGCGCCGCGAGGATCGCGACACGGACTCTGCAGCGAGGTCGCTTCGAAGAGCGAACCGCAGGAGTCGCCGCCGTCGATGGACCTACCATGCGGCGAAGAGACAGCCGTCGATTCGCCGAGTTCCGAGCCGCGTCCGCGCGCTACTTCGCGGCGAGATCGCCGTCGTACGCGCGCCGTCCTTCGGGCGTAGCATCCCGCGGATGCGCACCCCTTTCCGCCTCGGGCTCGGCCTCGCCCTCGTCTCACTCGCCGGCTGCCCCGAAGGGCAGAAGATGGAGCAGTGGACGCCCGAGCGCGATCCGGCGCTGACGGCGTCGCCCTCGAGCGCCGCCGCGCGACGCGAGGCCGAGAAGCAAGAGGACGAAGGGCTGTCCGCGGCGCTCGCGTCCGCGGAATCGAAGAAGCGCGATGGCGACGCGCCTCTGGCGGGCTCCGCGGGCGTCGATCGCGGTGAAGGCATCGCTGTCGGCACGCCCGGGCCGCTCGTAGACGCGCCACACGTGCGCATCGAGCGTCCGAAGGTGAAGGGCGGACTTCCTCCAGAGATTGTCCAGCGCGTCGCGCGTCGTCGCATACCCGAGCTTCGCAATTGCTGGAAAGACGCCGACGATCGCTATCTCGGGGGAAAGATCGAGGCGTCCTTCGTCGTCGATGCCAAAGGTGCCGTCGACACGACGAAGCTCACGGTCTCGTCGAGCGGCGACGCCGCGCCGCTCGTTCCGTGTGCGACGGAGGCCTTTGCGAAGCTTCAATTCCCCGAGCCCGAGAACGGCGTCGTCACCGTGAAGCTGCCCATTACGTTCACTCCAGGCGACCTCGACGGCACGATCCACGGTCATCCGCTCTCCGACGTCACGCTCGATGACGTGCTCCAAGCGCTGAAAGACGCCGGCTACGACAAGGTCGAGACGAAGCCTCGCGGCGACACGGGCGTAGAAGAGATCGAAGCCACGCGCGGCGACGAACACGTCTCGTTGGTCTTCGTCCCGTTCGAGGAGAAGCGTGCGCGCCTCACGGAAGAGGAGTGGGTCGCGCTCGAGGCCGAAGGGCTCGTTCATCACTTCCGCGGCTTCGCGCTCGCCGTGAGGGGACACGATCGCGTGGTCGCGAAGACGCTGTTGGTCGCGCTCATCAAAGCTCCGCCCCCCGCGCCACCGGCCCCGACGCACCATTGAAGCTCGCCGCCGCTCGAATGCGCGTCGCCGCACCGACCCGTCGCTCGAACGCGTCGCATTCGTGAGCGCCCTCACCCGGGCGCGCACGCGCTCGCTGCGCTAAGGGTCACGCATGCCCAAGCTGTCGGTCCTCGATCTGTGCGCGATCGTCGAAGGCGGAGACGCGCGCGGCGCGTTCGCGCGAAGCGTCGCGCTGGCTCGAGCCGCAGAGGGACTCGGCTTCGAGCGCTTCTGGTTGGCCGAGCACCACAACATGCCCGGGATCGCCAGCGCGGCGACGTCGCTCGTCATCGCGCACGTCGCCGCGGCGACGAAGACCATCCGCGTCGGCGCGGGCGGTGTCATGCTCCCCAACCACGCTCCTCTCGTGATCGCCGAGCAGTTCGGCACGCTCGCGGCGCTGCATCCGGGACGAATCGATCTCGGGCTCGGACGCGCGCCGGGAACCGATCCGCCGACGATGCGCGCGCTGCGCCGGTCGCTGCATGGCGACGTCGACTCGTTCCCAGAGGACGTGATCGAGCTGATGCACTACTTCCAGCCAGAGGCGAACGCTCGGGTGCGCGCCGTCCCGGGAGCGGGCGCAGACGTTTCGATTTGGATCCTCGGCTCGAGCCTGTTCGGCGCCCAGCTCGCGGCGGCGCTCGGTCTGCCGTTCGCGTTCGCGTCGCACTTTGCGCCCGGGCATCTGACCGAGGCGGTCGAGATCTATCGACGGAAGTTCAAGCCGTCGGCGTCGCGCGCCGAGCCGCACGTGATGCTCGCGTTGAACGTGTTCGCCGCCGACACCGACGAGGAGGCGCGTCTTCTCGCCACGAGCGTTCACCAAGCATTCGTCGCGCTTCGTCGCGGCGAGCCGCGGCCGCTGCCGCCGCCGAAGGCCGATCTCGTCCTGTCTCCGATGGAGCGCTCGATGCTGGACAACGCGCTCGCGTGTACCGTCGCCGGCTCGTTCGAGACGGTGAAGGCAGGCCTCCGCGACTTCGTCACGCGAACCGGCGCCGACGAGCTCATCGTGACGGCGCAGATCTTCGATGACGCCGCGCGTTTGCGCTCACTCGAAATAACGGCGGAGGCGCACGCGGCGCTCGAGAAGGAGACCTGAACGGATCGAGCGCGAGCAGTCTCCGCGTCAGAGCGCCGTGCCGCCTTGCATGCTGCGGAGCGCGTGCTCTACGGCGCTCTCCGAATAGCCGACGATGATCTTCCCCGCGACGTCGATGACGGGGATCGCCCCGGTCCGAGCGCCGGCCTTCTCGAGCTTCGCCCGCATCTCACGCGCGGCGTTCGGATCGGCTTCGATGTCTTTGAACACGACGTTCGCGTGTCTTCGCTTCAGGTACGCGAGCGCTTGGTGACACGGACCGCACCACGAGGCGCCGTACACGATGACCAGGTTCTTCGAGTCGGGGATCGCGCTGTCGCTCGGCGCGGCGCTCGGGCTCGGCGTCGGCTCGGGCGTGGGCGCGGCGTCGTCGGCGCCCTGAGGTCGCGAAGGACGATGAGGCCGCCGATCTTCGGACGGATCATCGCCCACTGCGATGCCGTCAGAGTGCTCACGGCGCTTCTCGATCTCGGCCTCCCAGTCGTGTCGGCTCATCGCGTTCGCGGTGTAGCCGCCGTCGGGGCCTTTCGCGTCGAGATCGGCGACGTAGATGGGATCGGTCGTTCCGTCGGCGCTGCCGCCGATCACGACGCGCACGAGCCCTCGCGCCTTCTCGGGGACGTCGGCGGTGCGGTTCGTGACGTGCGTGTCTCCGCGGGGGCCGATCCACGTGAGCATCAAGTCCGACGTGCCATCGCTGAACCGCAGCGGAGGGAGCGTCTTTTCGGCAGAGGACTCGCCCTGTTCTTGTGCAGAGCTGTCTCTGCAACCGGTGGCGACGAGTCCGAGGAGCAGGGCCGCGAGGAGCGAAGCGCGAAGCACTGCCCATGAGCTTGCTCCTCGCGGACCCGACAAGCAACTCCAAGCCCTGTCAGGGATGTCTGCGGAGCTGTGCCGCGGTTGGCACAGCTTCTTGGTCTGGCTGAGGAATCTTGCCCAAATTCGACCCATCGAGGTCACGCGCGGGTTGGCTCTTTCCTTGCGTAAGACGGGGGGCCCGGGTCTCTCCTGTAGAGGCCCGACGCGACTTGCTTAGGATGACTTGGGCTAGCCCCTTTCGGCTGGCGACCCCGGCCGAAGGGCCGGGCTGTGACTCACCGGAGGACCCATGAAGCGCCGTCCCCTCTTCGGTCTCGGAATCCGTGCCGCGTTCGTTGCGCCTTTCGCTTTGGCGGTGGGGCTCGTCGCACCGGAACGCGCCGAAGCCTGCGGCGGCTGCTTCATCCCTCCGGGCGAGCCCACGGTCGTGACGGGGCATCGCATGGCGATGACGGTCTCGCCGACGCAGAGCGTCCTCTGGGATTCGATCCAATACAGCGGCGAGCCCGAGGATTTCGCGTGGGTCTTGCCCGTGAAGAAGGGCGCGCGCATCGAGTCCGCCAACTCTGCCTTCTTCGAGGTGCTCGAGGGCGTGACCGCGACGCGCATCGTGCAGCCTTACATCGACTGCGGCGGCGGCGAGAGCGGTTGCGGGACCGCGCAGTACGCCTCGGAGGACGCATACAGCGGCGGTCTCGAGAGCCCGAGCGCTGGGGGCGAGCAAGATCCGGTCGAGGTCGTGCACCACGGCAACGTGGGTCCCTACGAAACGGTGACGCTCGCGACGGACACGCCGGGCGCGCTCAACCAGTGGCTCGAAGACCACGGCTACAACGTCGACGCCTCGAGCCAACCGATCATCGACCAGTACGTCGCCGAGGACTTCGACTTCATCGCGCTCCGTCTTCAGCCGGGCAAGGGCGTCCAACAGATGACGCCGGTTCGCATCGTGTCGGAGGGCTCGAACGTCGCTCTGCCGCTACGGATGGTGGCGATCGGCACCGGCGCGCAGACGCCCATCATCCTCTACGTCATCGGCGAGGGCCGGTACCGCGTGCGAGACTTCGCCGACGTCAGCGTCGAGCCGGACCTTCTGACTTGGAATTTCAAGAACCAGTCGTCGAACTACGCCTCGCTTCATGACGCGACGCTGAAGGCGAACGACGGCAAGGCGTTCATCACCTCTTATGCAGCGGCGGGAACGCTCGTCGGCCCCGCGGGTGATCAGACCACCGGCCCGCTGTTCTTCCCGGAGCGCTACGGCTTGCAGGCCTTCCAGAACGGGGAGAGCGCGACGCAGTGCAGCCCCATCGTCGACAGCTTCGACGATCCGATCGTGCGCAACCCGTGTCCTCCAGACGAACCGTGGGATTCACCCGCCTGCGGCACCGTCGGAGAGGGCGAGCTCGACGCGCGGACGCTGGGCTGTCCTGGTGTGGACGACGTCGCCGTCGCGCTCGAGGGGATCCACCTTCAGAGCTCGTGGGTGACGCGCCTCGAAGGAAACCTTCCGCAGTCCGCGCTCACGGCGGATCTCGTGCTCGAGGCGGCGCCAGACCAGTCGTACGAGAGCGGCATCATTCAGGCGACGATCGCGCTCCAGCCCGAATACGCGTGCGGCTCGGCGACGCCGATCGTGCTCACGCCCGGAGACCCCAAGCCGGGTGCGCCGCTGACGCTGGTCTTCGGCGCGACGCTCGCTGCGGTGGGCGTCGCGTTCGCCGCGCGACGAGCGAAGCGCGCGCGGGCCTAGCGCCGGCGACGTCTGCGTGCGGCGACGACTCCGAGTGCTGCGAATGCGAGGCCTGCGGGCAACGAGCCGCTGTCGGGAGAGCCCGTGGGCGTCGAGCACGCGCAGCCAGCCTGCGGCAGCCCCCCATCGTCGTCGCCCGGGTTGCCGCCGGGCCCGATCGGGTCACCACCTTGGACGCGCAGGTAGTCGAAGCTCGCCGTGCCGGCGTCGCCGTCGAACGGCACGAGCGCCAGGCGCGTGATCGTCCGAGACAACGCGGGAAAGGCGGCGGCGTCGATCGTGACGACGTGCGTCGCGTCGTCGGCTGGGAGATCGATCTCGAACGAGTCCGCGTTCTCGAGATCGCCGCTCGCGTCGCTCGCGACGAGCAGCTGCATCGCGCCAGTGCCGCCCGTTCGCCTGCCGGAGAGGACGACGCGCGCCCCGCTGCTGCCCGCGATCGACGTGACCGGCGTCGCGAGGCTCGCGCCCACGCCACCACCTTCGAGCGTCGCGGCGCCTTCGGTCACGGTCAGCGTCGCGCCGTCGCTGGGCGTCGCGCCTTCGAGTCGATCGGAGTCCCACTCCCAGTGCGTATGCGAGTAGATGTCGAGGCCGCTCGCGAGCTCGAGGCGCCCGCCGTTGAAGCTCTGCGAGCTCGTCTCGTCGACGATCGTGCCGCCGAAGCCGTCCGCCGAGTAGAAGCCGTCGATGTCCTTCACCCAGGTTTCGATGGCCGCCGGTTCGGGCGCATCGACCGAGTAGGCCTCTGCCGTCAGATCGAGCGTGAGCACCTTGATCTCGCCCGGGTTCATCGCGCCGAGATGGATCTCGAACGCCGAGGGGAGGGCGTCGTCGTGAGATGGGTTCGCCGGATCGTCGTTGGCGGGATCGAGCTCGGCTGCGACGTCGGCAGAGGCCGCGTGCAAGAGCTCCCACGCGTCCGCCGACAAGAAGTCGCCGTCGAGGTCGAGGGCGACGACGACGTTGGGCGCCACGGCTGCACCTTGATTCGTCCACGTGACGACGAGCTTCGATGCGTCGCCTTCGAACGTGTCGACGACCGAGGCGGACGCGCCGTCAGTGAACGTGTCTGTCGCACTCACGAACGAAACGGAGGGGACGACGTCCGGTGCGTCATCCGCGGGCGGCGGATCGCACGTCACCTCGCCGGAGAAACCCTCGGCCGGGCTCGCTTTCAGACGCGCCTCGGTCTGCGGACCATACACGCCGTCTTCGCCGATGAGGTCTTCCGGATGGTGCTTGTTCCAGAGGACCTGGAACGCGAGGACGTCGGTGCCCTTTTCGTCGACCGCGCCTGCGCCGGTGTAGTCGAAGTGCACGGGATCCGAGGTGCCGAGCCACGTGAAGCCGTGCGACTGCAGCGTGCTCTTCCACGTGTTGTATTGCGACGTATCGAACGCGAGGCCGGTCTCGTGGTTCGAGGTCCCAGGCTTCGCCGCGAGCCCGATGCCGCAGGTGCCGGTTTGGTACCAGCGATAGAGCAGGTACTGCGCCGCGACGGTGCGCAGCATCGAGTTGATCGTGATGTTGGTGCCCGGCTTGGAGTCGATGGCGGCGATGAAGGCGTCGCGCGCCGGCTCTTCCAGATATGGCGTGACCGTGCTGCCGAACGAGAGGTTCGGTCGCGACGGGACCTTCGCGTAGGCGCCGGGTTTGATGCAGTTCGCCTGAGCGATGATCTGCGCGTTGAGGCCCGCGACGATCGAGGTCGAGCACGACGACGTGACGGCGTTGCCGACGCTGATCGCGCTCTCTGCGGTGCCCACCTCTTCGGGCAACGTCTCTTCTGCGTCCGGCTCGTCAGGTGGGGCACAGGCCGAGAAGAACGGCGCGGCCGACATCAGCGAGAGCCCGACGAGCGCAGTGAGCCGAGTCATACGGCGTACTGTCACCCGAGGACGGGATGGTTAGAAGCGGTAGCGTCGGGCCCCGCGGCGTGTCGCCATGCCCATGGAGCGGACGCGATCCACGCCCCAGCGGGATCCTGCCGACGAGCTCGCGGGAGCGATGGAGCCAGGTGTTCTCAGGTTCGGCGGTCACCCGCGGCCCCGCGAGGGCCGGAACAGCGTGCGCGCCGAAACTAGGGCCCCGTAGTCAGTGGCGATCGGGTGGGTCTTTGCGCTCGTCGGGCGCCACGCGCGGCAGTGTCCCGCTGGATTTTCCGGTCAGCGTGGCCCGACGCGGGCGGGTCGATCGCACCTCGTCGACGCTGAGCGCATGCCAATCGGCGGCGGACTTCGAGTGCGAATCGACGCTCTCGGAGCCCCGTGGCGGGGTCGTCTGGCGCCCGGGTACGGGCATCGCGGGAGGCCGATCGGTGAGGCGGACAGCTGGCATCGACGAGCTGAGCTTGCGCTCGCCGGGCTTGGTGTCGAGCCATCGATGCGCATCGATGATGGCCGAGAACCCCCGAACGGGCAGACCCGACGAGACGCCCGTCATGTTGATGCGCGTGACATTCATCTCTTCAGCGCTCGTGTCGCCGGTCTGCGGGATGACCCAGGCGAGCTGGCGACACACGCCCTCTGCGAGCCACGACCAACCCGCGTCGCACGCCTCTGGTGAGAGGTCCGGCAGGACGCGTGCGTCGACGAGGAGGCGGCGCGTGTCGTGGCGATCCATCACGCGATGCACGAGCGCGGCGAGGTGAAGCACGTCCTCTGGAGAGGCGAGCTCTCCACGAAGCACGACATGCAGGTAGCCGCGTCGCAGCTCTACCTCCACGCGTGTTCGACTGAGCTCGTACGCTTCCACCCGCGCCTCCCGTCGCCTGGGTTGCCCCGCCTGGGTTGCCCCGCCTGGGTTGCCCCGCCTGGGGCGCCCCGCTTGGATATCTGCGAGCGCGTGCCTCTCGCCGCAGATTGCCCACACGTATCGGCCTTCGCTTGCGATGTCGATTGCAATCGATTACCGTGGAAGGTTTTTGTTCGCCTTTCGGGGGCGCAAGACAGCGCGATCCGTTCGATCGCGCCCCTCGAGCGAGGCTGTCGCCGCGTAGTTGCCCGAGTTTCGGGGATTCGAGCGCGAAACTGGCTCGGACCCGCTTAGTCGGTGCACCTTCGCGGCCCGAGGGGCAGCGTGGTGTCGGTCGCGATGCCGATCTTCATCGTCGAGCCATGGTCGGTGCCCAGGTAGTAGTGCGTCTCTTCGGGTGTGCCCGCGACGCTCGATAGATCGCCTGGACCCGTCTCGTAGCCTGCGGCGACGACGACCGCGCGCGTCGGATCGTCGGGCAGCCGGA
>Ga0164241_10002640_pt1 | contig 19032 bp, 10 predicted proteins | sample OricomyardsoilBY_FD_108780 | JGI IMG/M metagenome (GOLD analysis project Ga0164241, IMG submission 108780) | Backyard soil microbial communities from Emeryville, California, USA - Original compost - Back yard soil (BY) | ecosystem: Environmental > Terrestrial > Soil > Unclassified | place: USA...
CCGGCGGACGTGCTCGTCGAGGGAGAGGTCGTCATGGTTTGCCATATCGGCAATTGAGCTTGCCAAGAACGGGGCCGGTGCGCAACCGTGTCCCCATGGAACGAACCTGGGACTGCATCGTCGTCGGTGGGGGTGCCGCCGGACTGAGCGCCGCGCTGGTGCTGGGGCGCGCGCGGCGGCGCACGCTCGTGGTCGACGCCGGGGAGCAGAGCAACCGCGTGGCCCACGGCATCGGCGGCCTGCTCGGCCACGACGGCCGCCCACCGGCCGAGCTCTACGCGCAGGGCCGCCGCGAGCTGGCCGCCTACCCGTCCGTCGAGGTCCTCGACGGACGGGTGGCGGACGCCCGGCGGGACGGCGATGGCGACCACGACCCCTTCGCGCTGACGATCGCCCCCGAGGGCGGCAACGAGCGGATCGAGCGCACGCGAACGGTCCTGCTCGCCACCGGCATGGACTACCGCCCGAAGGCCGACCTCCCCGGGCTGGAGCCGCTGTGGGGCGACACCGTCTTCCACTGCCCGTTCTGCCACGGCTGGGAGGTCCAGGGCGAGCCGCTGGCCGTGCTGGCCGGCGGCGACGACGGCGTGCACATGGCCCTGATGCTCCAGGCCTGGAGCGACGACGTCGTGCTGCTCGCCGGCGACGTGCCGCTCGCCGGCCGGGAGCGGCTGGAGGCGGCGGGCGTCGCGATCGAGGAGCGGCCGGTCGCGGCGCTGCGGGCCGAGGCTGGCCGGCTGGCCGGCGTCGTGCTGGCCGACGGCATGGAGCTGGAGCGGCGCGGACTGCTCGTGGCCACCACGCTGCACCAGCGCACGGACCTGGCGGCGCGGCTCGGCGCCGAGACGGCCCCGCCTGGCCCGCAGGCGATCGACGCGCTCGTCCTCGATCCGATGCAGGCGACGACCGTGCCCGGGGTGTGGGCGGCGGGGGACACGACGGGCCAGCCGCCGTCGGTGGCCGGCGCCATCGCCTCCGGCATGATGGCCGCGGCGATGCTCGTGCGGACGACGCAGGGGGTGTAGCGCCCGCCCGCCTACGCGCTGAGCGTGAGCTTGCTCGGGCCCTGGCGGAAGCCCAGCTCGACCAGCAGCGGCTCCCAGCCGGAGCCCACCACGGCCGCCCCGTCGATCCGCTCGAGGGCGAGTTTGCGCGCCGGCCGGGCACCGGTGAGCACGAAGGCGGCGAGCGCCTCCAGCGCGGCGCGCACCCGGACGTCGCCGCCGGGCACGAGGAGCTGGAGGGCGCGCCCGCCGCGCTCGACGTAGACCACGGGCTCGGCGCCGACGAGCACCACGTACGCCCCCGCGGTGCGCGAGGGGCGCCGGCGCGTGTCCCCTTCCTCCTCGCGCCGCGGCCAGGGGAGCACCGCGCCGTAGGGCTGCGCGGGATCGGTGGCCGGGAGGACGAGGGCCGGCGCCTCCTCGACGTTGCGCTGGGCCCGCAGGCGCTCGACCGCGCCGGGGAGGGCGAACTGGGCGCCGCCCAGCCCCTCCACGAAGTAGCCGCGCCGGCAGACGCCGAGGGTCTCCAGCGAGGACAGCGCCTCGTAGAGGATCGCGAAGCCGCCGGGCACCGCCTCGGCGAGCACCTGCTCGCGGGTGACGATGCCGTAGCGCTCCAGCAGCAGTTCGGCCACGGTGCGGCGCTGGGCGACGGGGTCGGCCTTGGCCCGGAAGATCGTGGAGGTGAGCGACCAGCGGCCCTGCACCTGGGCCTGCGAACCCGATCCGCCGCTGCGTCGCCCCCCGAACCGCCGGCCGGCCCGGGGCGAGCGGGCACGCTGCGCGGCGGCCTTCGACAGGGTCAGCCGGGGCGCGCGCAGGGGCGCCCACGCGTCGTTGGTCGCCTCGCCGGCCCACACCAGGTCCCACAGCGCCTCCTGCAGGGCCTCCGGGGCGAGGTCCAGCTCGGCGATGAGGTCGGTGAAGAAGCAGGGGGAGACGGCCAGGCGCTCCCGGACCAGAGCGTGGTCGGGGGAGTCGAGCGCGTCGGCCTTCGTCCCCCGCGGCGGGGCGGGCGGCCCGATCGCCTCGGCGTCGTCGCGGAAGTACAGGGCGACCCGGCCCGAGTTGCGCCCCAGCGCGCCGGCGCCGACCCAGACGAGCTCGCCGCTGGCGCACAGCTGGTCCATCCAGACGGTCGAGTAGGCGCCGCACCGCCGGGGCAGCACGTCGCGCTCCCACACGTCGGCGGGCAGCGCCAGGCCCTGCAGGGGGACGAGCACCTCGCGCAGGCGATCGATCCCGGCACCGGCGGGCGGATGGCGATCCACGCCCTGCCACGAGGGCAGGAACGCGGCGAGTGCCCGCTGGTCGGCCGGCTCGATCTCCTTGCGCAGCACGGCGAGCGACGCGCGGCGCAGCCGGCGCAGCACCTCGACGTCGCACCACTCACGGGTCGATCCGCCGGGCCGCAGCTCGCCGCGCACGAGGTCGCCGGCCTGCTCCAGGGCGACCAGCGAGGGTCCGCAGTCCAGGCCGTAGCGCAGGCTCGGCTCGTCGGTGGTGAACGGGCCGTGGGTGCGCGCGTAGCGGGCGAGCAGCGTGCGCAGCGCGTCGGGCACGGTGGTCAGGAAGGCGGTGGGCAGCCCGCCGGGCGGCACCACGCCGAGCGCGTCGCGGTAGAGCCCGGCGTCGTCGGCGGCGACCCAGCGCTCCTCCCCGCCGATCCGCAGGCGCACCGCCCGCCGCTCGTCGGCCAGGGCGAGCAGCATCGCCTCGGCGTCGCACCCGTCCAACACGCGGTCGCCGGCCTCGGCCAGGGTCAGGTCGCCGACCCGGCGCAGCACGTCGGCGAGCACGTCGCGGTTGCCGGCCCGCGTGCGCTCGGAGCGGTGCTGCAGGTCGTCCTCCACCTGCTGCAGGGCGACCGGGGAGATGAGGTCGCGCAGCTCCTCCTGGCCGAGCAGCTCGCGCAGCAGGTCGCGGTCCAGCGACAGCGCGGCGGCGCGCCGCTCCGCGTTGGGGGTGTCGCCCTCGTACATGTACGTGGCGACGTAGTCGAAGAGCAGCGAGGTGGCCATCGGCGAGGCGGTCGGCGTCTCGACCTCCACCAGCGACAGCTCGCGGGTGTGCAGGCCCTGCAGCAGCTCGACCAGCCCGGGCACGTCGAGCACGTCCCGCAGGCACTCGCGGTAGGTCTCCAGGATGATCGGGAAGTCGGCGTAGCGCTTGGCCACCTCCAGCAGCGTCTGGGCCTTCAGGCGCTGCTGCCACAGCGGCGTGCGCTTGCCGGGGTAGGCGCGGGGGATCAGCAGCGCGCGGGCCGCGTTCTCGCGGAAGCGGGCACCGAACAGGGCGCTGGAGCCCAGCTCCGCGACGACGGCCTCCTCCGCCTCGTCCGGCTCCACCAGCACGAGGTCGAGCGTGGGCGGGCTGTCGTCGTCCACGTCGGGGAGGTGGACGATGATCCCGTCGTCGGACCAGATCGCGTCGGACTCCAGGCCGAACCGCTCGCGGATCCGCCGGCCGATCGCCAGCCCCCACGCGGCGTGCACGCGGCCGCCGTAGGGCGACAGCACGCACATGCGCCAGTCGCCGATCTCGTCGCGGAACCGCTCCACCACGATCGTGCGGTCCGACGGCAGCACGCGGGTGGCCGCCTGCTGCTCGAGCAGGTAGTCGACGAGGTTCTTGGCCGCCAGCGCGTCGAGGTCGTAGTCGGCCTCCAACGTCGCGGGCGTCTGGTCGACGGCCCAGCGGGAGAACGCGCCGATCGCCTGCCCGAGCTCCTTGGGCCGGCCGACGCCGTCGCCCTTCCAGAACGGGATGGCGCCCGGGGCGCCGGGCGCGGGGGTCACGATGACGCGGTCGCGGCCGATCTCCTCGATCCGCCACGACGAGGCGCCGAGCATGAACGTCTGGCCGGCCCGCGCCTCGTAGACCATCTCCTCGTCCAGCTCGCCGACCCGCCGGCCGTCGGGCAGCGTTACGGCGTAGAGGCCGCGGTCGGGGATCGTCCCGGCGTTCGTCACCGCGAGCATGCGGGCGCCCTTGCGGGCGCGGATCGTGCCGGCCACCCGGTCCCACACGATGCGCGGGCGCAGGTCGCCGAACTCGGCGGACGGGTAGCGCCCGTCGAGCATGTCCAGGACGTTCTCGAGCAGCTCGCGGGACAGCTCGGCGTAGGAGTGCGTGCGGGTGACGAGCGCGAAGAGGTCGTCGACCGCGACGGTGCCGGCGTTCTCCTCCACCTCGTCGGACGGGCCGGCCGCGGAGCCGCCGGTCTGCGTCTCCGCGCTGGCCGCGATGGCCACGATCTGCTGGGCGAGCACGTCGAGCGCGTTGCGGGGCACGACCGTCGGCTCGATCCGGCCCTCGCGCATGAGCTGGGTGACCACCGTGCACTCGAGCAGGTCGGCGCGGAACTTGGGGAAGATCCGCCCGACCGACACGTCGCCGACGTTGTGGCCGGCGCGGCCGATGCGCTGCAGGCCGCGGGCCACGGACTTGGGGGACTCGACCTGGATGACGAGGTCGACGGCGCCCATGTCGATGCCCAGCTCCAGCGACGAGGTGGCGACCAGGCACGGCAGCTCGCCGGCCTTCAGCAGCTCCTCGATCACCGTGCGCTCCTCGCGCGCGAGGGAGCCGTGGTGGGCGCGCGCGAAGTCGACGGGCGGCGCGTCCTCGGGCAGCTCGGCGTTGGCCAGCTCGTTGAGGCGCAGGGCGAGGCGCTCGGCGCCGCGCCGCGCGTTGACGAAGACGATCGTCGAGCGATGCTCCTTGATCAGCGCGAGCAGCTGGGGGTACATCGCGGGCCAGATCGAGTTGCGCGTCGCCTCCCCGCTGGGGATCGAGTCCAGGGGCAGCGCGTCCGGGTCCAGCGACTGGTCGGGCTCGACCATCGACTCGACCGGGACCATGATCTTCAGGTCCAGCGGCTTGCGGATCCCGGCGTCGACCACGGCGACCGTGCGGCGCGGGCCGACGAGGAAGCGGCCGACCTCCTCCAGCGGGTTCTGCGTCGCGCTCAGCCCGATGCGCTGGACGTCTTTCGTCCTATCCTCCTGGTTCTCGTCCAGCCGCTCGAGCGTCAGCGCCATGTGGGACCCGCGCTTGGTCGCGGCGACGGCGTGGATCTCGTCGACGATCACCGCCTCCACCCGGGTCAGGGTGTCGCGGGCCTGGGAGGTGAGCAGCAGGTACAGCGACTCCGGCGTGGTGATGAGGATGTCCGGCGGCGTGCGCTTCATCCGGGCGCGCTCGCGCTGGGTGGTATCCCCGGTGCGGATGCCCACGGTCGGCGGCTCGGTCGCGCCCGCGGCGGTGATCCCGCGCAGCGGCGCCTGCAGGTTGCGCTCGACGTCGTAGGAGAGGGCCTTCAGCGGGGAGACGTAGACGATGCGGGTGTGGGCGTCGCCCTCGGGCGTGGGGTCGCGGGCGATGCGGTCCAGGCCCCACAGGAACGCGGCCAGCGTCTTGCCCGAGCCCGTCGGCGCGCTGAGCAGCACGTGGCCGCCCGCGGCGATGGCCGGCCACGCCTGCTCCTGCGCGGGGGTCGGCGCGGCGAACGACCGGGTGAACCAGTCGCGGGTGGCGGGGGAGAAGGCGGAGAGCGCGGCGCCGGGCACCCATCCAGGCTACCCAGCGGCCCGTCTCGCCCCCGAGGGTCGGGAAATGCGGCGCACGGCGGCATCATGTGACCGTCAGGGTGGGGAGGACGCGCGGGCCGGCCTCTATCGTCTCCGGCGTGCCCACGCCCAACGCCTTCTCAGACGTGCGGCTGGACCGCGCGGCCCACCGCCGCACCGACGAGGCGTGGGTGACGGCCGCGCTCGCGGATCCCGGGACGCAGGCGATCGTCGCCACCGCCGACCACGTCGCGGTGAGCGGTGGGCGGGGCGATCTCACGGCGCTGCGCCTGCCGCTGGCGGCGCTGGCCGGGCGGCCGGGGCACGCCGAGCCGATCCTGCTCGGGGTGCAGGACGGGGCTGCGCTGTTCGGCGTGGACGGCGAGGGCGAGGACCTGGCCGGGCTGCTGGAGGGGCACGGCGAGCTCGTCGGCCTGCGCGACGCGTCGCTGCGCCTGCGCCGCCAGGACGCCGGCGTCCTGGCCTACGCGCAGGCGATCCTCAGCTGGCAGCGCCGCCACCGCTTCTGCGGCCTGTGCGGCACCCGCACGGCGTCGATCGAGGCGGGCCACGCGCGGCGCTGCCCGAACGACGGGGCGACCAACTACCCGCGCACGGATCCGGTGATCATCGTCGTGGTCGTCGACCCCCAGGGCGACCGCGTCCTGCTCGGCCGCCAGGCGGCCTGGCCCGAGGGCCGGTACTCGGCGCTCGCGGGGTTCGTGGAGCCGGCCGAGTCGCTGGAGGACGCCGTGGCCCGCGAGGTGCTGGAGGAGTCGGGCGTCACGGTGGGCGACGTGCGGTACGCCTCGTCGCAGCCGTGGCCCTTCCCCGGCTCGCTGATGCTCGGGTTCCACGCCACGTGGACGGGCGGCGACCCGCGCCCCGTCGACGGCGAGCTGCAGGACGCGCGCTGGTTCGGCCGCGCCGAGGTCGCCGAGGCGGCCCGCGAGGACGCCGCGTGGGACCGCGAGGACGGCACGCGGCTGCTGCTGCCGCCCACCGTGGCCATCGCCCGGACCCTGATCGACGGCTGGTTGGACACACCGTAAGTGCAGAATCGCACTTGCTTTTGCCGTTCGAAGGGGGTCATGATCGACCTCTCGCGCTTCCGGCCGACCGCGTTGGACCCGGGCCCCGGAAGCCCACCGACCGCAGGACGCAGTGCACGGGGGCGGGCCACGGAGCCCGCCCCCGCGTCGTCCGGAGCCGGGCGCGCCGGTTGTCACACTGTGTGGACATGATGGCGATGGCCTCCGTCCCGGCTCCCCCCTCGGCCGCGCTCGGCGTCGAGCTGCGCGGCCTGGTCAAGTCGTTCCCCTCTCCCGCCGGCCCCGTCCGCGCGGTGCGCGGCATCGACGTGGCGATCGCCCCGGGGGAGACCGTCGCGCTGCTCGGCCCCAACGGCGCCGGCAAGTCGACCACGATCGACATGATCCTGGGGCTCGCGGTGCCGGACGGCGGCACCGTGGCGGTGTTCGGCGTCCCGCCCACCGTCGCGGTGGACCGGGGCCTGATCGGGGCGATGCTCCAGACCGGCGACCTCATCCCCCACCTGTCCGTGCGCGAGCTGGTGACGATGATGGCCTCGCTCTACCCGCGCCCGATGGGGATCGACGAGGCGCTGGAGCTGACCGGCACCGCCGGGATCGCCCAGCAGCGCACCAACCGCCTCTCGGGCGGGCAGACCCAGCGGGTACGGGCCGCGCTCGCCCTGGTCAGCGACCCCGACCTCCTAATCCTCGACGAGCCGACGGTCGCGATGGACGTGGAGGGCCGCCACGACTTCTGGACCACGATGCGCGCGTTCGCGGCCCGGGGCAAGACGATCCTCTTCGCCACCCACTACCTCGAGGAGGCCGACGCCTACGCCGACCGCGCGGTGCTCATGGCCCACGGCCGCGTCGTGGCGGACGGGCCCACCACGGAGCTCAAGGCGATGGTCGCCGGGCGCACGATCCGCGCGACGCTGCCCGGCGCGGACCTCGACGCGCTGCGGGCGCTGCCGGGGGTGGTCGGGGTCGAGCCCCGGGGCGAGGCGGTCGTCCTGGCCTGCGCGGACTCCGACGCGGCGATCCGCGCGCTGCTCCAGGCCCATCCCGCGGCGCGGGACATCGAGATCGGCGGCGCGGGCCTGGAGGCGGCGTTCCTGCAGCTGACGGGCGGCGAGGACGAGGAGGCGCCGTGAGCTCGTCGACCTACACGCGCTACGAGCTGCTGCGCACGTTCCGCAACACGCGCTTCTTCCTCTTCTCGCTCGGCTTCCCCCTCGTCCTCTACTTCGTGATCGCCGCCCCCAACCGGGGCGACCAGGACTTCGGCGGCACCGGCATCCCCGCGCCCCTCTACTACATGGTCGGCCTGGCCTCGTTCGGCGCGATGATGGCCGCGATCAGCAGCGGCGCGCGCATCGCGAGCGAGCGGGCGGTGGGCTGGAACCGCCAGCTGCGGATCACGCCGCTGCCGGCCTGGGCGTACCTGCGCACCAAGGTCCTCACCGCCTACGTGCTGGCCCTGACGAGCATCCTGCTGCTGTACGCCGCGGGGATCGTGCTCGGCGTCAGCATCCCCTTGGGCGAGTGGGTGGCGATGACGGCGCTGATGCTGGTGGGGCTGATCCCGTTCGCCGCCCTGGGGATCCTCATCGGCCACCTGCTCACCCCGGACGCGATCGGGCCGGTGCTGGGCGGCACGGTCTCCCTGCTGGCGCTGCTCGGCGGCACCTGGTTCCCCATCACGAGCGGCGCCCTGCACGCGATCGCGCAGGGGCTGCCGTCGTACTGGCTCGTGCAGGCCAGCCGCGTCGGGGTCGGCGGGCACGGGTGGGGCGCGACCGGCTGGCTGGTGATCGCCGCGTGGTCGGTCGTGCTGTGCGGGCTCGCCGGCTGGGCCTACCGCCGGGACACCAAGCGCGTCTAGTCAGCCGCCGAAGGCCAGGCGCTTGGCGTGCTCGAAGACCGCGTCGATCATCGGCTCGGTGAGCTTGCCGGTGAAGGTGTTCTGCTGGCTGGGGTGGAAGCAGCCCAGCAGCGCGGGGCCGCCGAGCTCGCCGGGCTCCCACAGCACGTCGTGGCCGAAGCGCGGCTTGGGGCGCGGCGCGGGCAGGTCCATCGCCCGGCGCAGGCGCAGCGCGGCGTCCCAGGCGAATCCGCCCAGGCAGACGACGACGCGCGTGGGGGCGAGGAGGGCCAGCTCGGCCACGGACCACGGCAGGCACGTGTCCCGCTCGGCGGGGCTGGGCTGGTTGGCCGGGGGCGCGCAGCGGACGGCGGCGGTGATCCACGCGTCGGTCAGCCGCAGGTCGTCGTCGCGGGCGACCGAGGTGGGCTGGTTGGCCAGCCCGGTCCGCCACATGGAGGCGAAGAGGAAGTCCCCCGAGCGGTCGCCGGTGAAGATGCGCCCGGTGCGGTTGGCGCCGTGGGCGGCGGGCGCCAAGCCGAGGACGACGATCGGCGCGGCCGGATCGCCGAAGCCGGCGACCGGCCGGCCCCAGTACTCCTGGTCGGCGAACGCGCGGCGCTTCTCGCGCGCCACCTGCTCCCGCCACTCCACCAGGCGCGGGCACGCCCGGCAGCCTTCGATCTCCTCGCGCAGCGCCGTCAGCTCCGGCGGCATGCTCTCCGCCTCCCGCCCGTGCGACGTCCCGCTCACGGGCGGGGGACGGAGAGCGCGCCGATGACCGTCCGCTCGATCACCGGCACGAGGTCCTGCGGGTGCGCGGGCCGGCCGGTGCGCAGCTGGCGGGAGACGAGCTCGAAGATCGCCCCGATCACCGCGAAGGCGTCGTCCCGGGAGACGAACGTCGGCGTCTGGTACCGGGTCGCGTTGCGCGCGTTGTCGTCGTAGAGCCAGTCGGCGTAGGCCTGCAGCACCGCGTCGCGCTGCTCGACCGTCCGCGGCCCGGCGCCGACCGTCTCGACGATCACCGTCTGGGCCAGGGCGGGGTTGTTCGTCAGGGCCGCGACGAAGGCGGACACGCCGGCGTGGAGCCGGGCGGGCGCGTCGGCGTAGTCGCGGCCGGAGATGGAGCGCACCTCGCGCGCGATGCCGGTGGCGGCCTCGTCGAACAGCGCGAGGATGCACTCCTCCTTGTTGGCGAAGTGCTCGTAGAACGTGGCCTTGGACATCCCGGCCTCGCGGCTGATCGCCTCGGCGCTGGCCTCGGCGTAGCCGGCGCGGGCGAAGACGACGGCGGCGGCCTCGAACAGTCGTCCGCGCTGGCGGCGCAGCCGGACCTCCAGCGGAGGCGCGTGGCGGCCGCGCGGAACGGGCGGGGTGGCGGAGGCGTCGGGCACGGGTCGGATTCTACGAGCGACGGCTACGATGGCGCACATGTCCCGTCTGCGCACCGTGATCGCGCCCGCCCTCCTCGCCGGCGCCCTCGCCGTGACGGCCGCCGGCTGCGCGGGGCAGGGCTCGTCCAAGTCCTCGGCCGACGAGTACACCGGCGTCAAGAAGGACGTGGCCCAGGTCGTCGACGACCTCCAGGACGCCGCGGGCGGCGCGGACGGCAAGAAGGTCTGCAACGACCTGCTCGCCCCGGCGCTCGTGCAGAAGGTCGCCGTCGACGGCAAGACGTGCAAGAAGGCGATGGAGGACCTCCTCCAGGACGTGGACACCAGCGGGATGGAGGTGAAGTCGGTGACCGTCACCGGCGGCACCGCGACCGCCGTGGTCGAGTCCGACGGAGGCAGCGGCGGCAAGGACCGCACCGACACCTTCACCTTCGCGAAGGACCCCGGCGCCAACGGCGCCTGGAAGATCTCAAGCTTCGGTTGAGGGTGAGGCTTCGGAACCTGGTTCCGACGCGCTGATCAGCCGGTCGTGGTGGTGGTCGACGCGCCGGCCGGCGCGTTGGCGCACTCGGGGGCGGCATAGCCCTTCGCGCAGGCGGTCTTGGCGCCCCACGCCTTCTTCATCTGCGTCTGCAGCGTGTTCTGGGCGTTCTGGGCCTGGAAGGAGACGTAGAGCTGCCGGGCCTTGTCCGCCACCTTCGCGAACGACGGGACCTTGGCCGGGCGCACGGAGCGGACGGCGACGACGTAGTAGAGGTCCCCGACCTTCACCGGCCCGGCGACGGTCCCGCGCCGCGCGGCCGCCACGGCCTTCTGGACGGCGGGCGAGAGCTGCCCATCGCCGTCCGTGAGCGTGATCCGGCCCTGGCGCACGGACGACTGGCCGAGCCCGGCGATCACGTCCCGCACGTTCTGCCCCTTCTTCAGCGCGGCCTTGGCCTGCTTGGCCTCGGCGGGCGACGCGGTCGCGACCACGTCCACCTTCCGGCGCGCGGGCGTGCCGAACAGCTCGGGGTGCTCCTTCAGGAACCGCCGGGCCTGGGCGTCGGTCGGCGCCGTGCTCGTCGTGGCCTTCTGCACCAGCGCGGCGGTGAGCAGCTGCGTGGCGATGGCCGTCCGCACGTCCTCGAGCGTCTGCCCCGAGCGCTTCAGGCGCTGCGCGAAGCCCGGCTGCTTCCGGGCCGCGGCGAGCGTGCTCGCGATCGCCGCGGCGGGGGCCTGCACGCCCGCCTCCTCCGCCTGCTGGGCGACCCACGCCTGCTGGATCAGCGTGCTCAGGACCTGGGTGCGGGCCTGACGCTCCTGCGCGGCGCAGTTCGCCTTGAGCATCTTGCGGGTCGGGGTCGACGACACGCCGGCGGCGCGCAGCTGCTTGCGCGACGCGGCGATGCAGCGCTCGTAGTCCGGCGGGTCCAGGACCACGGCGGCGCCGCTCGCGGGCGCCAGCGGGGAGACGCCGGTCAGGCGGGAGCGCAGGGCGCGGTCGAACTGCGCCTTGGTGATCGCCTGTCCGTCCGCCTGCACCACGACCGCGTCGCTCCCGCCGGTCCCCGACGGGACCGGGGTCGTGGAGGAGTCGTCGTCGCTGCCGCAGCCGGCCGCGAAGAGCGCGGCGAGGAGCAGGACGAGGAGCGCGGCGGCGCGTGCTCGTCCGGTGCGGGGCAGGGGGCTCGCTGAACGCATGGGCAGGCAGTGTAGGGATCGGGGGGCCCGATCGGTCCCGTTCGAGCGATGCGGTTCTTGGTGTTGTCACACAACACAAGAAGCCTTGTCATTCGGCACCAATATCTTTGTCACGAGACACCAAAATCCAGGATTCATGCGGGATCCCGATACCAGTTGCATTCGGCGACGAATCGCGACTAGGGTAGCCCAACACTCGCTGTACCAGCCGAAAAAGGCGTGTCGTGCACAGTGGGTGTTTGTCTGTTACGGTTCGCAAGCATTCGATTCCGCTGTCGCGGAATATCCGGGCGGGGTGCAGGGGCGCCCCGGATACTTTTTTGGGGAGAGCGGTTTTTCTATGCGTGGTGTTGAGCTTCAGCGTCTTCGGACGCGCACGATTGCGCGTTCCATGAGCGCAAAAGCCGTCCTGATCGCCGTCGTGGCCGGACTGGTCATGGCGCTCACGGCGCCCGCGGCCGCCCTCGCGGCGCCGCCGAGCCCGGTGGTCACCGGCTCGCCGTTCCACGTCCGCGGCACCGCGCCCGTGACCGTCCTGGTCTCCGGTGGAGCCAGCGGCCTCGGGTACTCCGTCCAAACGGCGCCGGCCCACGGCACCCTCGGGACGCTCGCGCCCGCCACCGCCGACCCGGACAACGCGGCCGAGGTCACCTACACCGCGACCGCCGGGTTCACCGGCACCGACTCCTTCGTCGTCCGCGTGCTCAACGCCGGCGGCGACCCCGAGAACCCGGACGACTTCGCCGACGTCACCGCGACCGTCCAGGTCCGCGCCGACGCCGCGCCGACCGCCACGCTCACGAACGGCCCCCTGTACGTTCGCGCCGGCGACACGGTCACCGCCCACGTCACGTCCAGCGACTCCGGCTTCACCTTCTCCACGAGCGACGTCGCCGGTGGCGGCGTCACCGACGCGACCGACATCGCCCCGACCCCGGACGGCGGCGTCGACGTCACCTTCCACGCCGGCAGCACCCCCGGCCCCGCGAGCTTCGTCGTCCACGTCGTCGACCCGGCCGGGCCGAGCGGCGAGGAGGGCACGGTCACCGTGCCCGTCCAGATCCGCGCGGCCACGGCGCCGGTCGCCGAGGCCCCGGACTCGCCGTACGAGACGCGCGGCGAGGCCGAGGTGCACGCCAAGATCGTCGTCGAGGACGCCGGCGACTACGTCTACAGCGCGCCCGTCGCCAGCCACGGCACCGTCACCGGCTTCGCGACGGACGAGAACGGCAAGGGCGCGACCGCGACCTTCGTCGCCGACGACGCCTTCGCCGGCGTCGCCTCCTTCACGATCCGGGTCACCGACCCGGTCAGCAGTGAGTTCACCGACGTCCCGGTCACCGCGATCGTCCATCCGCGCAGCGACGTCGTCGCTGGCCCGGGCGGCACCGAGGACACCAACGGCGGCCTGAGCACCACCGCGACGCCGACGTTCGTCGTGCGCGCCGCGACCGGTACGGGCTCCGGCGCCACCATCACCGACTCGCCCACGTTCAAGTGCGCGATCGACGGTGCCCCGCTCACCAACTGCAACACCGCCGACCTCGGGCACGGCACGGGCCACGCGCAGTACCACGTGGCGTCGCCCCTCGCGGACGGCCCGCACACCTTCACGGTCCGCGCGGCCACGGGCGGCGGCACGAACGTCGACCCGAGCCCGACGACGATCTCCTTCGTCGTCGACACGACCTTCCCGGTCCTCACCATCGACAGCGGCCCGACGTCCGACGGCCCGTACGCGGAGGCCTTCGCCTTCACGACGGACCAGGACGTCAACGGCACGACCGTGACGGACTGCCGCCTGATCACCGCGAGCGACGCGGACCCGGCCTGGGCGTCGTGCACGGCCTCGGCCGACTACGACTCGCTGTCCGACGGCGAGTACGAGTTCCAGGTCCGCGCCACCGATCCGGCCGGCAACGTGACGACGAAGACCCGCAGCTTCGCGCTGCAGGCCACACCGGCGTTCACCGCCGAGGGCATCACGCCCGTCGAGGACGTCTTCGGTCCGACGACCGACACGCACGGCGACCTGACCTACTCGGTCGTCAGCGGTCCCGACCACGGCACGCTCGCCCCGTCGGCGACGCTGCCGGGCTTCTCCTACACCGCGACGGACGGCTTCTCCGGGATCGACACGATCCGCGTGCGGACCACGTTCGAGGACGGGGGCGACCAGGTGCGCGACGTGCCGGTCACCGTGCACCCGGTGTCGCACTTCGTGACGACGCCGCACGACCCGAACATGTCGGCCACCCCGACCTGGACGTTCAACTCGGCGACGGCCGACGTCACCTGGGAGTGCCGCCTGGACTCCAGCGACCCGGGCGACTGGGGCGCGTGCGCCGCGGACCCGACCAGCGGGACGTTCACGCCGGGCAGCGACCTGTCCGAGGGCGACCACACGCTGGACGTGCGTGCGACCGCGCATCCGGACAGCGGCGGCCTCACGCAGATCACGCACATCAGCGACACGGTCACCATCGACCTCACCGCCCCGGACGTGGCCTTCGACACGAAGCCTGGCACGCTCGACAAGGACACCACCCCGGCGTTCACGGCGAGCAGCACGGACGCGACGGCCACCTTCGAGCTCAGCGTGGACGCCGGCGACTGGCACGCCTGGACGAGCGGCGACGCCCTCTCGACCCTGACGGACGGCGATCACGCGATCTCGCTCCGCTCGGTCGATCCGGCCGGCAACCTCTCGCCCGTCGAGTCGTACACCTGGGAGATCGACTCCCAGAGCCCGATCGTCGCGCTCGGCGGGAACCCCGTCGGCGTGAAGAACGGTCCGGGCCAGGGCGGCATCACCAACGTCCGCAAGCCGATCTGGTACTACACCGCCTCGGACACGGGCTTCGGCGCCACCCACGACGACCACCTCGACGTGGCGAGCATCCGCTGCACCGTGGACAGCCGTCCGACGGTCACCTGCCCGAGCGCGCCCTGGGCGCCCGCCGCCAACCTGAGCGACGGCGAGCACACGCTGCACATCATCGCGGCCGACACCGCGGGCAACGAGACGGACGCCGTGTCGACGTTCACGGTGGACACCGTGCCGCCGCCGGTGGTCATCACGGACATGCCGAACGGCAAGTCCGGCGCCTCGGCGACGTTCGCCTTCCAGTCCGACCAGGACAACCCGGACGCCACGTTCGAGTGCAGCACCACCGGCGCCAGCCCGACGCCGTGGGAGGCCTGCACCTCGCCGAAGACGCTGACGGGCCTGTCGAGCGGCCAGCGGACGTTCAAGGTCCGGGCCGTCGACCCGGCCGGCAACCAGAGCACGACGCCCTCCACCTACACGTGGATGGTCAAGTCCGAGATCCCGGCCACGACGTTCGACCGCAAGCCGGCCGAGCAGACGACGGGCAACGACAACGTGTTCACGTTCCACTCCGACCAGGACCCGCTCGTCACCTTCCTGTGCAAGCTCGACGAGGGCGACTTCGCCGCCTGCCAGAGCGGCTACGCGCCGGAGACGGCGGTCGGCGTCCACACGCTGACCGTCCAGGGCCAGAACGACGTCGGGGCCCGTGAGACCGGCGGTGCCGTCTACTCGTGGACCGTGACGACACCCGTCACGGTGCCGATGCAGACGACGACGATCACGGACACGATCACGAACACCATCACGACGCCCGGGAAGACGATCACCACCCCGGCGCCGCCGGCCGAGACCACGACCGTGCCCTCGCCCCCCGTCACCACGAAGGTGTGCGACGTGATCCCGGCCAGCGCAGTCAAGTCCGGCGCGGTGACCGTGGTCAAGGGCCTCGGCCTCGCCGTCGGCGTGTCGCGGAACCTGGCCCGGCTCGGCGTCGACTCGATCAACGCCGGCGTCGTGCTCACCGGCAAGGGCAGCAGCTCGGCCCGCGCCAAGCTCCTGGCCAAGCAGGTCACGTCGGTTCAGCTCCTGCAGGGCTCGAAGGTGGTCGCCACGCTCAAGAAGAGCGGCTGGAAGGCCACCCTCAAGCCCACCCAGGCGGGCAAGGTGAAGCTGACGGTGAAGGTCAATCGCAAGAAGGCCAAGGCGCTGAAGACCAGTGTCACCGTCAACGTCCTCCCGTCCTGCGCGTAGGCCGGACGGAGAGGACGGAGGTTCTGCCATGTTCAAGATGACGCCCCCCACCACGACCACGACGGCCCGCGGCGACGCTCGCCGCGGGCGCCGGCTGCTCCTGGCGCTGCTCGTCGCGGCCGCAGCGCTGCTGATGGTCCCGGCCTCCTCGTTCGCGGCGGCGAGCTCGACGTGGAACGCCACGTACGGCAACCCGACGAACCTCGGCACGGTGGCCAACGGCTCCACGGGGACGGCGAGCGCGTTCGTCTTCAAGGCGTCGCACTCGACCGGCGTCTTCGGCATCGGCGGCGACGGCAGCCAGACGTGGAACTTCAACCCGAACTTCACGGGCGCCAACCCGAGTGACTTCGTCGTCACCGCGGACGGCTGCGGGGCGAGCAAGAACCTCGGCGCCAGCACCGGCAACTTCACCTGCAGCTACTCGGTGGCCGCGAAGCCGACCGTCCTCTTCGGCACCCGCACCGCGACGTTCAACGTCTCGACCAACTACGGCACGGTCAGCGTCAACCTGACGGCGACGGCCGTGCGCACGGCGGCGGGCGACGTCTCGTTCCTCACGAACGCGACCTCGACGACGCAGCTCACGTCGTTCAACTTCGGCAGCATCGCCCAGACGCAGTCGCTGAGCACGTCGGTCCTCCTGGCGAACACGGGCAACGCGGCGATCGCCTCGGCCAACGCCCTCTCGTTCAGTGGAGCGAACGCCGCGGACTTCGCCCAGACCAACAACTGCCCGGCGACCCTCGCCATCGGCGCGTCCTGCACGATCAACATCAGCACGACGCCGCAGACGATCGGCGTCGAGACCGCGACGCTGAACGTCGGCACCACGCCGGCTCGCGCGCTGTCCCTGTCCGTCACGGGTGAGGCTCCGGTCTACGCGGCCCAGCTCCGCGACACCGCCGGCACCACGAACCGGCCCCTGCAGGACTTCGGGACGGTGACGGCCCCGGCCAACCCGTCCTACAGCTACCAGCTGGTCAACACCGGCAACGTGCCGATGACGGGGGCCAACAACGTCTCGATCACCGGCGCGGCTCCGGCCAACGCGGCCTTCTCGCAGACGAACAACTGCCCGGCGACGATCAACCCCGGACTGAGCTGCACGATCACGGTGACGGTCAACGGCCAGGCCTTCGGTGACCTGAGCGCCCAGCTCAACGTCGCCTCGACGAACGTGACGATCCCGTCGTCGACGGTCCACGTGAACCTCGTCGGCGTGGCCAGCGTCGGCAACGACACGACGACCGACACCGGCGGCAAGCGCTGGCTCGACACGCCGACGATCGGCGACGCGTCGACGACCGGCGTCCCGGCCGCGACCGCGAACAACGAGGTGCGCGTGTCGCTCGACATCCCGCACAGCCAGAGCTTCCGGCCGTCCAACCTCCAGGTCTCCAGCAGCAGCGGCGCGACCGCTCCCGCGCAGGGCGACGCCTCCTGGCAGGACGTCTCCAGCGCCGAGCTGCGCCAGCTTCCCGGGAGCGGCAACCGCACCCAGATCAACGCCGCCTTCTCGGCCGCGATGTTCGGCTGGTCCGGCAACACGTCGCCCGGCGTCGGGCACACCGACACCCGCGCGGTCGCCGCGCTCGCCGGCGCCGGCTCGGTCCGCCTGCCCCAGGGCTACTGCGACAGCTTCGGCAGCGGCACGTCGACCGGCGGCAAGCTGTGGCTGCGCGTCCGCGACAGCGAGTACACGTACTCGCTGCCCTTCTCGACGACGGTGCGCGCCTCCCGCACGACGTGGGAGCGCTCGAACCCGAGCGACTTCATGCTCGACACCACCAACGTCAGCTCGCTCGGCCTGGCCTGGTTCACGGGCGACTGCGTCACCGCTCCCCCGGCGGTCACCAACCGTGCCATCACCCAGGTGGGGTCCACCACGTACGACTTCGCCGCCGGCGAGCAGGACGTCAAGACGACCGCCGGCACCCCGGTGACGTTCACGTTCAACGGCCACGGCGGCACGTACCAGTCCTCGCAGAACCACGGCTTCCAGATCCTCTGCTTCTGCACCATCTCGGGCACGGGCACGAGCGCCGGTGCGTTCACCGGCGTCCAGTGGCGGGCCCGCAACACGGTGACCGGCGAGGTCATCAACGGCGGCACGAAGACCTTCACCACGACCGCCGACGGCACCGCGCAGTCGATCACGACCTCGTTCCCGAGCCGCGGCCGCTGGGTCGTCGAGGGCGTCCCGCAGGGCGACAACGGCACGACCGCGGCCGGCTTCTACGACTACATCGGCTCCGTGCAGGTCAACGCGACGCCGCCCCCGACGCTGTCGCTCACCGGCGTGACCGGCGGCGACCGCCTGCTCAGCAACCACACCTACACGCTCACCGCCAACTCGTCGGACGTCGACCCGCTCGGCTCCAGCGACCCGTTCGGCGGCAAGGTCTCGACGATCGAGTGGGACCTGGACAACGACCACACCAACGGCCCCGGCGATGACGGCTACGAGACGCGCGTCCAGGCCAGCCCGTACGTCGGCCTCTCCGCGTCGCAGCTGACGCACGCGTTCGACACGACCGGCAAGACGCCCGGCCCGTACGAGATCTGCGCGCGCATCACCGACAACGGTGCGTACAACGGCCTCGACGCGTCTGCGCACACCACCGAGCGGTGCGTCGAGGTGGCGATCAACGCGCCGCCGGTGGCGGACGACAAGACGGTCGACATCGAGGCCGACGACGCCCAGCCGTCGAACGTCCCGCTCACCGCGACCGACGACGACAGCGATCCGTGGAACATCACGGTCGCCAACCAGACGGGCACCGGCTCGGTGACCGACGGTGCCGGCAACTCGGCCGACTACACCTGGCCGACCACGTTCGCGGGCACCGATCACTTCACGTTCGTGGCTCACGACGACCACGACGGGAGCGGCAACGGTCAGCTCACGGTCAACGTCCACCCGGCCACGACGCTGGACACCACGGGCGCGCCGCACGGCACCGGTCCGACCAACGCGACCCAGACCCGCGGTGCGACGTTCACGTTCACCTCGGCACAGACGAGCGTCAACGCGTTCGAGTGCCAGCTGTCCACCGATCCGGACGGCGGCACCGACTTCGAGGTCGTCGAGGGCGAGGAGTGGGCTCCCTGCTCCGCCGGCACGAAGACGTACACCGGCCTCGACGACGGCACGTACAAGGCGGAGGTGCGCGCGGTCACGTCCAGTGGCCTCAAGGACCTGTCGCCGGCCACCTACGTCTGGCGGGTCGACACGACCAAGCCCGAGGTCGTCTTCCACGGCACCGAGAACACGGGCCCCGGCGGTGTCCTGTTCACCAACGACACGACGCCGAGCTACACCCTGACCGCGACGGACCACTCGCCGCAGGAGGCGGAGGCGTACGAGTGCCGCTTCCCCGCCGGTGAGGGCC
>Ga0164241_10002641_pt1 | contig 19014 bp, 13 predicted proteins | sample OricomyardsoilBY_FD_108780 | JGI IMG/M metagenome (GOLD analysis project Ga0164241, IMG submission 108780) | Backyard soil microbial communities from Emeryville, California, USA - Original compost - Back yard soil (BY) | ecosystem: Environmental > Terrestrial > Soil > Unclassified | place: USA...
GGTCGGCAAACGCCCGCCACGCCACGCACAAAACTGCTGCGCCAGCGGGTCGGGCTGCCCCGCCACGCCCGGAGCGGCCATGCCCGGAGCCTTGCCGTTCACCTGCCGCTGGTCGAGTTCTCGCTTCGGCGGCTGGCAGCCCTTGGCGGCGACGCAAGCCTCGAACTCGGCGACCGTCGCCTCCAGCCGGCTCAAACAGAACGGGGCGATCATGGGCTCGTGTGCTCCACCCGTCGCGCCGAGCGCGGGATCGGACGCGCTGGTGGTGAAGAGCGCGCCGCCCTGCACGCGCGCCATCGCGAGCGGACAGCCGTTGGCGCTCGGCTGCGTCCAATCACCAGCGCGCGCTGCGGCGGGCGGCTGCTTCTCCAGACGTGCACTCCAAAACCCGATGCCGAACGCGACCGCCACCACGCTGGCCCCCGCGACGGCAGCGCCATACCAAAGCCGGCGACTCGAGCCGCCCGGCAGCGTGAGACGCGCGCGCAGCGACGTCGCCAACGGCAGAAAGCTGTGCTCCGGCTCCGCCACGCTCTCGGAGCGCAGCGGCAGCCACTGCGGCGCGGTGGGCAGCGGCTTGGGCGTGAGCAAGCGCCGCTCGATCAATTGCACGAGGCAGGTCAACGTCTCGAGATCGGGCAACCTGCTGTCGTCCAGCACTCGCTCGATGCTGCTCGAGCCATCGAAGGCGCGCAGGATCTGCCAGTTGGCGTCCGGTTCGACGCGCGCCTCGGCCGCCCACGCGGTGGAGCTGGCGACATAGATGGCGCTGGTGTCGCCAATGCGCTCGCGCAGTTGCTGACATTCGTCGTAGCGCTTGGCAGCCTCCAGCAGCAGCGCGGGAGTCGAGGCATCGATGGTCCGCTCCCGCTTCTCCAGCGAGAAGTGCGCATGCACGCGGCCGGCGCGCAACGAGAGCAAGCGGTATACGGCGCCGGCGCCCACGAGGCGACCGGTGTGGGCGTCCACCACCTCGCCCTGCTCGCACCAGATGTAGCTTTGTTGGCCGCCGTGATCGACGCGGATGACCGCATCCTTGCGCCCGTAGTGAACGGTCTGGATCAACTCGGCGAGCGCCAGGCTCTCCAGCCCACCGGTGAACTCACTGATCGGAGCCTCCTCCGTGGGCAGTCCCCGCGCCGACAACGCGGCGTTCAGTTCGTCTTCGACCACGCGCCGAGAGGTGCGCCGATAGACGCTCACCCAGTCTTTGATCTCGTCGTCCGACAGCCCCTGCTCGCGCCGGGCCTGCTCGAGCGTGAGGTCTCCGCGCAGGATCCGCTCGACTACGGCAGCCTTCTGCTCATCACTACGAATTGGCTCGTTCTCTGAACTCATCGCATCCGCGGCGGCGCCTCGTTGGAGAGAGCACCCGGACACGGAAGACGGCAACGGCTCCGTCGCGGTGAAGGTTAACTCAGTTAGGGTTTCCCCGATCCAGCGCTCACCTGCGGGAGAAAACTCAATATTGACGCCGGGTTCGACCGTCGAGAAGGGGGACTAGGGGCCATACGTGGGCTCCATCCAGGCGGGTTCCCAGCGCACGCCCTGCCCGACCATCTTGCCCCACTCCTCGTCCGTGAGGCGTGTCAGCCCATCGGTGAACTGTTCCTGGTAGTCGAACACGGCGCCCACATAGGCGCGCGGGCCCGTGCACGAGTCCACCACCGCCACCATCAAGCGCGGCAGGCCCGTGCCAACGTGCAACACGTTGGCGTTGCGCGAGACTGGCGTGTCGCCGCCCGGATCCGAGTGCACGTCCGCGATGGTGGGAGCTTCCTCGATGCTCTGCGCGTTGTCGAAGAAGAGCTGCGCATACCAACCGTCCTGGCCGCTCGGTGCGCCACAACCCGGACGCAACGCGATGGCTTGATTGATGAAGGCGACGTCGTCTACCGAGTGTGGTGCGCCCGTGCGTTCGGCCTCGGCCATTCTGCCGAGTCTGCCCATGACCTGGGTCAGCGTCTCGAAGTAGAGGCGAATGCGCTCGCCCACGCTGGAGTCAGGCCCGAGCTCGAGCGTGCCGAGCGCGCGCTGTCCGAGCTCCGCGAAGCGCGCGACCGCATGGAAAAACTCCGGGTACGGGTCCACGTAAGCATCCGGAAACTCGCACGAGTTGCCGCTGGTGTAGGACTGCTTGGCGTACAAAATCGTGTCGTGGCGCAGCTGCGCCCAGGAGCCCAGCTGCGTGTTGAGCAGGCGCCGCCCCCACACCTCGCTGCGCGCCAGCGTGGGTAGCTGGTCGTCCGTGAGAGCATTGCCGGATAGCGTATTGCCGGACAGCGTATTGCCCGCCGCACCCGGCGACAGCGTGCGCAGCGCAGCGAGCCACGCCGAATACAGGTTGCTCTGCCACTGACCCGCCGGGTGCGCCTCCACCAGCGTGCGCATGGCGGCGAGCTGTCCCGCGTACTCGGGCACGTCCAGCTCGTCCGCAAGGAGTCCCAGCGCCTGGTCGTTGCCGAGCGCCGCAAACGCCACGTCGAGTGAGCTCGGGCGCACGCGCGAGGGCACGCGATCATAGACCACGTTCGACAGCACGTGGCTGTCCACCACGTAGCGTTGACCAAATAGCGCGAAGCTTGCATCGAGCGGCAACGTGGCCTGATCACTATCGTTGATCATCAGCTGGCTGGCGATGCGTTGCGCGCCATAGCTCTCGCTGACGATGGTCTGCGCGACCCGGCTGTCATCCAGCGCCGTCACTCCGCTGCGCTCGGATACGCCCAGATCCCGGAGTAGGCCACCCAGCTCCGGCACCGTCATGTAGTCGTGCTCGCCGACGAAGGCGCCGATCACCTGATCGAGCGCGTTCCAGTCCGCGAGACTGGCGCTGTCCATCAGCTCTCCGAGCCCGAGCGCCACATCGAGCTGCCGGCGCCGGAGCACGCGCGCGCCGCTCGGCAGGGTTTCGATCAGGCGCAGGTCCGTGCGCCCGAACCAGATCATGGCGCGGAAGTAGCGTTCGAGCTGGGCATCCCCCGCGTAGTGACCGCGCGGCTTGAACTGGCTGAAGTCGAGTTCACGCTCTGTACCAAACAGACTCACCGTGGCGCTGTCCGCTGCCGCCTCCGCCTGCCCGACCAGATCGCTGATCAGCGCGGCATCCGCGCCGCGCACGGGCGCGTACTCGGCACCGCCGAGCAGTCTCCGCCCCACCGTCAAGTAGAGATCGAGATCGGCTGCGAGCCCTGCGCCGTCTGCGCCGCCGAACTGCGCGCTCGCCAGGCGGTCGGTAAGGCGCGAGAGCAAGCGATCCAAGCGCGGGGTCAGCTCGGTTTGTTCGAGCGCCTGTAGGATCGAATCGTAGGAGCGGTGCACCGCCTCCAGGATCATGTCCGCACTGACGAAGACGGGCAGATCCTCCGAGTAGATCTCCGTGTACGCGTACGGAAAGCTCGGATACTCGCGGCGCGGCAGGATCACAAAGCCGGTCTGGCCAAGGCGAGCCCTTTCGCTCGCCGTGAGCGAAAGCTTGGACGCCTGGATCAGCTCCAGGCCCGTGGCGCTGACCGCAGAATAGCCCAGGCCCTCACCGAAGCTGGGTGCGTGCTGAGCGCGCAATTGTGCCGCGCTGAGCGCGCGAGCATCGCTCAGCTGTTGCGCCAGCGCGCCGTACTCCGCCGTCTGCAGACTCACGCTGACCGGGCCGCCCGGGTCGGGGCTGCCGGTGGTCGGCAGCTCCACCGGCAGAAAGCCATCCCCGTACAACCCGTCCTGCCGCGGCGAACCACACCCGAGCTGGCTGAGGGCGCCTGTGCCGAGCCAAAAAAGGGCAGCGCCGGCAGCGGCTCCCCCTCGGGTAATCCGACGGGTCTGGGTCGTGGCGATCTTCAAAGCGATACCTCCGGGCGCAGCCGGGCGCCGGGAAGCAGCGCCAGGGCCCCTCCATTGGTCTAGCTTCCAGCGGCACCGCGTGCCAGGCACCCGCCCGGAGCCTCTTCCAGCGTTAAAGATCTTCTACGCTGGAGTTGCCTTTGCTACCTACGCGGTCGCAGGGTGTGCGAAGCCAGGCCCGGAGCGGAAAAGGCAGAAGTCAGGCTCGAAGATCTACTAGACAAGAGCATCGGAGGAGTGGCCGAGCGGTTGATGGCACCGGTCTTGAAAACCGGCGTAGTCGAAAGGCTACCGTGGGTTCGAATCCCTCCTCCTCCGCCAATCATGCAAACGAGCTCCGCAGCGATCGCTGCGGGGCTCTGTGCCCAGGGGAAGACGGCCGCGAGCAAACTGGTCGTGAGCAAGCGGGCCACGGGCAAGACTGCTGGCGGCAAGACGTGCTCAGAGGTTCAGCACGGAATTGATTTCGCGGGCTCGGCCGTTTTGCTACCCCAGCTCCATGCCCGACCGCATCGAGCTGGCTGCTAGCGGGCGCGCCCGCTGCCGAGCCTGTCGCAAGGCCATCAGCAAGGGACAGGAGCGCTTCGCCGAGGCCGCCCCCAACCCGCTCGCCGAGGGTGAAACCCAATATTACTACCATCTCGAGTGCGCAGCGGAGCGACGTCCGAAGCCGTTTGCGGCGCTCTGTGCCACGCTCCAGCCACCGCGCGATGATCTGGAGCCGCTGGCAGCGGCCGCCGCGTTGGCCACGGCACACCACCGGCTGGAGCGGCTCGGGGTGCTGGAGCGGGCCAAAAGCGCCCGGGCGAACTGCCGCTTCTGCCGCGAGTTGATCGAGAAGGACGCCTGGCGCGTCGCTCTGCAACCGATCGAAGAGGGCAGAGTCGGCGCGTGGGGCTTCATTCACCTGGCGTGTGTAGGCGGTTACACCGGTGTCAAGCCGAGCCTGGAGCGGCTCCTGCGTTACAGCGACCTGCCGGAGGAAGCTCGCGCGGAGATCGACAGCGCGCTCACGGCGATGATCGTACCGGAGCCGAGCGCTGCGGGGGCCGAAGGCAGCACGGACGAAGACGACGGCCCGGAAGCAGACGGCACGGCGGCAGGCGACCTGGACCGACCCGGCAAAGATTGAGCTCGACGCTCGTGAGCTGCGTCTAACGGCGCTATGCTGGCCCTCGGGGTGGGACAAAACATGCAGAGGGAGGGCGGATGACCATCCAGGCGGGACCCGGTTCGACCCGGAACCGAAGCGTGCAGCGTAGCCCGGAGGCGGTAGAGCGGGCGCTCCGCGACGGCTTGCTCTCCCGCTTCGAAGGCTTCGAGATCGAGGCTGAAATCGGGCGCGGCGGCATGGGCGCCGTACTGCGCGCCAACGATCGCCTGCTCGGTCGCAGCGTGGCGCTCAAGGTGTTGGCCGACCCTGCGGATCAGCAAGGCCTGTTGCGGCGCTTCGTGGTCGAGGCCCAGCTCGGCGCTCAGCTCGAGCATCCCAACATCGTCCCCTTCTACGAGTTTCTGGCGACCGCTGCCGGAGGTCCGGCGTTTGCGATGAAGCTGGTCGACGGCGACACGCTGGACGCCTATCTCGAGGAGTGTTCGAGCTCGCCCGAGCGAGCGCGCACGGCGCCGTACGATCTATTCAGCCGGCTCGATCGCTTTCTGAAGGTGTGCGACGCGATGGATTATGCCCACGCGCGCGGGGTGGTGCACCGCGATCTCAAGCCGAGCAACGTGATGCTCGGCTTGCACAACGAGGTGTACGTGATGGACTGGGGGATCGCGCGCGTGCTCGAGGATCCACCGGATGCACCCGTGGTCGGCGTGCAGCGCGCGCGGCCGCCCACCGGTCAACTGACGGAAGACGGCGACGTGCTCGGCACGCCGGCGTACATGTCGCCGGAGCAAGCGCGGGCCGAACCGGTCGGCGTCGGGACCGACCAATACGCGCTCGGCATGATGTTGGCCGAGTTGCTCACGCTGTCCGAGCCGCGCGCCGGCTCACCGAGGCAGCAGCTGGCGGAGGCGTTGCTCGGTCGCCCGCCGCTGCTCGTGCCGCGCTTTGGGGGCCCGCTGCCGCGCGAGCTCGTGGCCGTGGTCTGCAAGGCCACGGCGCGGGAGCCAGCGCAACGCTACGCTTCGGTGGCGGATCTCGCTGCCGACCTACGGCGCTTCTTGCGCGATGAAGCGGTGTCAGTATTGCCCGATCGCGCCTGGCTGCGGCTCTGGCGGCGCTTGAAGCGGCACCCCATCGCCGCGCTCGGTACGCTCGCGGCGTGTCTCTCTTTTTCGCTGATCGTGCTGGTGGCAAGTCTGCTGCGAGAGCTGCAGGCGCGCGAAAAGAGTGCGCTGGAGTCCGGCCGCATCTTCACGCTGACGGCGGCCGTGGACCGCACCGCGCGCGGTGTCGACGCTCGGTTTGCCCGCATCGAACTCTTGCTCGAAGGCTTGGCCCGCTCCGCCACGGAGATCCTGCGCCGCCCGGCGAGCAACGCGCTCGCTCCCCTGTCGCCCACCGAGCTCGCTGAACGCTCGCTCGGCAGCCTGCTGGAGCGCTACGGACAGATCGTGTCGTTCGAGCGCTCGGTGTTCGTGCCTTCGCCGAACGTCGCACCGAGCGCGCTCGAGCCGGTGCTCGGACGCCTCGATGGCTTCGAGCCACTGCTGGTCAGCACGGCAGCGCGGGCCGCCGCCGGAGATGATGCGTTGGGCTATGACGAAGCAGCGCGGCGCGCCGTGGCACGCGACCGCTCGCCCATCTTGTGGACCGATCTGGCGTTCGAGAGCGGCGTCGTGCTCGTCTATCCGGGAAACCGCTTCTTTCCCGTCGGGTTTGAAGCTCGCGAGCGCAGCTGGTACACGAGCGCGCGTGCCAGCTGGGCGCCGGTGTGGGGGTCGCCCTATCCGGACGCCACGAGCGGCCAGCTGATCATCGCCTGCTCGACCCGGTTCCGTGGTGCCGAGGGCGAGCCCGCTGGGGTAGCGGCGCTGCACCTGCGGCTGGAAGAGGTGCTGGGCTCGCTCGTGGTGTCGGGGGTCGAGGGCTACCAGGGCTCCGCCCTGCTCGACACGGAGGGCAACGTCGTGCTCTCCGGGCAGACGCGCGACGTGAAGCTCGGTGCCGGGATTCATGACAACCGCGCGCTCGAGCGCACGCCGTTCGAGGTCTCCGAAGTGCGCGCCGCGATCGTGGCCGGCGCGCACGAGGGGCGCGTGCAGAGCGGCTCCCGGCTGACCGTCTTCGAGCGCCTCGAGACCGGCGGCTGGATCCTGGCCGTGACGGTGGAGAGCGCACCCTACGACTTGCGCTAAACGCCGGCCATCCGTGGCAGCACGACGCGAAAGCAGGTGCCCTCTCCCGCCGCGCTGGCCACCTCGATCGAGCCTCCGGCGCGCGTCACGATGCCGTACACGGTGGCCAGTCCGAGCCCATGGCCTTGGGTCTTGGTCGTGAAATAGGGCTCGAACAGGTGCGCGCGCGTGCGCGCGTCCATCCCGCAGCCGTCGTCGGAAACCTCGAGTACCAACATGTCGGGCGGCAGCTCATCCTCCGGATCCGGTGCACGCACGACGATCTCCACCTTTCCGCTGTCGGTGATCGCGTCCCGCGCGTTGGCGACCAGATTGAAGAGAATGCGCTCCACGCCGCCCTCCGTGATGCGCGCCTGCGGCTGTGAGTCGCGCACGTCGATGCGGAGCCGCACGCGCGGCGTGGCCAGCGCGCGCAGCGAGCTCGCCAGCTGACCCAGCAATGTATTGAGATTGGTGCTCGACGGCCCCTTCACTTGGCGCCCACCGACGTCGAAGAGCTGCTCCGAGAGATGCTTGCCGGCCTCGACCGCGGCGGACATGGATTGCGCCGTCTCCAACATGCCCGCGTCCCGCACCTCGTCCGCCGCAATCAAGAGCACCGAGAGCACGTTGTTCAGATCGTGGGCGACGGAGCGAGCGAGCAGGGCGAGCGCATCGAGCTTCTGTCGCTCCATGCGCTGTTCCGCCTGGATCTTGAGCGCCGCCTCCAGCTCGACGCGATCGGATTGCTCGAGCAGCAGCGCCACTAGATCTGCAACGGAACCCGCAAAGTCCACCTCGCGCTCGGTCCAGGGGCGCTGGGGCTCCTCTCGCTCGTGGCAGACCACCCCCACGACTCGTCCTTCACGAATGATGGGCGCATCGAGCAAGGAGGCGATGCGATTGGGAGTCAGATAGGCGAAGCTCAGCTCGGACGTGGCGGGGTGAAGCGCAGCGTCGTCCGCGACCAGCGCGCGGCGTTCCCGGAGCGTGCGCATATAGGTCGGAAAGTCGCGGGCGCGCAGCACCGTTCCCGAAACGTGCCGCCTACCGGAGCGGATGAACTGTTCCTTGCAGACGAGCATCCGGTCCTGATCCTCGAGAAACCAGATGCCGACGCGGTCCACGTCCAGCGCGTCCGCCACGGTCTGCGTTACCAGAGCCAGACCCGAGGCCACCGTCTGCCCGCTCTCCATCCGCACGCGCGCGAGCTTGAGCCGCGCTGTCTCGAACGCCGCCCGCTTGCTCGCAGGTCCCTCCCTGGTCATGCTACTCTCCTAGCGTCGCTTCCCGGTCGGACCTGGTCACCGCTCCGGACCACCCGACGGTGCGCTGAAACCATCGCGCCAGCACCCCGCGCCCGTTTTGTCCTACTCCCCGGCGGGATGCAACCGTCAGCGAGAAGAGAGCGCCGGGCATAGCGCGCCCGTCAACGCTCAGGGCTCGGGAGGCCCTTTTGTTGCGGCGCCGCTGGCGCAGTGCTCGGGGCGAGCTTTTGCCGCAAGAAACCGTCGATCAACTCCAGCATGTCCGGCTGGGTAAACGCGGGTCCGCCATGACCCGAGCCATGCACGACGACCAGGCGCTCCTCGAGCCGCAGCTTCTGGTACGCCGCTTCGAGCTCGTACGACTGCTGGATGGGCATCTGGTCGTCTTGGTCGCCGTGCAAGAGCAGGAGCGGTGGGTCCGCCGCATCGACGTGAAACACCGGGCTCGCCAGGCGCGTCAGCTCGGGCACGGCCTCGGGTTGCCCACCGAGCAAGAGCTCGAGCGCAGGCACCCGGACGGAAAGACCGTGGGGCGAGGATTGAGCGAGAATGCTGGCCAGGTTGCTCGCGCCGTACAGGCTGACGACGGCCTGCACGTCCGACGACACGGACAGATCGTTACCCACACTGCCTTCGAGCTCGCGCTCCGCATTGCTGACCCCCACCAGCGCGGCGAGGTGCCCGCCCGCAGACGAGCCGGCGATCACGAAGCGCGAGGCGGGATAGCCATACTCGCCGGCATGCGCGCGCAGAAAACGTATGGCTGCTTTGATGTCGTGCACCTGCGCCGGAAACCTGGCCACCGGCGACAGCCGATAGTCCACACTCGCCACCGCCCAGCCGCGCGCAGTCATGCCCGCGAGATCCACGGAGGCGCGCGAGCCCCCGCGCCAAGCGCCGCCGTGCACCCAGATGATCAGTCCGACCGGAGGGGATGCCGGCGGCGGCGAACAGCCCGTGCGAGCACGGCTCTCCGGCAAGTATAAGTCGAGCCGCAACTCTGTCTCATCCACGCGCGCAAACGTGAGCTCGGTGGGCTTGCGGTCCGCCGCCGGCACGAGCTGCGGCGCGAGTAGCGCGACGCCGCTCAGCGCGGCCAACAGTAGCGCTCGGACCCTCTGGCTGGGCATCAGCTCCCGCCCGGCAGGGTTAGCTTGCTCGCGTGAAGAGCCTGCAGACGGTTGTAGTCGGCTTGCTCGAGGCCGAGCGATGAGGCGGTCTGGCGCAGCAGCACGACCTCCGCGTGCCGCAGCTCGCCGTCGGACGCGCACAGCTCCACCAACATCCCGAGCACGTGCAGGCGCAACTCCAGATCGCCCAGCTCCTTGAGCGTGCGCGTGAAGCGCGTGACGTGCACCGTCGACAGCTCCACCACCTGCGCCTCGAGCACCCTCGACACCGCCTGGGCGCCCAGGGGCCCGATGCCGCTCACCGTCTCCAGCAGGCCACGCACACGCTCGCGTTCGGTCGCCGAAAATTCGCGATCGGCGTAGGCCACGGCGGCGAGCAGCCCTGCACACGCGCTCACGATCGCGATCGTGTCGGCGTCGGCTTGCGGCAGGGCGGCACGCACCGCCAGAAGCAGGTGGGCGTCCGCCGTTTGCGGCTCGGGGGGCGACTTTCGACCAAACATATTGGCCGAGTGTAGGGGCAATGCTGCAGCGTTTGGACCTGAAAAGGCGGCCGCGCCCCTGCATGGCGAGCCGCATCACCTTTTTTCGTTGCGACCCGCACGCCGGCACTGAGGTCTAGACCCAATGGGAAGGGTAGAGCTGTTCGTCGCCGGAGGCGCGCGCGTGCTGGCCAGCAGCTTGCTCGACGAGGACAAAGGAAAGGTCGTGGCCGCCACTGATCATCGATCAGGCGTTTCCGACATCGACCTGGGGCGCGCCATGTGCGTCTACCCCGTCCGTCCTTCGAAACGGCGCGGGCTGCCACTGGCACGACCGACGCGGGTGATCTACGCTGGGCTGTGCGGGACGGCGGGCCACGATGCAACTGAGCCATTTGGTGCTGCGCAATGCCGTGCGCTCTCCACTGCGCGCCGCGATGACCGTCTTGACCGTCGCGATCTTGCTGGCGGCGTTCGTGTTTCCACGCGCGCTCTTGGAGGCCCAGCTGGTCCAGGTGCGCGAGAGCCCGAACAATCGCGTCATCACCCAACCCAAGATGGGTTGGGGCGTACTCTTGCCAGCGCGCTACGGCGATGAGATCCGTGCCACCGAAGGTGTGAACACCGCGGTGGGTAGTCGCTGGGCCGGCTTCCACGTGCCCGGCAAGGACGCGATGTTCTTTGCGAGCTTTGCTGTCGATCCAGAACCGATGATCGCCATGCACCACGAGTTGGTCGCACCCGAGGAGCAGAAGCAGGCCTTTCTGCGCAATGATCGCGGCGCGCTCGTGAGCGTCGATCTGGCGGAGCAATTCGGGTGGAAGCTGGGCGATCGCATCATCTTTCAGAGCCGTGGCCTGCCCGGTGAGTGGGCCTTTGACATCGACTGCATCTACCAGGCCGTCGGCGGCGAGTGGGCCAAGCGCAGTGTCTGGGTGCACTACTCGTATTTCAACCTCAACCTGCCGGCGGAGGAGCGGGACAAGCTCTCCTTCGTGTCCGCGGAGATCCACCAGCCCAACCAGGGCGGGCGCATCGCCAAGGCCATCGACCTGCACTTCGACGCTAGCCCGGTGCGTACCCTGAGCATGGAGGACCGCGTGCAGACGGCGGCAAACATCGGCCGCTTTGGCGCCATCCTGACCGCACTCGAAGTGGTCAGCTACCTGATCTTGTTCGTGGTGCTGACCATCCTCACCAACACGCTCAGCATGAACGTGCGCGAACGTGCGCGGGAGTTTGGCGTATTGCGCGCCATCGGCTTCGGGCCGGGCCACCTGGCGGTGTTGGTGTTGGGAGAGTCCGTGCTGCTGGGGCTCGTCGGGGCGCTCGTTGGCCTGGCCCTGTCCTACCTGGTGATCGAGGGCGTGCTCGGCCCATTTCTCCAGGAGTCACTGCAGTTTCCGGTGTTGGTCATCCCGCTGCGCGTCGCCCTCGGCGCCGTGGCGGCAAGCGGCGTCTTGGCCCTGCTGGCCGCTGCTTTACCGGCGTGGCGCTTGATGCAACTCGAGGTGCGCGAGTCACTCGGGCAGGTGACGTGATGCTCTTGACCTATGGCCTGCGCAGCCTCTGGGCCCGGCGCACCACGACGCTCGCGACCGCCACCGGCATCTCTCTCCTGGTGTTCGTGCTGGCCGCCTCGGGCATGTTGGCCAGCGGCATGCGCGAGACCGTGGCTAGCGCCGGCAGGCCAGACTACGCGTTGGTGCTGCAACAGAACCAGTGGGCGGAGCACGGCTCCCACCTGCCGCGGTCGGTACTCGGCCAGGTGGCGTCTGCGCCCGGAATCCGGCGCGATGCCGCGGGCCAGCCGCTCCTGGCGGGAGAGACAGTTTCGCACCTGGTGCTGGCGACCGCGCGAGACGCCGAGCGTTTTTCGACGCTGCAGATCCGTGGGGTCACGGCCAACGTGTTGGCGTTGCGCCCCAGCGTCCGCTTGAGCGCCGGGCGTGCGATCGTGCCGGGCACGGCCGAAGCCATCGTCGGGCGTGGCCTGGCGGACCGCTTTGAAGGCCTGTCCATCGGCGGCAGCTTCGAGCTCGCTGCGGGCCGCCCGATCAGTGTGGTCGGCGTTTTCGAGAGCGGCGGCTCGGCGTACGAGTCGGAGATCTGGACAGACCTCGACACGGCGCGCAGCTCATTGGCGATGGAGGGCGTCGTCTCGTCGATCACGGCGCAGCTGGAGAGCGAAGCCGTGCTCGATGACTTTGCAGCCCTGCTCACGCAGGACAAACAGACGGGTCTGGCCGTCGAACGCGAGAGTGGCTACTACTCGCGCATCTCGGGCGGGGCTGCGGACGTCATCGCCATCCTCGGCCTGGCGGAGGCCGCCATCTTCTCGCTCGGAGCCATCTTTGGCACGATGATCGTGTTTTATGCCTCGGTGACACAGCGTCGCCACGAGATCGGCGTACTGCGTGCGCTCGGCTTCCGGCGCCGCAGCATTTTGGCCACGCTGTTGGCGGAAGCGGTCGCGCTGTCGCTGGCCGGTGGAGCGCTGGGCATCGCTCTGGCACTGCTCACGCCGCTGCTCGACTTCAACATGGTGAACTTCGCTACCGCCCAGGAGGTCGCCTTCCACTTCAAGCCCGACACCACGGTGTTGCTGCTCTCGCTTGGGCTCGCCAGCATCGTCGGACTGCTCGGTGGCGCGCTGCCCGCGCTGCGCGCCGCGCGCCTGCAACCCGTGCAGGCCATGCGCAGCTGACCAGCCAGGTTTGCTGCTCTGGCCGGACGAGCGCGCCGCTCGGGGCTGCTCGCCTCCGTCGATGTCGGAAGAGTGCCGGCGAGCTACTCTTTGATTTCCCCGCGCAACCGCGCCAGCCGCTCGGCGATCGAGCGTTCCAGGCCCTGGTCGGAGGGCTCGTAGTAGCGCTGCCCCAGTAACTCGTCGGGCAGGTAGGTCTCCCCCGGCACGTAGCTGCCCTCGCTGTCGTGTGGATATTGATAGCCGTCCCCGTAGCCGTCGTCTTTCATCAGCTCGGTCACGGCGTTGCGCAGCTTGCGCGGCACGGGCAAGGCACCGTGCGCCGCGATGGCCGCGCGTGCGGCCTTGAAGGCACGGCCCACCGCGTTCGACTTGGGGCAACTGGCGAGATACAAGGCCGCGTGCGCCAGCGGGTACACGCCCTCCGGCAAGCCCATGCGGCGAAACGCGCGGTCGGCGTTGACGGCCACTTCGAGCGCGCGCGGGTCGGCGTTGCCCACGTCCTCACTGGCAAAGATGATCAGGCGCCGCGACACGAACAGCGGGTCATCCCCGGCGTCGAGCATCCGCATCAACCAGTAAATGGCGGCGTCCGGGTCGCTGCCGCGCATCGACTTGATCAGCGCGCTGACGACGTTGTAGTGCTCCTCTCCCGCCTTGTCGTAGAGCAGCGGCTGCTCCTGCCGGCAGCGTTCGAGCAGCTCTAGATCGACCACCCCGGCGCCGAGCCGGGCCAGCTCCACCGCGCCCTCGAGCAAACCGAGCGCGCGGCGCGCGTCTCCGCGTGAAGATTGCGCCAGCTGCATCAGCGCCTCGGGCAACATGCGCACCGGCGTATTGCCGAGCCCTTTGTCCTGATCCACGAGCGCGCGCTCCAGAATCTCCACGAGCGCTTCGTTGGAGAGTGCCTCCAGATGAAACACCTGGCAGCGCGACAGCACGGCTGCGTTCACCGAAAACGACGGATTTTCCGTGGTCGCGCCGATCAGCGTGACCCGCCCGCTCTCCACGTGCGGCAAAAACGCATCCTGCTGCGCGCGATTGAAGCGGTGGATCTCGTCCACGAACACGATCGTGCCCTGACCGAGACGCTGCCGTTCGGTGGCGCGCTGCACGATCAGCCGCAGCTCCGCCACGCCGCCCAGCACCGCATTCAACGTTTCGAAGGCGTGCCGCGTACGGCGTGCGATCACGTGCGCCAGCGTCGTCTTGCCGGAACCCGGCGGCCCCCACAGGATCATGGAAGGCAGCCGGTCGGCGGCGATCGCGCGCGTGAGCGGGCCATCCGGACCGAGCAACTGCGGCTGGCCGCGCACCTCGCCGAGCTCCATGGGACGCAGCCGATCGGCGAGCGGGCGCTGAGAGCCCAGGCGGGAGCCCGCGCTGCCCTGGACGGCCGCGCTGGCGCCCGAGCTGCCGTGGCCGCTCTGCGCGTCAGCGGGTTCGTTTTCCCCCGCCCCAAAGGCGGCCAACGGCTCGAACACTGACGGCGGCGGGGAGCCGAGCAGCTGGCCTTGCTCTGGCGGGGGACGGCTACGGTGGCGTGCCACGTCCCGGGCGAGGCGCTAGCGCGCCTGCTCCTTCAGGGCTGCGAGCACTGCCGGCGCATCCAAATCACGCAAGCTCGTGTCGCCCTCTCGCGTCCAGAGCTGAAAGCGCCCCCCAGCGGCAGCGTGCGCGCCGTCTGGCCCGGGCTCGTGCCAGACGGCATGACGGGCGTGCTGATCTTCTGCCGCCTTCCGCAGCTTGCCGGGCTTCTCTGGTTTGGGCAGCAAGGACACGCGCAGGCCCAGGCCGCGCAGCTGCCGACCGAGCGCGAGCACCGCTGCGGCGCCGTCCTCGGAGGTCGTGCCCAGCACCAGATCCGAGGCGGCCAGGTCGGCCGGAAATAGGTTGCCCTCCTCCATCAAGAGCAGCAGCCGTTCAAAGCCGAGAGCGAAACCGCAGGCGGGCACCGAGCGGCCGAGAAACAGCCCGATCAGGTTGTCGTAACGACCACCCCCGCCGAGCGAGCCGCCAAACTTGGGACTGGCGAGCTCGAAGATGCACCCCGTGTAGTAACCGAGGCCCCGGGCCAGCGAGAGATCGAAGCGCAGGTGCGCGCCCGCCGCGGTGTGCGCGGACAGCTCGATCACCCGGCGCAGCTCGGAGATGGCTTGCTCGCCCAGCGCGTGACCGGCCAGAAATTGCGCCACCCGCTCCAGATCGGTGCCACCCTCCAGCAGCCCGAGCAGAGCACGCCGCGGCGCTTCGGCCACCTGCCGTTCCGCGAGCTCCCGCTCGACGCCATCGGCGCCGATCTTGTCGAGCTTGTCGATGGCCGTGATGGCGTCCACCTCTTGGTGTGGCTGGAGGCCCGCCCGCTCGACCACCGCGCGCAACAGCCCCCGATGATTCAGCCGCAGCGTGAATTCCGAGAAGCCGAGGCGCTGCACGCACTCGACAGCGGCCCCGGCGATCTCTGCCTCGACCAGCAGTGAGGTCGAACCGACGACGTCGACGTCGCATTGGTAAAATTCGCGGTAGCGGCCCTTGCCCGGGGTATCCGCGCGCCAGACCGGCTGGATCTGATAGCGCTTGAACACCGCGGGCAGCTCCGCTTGATGCGCGGCATAGGCGCGCGCCAGCGGCACCGTCAGATCGTAGCGCAGGCCCAGATCCGCCAGCAGCGGTGCCGCGCCGGGCGCTACTTTGCCGCTGCGGGTCTCGATCACGCTGCCCGGCTGGGTGAGGTGGACCGCTGCCTGTTCGATGCCTTGCACCAGCGGCTGCCCGCGCAAGAGCACCTTGAACATGAGCTGATCGCCCTCTTCGCCATATTTGCCGCTGAGCGCATCCAGGCGCTCCAGCGTCGGCGTCTCGAGCGGCTCGAAACCGTGGGCCTCGTACACCTGGCGAATCACGCCGATCGCGTACTGGCGCTGGCGCACCATCACGGGCAGAAAGTCGCGAGTGCCTTTCGGCGGCAGGGCGTTGGTCTTAGCCATGCAGCATCTTCGCACGACGCTGGCCGCGCGCAGAAGCCCGACTGCTCGAGAACCTGCCGCGCAGGAATATCGTCAGGCCAAAGCCAAGACCGAGCAGCCAACCGGCGCGCTCGCTCAGCGTCCACTGGGTAGCGGAGCGATGGGCCCGCGGCGCCAGATACGAGCATCCCGCGGCCTCCCCCGTTTCATCCTGCTCGACGGCAGGAGCACACGCCGAGTCGGGGCCGACGCACGCGCCGCCGTCCACGAGCGCCGGGGCCGTGCAGCTGGGATCGTTCCCGCTGGGCACGGACCGACAGATGCCCTCGATATCGTCGGCTGCGGGAAAGCGATCGTTGCCGTCATACGCGGCGCGCATCAGGGCTCCAGGCACGCGCGTATGCGACAGCCCGAGGAAGTGCCCGAGCTCGTGGTTGAGCACCAGGCGCAGGTCGTGAGCGTCTTGTCTGGCCTGGTCGTCCGAGACGTAGAAGTCGAAATCTCGCGAATTGATCTCGATGTCCACATCGAGAATTTCGCCGGTGCTCAGCCTGGCCATGATCGTGGACAGCGCGATGGTCGTAGACGAGAGCTCCGAAGCGCCGTCGCGGAACATGGCGATGTTGTTGTTGCCATCGCCGGCGCCGCAGTTGTACTCGACCTCGTCGCAGGAGGTCTCCCCGCGAAATGCCGCTGCCAGCGCCGGCGAGCCGCCGGAAGGGCACTCCACGTCCGACCAGCTCCGGAAGCCAGCATTGAGAACCGCGCTCAGCCCGCCGGGGGAAATGCGCGAACGCGACGAGCCCGTCTCTTCTACCGCATACGTGACGCAGGCGGTGTCCCACCGTGCCACCGGACCACCGCTCGAACAGCCGGTGAGGGGGTCGATGTCGCAGCGCGCGGTATTGGAAAATTCACAGGTGTGGGTCTGGCAATAGGCCCAGGCGGTATCGGGGACGACGAGCGCGAGCAGCGCGCCCAGCGCAGCGATCGAGAAAGCTTTCATAGAAGAGGTCCGGTCGACACAGGAGCGAGCCCGGCGCAAATCTATAGCACCGTTTGTCCGCAGCGGCTGCGCCGGCCGCGGGCCAAGAGCAGGAGAGCGCCGCCCAGGGCCCACAGACCGAACCGTCCCGGCTCGCTTCGGACCTGGCGACAAGCGCAGCCGTCGGGTTCCGACGTCGGAGTGTTTGCAAATTTGCAGGACACGTCGTGGCCCAGGCAGCCCGAATCGGAGGGCAACGTCTCGCTGACGCACGCGGGGTCTGAGCCCTTGTCCAGCACCTGACAGATGCCAGCGATGTCGTCCTGTGCGGGCTCGACAGTTCCTTCGTACAGCTTGCGCATCAACGCGCCGGGCTCCCGGCTGTGGGAGAGCCCGAGCAAGTGACCCAGTTCGTGATTGATCACGCCATGTAGGTCGCGCGCACCCGGTGTGGTGGAGTCGGTCAGCGTCAGGTATTCGTCGCGCGAGTTGAGCTCGATGTCGGCATCGAGGATCTCACCTGTCTTCAGGTTGGCAATAATCGAGGTGAGCGCAATCACCCCCACCCTCAGACCGTCACCGAGCGGATCGTCGACGAAGTCGTCGCGGAACGTCACCAGGTTGCTGTTGGCGTCCCCCGCCAGGCAGTTGTACTCCACCTCGTCACAGGCGATCAGGCCCTGACTGGCCGCAGCGAGCTCGGGCGAGCCACCCCCCGGGCAGGACACATCGCTCCAGGCATCAAAGCCCTGTTCCAGCAGGCTGCTGATCTGCTCGGCGCGGATCCCGAGCTTGGCAGAGCCGTCGCGCTGCACGGCGTACGACAGACAACTCTTGCCCCAGCTCACGAATACGCCCAACGTCGAGCAACCCGTCAGAGGGTCCAAGGGACAGGGATGTTTTTTATCAAACTCGCAGGTACGAGTGCGACAGAAGGCCTGCGCCTCGCTCGACAGCGCAAGTCCGCCCAGCGCCAGCCCCAACGACAGCACGGCTGGCGTGCCGCGCCTGCCTCGCATCAGGTGCGCGCTCCGAAGATGTCGGTCCCGACGCGCACCCAAGAGGCGCCGCACTCGACCGCCACCTCCAGATCCTGGCTCATGCCCATGCTGAGCTCGGGCAAGACGGCGCTTCCGCCGTGTCGATCGCGCAGCGCCACGAGCGCCTCGAACTGGGGCCGCGACGCCTCCGGCTGCCCACCGCCCGCAGGGATCGTCATCAACCCGCGCAGCGCCAGGCCCTCCTGCTCGCGAACCGCCGCGATCAACGCGCCCAGCTCGCTCGGGTCACAGCCGGCCTTCTGCTCTTCGCCTCCAAGATTCACTTCGAGAAACACGGCCAGCGCGGCGTCCGGCAAAAGCCCGCCCGCCACCGGAACCCGGCGCTCCCGCGCCCGGCGCCCGAGCTCGGCGATCAAGCGCAGTGAGTCGACGCTGTGCACGGCCGACACCACGCCCATGAGGCCCGCCACCTTGTTGCGCTGCAAAGCCCCGATCATGTGCCAGCGCAGCTCGACGAGGTCGGCGAGCTCCGCGCGTTTGCTGAGCAACTCCTGCGCATAACTCTCACCGAAGTCGCGCTGGCCTGCGGCGTACGCATCTCTGATTTTTTGCGCGGGTTGCCGTTTGGATACCGCCAACAGGCGCACCCCGGCAGGATCGCGCCCCGAGCGCTCCGCGGCCGCTCGGATGCGCTCCCGCACGACGCGCAAGCCGCTCAGGACGGCGCTTTCGGCGTCGTCCCCCGGGGCGCCGCCGAGCTTCATGGCTGGACCTTGGCGAGCCCCACCTGAGTGATGCGGACGCCGATCTCTCCCTCGATCTCGACCAGTTCGCCGCGCGCGATCTCGCGCCCGCCGGTCCTCAAGGTCACGACGTCGTCCAGCCGCCGGCCGGTGGTCAATACGTCGCCCGGGCGCAGTGCGGCCCACTCCGCCGCGCTCATCTCGAGTGCACCGAGCTCCAGCCGCACCAGGAGCGGCGTCTCGCCGACCACCTGTTCCAGATCGGACTCTTCTTCACTCATCGACGCTTCCCACTCCTCCGGTACCTCCGCTACCTCGGCACCTAGCACGGTTCTGCCACTGGAGACACGAACCGGGAACCCGCGCTCCGAGCGGGGAGGAACCAACAGCCCCGCCGAAAGTGCCGGCTCTCCACAAACCCAGGCGTCTTTCCCGGGCAGCCAGACGTCGCCGATCGACAAGCCCTCGAGCGTGCCGAGGGGAATACTCGAAACGGCGCCCACCCAGGGCACGCGTAACATCACCGAACCCAGCCGAGCGAGCCGCGTCGGGGCGCTCTGACGCAGCGCCGGTTCACCGTGCGCGAGCTCCGCCGCACACAGCTCCA
>Ga0164241_10002642_pt1 | contig 19012 bp, 14 predicted proteins | sample OricomyardsoilBY_FD_108780 | JGI IMG/M metagenome (GOLD analysis project Ga0164241, IMG submission 108780) | Backyard soil microbial communities from Emeryville, California, USA - Original compost - Back yard soil (BY) | ecosystem: Environmental > Terrestrial > Soil > Unclassified | place: USA...
CGGCGGCAACATCGCGCTCGGCATGTTCGACGGCTCGACCTACGAATCGCATCACGCCGAGCTCAAGGCCGGCGACGCGCTCATCCTCTACAGCGACGGCATCACCGAAGCCGAGAATCACCGCGGCCAGGAATTCGACGAAGCGCATCTGTCGGCCGCCATCACCGCCGCCGCCACGCACGAGCCCGAGCCGCTCGGACGCGCGCTGCTCGCCGCCGTGGACCGGCACGCCGGCGACGTGCGCCTGGTCGATGACCTCACGGTACTCGTGTTGAGTCAAAACTGAGTCGCCGGCGTCTAATGCAGGTATGCGCACGCCCACGCGCGTCCTGATCAAGCTCATCGTCGTCGCGTTCGTGACCGTGGGCGTCACAGCGGCGCCGCGCCAGAGCGTCGAGCCGGTGGCGCAAGTGCTGGCGGATATCCAGGCCGCCGCCCAGACCCATCAAATCGAAGGCTTTCGCCGGTTTGCCGCCCCCCAACTTGACGACCTGCAGCAGCTCGGGTTTGAAATCACGGTTTTCGGGGACGACGTGACGGGCGCTGCCGTACGAGAACGCGATCGCGAAGCCGTGCCCGGCGGCTCGCGGGTGCTCGTCGAGATCCTGATCGATCGCGGCGGCAGCGGCCAGATCTCGACCTGGCAGCTGGTCATTGCCGGCGGCGCGCCCCCGAAGATCACAGCCATCAAGCAAGTCTCGGCCATTTCCGGCCTCCGTCGTCTCGACCTCGATACGCGAACGGCCTTCGCCGTGAACAACTTCCGGTTCACCGCCACCGATTTTCAGCTCTCGATGGCGTCGGGCGTGGCGTTTCTGGGCCGCACGGAAGAAGGCGTGACGGCGATCGTGCTGCGCGGCAAGGGCCGGATGGAGTTCTCGCCATTCGACCCGATCGAACGGCACCAGTTGGTCCGGTTCAACGGCAAGGCGTCACTCGACGATGACGTCAGCGCCGCGTTTATTCGACTGAACCCGGCCGAGTACGACACGCGCATCGCTGACGGCAGCCTCACGCCGATCGAAGCCCGACCCGACGACATCAAGAATGCGCGCGTGCTGTTCGATGACTGGGCACATCGCTCGTACAACATCGCGCTGGGCGACCTGAGCGCCGATCGCTGGTCGCTGCTGCCGGCGGTGGGTGATGCGCTCGCCGAGTTCAACACGAAGACGCGCGGATGGCTGAGCTATGCACGGTCGGGCGCGCAACAGGAGGACGTCGCGGTCTTCAACCGCGCGGCGCGCAAGAACATCTCGGTGTACGCGTCGCCGGCCAAACTGGCGACGCGCGGGCGGTTCCACAGCGAGGACACCGACCGGCCCTACGACGTCGAGCACTACGACATCGCGACGCGGTTCGTCAGCCCGGAGCGCCATCAGATTGCCGGACGCACGACGATCCGGTTGAAGCTGCTGCGCCACGACGTCGGCACGATCACGCTGCGTCTGGCCGACGAACTCGCCGTGTCGTCGGTCACGAGCGCCAGGTTCGGCCGGTTGCTCCAGCTGCGCATCGTCAATCAGGACAGCGTGCTGATCAGTCTGCCGGATGTTCAGCCGGCGGGCACGGTGATCACGCTCACCGTTGACTACGAAGGACGGCTCACGCCGCAGTCGCTCACGCGTGAAGCCACGACCGCACCGGGAACGGCGCGCAGCACGCAGGACAATCCGATCCTTCCGGAAGCCAGCTATCTCTACAGCGTCAACTCGTACTGGTACCCGCAGTCACAGGTCACCGACTACGCGACGGCCAACATCGCGGTGACCGTCCCGGAAGAATATGCCGCGTTCGCCTCGGGCGGATTTGTCGGTGAGACTGTCAACGGCCCTGATCGCATCACGACATTTCTGGCCGATGTTCCGGTGCGCTACCTGTCGGCGATCGTCTCGAGGATGGCGCAATTGCCGCGCACGACCATCACGACAGACGCCGGAGACACCGTGACGATCGATGCGCGCGCCAGCCCGCATCAGGCCGGGAGCACGCGCGCGATCACCGAGCGAGTCGCCGACATGCTGAAGTTCTACGCGTCGATCGCCGGCGGGGTGCCGTATCCAAATTTTGCGGTGCTCGCGCTGGAGGCCGATCTGCCCGGCGGCCACAGCCCACCGTATTTCGCCGCACTCAATCAGCCGACACCGACGACGATCTTCTCGTGGCGCAGCGATCCGATCGCGTTCGACAACCAGTTCCCGGATTTCTTTCTCGCGCACGAGGTCGCCCATCAGTGGTGGGGACAGGCGGTCGGCGCGAAGAATTATCACGAGCAGTGGCTGAGCGAAGGTCTGGCGCAGTACTTCGCCTACCTGTATGTCGGCAAGGATCGCGGGCCGGGTGTGCAGCACAGCATTCTTGAGCGGATGCGCCAGTCGGTCCGGCGGTTCGACGACAGCGGTCCGATCTCGCTGGGGTATCGGCTGGGTCATGCGGTGGGCGACGGCACCAACTATCGCGCCATCGTCTACAACAAGTCGGTCGTGGTGCTGGACATGCTGCGTGAGTTCATTGGCGATCAGGCGTTCTCGGCCGGGCTGCAACGGTTTTACCGGGAGAATCGGAACAGCAAAGCAGGCACCGACGACTTGCGGGCCGCCTTCGAGGCCGAGGCGAAAGAGCCGCTGGCCCGGTTTTTTGACCGGTGGGTGCTCGATTCGGGCGTTCCGGACCTGAAGCTGACGCCGGTGGTCGAGACGGGTGGCCAGACGGTTCTGGTCCGGATCGAGCAAAGCGGCCAGATTTTCGACGTCCCGGCACGTCTGGCGCTGTTTTACGAGGACGGTCCCACCGAGTATGTGACGGTCAAGGTCAAGTCGGCGCTGACGGAGGTCCGCCTCCCGCTCCACGGGCGTCTTCGAAAACGTGACGGCGTCCGCCTCCTCCCTGTCATGTAACAAGTCACGAGAGCCCTGTGCCCTCTGCCCTGGGCCCGTGTTAACGGATACTATTTACGAGATATGGAAACGGTCACGCTGACGATTGACGGCTCGCCCGTCACGGTTGAAAAAGGCAAGTCGGTTCTGGAAGCCGTCATTCAGTCGGGCGGACACGTTCCGTACTATTGCTACCATCCCGGGCTCGGGGTCGACGGCTCCTGCCGCGTCTGCATCGTCAAGATCGAAAAGATGGCAAAACTGCAGACGTCGTGCTCGACGCCGTGCGCCGAAGGCATGGTCGTCACGACCAATTCGCCCGATGTCGAAGCGGCTCGAGCCAGCGTGTTCGAGTTCCTGCTCGTCAATCACCCGCTCGATTGCCCGGTGTGCGACAAGGGCGGCGAATGTCCGTTGCAGGATTTCTCGTACAGCTACGGCCCCGAGCGCAGCCGCATGGAATTCGAGCGGCGCACGTTTGACGGCGAAGGCGTGAAGGCCGACATCGACTTCGGGCCGACGCTGATGCTCAACCGCAACCGCTGCATTCTGTGCACGCGCTGCGTGCGGTTCATGAGCGACATCGACGGCGACGCGCAGATCGGCATCACCAATCGCGGCGTCCACAGCGAAATCTCAACCTTTGAAGAGAAGGGCGTCGTGTCGCTCCTCTCCGGCAATTTGATGGACGTGTGCCCGGTCGGCGCGATCACCACGCGCGACTATCGGTTCAAGTCGCGGCCGTGGGACAACCCGCAGGCGGTCGACACGATCTGCACGCTCTGCGAAAAAGGCTGCAACACCACCGCGTGGATCAAAGCCAAGCCGGAATGGGCGAAAGGCACGCAGCTCATCCGCACGACGCCGCGCCTGAACGAGGACATCAACAGTTACTGGATGTGCGACATCGGCCGCTTCGATTACCACTGGATCGAAAGCGATCGTCGTATCAATCAGCCACATATGAATACGGAAGTCACGACGTGGGAGAACGCGCTGGTCGCGGTCAACGACGCCGTGGGCGCGGTGGGTGGCGCGAAGAACGTGCAGTTTCTCGTGTCCGGCCATGCGTCGCTCGAAGAGTTGTATGTGCTGAAGCAGTTTGCCGGCCACACGGGCGGCGTGACGTTCAGTTGGCGGCATCGCGAGAAGCCGCAACCGGCCGCGACGAAGTTCAAGATTCCGGCCGTCGACGCACCGAACCTGCGCGGCGCCAAAGACCTCGGGTTCACGACGGCGACGGAAGGTCCGGCCAACGTGTCTTCGCTGAAGAGCGCGGTCGATGCAGGTCTGGTGAAGTTGCTCTACGTGCTCGACTCCGGCCCCGACGGCACGATCGGTGACGTTGACTGGGTGATCGCCGCGCGTCAGGCCGGCAAGATCCAGACGCTGATCGTGCAGGGCGTGCTGCACACGGCGCTCGCCGGCGCGGCCGATATTCTGCTGCCGGGCTGCGCGTTCATCGAGAAGGACGCGGCTTACACGAACATGACCGGCCACGTGCAGGGCGCCGCGCGCGCCATCACGCCGCCCGGCGATGCGGTTGAAGACTGGCAGATCCTCGCGAAGTTGTCGGTCGTCTTCGGCGACGGCGTGACGTTCACATCGTCGGCCGAAATTCGCCACATGATCGCCACGGCACTTGCCGCGACGCCCGGCTACGCCGCGCTCGCCGGCATGACGTTCTCGCGACCGATGTCGGCGAAGAGCTGGTTGCAGGCGTCGAATCCGTCGGAACGCTGGAAGTGGGATTTCATGTTCCAGGACCTGCCGCCGATCAAGTTCAGCGAAGACTTCGGTCCGACGCCGCGCGCGGATGTGATTCCGCTCAAGGAAGTGAAGTAGCTTCCAGCGTGCCGGAGTGCCAACGTGCCGGCCGTTTCGGAGTGCCGCGCGGGCGCGGTAACTGAGTGTCGATGCGAAGCGTAGTGAACTGCGTGCGTCTCTTGCTCGTGGCGGTGCTCTCGCTCCTGGGGCCGGCGGTGGCCCTCGGGCAGTCGCCCACCGCCGCCACATTCGAACCGCTGTCGTCGGTATCAACAGCCACCGCCGGATCCACCGTGCATCTGGCGCTGCGGGTCGTGCTGCCCGAAGGCCTGCACGCCCAGTCCAACAAACCGCGCGACCCGTCGCTGATTCCGACGACGCTGTCGTTCGAGCCGGGAACCGGGATCGCGCCATCCGAGGTCGTGTTTCCCCCGGCTCAGGATTTCAAACTCGAAACCGGCGACATGCTGCTCGTCTTCGAGCGCGAATTCATCATCGGTGTCGCGGCGACCATCGAACCCGGCGCGAGTGGTGTCGTCACGCTGAACGGTCGCATTCGCTATCAGCCGTGTAACGACGTGATGTGTTTCCGGCCGATCACCACGGCCGTGTCGTGGACGATCCCGGTCGGCGCGACCGCCGCGATCGACGCGCGACATGCCGTCGTGTTCTCGAAGATCGCATTCGGCAAGGGCGAAGCACCCACGATTGCGGCACCCGGCTCACCTATCGCACCCGGCTCCCCCGATAACCCACTCACCGGCTCACCCGCTCCCCCGCTCACAGCTATCGAGACCCTGAATCGCTTCGAGACGCGCCAGGTCGCCGGCGGTTACATGAACGTCGCGACGTTCACCAAGTTCATCGCCGACGCCGAAGCCGGCGTGAAATCGTCCGGCCCATTCGAAGGCGAAGGACCGCTCGCCATCATCCTGCTGGTCTTCCTCGGTGGCCTCGCGCTCAATCTCACGCCCTGCGTGCTGCCGATGATCCCGATCAACCTCGCGATCATCGGCGCCGGCGCGCAGTCGGGTGACAAGCGCCGAGGCTTCCTGCTGGGCATGAGCTACGGCGCCGCGATGGCGCTGGTCTACGGGGTGATCGGACTCGTCGTCATCCTCACCGCCGGCACGTTTGGCGCGATCAACTCGTCGCCGTGGTTCAACGCCGCGATCGCCGTGCTGTTCGTGGTGCTCGGCCTCGCGATGTTCGACATCGGCGTGATCGACTTCTCGAAGTGGTCGAGCCGGTTTCAGTTCTCCGGGATGAGCCGTGGATCGTTCGCGCTGGCGTTCGGCATGGGCGCGGTCGCCGCGCTGCTCGCAGGCGCCTGTGTTGCGCCGGTCGTGATTCAAGTCGTGATCTTCGCGAGCGATCTCTACGCCAAGGGGTCGTCGGTGGCGCTCGCGCTGCCATTCGTGCTCGGCCTCGGCATGGCGCTGCCCTGGCCGATGGCCGGCGCGGGCCTGTCGCGCCTGCCGAAACCCGGCGCGTGGATGAATCGCGTGAAATACGCGTTCGGCGTCTTCATCCTCGCCACCGCCGCGTACTACGGCTACCTGACGTACGAGATCGTCTCGAATCGCTGGGTCAACACCGCGGATGTGCAGGCGAGCGCCGAAGAGAAGCTGCGCGAAGGCTGGTACTCGTCGCTCGACGACGGCCTGCGGGTGGCGGAGACCACCGGCCAGCCGGTCCTGATCGACATGTGGGCGACCTGGTGCAAGAACTGCCTGACGATGGACAAAACCACGCTGGCCGATCCCCAGGTCAAGGCCGCGCTGGCCAACTACGTGAAGATCAAATTCCAGGCCGAGGACCTCGACGCGCCGGACGTGAAAGCCGTGATGCAGCGGTTCGACGCCGTGGGCCTGCCGGCCTACGCCATCATCAAGAACCGATAGTCCGCTGCTATAGTTGGTGCGTATGTCAGAGCAGGCGCGCTCGGCGGGCGAGGCGGGAACGTCCACGTCACTGATCGTCGGATTCGTCCTCGTCGCCCTCATTGCCCTGGCCGGAACGTTCGTGTTGGACATGTATCGGCGCGACGGCCGCGGCGCGGCCACCGCCATCAATAACAGCCTGCGTAACGCCGAACAGAGCCTGGCCGATCTGGGCATCGCCGAAGCGGCGTACATCGCGGCCGGACAAAATTCCGAATCGGCCAACACCTGGATGAACCGCGCGACCGCGTCGGCCGTGCAACTGGAAGCGGCGGTCGCCAACCTGCATTCGACGTCCGCATCGCCCGAAGCCACCGCGCACTACGCAGCCGCCACGCCGCTCGTCGCAACCATCACCGCAAACGATCAGAAGGCCCGAGGCCTCGTCGAGTCCGGGCAAGCACTGGTCGCGACCGATCTCGTCCTGATTGAAGGCGCGAACACCGTCGGGCAGCTCCGGGCCGAACTCGACGCGGCACGCACCGCCGAGATGGCCCGGTTCGAAGCGATGGCCACTCAATGGGGTTGGATCGGCCTGGGTGGCACGGGCGCGGTCATGCTCATCGGTCTACTGCTCCTGATGGCTGCGGCCCGACGCCGCGGAGCGGCATCACCTGACGGTCTGGGACTGCAGGCGGGTCCGGAGCGCACCTCACCCGATCAGCCGGGCACTCCGGCAGCCGAGCACCTGGGCACCCGTGCGCCCGACGGGGACGCGCTCTTTGCCCCAAGCGCGGACCTTTCCGGCGCCGCGGACTTGTGCGTTGACCTGGGCCTCGTGCAGAACAGCGGGCAACTGGCCGCCCTCATGGCACGGGCGGCCACGGTACTCGACGCCAAAGGACTCGTGCTCTGGGTCAGCGAGGCCGGCGGCGGCGTTCTGCGGCCGACCATGGCTCACGGCTATTCGGACCGCGTGTTGCAGCGCATGGGCACGCTCCTTGCCGACGGTGACAACGTCACGTCGCTGGCGTTTCGAAGCCGGCAACCACAGGTCGTTCGCGGTTCGATCGATGGGCAGGGCGCGCTGGCGGTCCCGCTGATGACGGGCGCCGGCTGTGTCGGGGTCCTGGCGGCCGAGGTGCAGGGTGCCAAACCTGGCGACGCACGATTCGCGATCGCCCGGATCATCGCGGCTCAACTATCGACGCTCGTGGCTCCGGCAGTGTCCGCGGAAGCGCCACAGTCAGCCGCCCAATCGTAGCCGGCGGGCGACATTCGTCGCCCGCGCCGTCCCGTGTCATTGCCGAACCGTCCCTGAGTAGCGACAGAACACGCGGCACGGAACTTGATTAAGACCATGGCGGAACCGCTCGGCCATCGGGATGCGTCAACAACCGACAGGCAGGCGCTGGCATCGCCGCATTCCGCTCCAGGGGAGCTGGGCGGTTCTAAATTTGATCTACGCGATCCGAACGGCCACGATGGTGGTGTCGTCGTTGGGCGCACAACCCGCGCGGTGGGTATCGACGGCCGCCACGATGTTGCTCACGATGTCGATGGCGGGCAGGACGCGCGACTGCTTCACGACCTGAATGGTCCCTTCAGACGTGAACTCGTCGCCTCTGCGATTCATCGCCTCGGACACGCCGTCCGAACAAAACACGAACACATCGTCTTTCGCGATCGGCAGCGTGATTTCGTCGTAGGTCGTGCCGTAAAACGAGCCGAGCGGCACACCCGGGGATTCGATCTGTTCCACGGTGTCGCCCGTGGCGCGGACCGGATACGGCAAGCCGGAGTTCGACAAGGTGACCGTGCGCCGGCGCAGGTCGAACACCGCGTAGCACAGCGTGCAGTAGTACTCCTCGAGCTGGCGTTCGTGCAGGATCGTGTTGATCGAACCGAGCACGTGCGATGGCGTGGACTGATCGGGCATGAACCGGCGCCGGAACGTGCGGCCGCGCACGAGCTCGCCGGCGAAGACGCTGTAGAGCGCCGCCGGCACGCCCTTGCCCGACACGTCGCCCAGGGCGACGATCAGGGTGCTGGAATCGGGCACGATGAAATCGTAGAAGTCGCCGCCCAGTTCACGGGCTGACGCGAACGACGCCGCCACATCCACGCCTTTGAGCTTCTTCGGCAACTGCAACGGCAACAGCGCGGCCTGCACGCGTTTGGCGAAGTGCAGTTCCTTTTCCATGCGTGCCTCGGAGTGCGACACGGTTTCGTACAGTCGTGCGTTCTCGATCGCGACGGCGGCCTGACTGGCGAGCAGCGTGAGAATTTCGACGTCGCGTTTGGTAAACGCGTCGAGCTCCGGGCTTTCCAGATCGAACACGCCGATGCAGCGATCCTTCAGCAGCATCGGCACGGCCAGTTCCGACCGCACGTCATCGACCGCTTTGATGTAACGGGGATCTTGCGAGACGTCCGGCACGAGCACCGCTTCGCGATGGAGCGCGGCGTAGCCGACGAGTCCTTCACCGAGCTTCACTTTGGGCAGCACTTGCTTTTCGCCGTACTGCACGGCGACTTTCATCTCGAGCTCCTGCCGATCCTCGTCGTACAGCAGAATGCCGAAGGTGCGGTAGTCCACGACGCGTCGCGTCAACTGCGCGATGTTCGACAGCAGTTGATCGAGGTCGAGCACCGCGGCGACCTCCTTGCCGATTTCGGCGAGCATTTCGAACGCGTCGGCATCCGCACGCTGCCGTTCGAAGAGCTTGGCGTTGATCAGCGCGACGGCGACGTGCGCGGCAAACTGACGGAGAATCGCGGCGTCGTGTTCGGAATACTGGTCGCGCGTGCGGCTCAGAATGTTCAACGCGCCAACGGGCTTCTTCTTGTAGATCAGCGGCACGGCGAGCGTGGACGCCATGCCGGGCACCACGGCGATGTAATGCGGATCGGCGGAGACGTCGCCGATGACCAGCGCCTGCTGGGATTCGACGACCCGGCCCACGATGCCCTGCGAGAGCGTCATCCGGCGCTGTTCGGTGTCGGGGTACCCGACCGAATACGCGATCGACAAGTCGTTCCGGCGTTCGTCGAACAGATAGACCGCGAAGGCGTCGAACGGAATGAGGCGGCGGATCAGTTCCGGAGTTTTTCCGAGCAGCTCGTTGATGTCGAGCACCGATGTGACCTGACGACCCAGGTCGAACATCGTCAGGAGAATGTCCCGCTCACTCATCGCTATTAACTATACTTGGAGTGATGCTCACCCTGCCGCTGGACTACTCGGCGATCGAACGGATCCTCCCCCACAGGTACCCGTTTTTGCTGGTCGATCGCGTCACCGAACTTGAGACCGACAAGCGTATTGTCGGTATCAAGAATGTGACGCACAGCGAGTGGTATCTCTCGCGCATGTCCGGCGAGAAACCGTCGATGCCCCCGACAATTCTGACGGAAGCCGTGGCCCAGGTCGGCGCAATTCTGATTCTGTCGAAGCCGGAAAATCTTGAAAAACTGATCTTCTTCACCGGCATCGAACGCGTGCGGTTTCACGAGCCCGTCCACCCGGGCGATGTCGTCGTGATCGAAGCCATCGTGCGACGGCTGCGCAGCCGGATGGGTGTGTTGAGCGGCCGCGCGCGGGTCAACGGCAAACTCGTGTGTCACGGCACGATGACGTTCGCGTTAGGGGACCGGCCCGCCAGCGAATAGCGCCAGCACCATGAGCGTGGCCTTCGCGCCCCGCGATGCCCAGACCGCCCACGTCGCATCGGGACGGTAGTAGCGATAGACATCCAACGCCGCTGGCGCGAGCACCATCGCGCCGATGACAGGTTCCGGCCAGCCACGCCGGCCGAGCGACGACGCCATGCCCAACGTGTCACGTTGCGGCGGACAGATCCGTCCAACACCCGCGGTCGCATAGACGACGGACGTCGCGGTGTTGAAGAGGAGAATGCCTTTCAGGACGGGCGCCGACTGATGGCGAAGGTCCGGCCGCGACGTCAGGATCCATTCGGCTCCCGCGTGCTGCATCCACAGGCCGGCCGACGAAATCACAAACTCTTTCCGGCGCGAGACCGGCTCGTGCGTGACCGCAAAAAATGGAATGCCCGCGTACCGAATGGGCTCGGTGCCCGGATGCGCGTGAAACATCGCGCCCGCCGCCACGTGTCCCGACTCGTGAATGGTGAGACCGGCCACGCCTCCGACCAGGAGCTTCACGACCATCAGCACGGCGGCCGCGTTCACGAGACCTCGCCTTCCACGCGCGCCAGACGCCGATCGAATCGCACGATCAGCATGCCGATCGCGATGACGGCTGCAGCCGTCACTTGCAGCGCGCCAAACGGTTCGTGCAACAGCAACGCGCCCAACGCCACGGCGATCACGGGATTGACGTAGGTGTAGAGCGACACCACCGAGATCGGCAGATGCTTCAGCGCGTACGAATACGCGACAAACGCCACGACCGATCCCAGCACCACCAGATAAGCGAGCGCCGCGGTACTGGCCGGCGAAAACGACAGGCCGGCCCAATCACCGCGTACGGTCGCGGCCAGCGTCATGAAGGTTCCGCCAAACAGCATTTGTAACGTCGCCGTACCGAGCACATCCGCCGAATGCTTGTGACGCTTGCTGTACGACGATGCGATCGACCAGCCGATGCAGGCCACCTGGACGGCGATGATCCCGACGAGCGGGCTGCCGCCAAGCGCGCCGCTGCCCATGCTCAACGACGCCTTAAGGTCCGGCCACACCAACATCACGATGCCGGCAAATCCCACCGTCATGCCGATGACCTGCTGCAGCCGCAGCCGCTTGCCGCCGGGGAACGCCGCGTCGATGGCCACCATCCAGAACGGACTCGTGCCGACCAGCACCGCCGTCATGCCGCTCGTCAGGTACTGCTCGGCCACGACGACGCCGCCGTTGCCGAGACCGAGCATGCTGAAACCGAGCACGGCCTGCGTGGGCCACACCGACAGCGACGGCAACCGTCGGCCCTGCGCTTTCAGCCCGATGACCATGATCGCGGCGGCCATCAGGTAGCGCAGCCCGCCGATCAAGAGCGCGGGGATCGTGCCGATCGCGATCTTGATGGCCAGGTACGTCGTTCCCCAAATGATGCAGATGGCGAACCACGCCAGCCAGGCGCGGCGCGTTTCAGAGGTGGAAGTCATCGATGGCCGGCCGGAACGAGGCGTCAGGCCTGCGGGGGTTTGTAGAGCACGCGTTCCAGCCGCTTGCTGAACTGGGTGAAGGCGCCGTCGCCCGAGTCCTCAGCGAGGTGCTTGCGAATCTGAAACATCTTGGCGTCGAGATCGTCGGTGGCGGCAAACACAAAGGCTTCCAGGGTCATCGGCACGACCGGTGACCCCTTGTCTCTCGCGCCGTGGTGCGAGAGCACGATGTGTTCGAGCTCGAGACGGAGCTGATCGGGAAACGCGGCGTCCGCTCGCGCGGCCTCCTGCAACATGCCGAGACCGATCGCGATGTGGCCGATCAAGTTGCCTTCGACCGAATAGCCGATCGCGCCTTCGTACGTGAGCTCGTTGATCTTGCCCAGATCGTGGAGGATGCCGCCGGCGATGATCATGTCGCGATCCACCTGGTAGGCATCGGCGAGCGTCGTGCCGACCTCGATGATCTTGAGCACGTGCTCGAGCAACCCGCCGCGATAGGCGTGATGCACGGTCATCGCCGCCGGCCAGATTTTCAGTTTGTCGCCGTGCGTCGCGAGAATGCGCTCGAGCAGCGCGCGGAGTTCGGGACGCCGCACGCCGGCGACGTGCGCCACCAGCTCCTGCCACATCTCGTCGATGGGCCGCGGCGCACTGGGAATGCAGTCTTCTTCGCGAAAGCCGTCGGCGCCGTCTTTAGCGGCGTTGACGCGGCGCACGTTGTCGAGCACGAGCTCGAGCTGGTTCTTGTAGAGGTTGCCGCGGCCCGACACTTTGATGAAGTCGCCCTTGTTGAACTGCTTGTCGAGCTGGTCGGCGCCGTCAAAGATCTTGGCGGCGATTTCGCCGCTGGTGTCCTGCAACACGAGCGCCAGGTAGCTGCTGCCCGCTTTGGTCGGACGCAGATCCTTTTGGGCGCAGAGGAAGAACCCCCAGCCGGTGGTGCCGCCGTCGATGTCGGCAATACGAGGAAGTTTGAAGAGCGCCATCAGGAGATAAACCCAAACGTGCCGCGACCGAGCCAGGCGCCACCGTCAACCGTCAGCACATCACCGGTGACGTAGCCTGCGTGTGGAGACACGAGGAACGTGACCGCGTCGGCCACTTCTTCGGGACGTCCCCACCGTTTCAGCGGAACCATTTCCGTGATTCTGGCGACGTCCGCGTCCGACGCCCAGAGCTGTTTGGCGGCGCCCGGCGATTCGATCGGGCCTGGCGCGACCGCATTCACGCGAATCTGGTGACGCGCCCATTCCACCGCGAGCGTCTGCGTCATCGCCATCACGCCAGCCTTGGCGGCGGCGGAATGAATCGTGCCGGCGCTGCCCGTCCACGCGTAGTTGGCGAGGATCGACACGATCGATCCGCCATGCCCCGCCGCGATCATGTGGCGGCCCACCGCGCGCGCGCAATAGAAACTGCCGTTCAGCACGATGTTGATCACCGAATTCCAGCCGTTGGGCGACAGGTCTTCAGCCTTGCACACGAAATTTCCGGCAGCGTTATTGATCAGAATGTCGATCGTGCCGAACGCGGCGACGGTGTCGGCCACCATCCGATCCACGTCGGCCGGTTGGCGCACGTCCATCGCCACCGTCAAGACGCCAGCGTCCGGCACCGAGGCCTTCACGGACGCTGCGCCAGCCGACAGGTGCTCCGGGTTGCGGCTCGCCAGCACGACGTTGGCGCCCAACGACGCGAACCGGGTCGCCATCGCCAGCCCCAGACCGGTCCCGCCGCCGGTGACAATGGCCGTCTTTCCGGCGAGCAAATCTCGACTGAACATGAAGGAATCAGTGTACTTCCAGATGCTAAGATTTCCCATGCGCTCACGCCTGCCGTTCGTCGCCGCGCTGCTCTTGTTGACCGCCGCCGCGTGTTCCAAGAACACAGCGCCGCCGCCACCACCATCTCAACCCCTCGCCGTGTCACCCGCGGTCACACCCGTCAATGCCCGACTCTCGATCGCTCCGGATCTGCCGCCGCTGCCGCCGGGCGCCGAAAATTCGCCGTTCTCGCTGACCGAAGTGAAGCTCGCCTACGAGTTCGCCGCACGCCATCCCGAGATCATCAGCTACATGCCCTGCTTCTGCGGCTGCGAGCGCGGCGGTCACACCAGCAACGAATCCTGCTTCATCGCCGGTCGCAAGAACGGCATCCAGTGGGACACCCACGGCCTCGGCTGTGAGATCTGTCTGCGGGTCGCGCTCGAAACGATGCAGATGAACAACGCCGGCGCGAGCGTCGCCGACATCCGCAAATTCATCGAATCCAAATACGCGTCGTCATTCCCCGGACACACGCCGACGCCGGCGCCGCCCACCCGCGGAAAAGGTCACTAACTCGCGCCACCGAAATTGACGATGGCGCGCGTGCCCGCTCCACCGAACGCGTCGTTACCGAACGACGCATTCGCGCGCCTGTTTGACGCCGTCCATGAAGGCGTCTACATCGGCATCGTCGGCGCGTCGCAACCATCGACGGCGACGCTGGCCGCCAATCCGTATCTGCGATTGATGTTCGGCTGGGCCGAGGACGTGCCGGCCGCTGAGGTGCGGCCATTCGACGCCACCCGATTTGTGGACGAGCAGGCGCGCACGTCCTTTCTGCAACAGCTCGCACGCGATGGCTCCACGCAGGACTATCTGCTGCGGCTGCGCCGGGCCGATGGCTCGGCCATCTGGGCGGAAGTGACGGCGCGCGCCGATGCCATCCCGCGTGACGGACTCCTGCGCGTCGAAGCCGTCATGCGCGACGTCACCGAGCGAAAAAAACTCGACGATCAGGCGCGTGACCTCTACCACCAGTTGTTGCAGGCCGAGAAACTCGCAGCGCTCGGCCAGACGATGAGCGGAGTGGCGCACGAGTTGAACAACCCACTCGCGACGGTGCTCGCCTGCGCGGAACGGTTGACCGGAAAGCCGCTCGACGACACGACCCGACGCGATCTCGACGCCATTCACAACGCTGCCGAGCGCGCCGCACGGATTGTGCGGAATCTGCAGACGTTTGCGCGCAAGCGGCACACGACGCGAACGATGGTCGATCTGAATCATGTCGTCCGCGACACGCTGGCGCTGAGAGCCTACGAACAGCGCGTGGCCAACGTCGTGATTCTCGAGGCACTCGCGGCGGGATTGCCGCCGGTGTTCGCGGATCCGCATCAGATCCAGCAGGTGCTGCTCAACCTCATCATCAATGCCGAGCAGGCGATGATCGGCGCGCACGGCCGCGGCACGCTCATTCTGCGGTCGTGGCACGAACCCGATCAGGATGCCGTGCGCCTGGAAGTGAGCGACGATGGCCCCGGCATTCCGGCCGACGTGCAGGCCAAGATCTTTGATCCGTTTTTTACGACGAAAGAAGTCGGCAAAGGCACGGGCCTGGGACTGACCGTCGCGTATGCCATCGCGCAGGAGCACGGCGGCAGTCTGAGCGTGGCCTCCTCGGCGACGGGTCGCGGCGCCGCCTTCACGCTGGAACTGCCTGTCGGCGGCACGCACCTCAGGATGAGCGCGCCGATTGTGGCGCGACCGGCGCCGGAAGTGCCGAAGGGCACGCGCGCGCTGGTTGTGGAAGACGAAGCGGCCCTGGGTCAGGCGGTCGCAGACGCGCTGACGGACGCGGGATTTGTGGTCGATCGCGCGGCCAATGGCGAAGACGCGCTGGCGCTCATCGCGGGCCAGGCCTACGATCTGGTGATCTGTGATTTGAAGATGCCCAAGCTGGACGGGCCGTCACTGCACCGCCGGCTCGTCGACAGCCGGCCGGCGTTGTCGAAACGCATGGTGTTTGTGACCGGCGACGTCGCCGGCACCGAAGCCGAACGCTTCCTCGAAGAAAGCGGTTGTCGGTGGCTCGCGAAGCCGTTCAGGCTGCGAGATCTCGTCCGCGTCGCACGAGAGACAGTCGGGTAGTTCTTGCGGCGGCGGCGGCCTTCTTCGCCGGCGCTTTCGCGATGGCCGTGGCCGCGGCCGTCCGCGACGGTTCGAAGAACGCGTCCGCGCCCATGCCCACGGCTTTGCGCAACCGCGCGATGGCACGGGCGTGCAACTGGGAAACGCGCGACTCGTTGACGCCAATCGCTTCGCCAATCTGCTTCATCGTCGCTTCTTCGAAGTAGTACATCGTGATGATGCGGCGTTCGCGCGAGGGAATCGCGCGCATCGCGGCGCGCATGCGCGCCCGCAGTTCCGACTGCACGTAGGACTCGTGTGGCGACAGCGGTTCACTCGGCACGAGCACGGCCGGGAGGGTCGACTGGTCGATCGCTTCGACGTTGGCGATCGCGGATGTGGATTCGATGGTGTTGATGCGGACGATGGTCCGCTCGAGGCGGCCGACCTCGACACCGACGCGCTTGGCGAGATCAGCCAGCGTCGGCTCACCGCCCAATTCGCGGCGCAGCTGTTCGCGGGCGGCTTCAAGCTCGCGGCGAACGCGGCGCACGCCGCGCGGCCACGCGTCGCGACGCAGCGCGTCGATCATGGCGCCACGGACGCGGCGCTCGGCAAACGTCTCAAACTTGATCCCGCGAGCCTCGTCGAAGCGGTTGGCGGCATCAATCAGCCCCAGCACGCCGTTCTGAACGAGATCGCCGAGATCGATCGAGTGCGGCATGGTCGATGCCATTCGGCGCGCCAGCGACTCCACGAATGGCAAGGTGGCCACGACACGGTCGTATTGGGCAGCGGCGAGCGGGGTGGTCTGCATGCCGTCCTCTATCGCAACGTCGGTGCCAAGCCGAAAGGCGAATAGAAGGCAAATATTCACAAGACCCAGTTGGTCGCGATCTACGCCCATAACCAATTGAAGAATAAAGGGTTAGATCGAAGACGGCCGAAGTGTGCAGCCCTGTGCAACGGCGTGATAAATCGTGCTCACCCCGTCAATGTTTTGACGACGTGACACCGTGGTCGTCATTGATCTGACGTGAGTTGTCGGATGCGACGGGTCACGGCGATGGCCTCGAGCGCTCCGGCCACGACCTGACCGGCCCGTGCCTTGTGGCCGGCGTCGGTCAAGCGCTGTTCAAGCAATTCGGCGTTCGCCAGGATCACGCCCAGCTGGTTGTTCAGCTGATGGAACTGCCGGTTCAAGTCGTCGTTCAAATTCCTCACCCTCGGGAGACACAGCTTTGGGGTCGCGCCAGAGCGTATCGGCGAAGATCCGAACCGACCCGCCGGCCGTCCGCACGTACTGGACCTTCCCGCTGGAAATCCAGTTGTAGATGGTTCGGCGGCTGACGCCCACCAGTTCACAGGCTCGGGGGATGGAGACTGTCTTTCGGTCGACCAGATTCATATTCGCTGAAACTATCGGCGCGCGTACCGGGCGCCTGTAGAGCACACCGGTGTGTCAAAATGTCGTCAGCCATGTCAGCAGCCGAGAATCCGACTCACCTGCTGCTGGTCGACGATGAGGAAGGGTTCCGATCGGCGATCGCGGAGCAGCTCGGTGAGCAGGGGTTCCGGGTTGAACAGGTTGGCACTGGCGAGGCCGCCCTCGACCGTCTGGCGGAATTTGCGTTCGACATCCTCATCACCGACCTGCGAATGCCCGGCATCGACGGCCGGCAGCTCCTCGACGAAGCGCTGACCCGCTACCCGGACATCATAGCGATCGTCATTACCGGTTACGCCACGGTGCGGGAAGCGGTCGAGGTGACGCGGCTGGGTGCCGAAGGGTTCATCACCAAGCCGTTTCAGTTTGAGGAGCTCCGCCACGAGCTGGCGATGGCGATGGAACGGCGGCGGTTGCGCTCGGAGAATGCGTATCTGCGCGCGCAATTGCGCGACCGCTACCGCATCGACGGCATGATCGGGCGCACGCCCATCATGATGCGGCTCTTCGAACTGCTGGAAACCGTGGCGGCGACATCGAGCACGGTGCTGATCACCGGCGACACGGGCACGGGCAAGGAGCTGGCCGCGCGCGGGTTGCACGACGCGAGTCCACGTCGCGGTCAGCGGTTTGTCGCCATCAATTGCAGTGCGATTCCGGAAACCCTGCTCGAAGCGGAGCTCTTCGGGCATGTGCGTGGCGCATTCACCGGCGCGGTGACCAACCGGCAGGGCCGGATGGAACAGGCCCATCGGGGCACGCTGTTTCTGGATGAAGTGGGCACGATGAGTCCGGCCTTGCAGTCGAAGCTGCTTCGTGTGCTGCAATCGCGCGAGTTCGAGCGGGTCGGCGATTCGCAGACCGTGAAGGTTGACGTGCGCGTGATCGCGGCGACCAACTCCGACCTGAAGAAGATGGTCGACGCCGGAACGTTTCGCGAAGACTTGTACTATCGGCTGAACGTCATTCCGGTTCACGTGCCGTCGCTGCGTGAACGCCGTGCGGACATTCCGCTGCTCGCGCAGTTCTTTCTGGAACGGTTCGCAAAGGAAGGGGTTCCGGGCCGCGGCCGCGTGACGCTGTCACAGGAAGCGCAGCAGGCCTTGATGTCGTTCGACTGGCCCGGCAACGTGCGCCAGCTCGAAAACGTCATCGAACGTGCCTTCGCGCTGTCGCCGGGACGTTCGCAGATCGACGCATCGGATTTGTCGGAAGAGATCCGTCAGACCACGGCGTTGCGGCCGGCCGATGACCTCGAGTTGCCGCCGAGCGGTGTCAGGCTCGACGAGGAAGTGTCGCGCTACGAGCACACGCGCATTCGACAGGCGCTCACCAAGACACATGGCAACAAGCGTCAGGCAGCCGAACTCCTCGGTCTGAAACGGACGACGCTGATCGAGAAACTCAAACGCCTGGAACGTTCCGGGCGCGACTGACGAGATAACTATGGCGAGAGCAGGCAAGTACTGGGTGATCGTGTCGGGTGACGTACCGACGTCGTTTCGGTCGAGCGACAAGGCGATGCTGGAAACCACGCTGCATCAACTGCGGCGCACACAACCGGACGCGTCGATCAAATGGTTCGACGGCACGCGCTTCTTCGAGTCGCGCGATGCCGCGCTGGCCGCCGGACTGGAAAAGGACGGCGTGCGCCGCGAACGTAAACAAGGCTGGCGCCCCGGCGGCGAGCACAAGGACCCGCGCGCGAAGTACGACATCCCGCGCGATGTCCGGCGCGCCCGGTTCAAGGAGCGCCTCGGCAGCCGGCCAGCCGATGGCGAGACGCCAAGCGGAGACTCGCCGCGACCGCCACGACCGGCCGGCGAATTCCGTGAGCGCAAACCGTTCGCCGCGCGAAAACCCTTCGGCGACCGGAAGCCGTACGGTGATCGCAAACCGTTCGACGGGCCGAAGAAGTTCGGCGAGCGCAAATCCTTCGACGGGCCGAAGAAGTTCGGCGAGCGCAAATCCTTCGACGGCCCGAAGAAGTTCGGCGCAC
>Ga0164241_10002643_pt1 | contig 19009 bp, 14 predicted proteins | sample OricomyardsoilBY_FD_108780 | JGI IMG/M metagenome (GOLD analysis project Ga0164241, IMG submission 108780) | Backyard soil microbial communities from Emeryville, California, USA - Original compost - Back yard soil (BY) | ecosystem: Environmental > Terrestrial > Soil > Unclassified | place: USA...
AACTGCTGCTGCGGAAACTGCTGCTGCGGAAACTGCTGCTGCGGAAACTGCTGCTGCGGAAACTGCTGCTGCGGAAACTGCTGCTGCGGAAACTGCTGCTGCGGAAACTGCTGCGCGTGCGCCCCGCCGCTGGCGAGAAACATCGCAAGCAAACCGCCCCCCAGCCCTACTCGGCAATGCTTCATCGCGCTCACTCCGATTCTTTCTTCAATGGCCGCGCCAGCAGGTCGCGCACCGCTCGAGCCACCGGCTTGCCGGCGTAGAGCACGGCGTGCACCTCGCTCGTGATCGGCAGGTCCACGTTGAGGCGCGCCGCGAGCTGATGCGCGCTCAGCGCCGTCGTCACGCCCTCCGCGACGTGACCGAGCCCGGCGAGCACCTCCGGCAGCTGTCCACCGCGTCCGAGCTCGAAGCCCACCGTCCGATTTCGTGACAGCTCCGCCGAGCACGTGAGCACCAGGTCACCGAGGCCGGCCAGTCCCGACAGCGTGAGGGCGCTGCCGCCCTTGGCCGCGGCCAGGCGCGCCATCTCGGCGAGGCCGCGCGTGATCAGCGCCGCTCTCGTGTTGTGACCGAAGCCGAGCCCGTCCGACGCACCCGCCGCGATCGCGATCACGTTCTTGAGAGCGCCCCCCACCTGCACGCCCGCCGGATCGTCGCTCGTATACACGCGCAGGCGATCGCTCGCGAAGCGCTGCTGGACGAGCAGAGATCGCTCTCGATCCCGGCCCGCCGCCACGAGGTTGGTGGGCAGACCTCGCGCGACCTCGAGCGCGAAGCTCGGCCCGGAGAGAAATACCGAACGCGCCTCGGCGCTCGGGCCGAGCACGTCGTTCGTGACCTCCGACAGCAGCATCAGCGTCGTCGGTTCGATGCCCTTGGCGACGATCACCAGCGTCGCATCAAGTAGCAAGGCTGCTGCCGCCGCCGCCAACGTGGCTCGCACCGCTTCGCTCGGCACCGCCACCACCACCAGCGTGGCGCCGGCGACGGCCTCCGCTATGTCGGCGGTCGGCGTGATGTGCTCGGCGAGCGCGTAACCAGGCAGAAATGCGCGATTCTCCCGGTCGTAGGCGAGAGCGGCGGCGTGCTCGGCCTGCCAGGTCCAGAGCGCGACGCGACTGCGCTCCGAAAGTATCCTGGCGAGGGCGGTGCCCCAGGCGCCAGCACCCAGAACTGCGATCTTGTCCATGCCGAGCGCCGACACTTTTTCGCGGGGCGACGAGCCCTGTCAAGCTATGCTGGCGCCAATGCGACGCGATCGGTCAAAGCAGCTCCTGCGCTCGTTGTTTTTGGGGCTCGCGCTGTCGGCGTGCGGCTCGCGCGAGAGCCTGGGGGACGGGTCGCTCCGCGTGCTCGGCGCCGGCGTCGTCAACGATCCGGCCAACAAATCGCTGCGCTTCGACATGCTGAAGTTCGGGCTCGATCGCTTCTGCGAAGAGATGCTGAAGGCCGGCGCCGCCCTCAAGCTGAGCGACCAAGAGCCGGTGCTCGGGCGGTTTTTCGCCGAGAGCTGTCAGTCACAGGTCATCGACGAGGACGCGCGCAAGTCGTTCGTCATGCAGTACACCGGCAAGGGCTACGCGTGGACGAACGTCACCGGCAAGCTCGGCTTCACCTCGCGCGGGTTGGTCGAGTACGCGCCCGACTTTCAGCTGAGCGATGGCGCGCTGTACGTCTATTTCCGTCCGAAGACGATAGAGGCCGCAGAATTTCAGCTCGTGTCGATCGACTCGGCGGCAGCGCAAGCCGGCTTGGCCGCCGCCGCCGGCAGCGCGAGCGCCGACGAGATCGGCCGACACGTCCTCGACTCGCAGCTGAAGCGGGGCTTCACCGTGATCCGCTACGGAAGTGACGGCCGCACCGAGTTCGGCCTCGGCTTCATCCCGAAAGGGCAAAAGCCCTACAAGCCGTTCGAGATCGAGACCCGCAAGCGCGTGCTGATCAACGAGCGCACCGAGGTCCACCTGCAGGGGCAGGACTACGTCGGCCCGTTGAGCGTAACCGACGACGACTCCGCGCTATTCGTCACGCTCGAGCTCGACGGCGCCGACAACGTCGACTACCAGATCGTCACGAAGGCGATCGGCGACGCGATGCTCGATCGCTACGTCCGGACGCACGGCCCCTCGCCCCAGCTCGCGCCGCCTGCGTTCGAAGCGACGGCTGGGCGCAACGGCCGCACCCAGCAGACCATTCCGTTGCCGATCGGTCAGTACTTCCTGGTGCTCGACAACTCGGCCGCACTTGGACGAACCCAGCCGCCGCCGAGCGCCGCCGGCGACAATGCGGCGCGCGTCGACTACGCGCTGATGCTCGGCCCGCGGGACTGAAGCGGCGCTCAGGCTGCCGGTCGGAGCATTGAGCGCCACTTTCGGGAATTGTTCGGGGGCCTCTAGTGCTAATGAGATCCGAGCGTTCGTGAACCCCAAGACCTATCGCTACCTTCTCTGGCCGCTCTGGTTCGTGCTCGTGCCCGCCGGCCTGTCCGCGCTGACGTACAATCTCGTCGCGCCCGACCAGCAGGTCTTGCAGGGTTCGCTCTGGGAGACCCTGCAATACTGGGTCAAAGACCAGCCAGTACCCACGCTGATCGTGCTTTTCACGATCTTCGAGATGATCTTCTACAGTTACCGGCACTCGTTGCCCGGCGCGCAGTACCTGGGCAGCAACGAGCGCAGCGACGTGCCCAAGAAGGTGCGGCGTGAGTTCGAGCAGGCGGCTCACCTGCTCGACGAGGCCGAGCGCATTCAGCGCAAAAACCGGGCCGCCGTCGAGCGCTCGCTCACCTCGGACTCGCGCAGCGAGCTGACGGAGGCGCTGGAAGACCTGCGCGACGCGATGAACCAGACAACGTTCGACGAGCGATTGTTCCTCGAGCGCTACGACCGCGCCGCGCGGCTCGTGAACAAGCACCTCGGTGCCTGGCAAAAGGGCGAGCTGCGCGAATACCTCGAGTCAATCGGGGTCGCGGTCGGCGTGGCGTTCCTGCTCCGGGCCGGCGTCGTCGAAGCGTTCAAAATCCCGAGCGGCTCGATGCTGCCGACGCTACAGATTCAGGACCACATCTTCGTCAACAAGCTAGCCTACGGCCCTCCGATTCCGTTCACGAACACGCGACTGTTCTCGAGGCTACCGCCCAAGCGTGGCGACGTGATGGTCTTCGAATACCCGGAGCCGAACCCGAACGCCGAGCACCCCGACTACATCAAGCGCGTGATCGCGACAGCTGGTGACGAGCTAATCGTGGAGCATGGCCACCCTCGTATCAACGGCTGGCTCGTCCCGAGCTGCCGCATCGGTACCTACCAGTTCGACGAGGGCACCGAGAGCGGCTTCAAGACGGGCGAGCTTTACATGGAGTACCTCGGTGAGTACTCGTACCTCACGCTGTACGAGGCGGATCGCGACGACGAGAAGATTCAGGGGCCCTATCACGTCAAGCCGGGCGAGACCTGGGTGATGGGTGACAACCGCAACAACAGCAGCGACTCGCGCGCGTGGAACGGCGGCCGCGGCGGCGGTGTTCCTGACGCCAACATCAAGGGCCGAGCGATGTTCGTTTGGCTGAACTTCAAGCGCAACGGTTGGCCCGACGTCGATCGGTTGTTCACCCACGTGCTCGGCACCCCTCGGCTGCCCGTCGGCGCGCCCCCCGATATCTTGGCGGGTATCGATCGCTGTTTGAAGGCGCGGCCGCCGGCGGACCAGATGGTCACGCCCGGCCCGCGCTGAGCTCGTCCGCGGCGCCCCCTACGTCGATCGCCAAGACCCGCTGAGTCGACGAGCGCTCGGTGGAACGGCGCTCGCTACCCTTCCGAATCGTGACGATCGGGCCCACCTGCGCCAGGAACGGTGCGGGCGGGTACCTCGAGGCGCCAGCGCGACTCGGCGCTGCACTCGGGACGGGTTTGCCCTAGAACCCCCGAAAGCAGGATACCGAGCAGCTTGGCTTCGACGTAAAGGTCGGGCGGCGGCCACTGTGTCATCGCCCCAGGTGGTACGAGGCTACAGAAGTCTTTCTTCCCGCTCGCCGGAATAGGCCCGAGAACGTGCTAGACCCCGGCCGTGCACCACCTCGATTTCCTGGATATCGTCGCGATCCTACTGGGGATAAGCTTCACGATCGCCAAGCTGGATGCCCAGGGTCGCAAGGCGGAGAGCTTTGCGCACGTGCCGGTCGCCGATTTCGAGCGGTGGCGCAATTGGACAGTGTCGATCTACCGCTTGGGCAGCGGCATGTGCTTTCTGCGCGTGCTCTTTCACCAGGGCTGGGCGCTCTACCTGGGCCGTCAGACCCTGACCCCGGTGCCCGGCCTGAACCCGGCCGCCGTGCCCCCCGCCCTGATGTACCCGGCGATGGCCATGGACGCTGTGTTTCTCGGCGTCTTGGCTTCGACGTTCATCCGCGGGGCGCGTGCCCGCACGTTGCGACGCGAGCTCGGCATCGTCCTTTCGCCGCTCACGCCGCAGCAAGCCGCCGCGCTCGCGCCTAACGACGACGGCGAACCCGAGACGAAAACCAACGACTAGAAACGGCGAGAGCCGACCGAAGCCGGCTCCCACTGACTGGAGCCGGTTCGTACCGGCTCACAGGTGCTGATCAGACGTAGCGATTGACGAGGTTCTCGAGCGCCTCTTGGCGGCCCGAGCGCGGCTTCGGATCGATGTTGGTGTTGAGCACTAGATCGCTCAGATCGGCGAGGCTGAGCTTGCCGCCGGCGATGCGCTCACCCAGATCGGTACGCCAGCCAGCGTAGCGCTCTTGAACGGCCTGCTCGAGCTTGCCGTCGTTGACGATCTTCTCGGCGACGTAGAGCGAGCGAGCGAGCACGTCCATCCCGCCGATGTGGGCGTGGAACAGGTCGTTCGGGTCGATGCTCTGGCGGCGCAGCTTGGCGTCGAAGTTCATGCCGCCGGTGGTGAAGCCGCCGTTCTTCAAGAACGTGGCCATCACGAGCGACAGCTGCGGAACGTCGTTCGGGAACTGGTCGGTGTCCCAACCGAGCAGGTCGTCGCCGCGGTTGATGTCGAGGCTGCCGAACACGTTGTTGGCGTAGGCGTAAGCGACCTCGTGCTGAAAGGAGTGGCCCGACAGGATGGCGTGGTTCGCCTCGATGTTGACCTTGTATTCCTTGTCCAGACCGTAGCGCTGCAAGAAGGCGTACACCGTCGCGGTGTCGTAGTCGTATTGGTGCTTGGTCGGCTCTTTCGGCTTCGGCTCGATCAGCAGCGTGCCTTTGAAGCCGATCTTGTGCTTGTGCTCGGCGACCAGCGCCAGAAAGCGCCCGAACTGGTCGACCTCACGCTTCATGTCGGTGTTGAGCAGGGTCTCGTAACCCTCGCGGCCACCCCAGAGCACGTAGTTCTCACCCTTGAGGTTGTGGGTGATGTCCAAGATCTTGCGCACCTGAGCGGCCGCGTAAGCGAACACCTCGGGATCGGGATTGGTGGCAGCGCCGCTCATGTAGCGCGGGTGGCTGAACAGATTCGCCGTACCCCACAGCAGCTTGACGCCGGTGCGCGCCATCTCTTTTTCGGCGCCGCCGATGATGCGATCGAGGTTGGCGTGGCTCTCCTTGAGCGTCGCCCCCTCGGGCGCGATGTCGCGATCGTGGAAGGTAAAGTAGGGTGCGCCGAGCTTCTGAAAGAACTCGAACGCCACCTTGAGCTTCAGCTCGGCCGCTTCGATCGGGCTTTGGACCTTGAACCACGGGCGGTCGAAGGTGCCACCGCCGAACACGTCGGAGCCCGGCCAGGCGAAGCTGTGCCAGTAGCAGACGGCGCAGCGCAGGTGATCGGCGACGCTTTTGCCGAGGACCAGGCGGTCCTTGTCGTAATAGCGGAATGCGAGCGGGTTCTCGCTATTCGGCCCTTCGTAACGAATGGATTCAATACCCGGGAAGAACGCCTGACTCATGGCTGAAGTCCTCTCCTCGACAACTCTTGTTCGCTCGGTAATGCGCTACGGCTTGGTACGCCGAGCTGGTAAACCACCCTACCTCAGCGCAGTCGATCGCGCAACGAGGAACATGGAACCGGTTCCATCTTCACCCCCTGCAACGGCACCGGCACTTTTATTCGTGGTATCGGATATTTGTAACAATCCTGCCGAGAAGCGGCTGCGCGGTCGGATCGCAGGCGCTTGGGACGGGCGCGACGTGGCAGCGGCTGCGCCACCGCCGAGCGCGCCGGATAATTGCCCATAATTACAGCTGTTTTCGCCAGGCCTCGGTGCGTCGGGACCCGGTTTCTTTTTCTTAGGTTTATTAACTATAACGCAGAGCGGCAGTGGCCAGCGCGCGAGCGGCATGGCAGAAACGCGGCCGGCATGACCCTGAGCACTGCGCGGCCCGAGGCCGGTCTCCCTGTGACACGGCCGCCGTTCGGCGTCGTCGCGCGCGGCGTCACCGTCGCCACCGTGCTGGTGGTGCTGCTCGGCGCCGTGGTGCGCATCACTGGCTCGGGCGCTGGTTGCGGTCAGCACTGGCCGACCTGCAATGGTGAGGTGGCCCACTTACCGCAGCGGCTCGAGACGTGGATCGAGCTGAGCCACCGCACGACCTCGGGCCTGGACTTTCTGGGCGTGCTCGGGCTGGCCGCGTATGGCTTCACGTTGCGCCGGGGTCACCCGGCCCGCCTCGCCGCGTTCATGGCGCTCGGGCTGATGGTTGCCGAGGTGGCGATCGGGGCCCGGCTGGTGCTGCTGAGCTTGGTCGGCTCCAACATGTCCTTCGACCGGGTGGTGGTGATGCCGGCGCACCTGGTAACCACCTCGCTGTTGATCGGCGCGCTGGCGGCGGCCAGCTACTTCGGCGGCGAGACGCGCCTCGAGCGTGCGGCGTCGGCCGGCGCGGGGGAGCGCGCGCGAATCCGCGCCGCGTTTCTGTGGGTCGCCGCGACGGGTGGCTTCTTGCTGCTGGTTTCGATGACGGGGGCCATCACCGCGCTGGGCGACACCGTGTACCCGGTACGCGGTCAGGGTCCGCTCGAGCACCTGCAGAACGACCAGGCTGCCTCGGCGCACCTGCTGGGTAAGCTGCGCGTGCTCCACCCGCTGCTCGCGTTGCTCGGCGTGGCCGGCCTGTGGATCGCCGGCGCGCGGGCCAGAGAGGCCACGACGGCGGCGCCCGTGCAACGGCTCGGCGCCGCGCTGTACGTCGGCGGAGGGCTGGCGTTGCTGATCGGAGTGTCGAACATTTGGCTGGGCGCGCCCGGCTACCTGCAAGTGATCCACCTGGCCATGGCGTGTCTACTCTGGTTGGCGGTGGTGGTGCTCGGCGCCATGCTCTGGGATCTTCTCGCGAGAAGGGACGAAGCAGCATGATGAACGTCGTCAACCCCGCCACGGGCGCGGTCGTGCGCACCGTCGCCGCGACCGAGCTCGAGACGCTACCTGCGCGGCTCGCGACGGCGCGCGCCGCGCAGCGCGCTTGGGCCAAAGAGCCCGTCAGCGAGCGCAAGGCAGTTGTCGCCCGCTTTCGCGAGCTACTGGCCGAGCGCAAAGAAGAGCTCGCCCAAACGCTGACGCTCGAGGTCGGCAAACCGATCGCGCAAGCTCGTAACGAGCTGAACGGCCTCTTGCCGCGCATCGACTTCTTCCTGGAGCATTTCGAGGCCGAGCTGCGGCCGCTCGCTGCGCACGGCACCGCCGGCGACGCCCTCGAAGAGCGCATCGCGTTCGAGCCGCTCGGCGTGATCGCCAACGTCTCGGCCTGGAACTATCCTTACTTCGTCGGCTCGAACGTGTTCGTGCCAGCCCTGCTCACCGGTAACGCCGTGCTCTACAAGCCGAGCGAGCTGTGCAGCCTGACCGGGCTCGCGATCGGCCAGCTGTTGCGCGACGCCGGTGTTCCGGCGGACGTGTTCCAGGCCCTGATCGGCGGACGCGAGCTGGGGGCGGCGCTGGTTCAGCTGCCGGTCGACGGCGTGTTCTTCACGGGCTCGTACGCGACGGGCAAGAAGATCGCGGAGCTCGTCGCGCCGCGCATGATCCGGTTACAGCTCGAGCTCGGCGGCAAAGACCCCGCGTACGTCACGGACGAGGTCGACGTGCCGGCGGCGGCAGCGGCGGTGGCGGACGGCGCCTTCTACAACACGGGCCAGAGCTGCTGCGCCGTCGAACGCATCTACGTGCACGAGCGAGTGTACCCGGCGTTCGTGGAGGCATTCGTGGCGGAGGTGCAGAAATTTCGACTCGGCGAGCCCAGCGACGAGCAGACGTACATCGGGCCGCTGTGCCGGGGGGACGTCGCCGTGGGCGAGCTCGCGGAGCAGGTCGCCGACGCCGAGCGGCAAGGCGGACGCGTGCTGATCGGGGGCAAGCGCGCCGCGCGCCCCGGCTCGTACTTCGAGCCGACCGTGATCGTCGACGCCAAACCGAGCATGCGCGTCATGAAAGACGAGAGCTTCGGGCCGATCATCGGCATTAGCAGTGTTCCGAGCGACGAGGCCGCGCTCGCCGCGATGGCTGACACCGAGTACGGCCTGACCGCAGCCGTGTACACCCGGAACGAAGCGCGCGCCGAGCAAATCTTGGCGGAGCTACCCGTCGGCAGTGCCTACGTCAATTGCTGCGACCGCGTCAGCCCTCGCCTGCCTTGGACCGGGCGCAAGCACTCGGGCATCGGCTCCACCCTCTCCACCCTCGGCATCCAAGCCTTCGTTCAACCCAAGGCGTGGCACATCCGGCGCGGCTAGTTTCTGCGATCGCCGCGGCGCGTGGCCTCAAGGGCGCGCTTCTGGTTGGTCCAGCCGCTCGCTGCCGATTTCGGCCGAGATCAGCCGGAACCGCCCGTTCTGTTTTTCGAAGAGCGCGACGCCGTGACGCGGTCGGCGGAGCTCCGGCACCTCGGCGCGCAGCGTCGTCATCAGGTCCGCGGTCAGGCGCGCGCGTTTGCCGTCGAGGGTGACCTCCACCCCCTCGGCACGAAAGCGCAGGCTCTGCCCCAGCTCGGTGGCTCGACCGACGGCGGCGACGATCGCGTCCCGACCGCGCAGCGGCTCGGGCAACTCTGTCGCGTCGATCGTGACGTTCGGGGCGGCGTATTCGTCGAGCGCGCGCGCCAGGTCGGCCGAGCTACCGTTGGCGCCGCTGACGATGGCGTCAGCGGCCTCACGCACACGCTTTTCGTCGGTCGGGTAAAGCACGGCGCCGAGCCCGACCGCGGCCGCGACGGCGATCGCAGCCCAACGCGCCGATTTCGAGGTGGCCATCACGCGGCAGCCTAGCTGATTTGCCGGCGAGCTCCGGGCGGATCTCCGCGGTCTCAGCGCCGAGGCATGAGTAGCTTGGCGACCAGGCCCGTCCAGCCCGTCTGATGCGATGCGCCGACGCCGCGGCCATTGTCGCCGTGGAAATATTCGTAGAACGGCACGTAGTCGCGGAAATGGGGATCGTCTTGCAGCAGCGCGCTCTCCCCCAACACGGCGCGCCGGCCGTGCTCGTCACGCAAGAAGAGCGCGCAAAGGCGGCGCGAGAGCTCGTCGGCGATCTGGCGCAAGGTGAGGAACGTGCCGGAGCCGGTCGGGCACTCGACCTTGAAATCGTCGCCGTAGTAGTGGTGAAACTTCTGCAGGCTCTCGATCAGCAGGTAGTTGACCGGCATCCAGATCGGGCCGCGCCAGTTGGAGTTGCCGCCGAAGATGGCGGTGTCGGACTCCGCGGGCAGGTATTTGACGCAGAACCGCTGACCGTGCACGTCGAGCTCGAACGGCGCCTCGAGGTGGTGGCGCGACAGGGCGCGCACTCCGAAAGTCGACAAGAACTCGCTTTCATCGAGCATGCGGCGCAGCAGCTTCTTCATGCGATGGCCGCGGAGCAGCGACAGCAGGTGTCGTTCGGCGGTGGCCGTCTCTTGCCAGCGCGAGACGAGCGACGCGAGATCTGGCCGGTGCTCCAGGAACCAGCGCAGCCGCGCCTCGAAACCGGGTAGGCGCTCGAGAAGCTCCGGCTCGAGCACCTCGACCGCGAATAGCGGGATCAACCCGACCATCGAGCGGATCCGGAGCGGTATCGGCGATGAGCCAGGAACGCACAGCGCGTCGTAGTAGAATTTGTCCGCTTCGTCCCACAGCCCCTGGTCGTCGCCGCCGACCTTGGTCATCGCCTCCGCGATGTGCAGGAAATGCTCGAAGAACTTGCTGGCGATGTCTTCGTAGACGTCGTTTTCCAGCGCCAGCTCGAGGGCGATGCGCATCAAGTTGAGCGAGTACATCGCGACCCAGGCCGTCCCGTCGGACTGATTGAGGAAGCCGCCGGTTGGCAGCGGCTTACTGCGGTCGAAGACGCCGATGTTGTCGAGCCCCAAGAACCCGCCCTGAAACACGTTCCGCCCCTCCGCGTCCTTGCGGTTGACCCACCAGGTGAAGTTCAGCATCAGCTTGTGGAAGATGCGCTCCAGAAATTTCAGATCGGCGCGGCCCGTCTGCTTGCGATCGAGCTGGTAAACGCGCCACGCCGCCCAGGCGTGCACGGGCGGGTTCACGTCGCCGAACGCCCACTCGTACGCGGGCAGCTGCCCGCTCGGGTGCATGTACCATTCACGCGTGAGCAGCACGAGCTGCTGCTTGGCGAACTCGGCGTCGATCAGCGCCAACGGAACGCAGTGAAACGCCAGATCCCAGGCCGCGTACCAGGGGTACTCCCATTTGTCGGGCATCGAGATCACCTCGTCGTTCACGACGTGCTCCCAGTCAGCGTTGCGGCCGTATTTACGCGACGCGGGCGGCGATGGCTGGCCAGGATCCCCGATCAACCAGCGCCGCACGTCATAGCCGAAATACTGCTTGGACCAGATCATGCCGGCGAAGGCTTGGCGCTGAACCAGGCGCGCGTCGTCGCTCGACACGTCGGCCTGCAGCTCGGCGTAAAATTCGTCGGCCTCGCGGCGTCGCGCGCTGAAGATCGTGTCGAAGTCGGTGAACGGCGCCGCGAGCAGGTTCTGGCTCAGGCGCCACCGCAGCCGGCTCTTCCCGCCCGGCGGGAGCTCGAGCCGGTAGTGACCGGCCACCTTCGTACCGCGACGCGAGGCGGCGACAGCGGCATGATCGCCGTGAATCACGTAGTCGTGGAAGCCGTCTTTGAACGGTCCGCGCGCGTCGCCGCCCCACAAGCGCCTGGAGTTCGACTCGTTCTCGGTGAACAGCAGCTCCGGCGCGCCGTCGAAGTACAGCTGGAACTTGGATAGCTGCGGGTGCTCGAGCTCGACATGGCCGTGGCCGATCTCGGCCAGCGACGGCCGGCCTGGCTCGGCGTCGAACGACCAGGTGTTGCGAAACCAAGCCTGGGGCAACACGCGGAGACGTGCCGGCGCGGGACCGCGGTTCTCGATCGTGATTTCGCACAAGATCTCGTTGGGCCCCGCCTTCGCATACTCGACGAATACGTCGAAATAGCGACCGCCGTCGAACACGCCGAGCTCGACCAGCTCGAGCTCGGGCTCGGCGGCGCCGCGACGCCGGTTCTCTTCGACCAGCCGCGAGTACGGGAACTCGCACTGCGGATACTTGTAGAGCATCTTCAGGTACGAGTGCGTCGGCGTGGCGTCGAGGTAGAAGTACTGTTCTTTGACGTCCTCGCCGTGATTGCCTTCGGCGTTGGTCAGGCCAAACATTCGCTCTTTGAGGATCGGGTCGCGTTCGTTCCAGAGCGCGAGGCTCAGGCACAGTCGCTGGCGGTGGTCGCTGAAGCCGGCCAAGCCGTCTTCGCCCCAGCGGTAGGCGCGACTGCGCGCGTGATCGTGAGGAAAGTACTCCCAGGCGTTGCCGCCTTCGCTGTAGTCCTCTCGCACCGTGCCCCACTGACGCTCGGACAGGTACGGACCGAAGCGCCGCCAGGGTGAGTTGTACGCACCGTCGTTTTCACGTAAACGGAGCGCCTCGGCGCTCTGTGCGCGGGGCGCGATCGAAAACCTCATGCCGCTCGGCAGCTTAGCCGAGAGCAACACCGAGCGCAGTGCGAATCTGGCCTAGCTCCGCGCCCACCGTAAAGCGCAAGAGATCGGCGCGCCGCTCGGTGGCGTTCGTCACTTCGCCGCGTGGGAAGCGCGCGCTCATCCTCAGGGCCACGTCGAGGCTGCCGCAGGCCACCAGCCCGGCGCGCCCCGCGACCAGCTCCGCTTCACGCATGAAGTCGCTGGCCCGACGCACGACGTCGTGAGGGCTGACACGCTGCGCGGCCGATTGCAGCGAGTCGAGGGCGCCGCCGCGGACCTCTCGCTTGAGCGAGCTGGCGATGCGCTTGGCGTCACCTTCGATGGCGCGCATGCTGGTGGTCCCGCCCACCGCCAGCGCCGCCAACAGTAACTGCGACAGCTCGTCTGCATCCGAGAAATAACAGAGCGCGGCTTGCTCGTGCCGCGCGAACGAGAGCTCGCGCGACCACAAGAACACCAGCTCCGGCAGACCGAAGCCGCTGCCGAGCGCGCGGCTGCAGACCAGATGTGGCTGCTCGGCGCCGGGTACGAGGCCGAGCGAGCCCGGAAATTCGGGAAGCACCCAGAGCTCCGAGGCCGGTACGCAGAGCAGGCGCGACGCCCAGTGCAGCGTCTTGGCGAGCGTTGTCGTGCTCCGCTCGAGCTCCTGACGCGCGTCTTCTGGTAGCTCGCGGTCCCGCCGCTGCCGGCGCACGTGCTGGAACCCGACGCGCGGCACCGCGGGCGCGATGCTGCGCAGCACCGCTGTCGTGTCCGCCTGACGAATGCCGCTACATAGTCGGTCGTTCCAGTCAGCGTAGCTCAAGGTGCCGCGCACGGCCTGCAATCCTTCCGGACGGTGCGTGCTGACGAGGAGCGATTCGTTGATGTCCGCGTCGCCGAGCGCCTCGAGACAGAGCGCGGCGCGGTAGGCGGCGTCATGATCACCTTTGCGCTCGAAGTGCCGAAGCAAGAAGCGATACCCTTCCGGGTCATCGACCTCGTGCGAGCCGTCGCTGCGCGGCGGTCGCGTGCTGATCGGCGGACGCGAAGAGACCGGCGCGATGGAAGCGCGCGGCATCGTCGCGGGCTCCGACGGCGGAGGGGGTGGCGCTAGCAGCACTGGCGGCGGCGCTGGTGGCGCCAAGCTCCCAGGCGGGGGCAATGGCGGCGGCGGAGGCGGAGGCGCCTCTGCCATCAACGCTGCGGAGCCGATACGTACCGCCGGTTGCGACGGCAAGCGAGGCGGAGGTGGAGGTGGAGGCGGAGAAGACGGGAGGCCGAGCGCAGGCAAAGGCGCGGGCAACACCGGCGGCGGCGTCGCGGTTCGCACCGGCGGCGGAGGGGGAGCAGAGAAGCGCGCCGGAGGCGGTGGCGGCGGCGCAGAGCCCAGAATCGGAGGCGCAGAGCCCGGAGGCGGTGGCGGTGGCGGTGGCGCAGACCCCACGGGCGGTGGCGGTGGCGGCGGCAGCGCCGAGCCGAGCGGGGGAACCGACACGCGAGGCGGAGGTGGCGGCGAGCCGAGCGGCGGAAGCGGCGGCGCGCCCAGCGGCGGCGGCGGCGAGGCCGGCGGCGGCGGGGGTGGGACCAAGATCAAGGGCGGCGAAGGGACGGAGACGCGAGCCGGCGGGGGAGGCGGCGGAAGCGAACGCTTCGCCGTGACCTCTTCAGTGTCGCGATAGGGCGTCCGCGTCGCCGTGATGCCCGGCACCACGACGAACTCTTGTTGCCCCAAAAAGCAGCCGGCGGCGGGGATGTCCGAGAACATCACCTCTTCAGCTCGCATGGCGCGAAACAGGGTCTCAGGCGTGAGCGCCGTCGGACTGCCGCTCTGCGTGTCGAGGATCATCTGCACGAGCCCGGTGAAAGGCGGCGGCCCGGCCACGGTGCGGTAGTCCTGCGGCCGCACGGAAATCAAGCTCGAGACGTGGGACTCACGGCCGCTGAGCGCCATGCCCATCGCCCGCACCACGTCGAGTGGCTCACCGGCAGAGCCGGCCGCCAGCGTCGCGTCGACCACGACCAGCGCTTCGTCCGCCACATCCGAGAGTAGGCGGCGCAGGCGTGCGAGCGTGAACGGCGCAAGCTTCGGGCCATCGAGCAGCAGCGCCGGCCCCCGCTCCTCGGAGAGCAACGCGTAGCCCCAAAAGTAGAACACCAACGAGCGGATGCGGCCGCCCACGCTTTGCGCCAGCGCCTCGATGCCTTCTGGCAGGCCCCGCTCGGCATCGAACGCATGGACGGTGAAGCCCGCGTCCGGCTCCGCGAGGCGTCGGCCGAACAGCTCCACGTCGAGCTCCGCATTCGGGATCGGAGCCACTTGGCCATTTGCTTCGTACGAAGACGCGGCGACGATGGCGAGGCGCATGCGGGGAAGTGCCACCGAAGTAACCCAACTTGCGCGCCCCGGCCATCTATCAGCGGGGGCGTCGTCCAAAAAGCCAGGCCAAAGCGCGCGTTTACGGATTTTTCCGCCTGGAGTCCATTCTTGGCTCCGAGTATGAATCTGAAGGAGCATGTCCCTCGAGCGGCTCAATGGGCTCGTCACGCGCTTCCGCGAGGAGCTAGCGGCGCATCGAATCAGCGCGCCCGCGCGCGCCTCTAGCTTGGAGCCGAACGTGGCCAGCGAGCTGCTCGAGTCGATGCTGCTGGCGCGGCACCTCGACGTGGCCGCCCTCGAGCTGCGCAGCCGCGGCGCCGGGCACTACACGATCGGCAGCTCCGGGCACGAGTCCAACGTGGTGCTCGGCCGCTTGACGCGCGTGAGTGATCCGTCGCTCGTCCACTATCGCAGCGCTGCTCTCCAGCTCGAGCGCGCGCGCCAAGTCATGGGCGTCGACGGCGTGCGCGACATCGCGCTGTCGCTGGTGGCATCGAGCGAAGAGCCCGTCAGCGGCGGACGCCACAAGCTGTTCGGCGGCAAGGCGCTCGGCATCATCCCCCAAACGAGCACGATTGCTTCCCACTTGCCGCGCGCGGTAGGGCTCGCGTACGCGCTCGGCTGGAAGCGGCAGCAAGGGCTCGGGCAAGAGCCGGCCGATTGCGTGGTTTTATGCAGCTTCGGCGACGCGAGCGTCAACCACAGCACCGCGCTCGGCGCGCTGAACGCCGCCGGTTGGGTGACGCATCAAAACCTCCCCTTACCGCTGCTGTTCGTGTGTGAAGACAACGGGCTCGGGGTGAGCGTGCGCTCGCCCCCGGGCTGGGTCGAGACGCGGCTACGAGCCCTGCCCCACCTACGCTACTACTCGGCCGAGGGCCGCGATCTCGAGGCCACCTTCAACGAGGCTCGAGCCGCCCTCGCCTACTGCCGCACCACGCGCAAGCCGGCGGTGCTGCACCTATCATGCGTGAGACTGCTGGGTCACGCCGGCAGCGACGTAGACACGACGTACCGGAGCCGAAAAGAGCTAGAGCGCGCCGCGGACGACGATCCGGTCTTGCGCGCCGCTCACTTGCTCGTCGATTCTGGTTTGCTGGACGCGGACCGCGTGCTGGAGCTCGACCGAGCGGCGCAGGCGCGTGTGCGACACGAGGCCGAGCGTGCCGTCGGCCGGCCGCGGCTGACCACGCGCGAACAGGTAGCGGCCAGCTTGAGCCGGCCGGTTCCTGCCGGATTTGCCGCCAGCGCCCGAGGCCCCGCGGCGCCGAGCGAGCCGATGACGCTGGCGCAGGGCGTGAGCTTCGCCCTCGGCGAGCTGCTGCGCGCGGATCCCGGTTCGCTGTTGTTCGGTGAGGACGTCGCCAAGAAGGGCGGTGTGTACGGCGCGACCAAGGGGCTGTTCGAACAGCTCGGCGCCGCGCGCGTGTTCAACACCTTGCTCGACGAGCAAACAATCTTGGGACTTTCGCTGGGCGCGGCCACGCTGGGTCTATTTCCGGTGCCGGAGATTCAATACCTCGCGTACCTCCACAACGCCGAAGATCAGCTGCGCGGGGAGGCCGCCAGCTTCGGCTTCTTCTCCCGGGGCTTGCTCGAAAATCCGATGTTGGTGCGCATCGCGGGGCTCGGCTACCAGAAGGGCTTCGGCGGTCACTTTCACAACGACAATTCGCTGGGCGTGCTGCGGGACGTGCCGGGGATTTCGCTGTGCGTACCGGCGCGCGCCGACGACGCGGTGGCGCTATATCGCACCGCCCACGCGCTCGGCCGCCTGCACGGCCAAATCGTGGTGTCGGTCGAGCCGATCGCGCTCTATCACCGCCGAGACCTGTTCGATGACGGTGACGGCCAATTGTTGTCGCCGCTGCCTCGAGGCGGCGCGGAGTACGGACGCGCCCGCGTCTATCCAGCCGATCGCGCCGAGGTGGTCTTGGTCACTTACGGCAACGGCGTCGCGATGTGCCTGCGGGCGGCGCGGGCGCTGGCACGACACGGGCTCGTGGCGCGCGTGCTCGACCTGCGGTGGCTCGTACCGTTGCCCTGGGAAGACATCGTGCGCGAGGCCCGCGCCGCGGGACGCGTGCTGATCGTCGACGAGGCGCGCCGCAGCGGCAACGTGAGTGAAGCGCTGCTGGCGGGCCTGACGGAGCGCGCTCCGGAAGTGCGCGCGGCGCGCGTCACCGCCGCCGACTGCTTGATTCCGCTGGGAGAGGCGGCAGAGTTGGTGCTGGTATCCGAGCCCGAGATCGTCGAAGCGGCGCGGCATCTCCGCCACGGCTGACGACGGTGCGAGACAGTCGACGGGGCACGGCCGTTGCTTCGTTCGCCAAGACATGCGGGCAGATAAGCCAGGCGTGGCGGCGCTCGTGCTCGGCCTATTCGTACGCCTCGGCGCCGGAGCCTGGGCGCTGGCGGTCTTCGTGCCGCCCTGGGCAGTGGCGCTGGCGCTCTGCATCCTGGTGAGCCTGATCGGGGCAGGCGCGGCGTTGGCCCGCGGCGTGGCGAGGCAACGTGGGTGAGCCGAGACGGTATGGTCGCGGCGCTCGTGCGCTCCGTCAGCGACCCGCTCGATAACGGCGCTTCGGCTGACCCAGACGACCAGGATCGCTTGTTGCACGAAGGGCGCACCTCCCAAGGAGAAAGCCAAATGCCGCAGACCGCTAGTCAGAAAGCTTCCCGTTCCGCCGCCCAACCCCAGCCGCTCACCGACACTGCCGCCGAGACCTCCGATCACGAATACGCACTTGTCAGTGTTCTCTATCATGCGCTCCAGGGCGCACAGGCCTGTGAGCAGTACATCGAAGACGCTGAGCAAGCGGGCGACGACGACCTCGTCAAGTTCTTCCAGGAATGCGCGCAAGAGCAACAACGGCGCGCGGCCCGCGCCAAGCAGCTGCTCGCCAGCAACATGGACCTAGAGGACGACGAAGACGACGAAGACGACGAAGACGAAGACGAAGACTGACGAGCATCGCTTGAAGGCGGCAGCACCGCGCTCCTCGGCGTGGTGCTGCTGCTACCTAACTGCGATTCAAGCCGATGAATCCCGCCGAAAGACGCGTCTCAGAGCGCTCTGAGCGGCCCAGTAGCCACACATGCCGTGGACCCCGCCCCCAGGCGGAGTCGACGAAGAGCAAATGAACAACTTGGGGTTCGGGGTGGAATACGGGTCGAGCCGCACCGTCGGCCGCGTGAACAGCTGACTCAAGAGCGCAGAGCCGCCGTTGATATCGCCGCCGACGTAGTTTGGGTTGTAGCGCTCGAGGGCGTTGGCACCGATCGCGTGCTTGGCCAAGATCAGCCGTCTAAATCCGGGGGCAAACCGCTCGACCTGCTGCTCGATCAGCTCGGTCGCATCCACGGCGGAGCCCCACGGCACGTGACAGTATGCCCACGCTGTGTGAGCGCCGGCGGGCGCGCGGCTCGCATCGAACAAGCTGGGTTGCACGAAAATCACGAACGGCCGGGGCGACAGCCGCCCCCGGCTCAGTCCGGCCTCGGACGCGGCGACGTCTTCGAGATTGCCGGCGAGGTGCACGGTCGCGGCTCGTGAGCAGCTCGGATCCTTCCACGGCACCGGTCCACTGAGCGCCCAATCGAGCTTGAAGACGCCGGGGCCGTACCGAAAGCGGCGCAGTCGCCGGCGGAAGGCCGACGGTAGGTGAGAGCCGGCAATGCTCAATAGCTGGCGCGGCGTGACATCGAACAGATAGGCGCGCGCCGGCGGGAGCTGCTCTAGCCCCACGACGCGACGCCCCAGACATAGCTTGCCGCCTCGAGCCTCCAGCAGGCGCACCAACGCCTGCGTGATGGCCGCCGATCCGCCCTTGGCGACGGGCCAGCCCGCGACGTGGGCGGCCAGGCCCAACACCAAACCGAACGACGCGGTCGCCGCCGCCGTCAGTGGCTGCATGGCGTGGGCACCCATCCCGGCGAGCAGCGCCTTCGTGCCCTCTTCGCTGAAATGACGGTTGACCATGCCCGACAGCGAGCCGAGCGCGACCAAGCCGAAGCGCGCGAGCAGCAAGGGCGAGTGCGGCACGCCGAGCGGCGCCAAAATATCGCGTAGCAGGTCGGCCGCGTTCGTGACGAACGGCGCCATCAGCTCGGAGTACGCCGACTCGTCGGCGCCCAAGCCGCGCGCGGTTCTGGTGAGCGAACGCTCGAGCGTGACCGCGCTGCCGTCGCGCAGCACGTGCGCCAGGGCCAACGGCGGGTCGCACCAGCTCACGCCGTGCTCCGCCAGGTTCAGCGTGCGAAAGAACGGCGACGCGACGCCGAGCGGGTGCACGGTGGAGCAAACATCGTGCAAAAATCCCGGCAAAGTCAGCTCAGCGGTCCGCGCGCCGCCGCCCGGAGATTCGTGGGCTTCCACCACGAGCGTCGAAAGCCCGGCTTGCGCCAGGACCAACGCCGCCGAGAGGCCGTTCGGGCCCGATCCGACGATGACCGCGTCGTAGCTCGATGGACTGCCCATGCTCGGCATGCCGTGCTCAGCCGCGCGCCAAACGCTGCACGGCCAAGGTCGCGTAGTGGCCGAGCAGCCAGCCGAGCAAGCTCGCGACGTCGATGCGCGGCGGCCGCTGCCCATGCACCGCCGGCACGTCCGACGCGGGCTGCCACAAATTGCCCGACAGGTCCGTCGGCTGCGCGGGGCCGAGGTGCCAACGCTTCAACGTATGGCGAATCACGTGCTCCACGCTGGCCGGAA
>Ga0164241_10002644_pt1 | contig 19009 bp, 9 predicted proteins | sample OricomyardsoilBY_FD_108780 | JGI IMG/M metagenome (GOLD analysis project Ga0164241, IMG submission 108780) | Backyard soil microbial communities from Emeryville, California, USA - Original compost - Back yard soil (BY) | ecosystem: Environmental > Terrestrial > Soil > Unclassified | place: USA...
CGCCGCTCGCACCAGAAAATCTGAGGGAAAAACCTTGGGCGAAAGGGAGCCCCCGCCCCCCTGTCACTAGCGCGGAAAACGCCTTCGCCCATCGGCTAACCTTCGCACGCTTGCCGCGACAAATGGCGCGTTCATTTTCCCGCGGATGAAACTCCCGCTTTCTGGTTGGTCGCGTCGCATCCCACGACTGGCTCTTGGCGCCGTTTTCTTCGCGTTCGTCGCATCGCTCTTCGCCCAAAAACCCGCGCCGGCCGTTCCCGCGACCGACGCCCCAGCCATTTTCGACGACGACGCCACCGCGCTGATTCTCGCCCGCCGCTATCTCGAAGGCGCGGGCAACGACGACTCCCGCGCCGCGCTGATTGAAGCGTTTCGACGCATGGGCTGGAGTGTGCGCAATCACCACGGAGCGATCGTCCACGCCGCGCCCGTCGGAGCTGACACCGGACTCGCGATGCGCGACTACGAAATGGACGAACTCCTCTGGAAGCCCACCGAGCAACCCGCAGTCCGCCTCATCTCGATGGCGCAAGCGATCGCCATTCCGTTCGAGGACGCCGATGCCGAAGAACTCGCGCAGGATCTCGTCGAAACCATCCGCAACAGCGCCACCTCCGATCAGCCCCAACAACGTTTCTGGGCGCGCTTCATCGTCGCCCTCGGCCGCGTCGGTCCTGCGAACTACGATCTTATGACGCCTTCGCCGCCTTCGACTATCCCACCGTCGAAGGCCCAAATCCAAGCGATGCAAGAGGCCGCAAAGACCAACCCGTTCGCCGCCCTAGGCGCGATGCAATCCACGCCCGCATGGCCGATCGACGATCCCGTCCTCGCGCCGTCAGCCCGCCCCGAACGTTCCGAGGACGATCCCCGTGGCACCCTCGCCGGTCGCGATGAAAAACGCCTGTCCGAGATCTCCGAAGAGATGGGCAAACTCAGCGCCAGCTTCGCCTCGCCCGATGACGCGATTCGCAAAACCGCCGAGGAAAAAATGGCGAAGCTTTCCACCGAAATGACCGCCATTTCTCAACGCATGCAGTCGGCGGCGATGCAACAAATGTCCGCCGTGATGGGAAAAATGCGGAAGGCACAAAGCGAAGACGCGGATGACGACGACTCCGACGCGGCCGCCGACTTCGCACCGCGATTCACCGCCGAATGGCGCGACCAGCCGTTTTCGATGCTTCAAGTTGCCCTGATCACCCGCGTATTGGCCGCAGACCTACGCCTCGCGGCGAAACGAGCGCACGCGTCGCCGGGCCGGGCGGTGTTCAAACGTCCCTCCCGCACGCTCCCGTTCGCCATGCTCACTCTTGCGCAAGCCAGCGGCTCCGCCCCGTCCTTCGGCGATCAATTTTCGGGCGCGATCGGAGACATCTGGGCGACCGGCTGGGGTGCGTACACGGGCGCGGTTCTCGAACATCACCTGCCCGGCAATAAATTCAGCGAGGGCGTCGGCATCGCGAATGTCCTTATCGCCTGGTTCAAGACGATCATGTCTGTCGCGCGCCAGAACATCACCGTCGAGGTGGAAAACGCTCCTCTCGTTCGCACCAAGACTCGCGCCGCCGGCCAGCAGCGCACCGCCCGCGCCAGGGTCGAAATTGATTTCCCCAAAAGCGACGTCCTCAAAGCCATTCGCGCCGCCGGCAACCTGAGCACCGTCGACCTCCAACTCCCCGACGGCGGCCCGATCAGCGGCGCCAAAGTCGTGTGGCGTCTCCCTGAAGGCAGCTACAACACCAAATACCAGACCGCGAAGGGAGGATCTGAATACAAGCCCGAGCTCGCCGTGGTCCAGTTCGCCCAGGGAGCCGGCTACATTTCGATGACCGATGACAACGGCGAAGCCACCATCACCATCGAGGGCACGCCCCAGCGAAAGGAACTTTCCAAAAGCGTCCGGCCTTATCCGCGCCGCGCGGTCATTGCGGTCGAGGTCACCATCAAGGTCGGCAACATGACTCAGGATCTCAACGACGCCATCAACACCGCCATGGGCGGCCCGGTCGGCGGCGGCCTCAGTTTCCTCGCCGACATGGTGCTGCGCACGTCGTTCTTTTTTCAAAAGGGCCGCGTCTTCGAAGTGACCGATTGGAAAGATCCCGCATGGGAAGGGGAATTCGAGATCACCGTGAAAGCATTCGGTTCGAAACACGTGAAAGGCGAAAAAGGCGGCCCCGACGCCGATTATGTCTGGAGCATGAACCGCTACATGGAGGGCCGGCTGCACACGCCCGATTGGGAGGAAGAAACTGAACAAGAAAAAGACTATGCCGCCGACGGACGCCACCAGCTCCAGGTTGATGGCGACTCCCGCTATTTCCGCCTCAACGACTCCTCCAGCGCCCGCACCCGCAATAGCAACAATCGCTACGCCGCGAACGGCCCGCTCCAGATCCAGCCTGCCGGGCGCAACCAGCTCACCACCTACTCGCGCTCCGAGCCCAGCGGCTCCGCTGAATTGATGTTCACCGGCGGCATGATGCAGCTCGACTTGCGCCCCTTCTTCGCCGCGGAGTGCCTCGTCACCCGCTCCGAACAAAACGGCAGTCGCGCCACCAACAAAGCCGGTCCCGAGTTCCTCAGCCTGCTCGGTGGTGTTTATCCGGATACATTCACCATCATCGAACCCAACGACGGCAGCGGCGAGGTCATTGAGGGCTCCAAAACTTTCGAAGCGCGCGGCAATCTCCCCTTCGTCCCTGGCTTCGACGCCGAGGTCACCGTGAAATACCGCCTCTGGAAAAACGGTCCGCCGCCGAAAAATAAAGGCGCGAAATAACATGTCCAAAATCCCCGCGCGGGACCGTCCTTGTCAGGCCAGAATGTGAACTCCACCGCGCCTACGATTCGTTCGCCGCGTCGCACGCCGCCGATCAACCGCGACGAATGCGCCGTTGTTTCGCCACGCCTTGCCACTGCGCCGAACCACACGCAGAGCGGGAACTCCATCCGTCCTTCAGTCCCCGATACGATCGCGCCCGATCTCGCGTCCCGTCTTCAATGGCTCGGCGTCGCGCTTCTCGCAGGTCTTGTCCTTCTCGTCGCCGCGCTCGCGTATCACCAGCTCGCGCGCGCTAAACATTACTCCGCTCTCGCCCAGCGCCAAAGCCATCGCCGCCTCCTCACGTCCGCGCCGCGCGGGGTGATCTATGATCGTGAACACCGTATTCTCGCCGGCAATCGACTCACCGTCGCGGCGGCCATCGATCTCGGCGCTCTCCGCGACGAACTCTCCGCAGAAGAACGCGCCTTGCGCTCCGCCTCTCCCGGACTCCTCCAGGCGTCAGCCCGCGCCCGCTTCGCCGTCGTGCAGCGTCATCTCGACCAGCTCAATGCGCTGACAGGCCGGAACGACTCGCTGGATGCCGCGCGCCTTGAGCGCCATTTTGCCCGCGACCGCCTTCACCCGTTTGTCCTCCTCGACGCCGTCACCGAGCCTCAGCGCGCGATCCTCGAATCACCGCTCGCATCCGCCGTTCCAATACAACTGCTGCGTTCGCAGCGTCGCTGGTATCCACAAGCCAGCGCGGCTTCTCACGCGCTCGGCCGCGTCCGCCGTGAACAAATCCACCCGCCAGTCTCGGACGATTTCGCCGCGCCCGATTACGCCGAAATCACCGGCGATTCCGGCCTCGAAAAACAATACGACACCGTGCTTCGCGGAATGCCCGCGGAGGCGATCGCCCAAATCGACGCCTCCGGTTTTCCCGTCTCCTCCCTCGCTCGGCAGCCAGCGATTCCAGGCAAAGACATCGTCACCAGTCTCGACCTCGATCTCCAGCTCGCCGCCTCGCGCGCAATGGACGCGACTCCCGGTTTTCCGCGCGGAGCCGCAATCGCGATCTCCGTGAAAAGCGGTGAAATCCTCGCGCTCGTCAGCAAACCCGACTTCGACCTCAACGCCGTTTCGCCTTCGCTCAGCCGGCTCACGAAGGAACAGATCGACGCCGACGGCGGCTGGCTCAACCGCGCCACGCAAGGTCTCTACCCTCCCGGCTCGTCGTTCAAAATTTTCACGCTGCTCGCCGGTTTGCGCGGCGGCACACTCCAGCGCGACACCGTGTATCGGTGCGATGGATTCATGCCAATCGGCGACCGCCGCTTCCCGTGCCACCACGCCGCCGGCCACGGTGACGTCACACTCGCCAACGCCCTCGCTTGCAGTTGCAACATCTTCGCCGGCCGGACCGGTCTCGCCGTCGGTCCCAACGCGCTCGCAGCCGAGGCACGCCGTTTCCATTTCGACGCTCCCACCGGCATCGATCTTCCTTCTGAAACCACGCGCATGTTCGTTCCCGATCCCTCGTGGAAAAAATCGGCCCGCCTCGGCGCGTGGACCGATGGCGACACCGCCAACCTCGCCATCGGCCAGGGCTTCCTCCGCGTTTCTCCCATGCAGGCCGCCTGCGCCGTGGCTTCGCTCGCCCGCCGCGAAACGCTCACCGTTCCCACGCTTCTTCACCAGCCCGGCCGCAGGTCTTCCGGCGATCGTCCTCCCGAACCGCTCGACATCTCCGACGCCAACTACGCCGCGCTGATCGCGAGTATGCGCGCCGTGGTGGAAACCGGCATCGGCCAGAACGCGCAGGTTCCCGGCGTGAGCATCGCGGGGAAAACCGGCACCGCTCAAATCCTCCGTCCTGAAGGGATGATGAACATTGCCTGGTTCATCGCCTTCGCCCCCGTTGAAAATCCCGAGATCGCCGTGGCCGTCGCGATGGAAGGAGATACCCCGAATGTAGAATTCTCCGGCGCCGAACACGCCGCCCCCATCGCCCGCGAAATCCTCGGCGCGTACTTCGACAAAACCCCGGCCACGCGCTGACCTCTCGCTCATATTCAGTCTGCGTATCCAGGTTCCCGCCAACCACGAAGTCCCCGACCCAAAACATAAATCTTCCTCCGAATCTCCGTGCTGATCTTCGCTGGTCAGCCGCGACTATCTGCGCTCACCGCCTGTCGCTCAGGCACGTTGTGCGCGTGTTGAAAACGACCGGACATAATAGATGTCCCACTCGCCCTCACCGCTTTTAACGAAGCCATGCCGCTGGTAAAAACGATTCGACGCGCTCTGTTTTAATGCACCGACGGGGATCGGAACGCCACGCGTCAGCATCCTGAAATATTTTCTTCAAGACCGTTCCGCCGATCCCGCGGCCCTGAAAATGCGGATGAATGTAGAGATGATCGAGGCGCAAACCCTCTGCCGACGTCCGGGTGGCATAGAAGCCGATCGTTTCTTTTTCAAAAATAATGAAACGCGTATTCGCCGGTGAGAATGAACTCAACAAACGCGCTCTCGCTCGTTCCGGATCAAATCGGCCGACGCGCTCCAGGCTTTCCCGCATAGCCACTATTCGAAGTTCAGCGAGCTGTTCGAAATCCGCTTCTGTGACAGCTGCGAATTTCACGGGAGACTTATCCACTTTCATGGCGTTTTTGGCTAAGGTCGGTGTTGAGAAATGCGCGCCATAATGGTGGCGAGACTGCGCGTTCCAGCCGCTCTTTATGCCTGGGCTTTCTCGGTCGGCGAAATCCCAAGCGCGCTGATCGTGACGTGATATCCATCCAAATCCCGAAGGGAAAACTCCATCGATTGCGTGTTCGGGTTGAGATGTGGCTCTTCGTCAAGTCGGGCGACCAGCGCGCGGGCTCTCAATAATGTCGGCCCGAAATCGTCCACCCGGAAAAACAAGAGCAACCCATTACCGGGTGCCGCATCTTTCGGACTCGTTAACGATGGATGCTCGTGCGCGCCCCACTGATGAAGACAGAGCAACACAGTTCCGTCCGCATCGGTGACCTGGCCAAAGTAGTCGTGGTGTGCGCGAACCTCCGGTTGCCCAAACAGCGACTGATACCACCGAAGGCTTTTAGAAACGTCGCTCACCCCGATTATCGTCCAGATCTGTTTCACGTGTTTTCCAGGTGTTTAGAATTCAACTGCGGCGCATCCGATGATCCTCGAGCTGGCGAGCTTTCTCCAAAAAACGGCCGGAAAATTCCGGCCGTTTCGCGTGTCCAAAATCAACAGCTCCGAGTTGGCCGGAGCGCTCTGCGTCACTGACTCGCCGGGGTCACGACTCAGATATGAATCGCTTCACCCAGTGAAGCCGCGGCCGCTTCCATCACGGCTTCGCTCAGCGTCGGGTGCGCGTGGATCGTCTGGTGGATTTCGTCCACCGTCGCTTCCATCTCAATCGCCAGACCGTATTCAGCAATCAACTCCGTCGCTTCCGACCCGATGATGTGCGCGCCGTAGATTTCGCCGGTCTTCGCATCGGTGATCACTTTGACGAAACCTTCGCTGTCGGCCGACGCCACCGCCTTGCCGGAAGCCGTGAACGGGAACTTGCCGATCTTGTAATCGAGCTTCTTCTCCTTCGCGGTTTTCTCGGTCATGCCCGTGCTCGAAACTTGCGGCTGGCAGTACGTGCAGCCGGGAAAGTTCTTCACGCGATGCGGCTTTCCGTGGCCGAAAATCCCGTTGACCGCGCTGACCGCCTCGAACGTCGCCACGTGCGCGAGCCATGGCGGCCCGATGATATCGCCGGCCGCGTAAATGCCCTTAATCGAGGTCTGATAATCGTCGCCGACCTTCAGGTAATTTTTCTCCAGTTCCGGCTTCACGTTGGCCGCGAGCAGGCCTTCGACATTCGCGACGACGCCGATCGCCGAGAGCAAGACTTCGCCTTCGACTTCGGTCTTCGCATCGCCTTTCACGAGGTCAACTTTCACGCTGTCTTTGCCGATGCGGAAATTTTCGCACTTCGTGTCCGTGTGGATCGCGATGCCCTGTTTTTCGAGCGAACGGTGCAGCGTCTTCGCCACATCCTCGTCTTCGACCGGCAGGATTTGCGGGAGCATTTCCACGAGCGTCACCTTCGTGCCGAAAGCGTTGTAGAAATAAGCGAACTCCACGCCGATCGCGCCCGCGCCAACGATGATCACGGACTTCGGCAGCTTCGTATTCGCCAAAGCCTCACGCGAGGTCATCACGCGCACACCATCGTATTCGAGACCGGGAATGCGGCGCATCTTGCAACCCGTTGCGATGAGAATCGCCTTCGCTTTGAAGAACTTTCCTTTGTGCTCGCCCTCAGTGATCGAGACCATACCGGGCGCGCTGACCTGCGCCTTGCCGACCACGTAATCGACTTTGTTTTTCTTGAAGAGAAATTCCACGCCCTTCGCCATCTGGCCCGCGACGCCACGCGAGCGTTCCATGACTTTCGCGAAATCGAACGAGACATCCTTCACCGTGATGCCGAACGTCTCCGACTTTTTGATCTTCTGGTAGAGCTCCGCGCTCTTCAAAAGCGCCTTCGTCGGGATGCAACCCCAGTTGAGGCACGTGCCGCCGGCGCGTTCCATTTCGATGCAAGCGACCTTCTTGCCGAGCTGCCCGGCACGAATCGCGCCCGCGTAGCCCGCAGGACCGCCGCCAATGACGATGAGGTCGTATTCAGTTGTTTCAGCCATGGTGAGAAAGAGGTGTGGTTGACCGACGAAACCGCAACCGTCGCGAGCGCGCCTACCTCGGTCAAACGGGAAATCCCACGCGACCGATCGCGGCGCAGCTCACCCTTTGGAGTGCGGTGGCTCGACACCGCTTTCGACGACGCGGCTCGACGCGTCGCCCCGAAAATCCGCGTCCGGTCGTCGAGCCGACTTCGCAAAAACCGCACCGAAGCGCCGTACTCCAAACGCAATCCCCGCTCGCTAAATATCGATCACGTCGCCCTTGCCCGGCGGCACCTTCTTTTCCGGAGGCTTCGCCTGCGGTCGCGGTGGCCCTCCAAAATTTCCAAAGTCACCAAAAATCCGGGCGCCAGTTCCGCGCCCCCCGCCACCCGGTGGTCGCGGACCGCGCGGCGTCTGATCTTTTCCCAGCAGCGCATTCGCGACCAGCGTGGTCAGACTCACCACGATCGCGCCACCGATCGCCGACCAAAAACCATCCACGTGGAAACCGTTGACCAGGTTTCCCACGAATGAAAACAACAAGGCATTGATCAACACGATGCCGAAACCCAGCGTCATCACGATGAACGGCATCGCCACCAGCATCAGCACCGGTTTCAGGACCACGTTGAAAAAACTGAGCAGCAGCACGACCACGATCAACGCCGACTGGCTGTCGCAATGAATGCCATCGATGACCTTCGTCGCCAGTGTGACGCCCACGGCGAGCACGCACCAGCGGACCAGAAGTTTCGCGAACGGATGATTCATCGGAAGCGCTCACTTTTTGTCCGTCGCCTCGACGCGCAATGAAAATTCTCGTCATGCAGGATCGTCTCCGCAGCGGCGGCACGGAGCGCCAGTCGATCCTGCTCACCCGCGCCTTTCTCGCCGCCGGCCACGACGCCGCCCTGCTCACATTTCGCCCGGGCGGCGCGCTCGATTCCTCGGCCGGTGAACTCCCGCGGAGCGCGCTCCAAAATCTCGATACACGTCTCGACTGGTTTGCGCCGGGTCTGCGTGCGCGCGTTCGCGCATTCGCTCCCGACGTCGTGCTTTGCATGGGCCGCATGGCAAATTGTCACGCGGGGGCCATCGCGCGACTGCTTCGCAAACAGTTCCCGCGCTCGGTCGTCATCGGCACGATGCGCACCGGAAAAAATCTTCCGTGGCTTTTTCGCCGCGCACTCCGGCGCGTTCATCACATCGTCGCCAACAGTCATCGCTCAAAAGCCCTTCTCATCGATCGCTACGCGGTCGCGGCGGAAAAGATCAGCGTCATCCACAACTCCCTCGTCTTCGCGCCTCACGATGATGCCGCCGTCATCGCCCGCGATCGCGCGGAACTCCGGCAACGTTTCGGCGCGACCGGGCGCACGCGCGTGCTGCTCTGCGTCGCGATGTTTCGCCCGGAGAAAAATCAGCGTGAATTAATCGAGCTGTTTTCCCAGCTCCCCGCCGACGCCGATTGCCAGCTCTGGCTGGGCGGCGAAGGCCCGGCGCGCGCGGAATGCGAGGCGCTTGTCGCCAAAAAAAATCTCACCGCCCGCGTGAAGTTCACCGGTTTCCAAAACGATCCGCGTCCGCTCTATCGCGCGGCCGATATCGCGGTCCTCACCTCGGCCAGCGAATCGCTTTCCAACTTCCTCGTCGAAGCCCACGCGCACGGCGTGCCGTCCGTCGCCTACGATGTCAGCGGCGTCTCCGAATGCGGCGGCACCGTCGTGCGCTTCGGCGATCAGCCCGCGTTTCTCGCCGCGCTCGCGCCGTTGCTCACCGACCCCGCCGCCCGCGCCGCCGAAGCCGCCCGCGTCCGCGCCTACGCCGATGCCCATTTCGCGCCCTACCGCCAGATCGCCGCGTACCTCGACCTCTTCGACCGCCTCCTCTCGCCGCCTCGCCCGTAGCCGCCTTCCCGTAGTCGCGTTTGCCAAAACGCAGGCTGCGCCCCGGCATCTCCTTGCGCACGAGATCCGCGAAACGCCGCGTCCTGACAGCGTGCTGTCAGCAGAGACGCGTCATCTGCACCGCGTAGTTGAAATGCCGTCACGCGTGAGCATCCGTTTCCGCCCGTGTCCAAACGCACCGCCAAGCCCACCGCCGCCTCCGTTTCCCGCAAAGCCTCCGCGGTAGCCGCGAGCACCAGCGAGCGGTCCCTCCCATCGCCCGAAAGCATCCGCCTGCGCGGCGTCCGCCAGAACAACTTGAAGGGCTTCGACCTCGATCTGCCGCTCGGCAAATACATCGTCGTCACAGGCCTGAGCGGCGCGGGCAAATCCTCCCTCGTCTTCGACACGCTCCACGCCGAGGGACAACGCCGCTACGTCGAAACGTTTTCCGCTTACACGCGCCAGTTCCTCGACCTCCTCGACAAGCCCAAGGTCGACTCCATCGAAAACATCCGTCCGTCGATCGCCATCGAGCAGACCAACACGGTCAAAACCTCGCGCTCCACCGTCGGCACGATGACCGAGCTCACCGATTTTTTTAAGGTCTGGTTCAGCCACGTCGCCGACTGCTTCGATCCCGCCACGGGCGAAAAAGTGGAAGACGACACTCCGCAATCCATTTGGGAAAAAACCGCAGCCGCGCAGGCCGGGCAGACCCTCGTCGTCGCCTTCCGCATCCAAAAACCGGATAACCTCACCTGGCCGGAAATCCTCACCAATCTCAAAAACCAAGGCTACACGCGCGTTCTGCTGCCCGCGAACCAAGGCCCAACGCCCAACGCGCAACGCCCAACCTCCCACGAAGGAACTGCGGGAAACATCGTCATTCATGAAGAGTTCCAGCCGTTCCGCATCGACGATCTGCTCCCTGGGAGCGCCGCCAACCCGCCTGCTTCCGATGCCGCCCCGTTGAGCGTTAAGAGTTCAGCGTTAAGCGTTGAGCGTTCTCCCTTCCTCCTTGTCGTCCAGGATCGCCTCACGGTCAGCGCCGACGCCCGCGCCCGCTTCCTCGAAGCCGTCGAAGCCGCCCTGCATTTCGGCCACAACGAAGTCCGGCTTTTCGCCCCCGCTCGCGCCGCCTCTTCGTCAACTTCCTCGCCTCAATCTCACCTGGCGCCCGCAGGGCACTTCTCCCGCGGACTCCATTCGCCCAAAACCGGCCGCACATTTCGCCCCGCGACGCCCGCGCTCTTTTCCTTTAACTCTCCGCTCGGCGCCTGCCCGCAATGTCGCGGCTTCGGTCGCATCATCGAGATCGACTACCGCCTCGCGATTCCCGACCAGACCAAGTCCATCGATGAGGGCGCGATCAAATGCTGGGAGGGCGAAGTGTACAGCGAGTCGAAGCGCGACTTGATCGCTCTCGCGAAGAAGAAAAAAATTCCGACCAACATTCCCTTCGCGTCGCTCACGCCCGAACAGCGCGCCTTCGTCGTCGATGGCGAACCCGGCTACGGCGACGAAAACGGCAAGACCTGGCCGCGCTATTGGTACGGCGTGAAAGGCTTTTTCAAATGGCTCGAAAAAAACACGTACAAGATGCACGTGCGCGTTTTCCTCTCCCGCTACCGCGCCTACAATCCCTGCCCCGCTTGCGGCGGCACCCGTCTCCAGCCCGAATCGCTCTGCTGGAAATGGCAGGGCAAAACACTTCCCGAACTCTACCAGATTCCCATTTCCGGACTCCTCGGTCTCATGGGTCATTCGTCATTGGTCACCGGTCATTCAGCCGAGTCCGCCCGCAGCGCTGAACTCGCATTCGAGTCCATCCGGACCCGGCTGCGCTATCTTCAACAAGTCGGCCTCAGCTACCTCACGCTCGACCGCACGTCGAAGACGCTTTCCGGCGGCGAGGTGCAACGCGTCAACCTCACGTCCTGCCTCGGTACTTCCCTCGTCGATACACTCTTCGTCCTCGACGAACCCAGCGTCGGCCTCCACCCGCGCGACATCGACCGCCTCATCGCCATCATCCGCACGCTCACCGATGCCGGGAACACGGTCGTCGTCGTCGAGCACGACGAGGCCATGATCCGCGCCGCCGATCACGTCCTTGAGGTTGGCCCAGAACCCGGCAGCCGCGGCGGCCACATCGTCTTCCAAGGCGACGTCCCTCAGCTCCTCGCTTCCGACACCGCCATCACCGGCGCTTACCTCTCCGGCCGCGAACGTATCGAAACTCCGGGCACACGCCGTTCCGTCCTGGTTGCACCGACGTCTCCGTCGGCTCCATCGCCGACCACCAACCACCAACTACCAACGACCGCTTCCAAAAAACATCCGGCTGCCGCCATTGGTCATTCGTCATTGATCACTGCTCACTCCAAGCGCTCGCCGTGGCTCCATTTCAAGCGGGCCACCAAACATAACCTCCAAGCGATCGACGTTTCCATCCCCCTCCAGCGCTTGGTCTGTCTCTCCGGCGTTTCCGGCTCCGGCAAATCCACCTTGCTCGACAGCGTCATCCATCAAGGCCTGCTCACGCAAAAACACCTGCTCACCGAAGATCCCGCCGTCATCGAGAAAATCGAAAGCGACCAGGAGTTTTCCGAGATCGTTCTCGTCGACCAGTCCCCGCTCAGCCGCACGCCGCGCTCCAATCCCGCTCTCTACACCGAAGCATGGGAACTCATCCGTGAACTCTACGCGCAAACCCCCGCCGCCCAGCAGGCCGGCTTCAGTTCATCGAGCTTTTCCTTCAATAGCGGCGACGGTCGTTGCGATCATTGCATGGGCCTCGGCTATGAACGCGTGGAGATGCAATTCCTCTCCGACGTCTTCGTCCCGTGCCCCGTCTGTGAGGGCCGCCGCTTCAAACCCGAGGTCCTCGCCATCAAGTGGAACGGCCGATCCGTCGCCGACCTCCTCGCCACGAGCATCGACGATGCGATCCCTCTTTTCTCCGAAGGTGCCACGCGCACTCCGAACGCGCTTTCCGAAAATTCCGGCGAAGCCCCGGCGCCTCCGTCTCGCAAATCCGCCGCGAAATCCAGCAACGCGTCCTTCGCATCCATCCGCAGCCGCCTCGCCAGCCTTCAATCCGTCGGTCTCGGTTACCTCACGCTCGGCCAGCCGCTGAATACTCTCAGCGGCGGCGAATCCCAACGCCTCAAACTCGTCCGTTACCTCTCCGCTTTCAGCGGAGAAATCCCAGACGCCAAAACCCAAACGCCAAAAAATTCAGCAACCGCTGAAACCACGCTCCCTTCCGACACTGGTCACGGGTCATTGGCCACTGGTCATTCAGCGCCGTCCGGCGCGCTCCTCCTGCTGGACGAACCCACCACCGGCCTCCATCGCCACGACGTCAAACGCCTGCTCGCCGTGCTTCACGCGCTCGTCGATCGCGGCCACAGCGTCATCGTCATCGAGCACAACCTCGATGTCCTCAAATCCGCCGATTGGATACTCGAAGTCGGCCCCGAAGCCGGAGCCAACGGCGGCCGCATCGTCGCCGCAGGCACACCCGAAACCATCGCCGCCGCCGACACCGCGACGAGCCCCTTCCTCCGCGCCGCCCTCGACCGCGTAGCTCTCGCCCCGGTAGCTACGAGCGCCAGCGAGTGGCTCCCTCTCGCCGCCGAAGCCCCGGCGCCCTACCACGCCACTCCGCTCTCCGACTATCACTCTTCACCGCTCACCCTTCACTCTTCCTCCTTCCTCCGCCTTGAGGGCGCTCGCGAGAACAACCTCAAAAACATTTCCCTCTCGATCGCGCATCGCGAATTGACCGTCGTCACCGGTGTTTCCGGCTCTGGCAAATCCACCCTCGCCTTCGATATCATCTTCGCCGAGGGCCAGCGCCGTTTCATGGAGTCGATGTCGCCCTACGCGCGCCAATTCGTCGAACAGCTCCCGCGTCCCGACATCGACCGCCTCACCGGCATTCCACCGACCGTCGCCATCGAACAACGCGTCACGCGCGGCTCCCGCAAATCCACCGTCGCGACCATCACCGAGGTCGCTCAATACCTGCGCCTCCTCTACGCGCGACTCGGCATCCAACATCACCCCGACACCGACCGCCCCGTCGAACCGCTTTCCCCCGGTCAGCTCAAAGCGCTTCTCGCCCGCGTCCTTGCCACGCCCAAAGCAAACAAAGCGAAACACCTTTACCTCTGCGCCCCGCTCATCCGCGGCCGCAAAGGTCATCACCAGCCCATCGCGACTTGGATCGAGGACCACGGCTACGAGCTCATGCGCGCCGACGGCCGTCTCCTAAGAGTCGATACATTTCAAAAACTCGACCGCTACAAGGAGCACGACATCGAAGTCGTCGTCGCCGACCTGAAAAACCTGGAAGCGAGATCCCCGAAGCCAGATCCCAGCCAATCTAAAAAACGTTCATCCTCCGCGCCGAAGAGTCCGTCCTCTGGCAGCCGGCCTCTGGCTTCCCACGTTCTGGACGAAGCGCTCCGCCTCGGCAAAGGCTCTTGCTTCCTCGTCACGCCGCAGGGCGACGTCCTCTCCTGGTTCTCCACCACGCGCACCGACATCGACACCGGTGAATCGTTTCCCGAGCTCGACCCGAAACAATTTTCCTTCAACTCCCCGCGCGGTTGGTGCCCGACCTGTCGCGGACACGGTCGCGTGTTCCCGTGGATGCTTCAGCTCGATAAAGAAGAAGCCAACGACGACGAAGCCGACTCCGCCCTCCGGCTCCGTGCCTTCGGCGTCGAATCCGCCGACGACGTCGCCGAAGACGGCTCGCCCTGCCCCGAATGCCACGGCGCCCGCCTCAACCGCATCGCCCGCGCCGTGAAACTTCACCTCACAAAAGGCAGGGCGAACCGTCCCGGTGACCCGCGCTCGAAATCCCCGCAGTCACGGCTCGCCAAGGATGCCTCGCCCCACCCGACCCCCGCCGCCCTCTCGCTGCCCGAACTCCTCCGCGCCACACCTTCCGAACTCCTCGCCAGCCTGCGTGCCCTGGAACTGGATACGCGCGGTAAACTGATCACGCAGGATATCGTCCCGCAAATCGAAGAACGCCTCCGCTTCCTCGATCACGTCGGGCTCGGCTATCTTTCGCTCGATCGCCCCACCGAAACCCTCTCCGGCGGCGAAGCCCAGCGCATCCGCCTCGCCGCGCAGCTCGGCTCCAATCTCTCCGGCGTCCTCTACGTGCTCGACGAGCCGTCCATCGGACTCCACGCGCGCGACAACGACCGCCTCATCGAAACGCTCGAATCGCTCCGCGCCAAAGGAAACACGCTCCTCGTCGTCGAGCACGACGACGAGTTGATGGAACACGCCGACCGCATCATCGACCTCGGACCCGCCGCGGGCATTCACGGCGGCGATCTTCTCGCCAACGGCACGCCCGCCGAAATCAAAGCCAGCGACAAATCCCTCACCGGCCTCTTCCTCGCCAAAGGAATCAAGCACCCTCTCCGCGGCGCCTATCGTCCGATTTCCGAAGGTAGGGCAAACCCTCCGGGTGAGCCGAAAACCACCGCTCGGCAGGGACGCCTCGCCCTCCCCGAATCCAAATCCGGCCCATCTGCAAACTCCGTCGGTCCGGGGAGCGCACGCGGCTCGCGTGCCGGCTCGGGCGTCCCGCCTGAGCCTTCCGGATGGCTCGAACTCACCGGAGCCCGTCTGCGAAACCTGAAAAACTTCGACCTCCGCCTCCCACACGGCCGCCTCATCATGGCCGCCGGCCCGAGCGGCGCAGGCAAATCCACGCTCTTCCGCGATCTCCTCAATCCCGCTGTCACGCGCGCGATCGAAGCCCGAAAGGCCAGACTCACCGGCCGCGATTTCGTCAAGGCCACGGGCTTCACGTCCGACTCCGCCGCCGCGCCAACATCTGCTTCATCCAAACGACAAACCGTCGTTTCCGAATTCCCCTTCGACGAGCTCACGGGCGCCTCCCACTTCAAAGCCGTCATCGAAGTGGACCAATCGCCCATCGGCAAAACCCCGCGCTCCACGCCCGCGACCTATCTCGGCATCTTCGATCTCATCCGCCAGTTCTTCGCCTCGCTGCCCGAGTCCAAGATTCGCGGATACACCGCATCGCGCTTCTCCTTCAACACCACCGGCGGCCGCTGCGAAACCTGCTCCGGCGCCGGTCGCATCAAACTCGAAATGGCGTTCATGCCCGACACCTACCTGCCGTGCGACAACTGCCGCGGCTCGCGCTACAGCGCCGATCTCAACGACATCGCCTGGAAGGGGAAAAACATCGGACAAGTTCTTCAGCTCACGTTCGAAGAAGCCGCCCAGTTCTTCGACTTTCATTCGCAGCTCTCGCAGATTTGCCAGCTCATGGTCGATTGCGGCCTCGGCTACCTCACGCTCGGCCAGAGTTCCCCCACGCTCTCCGGCGGCGAAGCGCAGCGCCTCAAGCTCGTCACCGAACTCTCCGGCGGCCTGGCCAGTTACCGCGAACGCAGCCGCGGTCAGCAACCGCACAACCTGTATCTCCTCGAAGAGCCCACCATCGGTCTGCACTTGAGCGACTGCGAAAAACTCATCCGCGTGCTCCATTCGCTCGTCGATCAAGGCCACACCGTCGTCGTCATCGAACATCACCTGGATCTCCTGCTCGAAGCCGACTGGATCATCGAACTCGGCCCCGTCGGCGGTCCCGACGGCGGAGAACTCATGTATCAAGGTTCTCTCGACGGCCTGCTCAAAGTGAAAAACTCCCCCACCGCCCCGTACCTCCGCGCCAAACTCAAAGGCCGCTCGTGATTCCCCTGCGGTTCTCTCGTGGAGGGCGCTGCTCCGTCGGCGCCGTGTTTGATAAAGAGGCGCACTGGCGAACAGCGGCGACGGAGCGCCGCTCTCCATAAAAATCCTGCTGCCCCTCTTCGCTCCAACCTTAGCGTCTTCGCGTCTTTGCGATTAAACAAAAGCCCGCCCGCTTTCGGCTCTGATCCGCGGGAAACTCACGCCGTCTTCGCCGCCACATCGTGCGCGCGAACCGCGTCCTGAACGATCCGCAGAAGATCCGTCATCTGCACCGGCTTGAGCAAATACCGATAAAGCGCCGCTTCATTCACACTGCGCAACAGCATCTCCGGCTTCATGTATCCGGTGACCAATACGCGTTGCATGTGCGGATATTCTTCCCGGCAGCGGACCAGGAATCCCATCCCGTTTCCGCCCGGCATCAAGTGATCGGCCACGACCACCTTGAATTCCTTTTTGCGCAGCGTGAACTCCGCCTCGCGCGCTGACGTCGCCGTAACGACTTCAAACTGCGTTTCCAGCGCCGAGCTGAACATGTCGAGAATCGGCCGCTCGTCGTCCACCACGAGAACAGCGTCTCTTTTCACGGTGGCACCAGGGGTGATCGGCTGGGATTCGCTCATCATGGCGCCAGCGTGTTTTGCATAAACCGCTTGGCAAACCGAAATCCCGATACGCTCCGCGTTCAAAAAAAGTTCACACGTCATTCACGTGCGCGAACCGGCTTTTTGTTTGCCACACGGTGAGTTGCGCCGACTTTCTGTGTGCCCCGGTATGATGGTCGACGATCTTCACGCAGCCCTCCGCGACCAGCTCCTGCCCCCCGATCTCGCGGCCACGCTGACGACCTCCCAATTGACCTCGCGTAATGCCGCCGGCACCACGCCGCTGCACACCGCCGCCAAATACGGCGCGCTGAATTCGCTCCCACCTTCGGAGCTCACCAGCGAAAATCTGCTCATCAAAAACGACTCGGGCTACACGCCCCTCCACCACGCGGCGCTCGGCGGCTTTCTCAACCAAATCCCAGTCTCCATTCTCACGACCGGAGCGCTCCTCACGCGAAGCAACTCCGGTTACACCGTCTTTCACGTCGCGGCCGCGCACGCGCACCTCGATCAACTCCCGCCGGATTTGATCACCGCCGAAACCGTGCAGGCTCACACCGATTTGGGAAACACGCTCCTCCACGAAGCCGCCGAAAATGGCACGCTCGATCGCTTCCCGAAATGGTTTCTCAACGCCGACCTTCTCGGCAGAACCAACGCCTCCGGCGAAACCGTGTTTCATGTCGCCGCCTTCAACGGCAATCTCCGCCAGCTCCCCGAGGCGCTGCTCACCGTCGCGGCAATGCGCGCCACCACCAGTTCCGGCGATACCGTCATCCATGCCGCCGCCATCGCCGGCCGCCTCGAGCAAATCCCGGTCGCCTTCCTGACGGGCGAGTCCCTCACGCTTTCCAGCAAGGCCGGCTACAGCATCATCCACGCCGCCGCCGAAAGCGGCCAGCTCGATAAAATCCCTCCGGCCGGCCTGAGCGCCGCGCTTCTTCTCACGCGTAACGACCACGGCGATACTCCCTTGCACGCGGCCGCCTACGAGGGACACCTTGACCAGGTCCCGCCCGCTCTGTTGACTCCCGAAAACCTCGGCGTCCGTAATTACGACGGCGTCACCCCGGTCCGCATCGCCGTTTCCCGCGGCTTCGTTTCCCAGCTTCCCGCTTCTCTTCGCCCAAAACCTCCCGGAGCTATCGCTCGCGTGCTCGCTAAACTGGGCCTCGCACGCAGCTCCTGGTGAAAAACTCCAGTTCGTTGATGGATAGCACCGCCAATCAAGCCCACACTCTTCGGCCCTGCGCTTCGCTCCTCTGCTGCAAACGCTGCATCCTGTTTTCCAACTTCGCCATTGGTTCGGCGCTGACGGTCACCCTGCCCGTCTTTCTGTCGTGGCTCGCCGCGCGCATGCAGCTCGGCCACACGCCCCGCCCCGCCGTCGACGCCCCGACGCGCCTCGATGGCTTCGCCGCCTTCGTCCACGACATCTCCGGCATGCTGTTGCCCGCGATGTTCGGCCTCTTTTTCGCCGCCTGCTCGGTCACCTTCATGTGGGGCTTTTTTCTGCCCCGCACCCAAAGCCGGCGCGCCTTCGCCCGGCTCGTCATCAGCCTGCTCGCCTTCGCCGCCAGCCTCATGCTGACCTACTGGGACCCCGGCCAGGTCTTCAAGTGGTGGCTTAATTAAACGCGTATCGGTTTATCCGTGACATACCCCGCGCGCGGAAAACCAATCGCGCGAAAAGCCACATAGCGCCGGAGCTTCATTACACCACGATCGCGGCTTCGTCCCCACGCTCCTCTGCCAACTGGCGCGGCTCCTATTGTTCAACCGCCTGGATCGTCGCTGACGAATGTGACTGCTTTGAACGAACTCGAAGCGCCGCCCCTCACAGTCCTCCGAATTCGCATTTAACGAATTGGAGGCGCGGGCCGGAATTGAACCGGCGCATAGAGCTTTTGCAGAGCTCGGCCTTACCACTTGGCTACCGCGCCCTTTTCAGGGAGCGCGCAAGTTGGGGAAAAAAAATCCCGCCCGCAAGTACCGAAAAATAATCGCCCGCTAAGCGCTTCGCCGCCGGCCGGCATCGCCTCGGATCGGAAATCGTTTTTTGCGGTCGCGCGCGGACTGCCGCGCTCACGAAAACAAGCCGTCCATCGCCGGCAGCTGCCAGACGATCGGCCCGCGCCCGCCTTCCACCAGCAGCTGGTTGATTTTGGAAAAGCACCGCATCCCAGAAACAACCGCGCGGACAAGGGTGACGGGTGCGCGCATTCCACGACCGCGTGCGTCGTATTCGTCAGGCGGACACGCTTCTGTTGCGCGTTGCGA
>Ga0164241_10002645_pt1 | contig 19008 bp, 28 predicted proteins | sample OricomyardsoilBY_FD_108780 | JGI IMG/M metagenome (GOLD analysis project Ga0164241, IMG submission 108780) | Backyard soil microbial communities from Emeryville, California, USA - Original compost - Back yard soil (BY) | ecosystem: Environmental > Terrestrial > Soil > Unclassified | place: USA...
GACACGGCTAATCGTGCGCGGCCGTCGCCGCGGCAAGGCGACGCAGTCTTAAGACGGGTAATCGAATATGGGACGTAGTGTTCGCAAGGGTCCGTTCGTACACGAGTCGTTGACTTCGAAAGTCGACGCCATGAACGACCGTAATGAGAAGAAGGTCATGAAGACGTGGTCGCGCGCGAGCACGATTCTTCCAGACTTCGTTGGGCACACATTTGCTGTGCACAACGGCAACAAATTCATCCCTGTCTATGTGACGGAGAACATGGTCGGCCACAAGCTTGGCGAGTTCTCGCCGACGCGGCTGTTCCGTGGTCATACCGGCAACAAGGCGGTGGACAAGAAGGCGTCTGGCGTTCCGGCAAAGGGTGGCAAGTAACATGGCCTCTACCCCAGTCATGACACAGCGTGCTCGCGCCATTCAGCGCACCACGCGTCAGTCGCCATACAAGATGCGTCTCGTGATCGATCAGATTCGCGGCAAGAACGTGAGCGATGCGCTTGCGCTGCTGCGCTTCTCGAAGAAGCACGCGGCCAAGCAGATAGAGAAGACGCTCTCCTCCGCCGTTGCGAATGCCGAGTACAAGGCGCGCCAGGCGAACGAGGCGATCGATCTCGATCTTCTGGTAGTGTCACACGCCGTTGTGAACGAGGGACCATCGCTGAAGCGGTTCATGCCTGCGGCGCAGGGTCGTGCGACACCGATCCGCAAGCGCACGAGTCATGTGGACATCATCGTTTCCGAGCGCGCTGCGAAGGCGAAGCCGGTAGCGAAAAAGGCCGCGGCGAAGAAAACAGCTGCGAAGGCAGCTGCGAAGAAGACGACAGCCAAGACTGCCGCGAAGAAGACTGCCAAGAAGACCGAGGGAGAGAAGTAATGGGACAGAAGACAAATCCAATCGGCTTCCGCCTTGGAGTTTCCAAGAACTGGCGGTCGCGTTACTACGCAAACCGCGACATGCCTGCGATGCTCAAGGAGGATGCTCTCCTTCGCAAGTATCTGCACGCGCGTCTCGGCCACGCCGCGATCGCCGATGTTACGATAGAACGCAAGCCGGGCAAGGTCGTGGTGACGATCCACACGGGCCGTCCTGGTGTCGTGATCGGAAAGAAGGGAACGGAAGTGGATCAGCTTCGCGATGAATTGAGCCGTCTGTCGGGCAAGGAAGTCGGCATCAACGTTGAAGAGATCAAGCGTCCGGAACTGGATGCGCAGTTGGTGGCGGACAACATTGCCAACCAGCTTGCGCAGCGAATCTCCTTCCGTCGTGCGATGAAGCGCGCGGTGCAGAGTTCGATGCGCATGGGCGCGCAGGGAATCAAGGTCAAGTGCGGCGGTCGTCTTGGTGGCGCCGAGATCGCACGTGTCGAGGGATATCACGAGGGTCGTGTGCCCCTTCAGACGCTGCGTGCCGACATCGATTACGCGACATCAACGGCGAAGACGACCTACGGCACGATCGGCGTAAAGGTCTGGATCTTCAAGGGTGAGATCGTTGAGGATCGGCGCGGCAAGACGTACTCGACGGACGCATAAGGAGATATAGAGATGCTCAGTCCGAAGCGGGTAAAGTTCCGCAAGATGTTCAAGGGTCGCACGAAAGGATTGGCGACCCGTGGATCGAAGGTTTCGTTCGGCGATTTTGGCCTGCAGGCACTGGAGCCAGGCTGGGTCACGAACCGGCAGATCGAAGCCGCTCGTGTGGCGCTCACGCGTCACATCAAGCGCGGCGGAAAGGTGTGGATTCGCATCTTCCCCGACAAGCCTATTACGAAGAAGCCGGCAGAAACGCGCATGGGTAAGGGAAAGGGATCACCTGAAGGCTGGGTGGCCGTCGTGAAGCCCGGGCGTGTGATGTTCGAGCTCGAAGGAGTGACGCTCGAGATCGCGCAGAAGGCGATGGCGCTTGCTGCGGCGAAGCTCAGTGTGAAGACGAAGTTCGTGAAGCGTGAGGAGGCGCATTCAGATGAAAGCTGATGAAATCCGCGAGATGATCGACTCTGACGTCGTCGCGAAGATCAACGAGCTGGAGGAAGAGCGCTTCCGCCTGACGTTCCGTTCCGGAACCGAGACGTTGGAAAACCCGTTACGCCTGCGGTTCATCCGGCGCGACATAGCCCGACTCAAGACGGTGCAGAACGAGAGGAAGCAGAAGAATGGCTGATACAGCTAATACGACAGAGACGCGTAACGCGCGCAAGGTGCGCACTGGTACGGTCGTGAGCGACAAGATGACGAAGACCGTCGTCGTCGCAATCGAGCGCCGCGTGAAGCACCCTGTATATGGAAAGATGATGACGCGTACCAAGAAGCTCAAAGCGCACGACGAGGAGAACTCGGCGAAGCTCGGCGACACGGTACGGATCATGGAGACGCGCCCGTTGTCGAAGGACAAGCGCTTCCGAGTGGTCGAGATCGTCGAGCGCGCACGCTAACGAGATACTGCGATGATCCAGCAAGAATCAGTCGTGAAGGTTGCGGATAACTCCGGCGCGAAACGCGCGCTAGTCATACGTGTGCTCGGCGGTACAGGCCGACGCTATGCGGGACTGGGCGATGTCGTCATCGTTGCCGTGAAGGATGCCCTCCCGAACGGAACAGTGAAGAAGTCGGATGTTGCGCGTGCGGTCGTTGTGCGCACGGCCAAGGAGACTCGCCGCAAGGACGGGTCTTATATCCGTTTTGATGAGAACGCTGTCGTGATTATCAACGACGCTGGCGAGCCGCGTGCGACGCGCGTGTTCGGACCAGTCGCTCGTGAGATCCGCGACAAGAAATACATGAAGATCGCGTCGTTGGCGCCGGAGGTGTTGTAGCATGCGCAAGTTGACTTACCGCAAGACCGCCAAGGACCGCCTTACTACCGACCGGCACACGGCGAACGCGGTTCGCGTTCGCGTGCACGTCGCAAAGGGCGACACCGTTCGCGTAGTTCGTGGTGATGACAAGGGGAAGGAAGGCACGGTACTTCGTGTTTTCCCCAAGAAGAACCGCGTCGTCGTCAAGGGTGTGAACATCGTAAAGAAGCACCGTCGGGCAACGAGCGCGGAGGATGAGGGCGGAATTCGTGAGATGGAGGCCGCAATGGCTGCATCGAACGTGATGCTCATCGATCCCAAGTCGGGCAAGCCGACGCGTGTCAAGTCGCGGACGGACAAGGATGGGACGAAGGAGCGCGTCAGCGTCAAGAGCGGCGACTCGATCCCGATGGCGCCTCGCTAAGGAATAGAAGAAATGGCAAACAAGCAAGACAACAAGAAGGGCGGCGCCAAGGGCGGCAAGGGTGGGGCAAAGGGTGGGAAGTCTCCAGCCAAGTCCACTCCGCCGAAGGCATCGACCAAGAGTTCGAGCAAGGCCGCTGGAGCCCGGGGTGCGGAGCGCAAGCAGCTCCTCCCGACCGAACACGCCGGTGCGGAGCTTCCGGTTCCCGCGCCGCGTCTGCGTGAACACTACAAGGCCACGGTTCGCCAGCGCCTCACCAAGCAGTTCGGCTTCGGCAACATTCACGAAGTGCCGACGGTCGAGAAGATCGTCATCAACTGCGGCGTGGGCGAGGCGATTCGCAACTCCAAGGTTCTGGACGTCGTGGTGGACGAACTGGCGCTGATAACTGGCCAGCGTCCGGTGCGTCGCAAGGCCAAGAAATCGATCGCCAACTTCGGCCAGCGTGAAGGCCAGGAGATCGGTGCGTCGGTCACTCTGCGCGGTCCGCGCATGTGGGAATTCCTTGACCGTCTCGTGACGGTTGCGATTCCGCGCATTCGCGACTTCCGCGGCCTAAACACACGCGCGTTCGATGGGCGTGGAAACTACACGATGGGCGTCAAGGAGCAGATGATCTTCCCCGAAATCAGCTACGACATGGTAGATGAGATCCACGGGATGGACATCACGTTCGTCACGACGACCAACAAGGACGATCAGGCACTTTCACTTCTTCGCGAACTCGGCATGCCGTTCCGCGGTGAAGAGAAGCCCGTCATCGTACACGGTTAACCGAAGCAATCAATGGCGAAGACTTCCAAGATCAAGAAGAATGAGCAGCGTCGGGCGCTCGTCGCGAAGTATGCGGCGCGTCGTCGGGAGCTGAAGGCAATCATCAAGAACCCGGCATCGACGGCGGACCAGCGCGCAGACGCTTACGCAGCGATTCGCAAGATGCCGCGTGATGCGTCAGTGGTTCGCATTCGCAACCGGTGCGACTTCAGCGGTCGTCCGCGTGCGTATTTGCGTCAGTTCGGTCTCGCGCGTATCGCGTTCCGCGACATGGCGCTGGCCGGATTCATTCCTGGCGTTCGCAAGGCCAGCTGGTAAATCCGTCTGCGCCGTATTTACCAGCCGCAGGACGCGGATTCATCCGCGCCATTGCAGTCCCGTTGTAACGCGCGGATTCATCCGCGCCGGCAGTTCAGAAAAAAGATCCACGCAACACAAACCCAAGCAGCCCCGCACGTCCGGCCATCGGATACGACGGGACGAGGAAGATTAGAAAGATGAGTATGACAGATCCAATTGCGGATATGCTGACGCGGATCCGCAACGCGTGTCGGGCGAAGCATCGTCGCGTGGACATGCCAGCTTCCAAGGTGAAGACGCAGATTGCGCAGATCCTCAAGGAAAATTCCTACATCCAGGACTATCGCACGCTCGAGACCGAGGACGGTCGGCAGATCCTTCGCGTAATTCTCAAGTATGCGATTGGCACGGGTCAGCCCGTTATCCGGGACCTTCAGCGTGTTTCCACACCTGGTCTCCGGCGCTATGTCGGCGTCACGGAGATCCCTCGCGTGCGCAACGGGCTGGGAATGGCGATCCTGAGCACGTCGCAGGGAGTCATGTCGGACCGTCAGGCGCGGCAGCATCGCACCGGCGGTGAACTCGTCGCGCTAGTCTGGTAATCGAGCAAAAAATGTCACGTATCGGAAAGAAGCCCGTCCCGGTTCCCGCGAATGTAACGGTGACACTGGAAGGCAACACTGTGAAGGTTAAAGGACCCAAGGGTGAACTGCAGCGCACGCTTCACTCCGACATGAAAGTGTCGATGGAGAACGGCGAAGTCGTGGTAGCTCGTCCCTCGGATGAGCAGAATCACAAGGCGCTGCACGGCCTGACTCGCACGCTGGTCGCGAACATGGTCGAGGGTGTATCCACGGGATTCACCAAGACGCTCGAACTGGTCGGCGTTGGGTACAAGGCTGAGGTGCGTCCTTACGGACTGCAGCTCGCTCTGGGATTCTCGCATCCGGTCGAGTACAAGTCGCCCAAGGGAATCAAGCTGAGTGCGCCTCAGCCCACGCAGGTGCTGGTGGAAGGCGCGAACAAGGAAGTTGTCGGACAGGTCGCTGCGGAGATTCGCGGACTTCGTCCACCCGAGCCATACAAGGGCAAGGGCGTCAAGTATCAAGGCGAACAGGTTCGCCGCAAGGCCGGTAAGGCTGGGGGCAAGTAAGCGATGAAGAAGCCGCAAACCCGCGAGCAGTACCGCACCCGCCGTCACTTTCGTGTACGCAAGAAAGTGAATGGCACGGCGGAGCGTCCTCGCCTCGTTGTGTTCCGTTCCGAGAAGCACATCTATGCGCAACTCGTTGACGACAACACGAAGCACACGCTCATGACGGTGACGGACAACGGAATTGAAGGGAAGAAGGTTGAGAAGTCTTTCGAAGTCGGCAAGAAGATCGCGGCGCGCGCGAAGGATGCGGGCGTTAAGAGCGTCGTCTTTGACCGTGGTGGATACCTGTATCACGGCCGCGTGAAAGCGGTGGCCGACGGAGCCCGCGAAGGCGGGTTGGAGTTCTAATGGCTGACGAACAGAACGAAGGAAACGCGCCAGCCTCTGGCAGCGCAAGCAACGCGGGTAGCGCGGGTAGCGCGGGTAGCACGGCGGGTAGCTCGTCCGGCGGCTCGTCCAACAGCGGTGGACCCGGTCGGAGCGCACGCTCTGGCGGCGGTCAGCAGCGTGGGCGTGGTGGCCAGGGCGGCGGACGCGGTGGCTCAGGCGGTGGTGGGCGCGGCGGTCAGGGCGGTGGCCCGAACCGCGGCGGCCAGGGCGGCGGTCGTGGGCCAGGTGGTGGACGTGACGGTGGACGCGGTGCAGAGCGCGAAGGCAGCGATCTCATCGAGAACGTTGTCGCGATCAATCGCGTTGCGAAAGTTGTGAAGGGTGGTCGTCGCTTCTCGTTCAACGCGCTCGTCGCAGTCGGCGACGGACAGGGACGAGTCGGTTTCTCGACTGGCAAGGCGAACGAAGTTTCCGAGGCGGTCCGTAAGGCCGTCGAGGCGGCTCGTCGTCACATGGTCGCGGTCCCGATGACGGGCGGCACGATTCCACACGCGATCGTCGGACAGCATGGCGCTGGCAAGGTGCTCATGAAGCCCGCTGCTCCTGGTGCTGGTGTAATCGCCGGTGGTGCCGTGCGTGCGATCATGGAATGCGTCGGAATCACGGACATCCTTACGAAGAGCCTCGGCTCGACGAATCCGCACAACATGGTTCTTGCAGCGCTGGATGCCCTGCAGAGCCTGACGACAGTAGAACAGGTTGCGCGTGAGCGCGGAGTGGAGCAGAGCTCGCTCGGCTACCGCTCGCGTGCCAAGACCAAGGTGGTTGCGTAATGGCTCGTACATTCGTGTGGCACCCGACTCGGGGGCCCAAGACTACAGACAAGCTTCAGCCGGCCGGAAGCGGCAGGGTTGAGATCAAGCAGGTTCGCAGCAAGATCGGGCATTCGTGGCGCATGCGTCGCACGCTCGAGGCGCTCGGACTTCGGCATCCGCATGACGTGGTAATCCACCAGGATTCACCTGCGTTGCGCGGTCAGATAAAGCGCGTGCGTCACCTGGTGACGATCTCGCCCGCCAAGAAGGAGGCGTAAAGAAATGGCTAGCAAGATCGGACTGCACAATCTCTCGTCAGCACCTGGTTCGTCGCGCAACCGCAAGCGTATCGGACGTGGTCCTGGTTCCGGCACCGGCAAGACGTCGGGCAAGGGTCACAAGGGAATCAAGGCCCGTTCCGGCCACCATGGCCCGGGCGGCGGCAAGCCTCAGTTCGAGGGCGGCCAGATGCCCCTCACGCGTCGGCTTCCGAAGCGCGGGTTTACACCGCCATTCCGAGTGGAAAGCCAGGTAGTGCGCCTGGCCGATCTGGCCCAGTTCGAGGGCAAGGAGATAACGACCGAACTGCTGGTGGAAGCTGGTATCATCCACGGTGGCAAGGGTCCGGCGAAGGTGCTGGCCAACGGCGAGATCACGCAGGCTGTGACGGTTCGCGGCCTCAAGGTGAGCAGCGGCGCGCGCGAGAAGATTGTCGCCGCCGGCGGTACCGTCGCGTAAATTTCAGCAGGAGACCGGGGTTCGGGTTTCCATCATTCAATTTGGCGTCGGGGGCGATTGGATTCTGCCAGTCGCACCGACGCTTCGCGAATCCGACGCGATCGCGTTACAGATTCGATTTTTAGCAGTTTTGGGTGGCTCGGCCACCGTCTGAGGAGATTCTTCTAATGGCGCAGACAAATCCCGCATCGGCCGTCGCGGACATAACGCGGAATACCGAGCTGTGGGATAAGATCAAGTTCACCTTCCTTTGCCTCGTGCTCTACAGGCTGGGTTCGCACATCACCGCGCCGGGAATCGACGTCGTGGCGCTGACGGACTTCTTCGCGAACAAGGGTGGTGGTGGACTGCTCGGCCTTTACGATCTGTTCGTGGGAGGCGGACTGTCGCGCGCGACCGTCTTTGCGCTCGGCATCATGCCGTACATCTCCGCGTCCATCTTCATTCAGATCGCAGGCGCAGTGTTGCCTCAGGTCGAGAAGATGCAGAAGGACGAGGAGGGGCGAAAGACGGTCAATCAATGGACGCGCTACATCACCATCGCGCTCGCCGTTGTGCAGGGATGGGGCTTCGCTCTGTTCACGTCGTCGCTTCAGAATGCGGTCATCACGCCGGGCTTCGAGTTCAAGTTGCAGATGGTGCTGTTCCTCACCACAGGCGCGATCTTCGTAATGTGGCTCGGTGAGCAGATTACAGAACGCGGTCTTGGGAACGGCGCTTCACTGATCATCTTCTTCTCGATCGTCGAGCGGTTCTGGCCGGGCATTCTCGACACGTTCAAGTTCGTAACCACGCAGGCTATCGGACCGTTCTCGTTGGTCCTGCTGGGTATCGTGATGGTTGCGGTCGTTGCAGGGACCATCGCGATCACGATTGCGGCTCGCCGGATCATGATCCAGATTCCGCAGCGTACGATGTCGCGTGGGCGTCAGAGAGAGGCGTCGCGCAACTTCATTCCGCTCCGCATCAACACCGCCGGCGTCATGCCGATTATCTTCGCGCAGTCGGTAATCGTGATTCCTGGCGCGTTCGCACAGTTCAGCGGCAATCCATTCATGCAGCGCGTTTCCGAGATGATCCAGCCAGGTACGTGGCTTTACCTGTTGATCCTCGGCGTGCTCATCATCTTCTTCACGTACTTCTACACCGCCATCATCTTCAACCCGGTGGACATCGCCGAGAATCTGAAGAAGCAGGGCGGCTTCATACCCGGGGTAAAACCCGGTGCGAAGACGGCGGAGTATGTGGATTCGGTGATCTCACGAATCACGTTGCCCGGTGCGTTCTTCCTGACGTTCATTGCGTTGCTGCCAATTTTCATCGCCGGAATGATCAACGTTCCGTTCGTGTTCGGTGGTACCTCGCTGCTCATCGTCGTCGGTGTCGCACTCGATACGATGGCGCAGATCAACCAGCACATGTTGTTGCGCAAGTATGACGGCTTCATGAAGAAGGGTCGTGTCCGGTTCAGGGGGCAGGGCTCCTTCGCCGGTTACTGATACCCAGGCCGGTCGTGATTATAGTTTTACTCGGCCCTCCGGGCGCAGGTAAGGGAACTCAAGGCGAGCTGCTTGCAGCTCGCCTTGGCATTCCCAAGATCGCTACCGGCGATCTCTTCAGAGCAGCCGTGCGCGACGGTACACCACTCGGTGTTGAGGCGCGCAAGTACATGGACCGTGGAGACCTGGTCCCCGATTCCGTCATACTCGGCATTTTGCGCGAGGCGATGGCATCACCGGAAGCGGCGCGTGGCGCGATCCTCGACGGGGCTGTTCGTACGGTGCCGCAGGCAGAAGGACTGGCGGATGTGCTCAAGTCGATCGATCGCAAGGTCGATGCGGTACTTCTGTTCGACGCAAACCATGCTGAACTGATTCGGCGCCTGAGCGCACGCACGACGTGTGACACCTGTCAGACCCCATTCAAGGCGTTTGCACCCGGCACGGCGTGTCCGCGCAACGACGGCGGACGGCTGATACGCAGAAAGGACGACGAGCCGGAAGCAATTCAAAATCGTCTCAACGTCTACGAAGAACAGACCGCACCGGTTGTTGCCTGGTATCAGACTCATGAGGTACCGGTCGAACGGATCGACGCGATCGGAGATGTGACGGACGTTACAATGCGCGCGGCGGAGGCTCTAAAGCACGTTCCGCGCGCTGACTGACGCGCAACGAGCGTCGGGAGCAGTAAATGATACAACTCAAGTCAGCACGGGAAATCGAAATCATGGCGCGCGGCGGACAGATCCTCGCCGGCGCCATTCGTCTTGCCGAAACCGATGTACGAGCGGGGATGACGACGCTTGACGTCGATCGGATGATCGAGGAGTTCATTCGATCGCACGATGGTGCACTTCCTTCATTCAAGGGGCTGTACGGATTTCCTGCCAGCATATGCGCCTCGATCAACGAAGAGATCGTGCACGGGATTCCCAGTGCGAAGCGAACGATTCACGACGGCGACATCATCTCGGTGGATATCGGGGTTCAGCTGGATGGATATCACACGGACGCCGCAACCACTGTTGCCGTAGGTGATGTAGGAGCGGACTCGCTCCGCCTGCTCGACGTAACCCGCCGTGCACTCGATGCTGGTATTGCGGCGGCGCAACCCGACAACCACGTCGGCGACATCGGCGCCGCAGTGCAGGACCTCGTTGAGAGCGCGGGTTACAATGTCACGCGCGATCTGGTCGGCCATGGGATCGGCACGACGTTTCACGAAGATCCGCAGGTGCCCAACTACGGCAAGCCCAAACGCGGTGTCAAGCTCACAATCGGGCTTACAATCGCGATCGAGCCGATGGTGATGATCGGCAGCCACAGGACGAAGCAATTGTCGGATCAGTGGACCGTGATAACCGCCGACAAATCGCGTGCGGCGCATTTCGAGCACACGATCGCGATCACCGCTCAGGGTCCCCGCGTCCTCACGCGCCTGGCGGCGTAGCAGGCCGGTCGATGGGTGGTCGGCCGGCGGTGAAATCGCCGACTAAAACCCTACAGAGCGGATTCCACCAGGAGCGCTACACGATTGGCGATCAGCGCGGCGCTGTGCGTCCTGGCGATCGCTTCGGCTGCCATTGCCGCCCCATCCGATCGAGTCGTCTGTAACGATCGAGCGTTGATGCGCACATTGTACGCGGCGGCCTTGCAGGCCGTGCTCGCCAGTGCGGCGGCAACCCCCGAATCGGTTATGGCGTTCACATTTCCGCGCTCGGCGACTATCTGACACAACCGCGCGACTTCTTCGGTGGCGCGACAAATCTCCAGCGGAATGCGCGTCGCCGCGAGCAATGAGTCACGCATCGATTCGGCGCGACGAGCAACAGCGGCGGCAGTGTCGTGTGGAAGTTTCTGCGCATCGACGAACCGCGAGTACGCCTCGGCGTCCTGGATTGCGAGTGACTCGAGCTGCTTGATCAACGCACCGGCACTGTCGCTCACAAAATGCATCTCGTCCGTCGCTCCGGCGTAGCGAGCTCGGCCGATCGTCAGCCCTGCGACCATCCGGGCCAGCGCAGCGGCGAGTGCGCCGGCAACAGCTGCGACGCTCCCCCCACCGGGAGCCGGATTCGAGCTGGCAACGCTCGCAATGAAACCGGATAGGGAAATTTCCGGCCGTTTGTCGCGGAGAACTCGCTCGAGCACGTGCTCGCTCATATCGTCGCGCAAGCGGATAGCGTGGCTGGCGACCTCGAAAGCACTGCGTTCCGGAATGAGGCCGATGATCTCGCTCCAGGTTGGTTCGACACCGCGCGCTCTCGCTTCGCGTTCGACCACCGCGTAAGCGACGCTCAGTGAAGTACGGTCGATGTCTACCAGGTTCATCGAAAGCTGAGCCTGTCCGTCCACCTCCAGCCCGAGCGCTTTGACGGCCGGTAATCCTCCACTCGACTCACGAATGGCGCGCGCTATTTCGCAGGCCACGGGAACAAGTGCGGCGTCGCCAAGATAGACGTTGAAGGCGATCAGGAACGGCCGTGCGCCTATTGCAACAGCGCCAGCTGTCGGGTGCACCGCCGAGGGCCCGAAGTCGGGCGCACGGGATTCGTCAGACGCGATGACGTCGCGTAGCGTTTCGAATCCGCCGCGTCGGACTTCCGCGAGATTACGCCGTGACGGCATCGTCGCAGCACGCTCGTAGAGATACACGGGTATGGCGAGTTCGTCGCCAACGCGTCTTCCCACTTCGCGCGCCAGTTCGATGCAATCCTCCATCGTCGCGTCGCCGAGTGGTATGAACGGAACCACATCGGCGGCGCCGATCCGTGGATGAACGCCGTGATGTCGTGTGAGGTCGATGTGATCTCGTGCGGCACGAATCGCGGCTATCGCCGCGTCAGCCATTGTCTCGATCGGAGCGACGAAGGTAATGACTGATCGATTGTGCGACGCATCCGCGGTTACATGTAGTACCGATACGCCGCGAACCGCCGCGATTCGTTCGCGAATCGCGTTCACGGTGTTCACGTCGCGCCCTTCGGAAAAATTCGGCACGCATTCGATGAGCTTCACCTGGCCGACCCGGTTGCTGCACTATTTTCCGCACTTCTGTCCACCACATTGAGCGTGTCGAGCAACCATGCGTGCATTGACGGATTGCCAGCAACGAGTGGAGACGTCTGCACCGTTGCCCTGTCACCGTTCATGTCGGTGACCAGACCACCGGCTTCTTCAACGATCAGGATTCCGGCGGCGATGTCCCACGGGTGCAGCCGCAATTCCCAGAAGGCATCGAAGCGGCCGGCCGCGAGCCATGCCAGATCGACCGCCGCCGACCCCGCCCGGCGGATCCCCGCTGTGGCTTGCGCTACCGGAACGAATTGTCGCGCATATCGTTCCGTCGCGGCGTTCGCACCAAATGGGAATCCTGTTCCGATCAACGCGCGGGACGGGTCGCTTATCCCGGAGACGTGAATGGGCGCGCCGTTCATACGAGATCCGTGTCCGCGAACCGCGGTGAACATCTCGTCATGCGGGATGTCCAGAACGAGTCCAATCACCGGACGAGTTTCATGGATGGCTGCGATCGAGACGGAATAATCGGGAATTCCATGCAGAAAGTTGGTCGTGCCATCGAGCGGGTCGACGATGAACGCGAGTCCGTTCGGCAGCGCCTCGTCGCGCCAGGATTCCTCTCCGAGCACCTGCAGCTCGGGGAAATCATCCGCGAGTGCGGTGGCGAGTTCGTGTTGAATGACAGCCTCGGCTCCCGTGTCCACTTCCGTGACGAAATCGGCGTGCCCCTTGGACTCCCAGGTCAGTGTCGCACGCCGTGATGCGCCGGATCGGATCACTTCTTCGGCGACACGGGCTGCGGAGCTCATGGCATCCAGGATTCTTGCGACAGTATGAGGATCGAAAGGAACGTCCGTGTTCGTCATGGACGCGGCTCGTATATTTCGCACATGGCACGTGTATTCAGCGGCATTCAACCCTCGGGTGAGCTGCACATCGGAAACTATCTGGGCGCGATCCGAAACTGGGTCCAGCTTCAGGACAAATACGAGTCGTTCTTCTCGGTCGTCGACTATCACGCGATCACCGGCTCGTACGAGCCAGCGGATCTGCGCCGCCGTACGCGAGACATGGCGGTGTCGCTGCTTGCCTCCGGCATCGATCCGGAAAAATGCACTCTCTTTGTGCAGTCGACGGTATCCGAACATACCGAGCTTGCATGGATTTTCAACACCGTCGCGCCTCTTGGTGAGCTGGAGCGTCAGACCCAGTTCAAGGACAAATCCAGCAGACAGGAGAGCATCCTCGCCGGCCTGCTCAACTACCCCGTTCTGCAGGCAGCGGATATTGCGCTGTATTTGTCCGATCTGATACCTGTGGGAGAAGATCAGGTTCAGCACCTCGAGCTTGCGCGCGAGATAGTTCGACGCTGGAACGCGAAGTTCAACGTGGACTATTTCATCGAACCGAAGCCGTTTCTCACACCCACTCGTCGCATCATGGGGCTGGACGGTCAGGCTAAGATGTCCAAATCGCTGGGCAACACGGTTGGGCTGCTGGACGAGCCCGACGTGGTGTGGGACAAGCTCCGACCCGCGGTCACGGATCCCGCGCGCGTCAAGAAGACAGATCCGGGCACTCCCGAGATCTGCAATATTTTTCAGATTCACAAGGCGTTCAGCAGCGTCGAGACAGTCGAACATGTCGCGCAGCAGTGTCGAACCGCGGGCTGGGGTTGCCTCGACTGCAAGCGAGTTCTTCAGACTTCCATGGAGGCCGAACTTGCCCCCATACGTGCGCGCGCGAAGGAACTCCGTGCCGCGCCGGAAATCGTCGACGATGCGTTGGCAACCGGCACAACCCAGGCACGCCAGGTCGCCAGCGCGACGCTGAACGAGGCCAAACAGATAATGGGTCTTCGATAGCGGGTGGGCGCGACGGAGCCGCACGAACTGCTGGCTCGGCTGGGCGCGTACGCCAGACCGGCTGGTTCAGCGGCTGAAGCGACCGCCAGACGGCTTTGTTCTGAGGTTCTGAGGGCGGCGGGTTTCGAGGTCGTCGAGCGCCCGTTCTCGTATTCGGCATTTCCGGGTGTGTACGGAGCGCCACTGATCGGGTCCGCACTGGTTCTGACTGCGGCTGTGACGGCGTTCGCGTTGAGGCATTCATCGAGTGTTGATACGCAGGTCGAGCGCGCACTCGCAATCGTGGCCATCATCGCGATCATCAGTTGGTGGCTCAGCCGCTATGGAACGCGTCACATGCCCTTGATGCGCCGTGAAGGAATGAATCTCGAGGCGTGCCGGGGAGTGCCGGATGTCTGGCTGATCGCACATCTCGACAGCAAGAGCCAATCGATTTCACTTCTGACGCGCGCCGTCTCTTCAGTGGCGGTCGTGGGGTTCTGGCTAGCCGTTGCGATTGTCCTGCTATTATCCCGAGTAGTCCCGGTGCCTGTCACCGTGATGGGTGTCCTTGTGGCATGTGCCGGTCTCGCCGCGGTGCCATTGGCGCTGGCTCGAACGGGCAGCAACGGAGCGGGCACACTGGACAACGCGAGCGGCGTCGCCTCTATTATCGTGGCTGCCCGACGAATGGATTGCGAAATTCCGGTGGGGCTGCTCGTCACTTCGGCTGAGGAACTCGGGCTTGCCGGCGCGCGCGCATGGGTGGAGCGAAAGCCGCGCGGCGTTGCAATCAATTGCGACGGCATCGATGACGTTGGCGATCTGACGGTTACCGCATCGGGACAAGGGCGGGAGATCGTCAACCGTTTGAGCCGCTGCGTATTTATCGGACGAAAGGTCCGGATTCGACGGAGCCTTCCTGGTGTTCTTCTGGATTCGGCAGCATTTTCGGACTGTGGCTGGGCGGCGTGTACCGTCAGTCAGGGCAATCTGAAGTCGCTCGGGCGGACTCATACCAGACGCGATTGCCCGGACGAATGCGCCGGGTCGGGGGTGGAACGCGCAGGCGAACTCATCGCGATGCTTGCCGGTGCAATCATTGCAGAGGGAAGTGGGTTCGCATCTATGGATAAGGGGTTGGCAAGAGCATGAAACAGGGTCGTCTGAGTGATGATCGGATGAGCGCGCTCGACGCGTCGCTTCCCGGTTCGGATTCGAGTGGTGAGAACGGGGACGAATCCTCTGCCGCCGCATCTCAGGGAGGCAAATACGTTTACTGCATCATTCGTCACCAGGCTCTGCGAGAGTTCGGGGAGATAGGCATCGGTGGCGGATCGCGCGTTTATACCGTTGGCCACGAAGAACTGGCCGCGGTTGTGAGCGACACGCCCATCGTCATATATGATCCGACGCGTGAAAATGTTCTGGCTCACGAGTTCGTGAACGAGACGGTGATGCGGGAATTCACTGTCATTCCGATGTCGTTCGGAACTGTGTTCAGGTCGGAAGAGGATGTCGGTCAGTTGCTGCGATCCACGTACGAGGCATTCACCGACGTGCTCGAGAAGATGAAGGACAAGATCGAGTTCGGCGTGCAGATTCGATGGGATCGCGACAGGGTGATCGAGAGCATCGAAAAGGACAACGATGAGATACACAAGCTGAAGGAAGAGATTACTCGCAACGCTGCTTCCTCGACATACTTCGCGCGGATGCAGTTGGGGCGTCTCATCGAAGGAGCGCTCGAGGACAGTGCCGGACGCTACGTGACGACAGTCCATGAAGAGCTCAAGCGAGTCTCGGTTGCGAGCCGCAGCAACAAGGTCATTGGTGACCGGATGATCATGAACGCTGCGTTTCTCGTCAACCGATCGGCGGAGAAGTCGTTCGACGATGCGGTGAAGGAGCTCAGCCGTCGTTACGAGCCGCTGCTCGTATTCAAGTACACCGGACCGTGGCCGCCGTACAACTTCGTGAATATCAAACTGAAGTTGGAGAAGGCAGACTAACGTGGGTCTCATATCATCCATTCTCCTAGCGCCGTTCACAGGTCCATGGGATGGTACCATGTGGACGCTGGACAAGGTTCGTCGTGCAGTCGAAGAAGAACTGACGGACGATACCGAGGTCAAGGAAGATCTCATGCGCCTCCAACTCGAGCTCGAGGCTGGCGACATCGACGACGACGAATATCTGGTGCGCGAAGGTGCGATAATGGAACGACTGCGCGAAGTTCGCAGGTGGCGCGAGCAACTCGGCATGTCAGTCGGCGGCGGGCCTGTGCGCGTCTCGCGCGATGATGAGGAGCGTTGAGCGAGACTGTCGAGTATGTCTATTGTGTGGTTCCAGCCACGCTCGGACTGGAGCCGTTTCCGAAGGGCATCGATGACGCCGCCGTGCGGGCTGTTTCTTCCGGCACCGTCGCAGCTCTGACATGCTCTCTGGCTGCGCCGAGCTACGAGAGTGACCTGATTGCGCAGAAGGTCGGCGATCCTGAGTGGCTGGCCCCGCGCGCGATTGCTCACGACGCTCTCGTCACGTGGGCCGCTGACAGAGGTCCTGTCGTGCCGCTTCCGATGTGGGTGATGTTCGCCGACGATACGGGAGTGTCTCGCATGCTGGTACAACGCGAAACAGAATTCCTGGATGCTCTGGCCCGTGTGAAAGACGCGCGGGAATTCTGCGTTCGAATCGCCGCCGACCGAACGGCGCTCGCCGCAGCCGCCGAGAAGATGGACACGGACATCGGCATTCTCGAGCAGCAGGCCAGTGTGGCGGCACCCGGCGAGGCCTATCTTCTCGGCCGGAAGCTCGCTGAAGCCAGGAAGCACGCAATTCGCAATACAGCGGCGCGTATTGCCGAGGAATCTCATCATGCGCTGTCGCGTGAATCGCGCTCGAACGTTGCACGAGCGACGCCTGCCGCTGGTGATCGGGGCGTCATTCTGGATGGCGCGTATCTCGTCGCAAACGAGCATTATGACGGCTTCCGGACAGTGCTGACTGACCTGATGGGCAAGTTCGAACCGACCGGAGTGCACTTCGATTTCACCGGCCCATGGCCGCCATATCATTTTGTCCGTGAAAGCTGACGACACAGGCGCTGCCGGTCAGCGTCATTTCGAGGAACTCCAGATCGGATCGGTAGCGGGGATACTCGACGACGAACCGCTCGACCTGAGCGAGTTGCTCAACACCGTGCTGGATCGCGGCGCCGTAGTGCACGGTGAGGTCACCATTGCCGTTGCCGATGTTGATCTCATCAAACTCAACCTTGGGCTGCTCTTGCAAGCGGTAGCGACCGCCGAGCAACGTGTGCCGCGCAGCGACGCGAGTACCGATCGGACAACGTCCACGCGAGGATCGCTGGCTGGCGCCGTTGGCGCTGTACCGGGGCGAGGGTCTCCGATTTTCGAGCCGACGACCGGAGAAGCACGAGTGCGCGCGGCAAACCTTCCCGCACCTTCGACCGGTGCCGCCGAATCGGGTCGCGGCAGCGGGGATAGCGGCAGCCTTGAAGAGTCGTTGAACGCCGTGGCGCGGGGATTGCCCGAGCGTATCAATGCGGACGAGGCTGGTCCCGAAACCGGGCTGGCTCGGCTGGTACTCACCCTGATCGAGGTGCTCAGGAAGGTGCTGGAGCACCAGGCGGTCCGACGGATGGAGGGGGGCCGACTCTCGGGCGACGAAGTCGAGCGGTTGGGACTGGCTCTTGCTAGGTTGAATGACCGGATGGGAGAGCTTAAACGAGTTTTTGGCCTGCCGGAGGAAGATTTGCAGATTGACCTTGGCCCATTGGGTCGCCTGAAATGAGGTTGTCACGTGCCTGAACTCGCTTCTCCGTCGCGCAGCACCGGTCTCGTCGAAATCCTCGATCGGGTTCTCGACAAGGGCCTGGTGATCGCGGGCGATATCAAGATCAACCTTGCAAACGTCGAACTGTTGACCATACAGATTCGACTGCTGGTCTGCTCGATCGACAAGGCTGAACAGATTGGGATGAATTGGTGGCGGCACGACCCGCGCCTGACGAGCCAGGCGGGGCAGCAAGTAGCAGACAGTGGTCTGAACGAGCGACTCGATCGCATCGAGCGACAGCTGGCCAAGCTGTCTTCACCTGATTAGGAGGAGTCATGGCCGTTGAGCGGTCACCGAGCGGAAGCTCACTTATTGACATTCTGGACCGAGTACTCGACAAGGGTATCGTCATCGACGCGTGGGTACGTGTGTCGCTGGTCGGTATCGACCTTGTCACTGTCGAAGCGCGCATCGTTGTCGCATCGATCGAGACGTATCTCAAGTATTCGGAGGCCGTTGGAATTACTCAGCCCATGTCGCGCCCGCGCGAACTGACGGCGGCCGACGAACTAGAGCGCGTTCAGGTAGAGAACGCAGAGCTACGGCGTCGTCTTGACCAGCTCGGCGCGTGATCAGTCGGGGGTAGATTTCAGCGCCAGCGACTCGGCTGAGTGGCTTGAATCTCTGCTCGGAGCGTTAGCCGCCGCGGCTGACTTTGAATCGGCGTGCGGGCTGCTGCTCGATCGCTGTTGTACTGCGCTTGATTCGAACCGCGGTTACGTGATGCTTCTCGATTTCAACTCGGGACAGCTCGTACCCGTGGTACACCTTGGATTTAAAGGCGCCGAACATCCCGTTGCGCGCATGATCGACGATCTCGGGGATCCGTTTGTCGTAGCTGCGCTCGGCATGCAGGTAGTTACATGCAAGCGCGGCCCGCCACGCTCTGGTGTTGCGCGCACGAGCGGTCTCGCGGCAGTCCCGTTTCCACAGTCGCGGCTGGGCGCCGCGCCGCGCTTCCTGGACAACGACAGCATCGGCCGCAGACTGATATCGCCATGCGCGATCAAGCCAACGGTCGCCGGCGATGCCTGGCGCGACTCCCCTGCGCTGGCCGCGTCGTCGCCGTTCGGTGTGATGATTTTCGAGACGGGACCAGTTTCGTCGAGAATAGATGCGGTCGCGACGGCGCTGCGGCTGGCGGGACCGATCCTTTCGCAGCTCGGCGCTGCCGATGCGCACAGAGCCCGGGCCGAACAACTGGCCGATCAGCGTAGCGTGCTTACCTCCATCGTGAACTCCCTGCCGGATCCGATCGTGATCATCAACGGCGACCGTCAGATCGTGGTGCAGAACCAGCGGGCGGAGCACCTGCTGACAATGCGAGAACTGGATTCGGAAGGACGTCGCCGCGCGGTTGAGATAAACAATCTGCTGCTCACGTCGCACCTGTCCAAGGACGAGCCATCGGCTGAGAAACGCTCTGTGGGCGAATCACGCGAGCTGA
>Ga0164241_10002646_pt1 | contig 19004 bp, 15 predicted proteins | sample OricomyardsoilBY_FD_108780 | JGI IMG/M metagenome (GOLD analysis project Ga0164241, IMG submission 108780) | Backyard soil microbial communities from Emeryville, California, USA - Original compost - Back yard soil (BY) | ecosystem: Environmental > Terrestrial > Soil > Unclassified | place: USA...
CTCGGAGAGCACGAACGCCGCGGGGCTCGTTCCCCGCGCCGTGCGTGCGCTGAAGGCGGCGCTGCCCGAGCTGGTCGTCATCACGGACGTCGCGCTCGACCCTTACTCGTCCGACGGGCACGACGGCGTCGTCATCGACGGGCGCGTCGACAACGACGCGTCGCTCCCCATCTTGGCCGCCATGGCCGTGGCCCAGGCGCGCGCGGGCGCTGACGTCGTCGCGCCCTCGGACATGATGGACGGGCGTATCGGCGCCGTGCGTCGCGCGCTCGACGCGGAGGGCTTCACCGACGTCGCGGTGTGCAGCTACTGCTGCAAGTACGCCTCGGCGTTCTACGGGCCCTTCCGCGACGCGCTCGATTCGGCCCCGCGCGCGGGCGACAAGCAGACCTACCAGCTCGACCCCGCGAATTTGCGCGAATGTGCCCGCGAAATCGCCCTCGACGAGGCCGAGGGCGCCGACTGGTTGATGGTCAAGCCGGGCTTGCCCTACGCCGACGTGATTCGCTTCGTGCGCGAACGAACGGCGTTGCCGGTCGCCGTGTATCACGTGAGCGGTGAGTACGCGATGCTGAAGGCGGCTGCCGAGCGCGGCTGGCTCGACTACGACCGCTGCCTGCTCGAGAGCCTTTACTGTCTGAGGCGCGCCGGCGCCGACATCATCTTCACGTACGGCGCGCTCGACGCCGCGCGGCTACTCCGGAAAGCGAGCCGCGACTGAGTGGTTTCGGCAGCGCGACGGCGGCGATGATCCAGATCGAGGGGCTCAGCAAGCGCTACGGCGAGTTCACCGCCGTCGACCGGCTCACGCTCGGGGTGGGGCGCGGCGAGCTGTTCGCGCTCCTCGGCCCGAACGGCGCCGGCAAGACGACGACGCTTCGCATGCTGATGGGCTTCCTGAAGGCGAGCGGCGGCCACGCGCGCATCGCCGGGCGCGATTGCTTCGAGGACCGCGTCGAGCTCAAGCGCGTCGTCGGCTACTTGCCGGACGATCCGGTCTTTTACGACTACCTGCGGGGTCGAGAAATCATCGAGTTCTCCGGCGAAATGCAGGGCCTCACGCGCGCCCTCATCCGCGAGCGCAGCGGGCCGCTCGCGCGCGAGCTCGAGCTCGACGAGGTGCTCGAGGACTACGCCGTCAACTACTCGCGCGGCATGAAGAAGAAGCTCTCGCTCGTCTGCGCGCTGCTCCACGAGCCGGAGCTCCTGATCCTCGACGAGCCTTCGAGCGGGCTCGATCCGATCGCGACCCGACGTTTGAATCAGCTGCTCCTGGCGCGCAAGGCTGCCGGCACGACGATCCTTTTGAGCTCGCACCTGCTCGATCAAGTCGAACGGCTCTGCGATCGCGTCGCGATCGTCGCGCAAGGCAAGCTCGCCGCAGTCGGCACCGTGGCGGAGCTCCAGACGAACCTGCACCCGGGTGGTTCGCTCGAGGACGTTTTCTTCGCCGTGACCACCGGCGCCGGCGAACCGCCATGAACGGCGAGCGGCTCGGCACGCTGCGCGTCGCGTGGCTCGTGTCCGCGCTCACGCTCAAGCGCCTCGGCAACCGGCTGAGCACGATGCGCCCGCGCGGGCAGGGGCGCCGGGCGACGCCGCGAAAATCTGCCGCGGGGCGCACGTTGCTCGGCTTTTTGGCGTTGCTGTTCGCCTTCCAGGCCGTGACGTTCACGGCGGCGGCCATCGCGCGGGCCTCGCGCGTGGCCGAGCAATCGACGGCGCCCGGCCTGATTTTCGTTCACAGCCACACGCTCTACGAGCTTCAGGCACTCGCCGAGGCAGGGGCCTGCAAGCGCGAGCCGCTCGGCGCGCAGGACGAGCTGCGGCTGCACCAAGCGTTCGACCTCGAAGGCGGCGAGCACCGCGACGCCGACGACCGCGCCGCTTACCGCGAGGGCCTGCGCCGCGAGTACGCCGCGCACTGCTTGGCTCATTTTCAAAACAGCGCCGTGCAAGATGCCGCCGTGCTGCCGTCGACCGGCATTTGGTACGGCGGCGCCGGCTCCTGGGCGGTGCCGAAAGGGCTCGCGATCTTCGCCGTGCTCTTCACGCTCACGGCGGTCTTGCAAACCGTGGCGGGCTCCGGTCGCGATTTGAGCGAAATCGACCAGCGCTTCGAGTGGCTCTTCTCGTTCCCCGTGCGGCCCCGCTCGCTGTTCCTGGCGAGGATGCTCGCGATGACGCTGACGGCGCCGCTCGTCTGGGTGCTCGTGTGGCCGTTCTACGCCGCGGTGTTCTGGAGCGCGGGCTACGGCGCGCTCGGGGTGGGGCTCGGCGCGCTCGCGGCGCTGTATGCGGGCGCCGTTGCGGGCTCGCTGCGCGTGCTCGCCGAGACGACGTTGCCGCGCTGGCTGTCGCTGCGCAACGTGAGCCGCGTCCAGGCGCTCATCGGCCTGTGCGGAACCTTGGCGCTCGTGCCCGCGTTCGCGCTCGCGTACACGCCGGGGCTCGGGTGGATTTACGAGCGCGCGCTCCACCTGCCGAACGCGGTGCTCTACACGCCGCTCACGGCGCCGCTCCTGCTCGCCGCCGGGCCCGAAGCGGCCGTCGCGGGCGTTTGCTTGGTGCTCGGCTCGCTCGTCGTCGTTGCGGTCGGCTCCGTCTGGCTCGCCGAACGCATGGTCTCGGACGGCGTGGTGGCGACGAGCGGGGTCGAGCCCGGCCGGCGCGGTCAGGCGTTGCTGTCGTCGGGCGACGGTTTCGGCTTGCGTGGGGTCGCGCTGAAGGAGCTGCGAGCGCTGCTCCGTGACCGCCAGCTCCGCACGCAGGCATTCGTGACGCCGGTGCTCGCCGTGGGCGCGCAGGTGCTGCTCAATCCGAGCCTGCTCCGCTCGCTCGCGTCGAACCCGCGCTACATCGTGGCGGCGGCCTTCGCGACCGCGGCGTTTTCGTTGCTCACGGGCGCCTTCAACGGCCTTGCAACCGAAGGCCCGGCGCTCTGGACGCTCTACACGGCGCCCGTGCGCCTCGAGCGCTTGCTGCTCGCGAAGGTGCACGTCTGGGTGGGCGTCGCCGGCTCGTTCGCGGCGGTCGTGCTCGTGGGTCTGCTCGCGCGCCGACCGTCGCTCATCCTCGCGAGCCTTCCGCACGTGCCGCTGCTCGCGGCCGGCGTCTACCTCTACGCCGTCATCGGGCTCGGCCTCGGCGCGCTCGGCACCGACCCGCTCGAGTCCGAGCCGCGGCGGCGCGTGCGACCGGGCGCCGGCTACCTGTTCATGCTGCTCGTTTCACTCTTCGCCTACTCGCTGTACTCAGCGTCGCTCTGGGCGAAGGTCGTCGAGCTCGTGCTCTCGGCGCTGCTCGCGTACGCGCTCTGGCAGAAGCTCCGCGATCACCTGCCGTACCTGCTCGATCCCACGGAGGCGCCGCCGCCGAACATCGCCGTCGCCGACGGGGTGCTCGCTGCGCTCGGGTTTTTTGCGTTTCAAGGCCTTTTCATGCTGCTCTTCCGCGCCGACGGCACGGAGTTCGCGAGCCTGACGCTGGCCTTCGCGGCCGCCGGCGTCGCCGTGACGACCGCCTCCCTCTGGTTCTTCGCGAAGAGCAAGGTGCCGCTGCTGTTCGCGACGCTCGGCCTCGTGCGTCCGGAGGCGCGCGGTCGCGTCTTCGAGCTGCGCGCTCTCGGCGTGTCGGTGCTCGGCGGAGCGGTCGCCGCCTGCTTCGCGCTCGGTTATCGGGCGCTCGCGCTCAAGGTTCCGGCGTTCCGAGCGCTGCTCGATACGGAGCTCTCCGCCCGCGTCGAGCTCGCGCGCGGGGAGCGCGTCTGGCTCACGCTGCTCGCGGTGGTCGCGGCGCCGCTCTTCGAGGAATTCATTTTCAGGGGCATCCTCTTCCGCGGCTTCCGGCGCTCGTTCACGGCTCCTCTGGCCGCCTTCATGAGCGCGCTCGTCTTCGCGCTCGTGCATCCAGCGGCGAGCGCGCTGCCCGTGTTCGTGATGGCGCTCGTGGCGGGGCTCGTTTACGAGCGCTTTCGGTGGCTCTTTGCGCCGATCGCCACGCACATGACCTACAACGCGGTCGTCGTGGGGCTCACGCTGTGGGGCCACTGAGCGAACGAGCCGGCCCGACGCCGGGCCGGAACGGTCTACGGTTCAGACGCGAAAGATGCGCTCGTACGCGCGGCGGACGTTTTCCGTCACGTCGCGGTAGTGCGCCAGTAGGACCGCCTCGGCCGGGACGCCGGGCTCACTGCGGTATCCCATGCGCCGCGCGAGCGCGGGGAGGCCCGGAGTGCGCGTCTCGATCACGCTCGAGCCCGTGCCGTAGAGCACGTGAATACGCTGCTCGAGCCGGCGCAGGAAGCCGTAGCCGTCGCGGAGGGCGTCGTGGTCTTCCGGCGCGAGGTAACCGTTCGCGACGAGCGCCGCGAGAGCGACCGACGTGTCGGCAGTGCGCACGCGCGCATCGGCGCCATTTTCGAGCTGGCGCAGCTGGACGGCGAACTCCACGTCGAGCAGGCCGCCCCGGCCCGTCTTGAGGTCGAGCCGGTGCTCGCGCTCGCGTCCGAGCTCGCGCTCCATGCGGCTACGCAGGTGATGCATCTCGGCGGCGGACGCGGCGCCCCCGCCGTAGGCCGCGCGCTCGGCCACGGCCATGGCGCGCGCGCCGAGCTCGGCGTCGCCCGCCGCGAAACGCGCGCGAACGAGCGCCTGCCGCTCCCACGGGGCCCCGCTCGAGCCCACGCTGCCGATCGGGACGTCGCCGTCGATGCCCGAGAGCGAAACCAGGTGATAGCGCGCGAACGCCGCGAGGGACGTGACGAGCATGCCGTGCGAGCCCGACGGCCGCAGCCGTGTATCGAGCTCGTAGCCGGCGCCGCTCGCGTGCGGCTCGGAGATCAGCCGGATCACGCGCCCGGCGGCGCGCGAAAAGTACGCTCCGGCCTCCTCGGGCTCCGGCGCGCGCGTGGGGTCGTAGATGAACACGACGTCGAGGTCGGAGCCGTAACCGATGTCGCGCCCGCCGAGCTTGCCCATGGCGATGACCGCGAGGCCGCCTGCGTGGCCGAGCACGTCGTCGACGGCGCGTTCGAGCTCGGCGTCGGCGAGCGCCGAGAGCAGGCGCGTGGCGTCGCGCGTCCCGATCGTCCCCGCGAGATCGGCCGTCGCGACCTCGACCATCACGCGCTGCTTGGCGATGCGCAGGCCGCTCAGGAGGGCATCGCGCCGCTCGTCCGCGTCGGCGTTCGTCGCGAGGGCCTGGAGCTGCGCGTCGATCTCGACGGCCACGGCGGCGCTCGGGTCGCTGATGGCGCCCGCACCGAACAGGATCGTGTCGGCGAGCTCGGGCCGCACGTGCACCGTTTCGCCGAGGAACGCGCTCGACCCGAGCGCCGTGATCAGCCGGCGCAACGCGAGCCGGTCCTGCGCGAGCGCGACGACATACGGCTCCGGTGAGGCGAAACGACCGAAAATCGCGCGCAAAAACCGCGCCGCCTGCTCCGGATCGGGCGAGCTCCCGAGCTCGTCGAGCACGGCGAGCGCAAGGCCGGGGAAGCGCTCGCGCGTGAGCTCGCCGAGGAGATCGTCCGGGCGCCGCGCGAGGCCGGCCAGGTGCTCGGCGATTTCGCCGTCGCCGTAGGCGGCTTCGGCGAGGAGCTCGAGCGCAGCGCCTTCGGCCGAGAGTGCGGCGGCGACCGGCTCGTAGCTCGACACCGCCGTGACGGTGCGATTCGGCGCGAGCGCCGCGAAGTGGCCGTGCACCGTGGCGCGCGCCCGGTCGACGGCCGCGACGAGCGCGCGCTCGTCGATCCACATCGTGCGCGCCAGATGGCCGAGAGCGTCCCCCGTCGGCAAGAGGTGCGTCTGAACGTCACTTTGCCATTGCACGCGATGCTCGAGCTTGCGGAGCAGCGCGTAGGATTCGGAGATGGCGCTCACCTCGACATCGCTCACGAAGCCGCGGCTCCGCAGGCGCGCGAGGGCCGGCAAGGTGCCCTGCACGCGGAGGCTCGGCTCGCGCCCGCCCCACACGAGCTGCAGCGTCTGCACGAAGAATTCCGCCTCGCGGATGCCACCGACGCCGAGCTTGAGGTCGCGCTTGGCGTCCGGCGAGAGCTCGCGGCGCGAGCGCAGGACCAGGTCGGCGAGGCTCTCGGCGACGCCGGGATCGACCTCGCGCCGGAAGACGAACGGCGTCACGATGTCCCGCTCGAGCACGGCGCCGAGCGCGGGATCGCCCGCGGACGCGCGGGCGCGGAGCAGGGCCGCGCGCTCCCAGAGCCTGCCCCAGCGGGCGTAGTAGCGTTCGACGGCGTCGAGCGAATTGACGAGCGGTCCCTGCGAGCCTTCCGGTCGCAGCCGCAGGTCCACGCGCCACAGCAGCCCGTCGGAGCTCGTCGAGCCGACGAGGTCGGTGACGCGCCGCACGACGTGCGTCCAGTGCTCGTGCAGGCTCACGGAGCTCTCGCCGTCGTCGGTGTCGTAAACGAACAGCAAATCGACGTCGGAGCCCGCGTTGAGCTCGAGCCCGCCCAGCTTGCCCAGGCCCACCACGACCAGGCGCGAGGGAGCGCCCTTGGTTTGGCGTGGCGTCCCGAAGCGCGCGCTCACCTCCCGTTCTGCTTCGGCGAGGGCGCTCTCGAGCAGGGCGTCCGCCAGGCGGCTGAGCTCGCGTGAGGTGGTCTCGATCTCGGCCCCGCCGAGCTCGGCCGGCAAGAGCTCGCGCAGCGCGATGCGAGCGCGCTCGGCCCAGCCGAAGCGGCGGAGCCGCGAGACGCGCGCGTCGTGGCCGTTTTCCGCGCGGTCGAGGTCTCCCCGCAGGAGCTCGTGGTACGCGTTACCGCGCCGGATCGAGCGCCAGCCGCGCCCCGCCAGCCGGTCGAGGGCGTCGACCTGCCACGCGGCCTGGGGGGTCAGCGGGGGAAACGCCGTGCCGAGCAGCACGGACAGCGGCCGGGGACCCAGGTCTTTTTCGAGGCGTCGCGCGCGCTCGGGGTCAATCGACTCGGCTAGCTTCCAGAAGGCGTCCATCGCGGCGGCTGGGGGGAGCATCGCATGCCTCGGAACCGGCTCGTTTCGTGCCGTTCCCACCGCCACCGTTGCCGGCCGCCGGCGTTCGCTGTACTCCGCCATGGCGTGGCTCCAGAGGCCGCGGAACCATGCGCTTTCTGTGCGTCTCCGACATCCACGGTCATGCGGGGCTTCTCGAGGCGCTGATCCGCGAGGCCGATAACTACGGTTGGGATCAGCTCGTTGCCTGCGGGGATCTCTGCTTCCCGGGGCCCGCGCCGCTCGCGGTCTGGAAGATCCTCGTCGAGAACCGCGCGGTCTGCGTGCAGGGCCTCGGCGACCGTGCGCTCGCGCAGGTCGATCCGAGCAAGCTCGCCGCGGCGAGCCCGGGTGAGCGTGCGCGCATCGAGCGCCTGAAGCAGGTGCACGCCGAGCTCGGTGAGCTCATCATCGCGCGCCTCGGCAAGTTGCCGCAGATGGCGAGCTTGCCGCTCGAGTCGGGCCACAACCTGCTCGTCGTGCACGGGTCGCCCGCCGATCCCAGCGAGCCGCTCACCTTCGACATGAGCGACGACGAGATCATCGCGCTGCTCGGCGACGAGCCGGCCGACATCGTCGTCTGCGGCGGTAGTCACGTTCCGTTCGAGCGCGAGGTCGCCGACGTACGCATCGTCAACGTCGGTTCGGTCGGCGAGGCCCCCGAGGGCGGCGTCGCGCACGGTGCGATCATCCTGAGCTCGCAGACCGGCTTCGCGGTGCGCATGCTCACGGCGACCCCCTGACGAGAGCCGACGCTCACGGCCCCGCGCCGGCGGAGCCGGGCGCGCCGAGGTCCTCGGTGCTGAGCCGCGCGTCGTGGGTGTCGCTCGCGGCGAGGCCGTCGTCCGTATGCACCTCGACGGTGACCCTCACGGGAAGCCCGTCGCGCTCGGCGTCCGGGGCGGCGATGCCGCCCATCATCATCGTGACGGGCACGAGGTCGCACACGTCGTCGTGGCAATAGAAGAGCTGCGGCCGCGTGGGCGCGGGGGCGACGAGGGTGTTGTCCGTGAGCAGGTTCTCCACCGCAAACGCGGCATACGCGCGCTTGCCGAAGCCACGCGTGCGCGCGGCGAGGGACACGTGGGTCCCGCCCTGTCCGAACGTCGCGAGCTTCAGGACTTGGTCCGCGTCGAACGGCGTGAAGTCGAGGCCGTCATCGCCGCCCGGCAAGCCGATCGCCACGGACGGCGCTTCCGGCGTAGGGTCTGGCACAGGCTGTCGCGACGGCTCGGGCGCGGAGCAGCCGGACAGGGCGGCAAACAGCGTGATTGTGCCGGCGAAGCGGCCGAGCATGCCGACGGCTGTCGCACGAACCGTGCCTGGCATCTGCCTTGCTTTACCAGACGCGGGCCACGGAAGTGGCCGCTTGGTTGGGCCGGACTGTGCCAATCTCATCGGTTCCTCGCCGCGACTGTCGCGGTGGGCCGAGAGGACGACGCGAAGGCCCTCGCTCAGAAGGGAACGAAGCCATGAAGGTGTCGAGCAGATTCTTCCTCGTTGTTGCGGGTGCCGCTTGCGCCGTCGTCGCTGGGCCTGGGACAGCCAGCGCCTGTGGCGGATTTTTCTGCAACTCCGCGCAGCCCGTGAACCAGGCCGCCGAGCAGATCATCTTCGCCGACAACGGCGACGGCACCGTCACGGCCGTCATTCAGATCATGTACGAGGGTCCTTCGACCAGCTTCTCGTGGCTCCTGCCCATCGCCGGGGTGCCTGGGAAGGACGACGTGGCGGTCGCGTCGAATCTCGCGTTCCGGCGGCTGCAATCGGCGACGAACCCGCAGTACACGCTTTCGACGCGCGTCGAGGGCACCTGCAAAGAGGACGTGAGGGGCGGCGCCGCGACGGGCGGCTCGAGCGCCGGCGGCCCCGTCAGCGCGGGCGGCGGCACCGGCGGCACCAGCTCGGGCACTCCCGACCACGGGGTAACCGTCGAAACGCAGGTCGCCGCCGGAGCGTTCGAGGGCGTCGTCATTTCTCTCGACGACGGGCTGGACGACCCGGCTGAGGCCGCCGTGACCTGGCTCACGGAGAACGGTTACGAGGTCCCGCCGAGCGCGCCCGGTCTCTTGCGCCCGTACCTCGAGGATCATCTGAATCTGTTGGCCATTCGCCTCCAGAAGGGCGCGGACACCGGGTCGATCCGGCCGCTCGTCATCACGTACGAGGGCACGAAGCCGTCGATCCCGATCAAGCTCACCGCCGTGGCCGCCAACGACGACATGGGCGTGCTCGCGTGGCTCTTGTCGGATGCGCGCGCGGTGCCCCAAAATTACTATTCGCTCGAGCTGAACGACGCCCTCGTCAACTGGTTCAACCCCGCGCCGACGTACGGCGCCGTCGTTTCCGCTGCCGCCGACGACGCCGGTGGCCAAGGCTTCGTGACGGAGTTCGCCGGCTCGACCGCGCCCCTCTCGAACGTCGTCTGGTCGACGTACGAAGAGCAAAACTGGCAGGTGTTCGGCAGCTCCGTCTACACGAGCTTCGACGAGATTTTCCAGGCGGCGTACGGTCGCTGGCAGGGTTACGACGGGTTCTGGGACGCTATTCAGGCCTCCGTCACGCTGCCTTCGGACGTCGATTTCGCGAGCTTCAAGCTGTGTCCGAGTTGCTACTCGGACCGCATCGAGTTTGCGCCGTCCGAGCTCATCGCCGCGCTCGACGAGCACGTGATCGAGCCGATGAAGGTCGTGCAGGCTCTCGTCGACGCGCATCCGGAGCTCACGCGTCTCTACACGACGATGTCGGCCGACGAGATGACCCTCGATCCACTCTTCACCTTCAATCCGGATCAGCCCGACGTGAGCAGCGTGCACACCGCCGACCGCGTGATCGAGTGCAGCTCGGCCTACTACCAGTTCGAGGCGCCGTGGCGCATCGAGCTCCCGTCCGGCGGCGTCGTGCGCGGCGCGGGCCAGCCCGGTCAGACGTGGCCCATCACGGCCGACACCGTCGACTGCATGCCCCTGAACCAGCGCATCACCCAACAGAGTAACAAGGGTGCCGGCAACCTGATCGAGGACAACACGACGCTCATTCAGGAAAAGCTCGAGGCCTACAACCAGACCTTGCCGGCGCCGGCCGGAAGCACGGGTGGCTCGGGGGGCGTCGGCGGCAGCTCCGGTCAGGGCGGGACCGGTGGCACGAAGAGCACCGGCGGCACGAACAGCGCCGGCGGGACCGGGGCCACGAACGGCAGCGGCGGTACGACGGGCGGCGGTGAGAACGGCGCCAGTGGCGGCACGACCGGTTCGGGCGGCACGCCGAAGGAGCCTCACGACTCCGGCTGCGCCGTGAGCCCCCACGGCAGCGGACAAAACTGGGCGTGGTTGGCGCTCGGACTCGTGGCGCTGCGGCGCCGCCGTCGCCCCTGAGCGAGGGGGCGACCACGGCCGGGCTCGACCTAAGGCGCGTCGAGCCCGCGCCGGAGCTTACCGACGAGCTCGGCCACGGCTTTGACGCGGCCCGCGCGATCGGGCGCTTCGGCGATGACGCGCACGACTTCCGTCCCGACGACGATGCCGTTCACGCCCGCCTGCGCGACCTCGCGCGCCTGCTCGGGCGTGCGAATACCGAACCCGACGACCACCGGCAGCTTCGACCGCGCCCGGAGTGCGGCCGCGTCGCGGCCAGCGTCGCCGAGCGGCGCCTGACGGCTGCCGGTCACCCCCGTCACCGACACGTAGTAAACGAAGCCGCTCGCGCCCGCGATGACACGCGGCTCACGCTCGCGCCCCGTCGTCGGCGCGACGAGCGGGATCACCGAGAGTCCCTCGCGCGCGACACCGGCGCGGAGCTCTGCGCCTTCCTCGGGCGGCAAATCCACGAACAGGATCCCGTCGATGCCGGCGGCCTTCGCGGCCGCGGGCAGTCGCGTCTCGCCGAAGGCGAGGATCGGGTTCACGTACGTGAAAAGCACGAGCGGCGCCTGGCTGTGCCGGCGCAGCGCCGTCGCCACCTCGAGCGCAGCGGGCAGAGAGCCGCCGTGCTGGATCGCGCGGAAGGAGGCGGCCGCGATGACGGGACCGTCCGCGGTCGGATCGCTGAACGGCACGCCGAGCTCGAGGATGTCCGCGCCCGCGTCGAGCGCCGCTTTGGCGCACTCGAGGCTGTCCTCCACGCTGGGCTCCCCGATGACGAGGAAGGCGACGAGCGCCGTGCGCCCCGATTTTTCGAGCCGGTCGAAGCAAGGGGCGAGTCGGTTGTCGCTCATGGTGCACGCTCGAGGAGCGTCGCGAGATCCTTGTCGCCGCGCCCCGAGAGGCAGACGGCGAGCCGCACCGGACGACCGAGCCGCAGCTGCTCGCGCCGCGCGATGTCCCCGATGCGCGCAAAGGCGTGCGCGGTCTCGAGGGCGATGAGCAGGCCCTCCGTGCGCGCCACTTGGTAGGCCGCGTGCAGCGCCTCCGTGTCCGTCGCGGTGAGGTAGGTGACCCGGCCGCTCGCAGCGAGCGCGGCGTGCTCGGGCCCGACGCCCGGGTAGTCGAGCCCGGCGCTGATCGAATGCGCTTCGATGATTTGCCCGAAATCGTCCGCGAGGACTCGCGTGCGCGAGCCGTGCAGCACCCCGACGCGGCCCGCCGTGAGGGTCGCGGCGTGCTTGCCGGTTTCGACGCCTTCGCCCGCTGCCTCCACGCCGTAGAGGGCGACCGGATCGGCGAGGAAAGCGCGGAACATGCCGATCGCGTTCGAGCCCCCACCGACGCAGGCGACGACGGCATCGGGTGGTCCGACGGTCGCGGCGAGCTCGGCGCGCGCTTCGTCGCCGATCACGCGCTGGAGCTCCGAGACGAGGAGCGGGTAGGGGTGCGGGCCCGCGGCGGAGCCGACGCAGTAGTGCGTCGTGCGCACGTTCGTGACCCAGTCGCGCAGGGCCTCGTTCATGGCGTCCTTCAGCGTGCGCGAGCCGGACTCCACCGCAATCACCTTGGCGCCGAGCATGCGCATGCGCGCGACGTTCGGCGCTTGGCGCTCGACATCCACGGCGCCCATGTACACTTCGCACGGCAGCCCCTGCATGGCCGCGGCCGTCGCCGTGGCGACGCCGTGCTGTCCCGCGCCGGTCTCGGCGATGATGCGCTGCTTGCCGAGGCGCTTGGCGAGCAAGATTTGACCGAGCGCGTTGTTGATCTTGTGCGCGCCCGTGTGACAGAGATCCTCGCGCTTGAGCCACAGCTCGCCGAGCGTGCCCGCTGGCAGCTCGAGATCGGCCGCGAGGCGATCGGCGCGGTAAAGGGGCGTCGGACGCCCGACGTAGCTCGCGAGCAGGCCGCGCCATTCCTTCTGGAACGACTCGCTCTTCACGTGCTCTTCGAACGCGCGCTCGAGCTCCTCGAGCGCGGGGACGAGCGTCTCGGCGACGAAGCGCCCGCCGAACTCTCCGTAGTAGCCGACCCGATTCGTCGCCGTCATGAGTTCCGTCTCGGCTGGTAATCCACGCCGGGGGCGCTGTCGAGCCCGAGCGCTGTCGCCGCACGCCGCGCGGCGTCGATGAAGCGCCGGACCTTGTCTGGATCCTTTCGGCGCGGGTTCGTGCCTTCCACGCCGCTCGCCGTATCCACGCCGTACGGCCGCACGACTTCGACGGCGCGCCCCACGTTTTCAGGAGTGAGACCACCCGCCAAGACGAGTGGCCGCTCGCGCGCGAGCTCGGTCACGAGCGTCCAGTCGAAGGCGTGCCCCGTGCCGCCGAGCTCTCCCGTGACCTTCGCGTCGGCGAGCAGGCGCGCTCCCGAAAACGTGCGCGCCGCCACGACGTCGGCTGCCGTCGCGATGCGCACGGCCTGATAGGCGAGGGCGCCGAGGGCTGCGACGGCCAGGGGCGGCTCGCTCCCGTGGAGCTGCAGCGCGTGCACGCCCGTCCGCGCGGCAAGCACGCGGAGCTCCTCCACGCTCAAATCCGCGACGACCGCGACGACCTCGGCGTCGTCGCCCACCGCGCGCACGACGGCTCGCGCCGTCTCGTCGTCGACGTGCCGCTTCGAGGCCGGGACGAGGTTCACGCCGACGGCGTCCGCGCCCGCGTCCACGGCGAGCCGCGCCTCTTCCGGTGAGGTGACCCCGCAAATCTTGATCCAGAGACTCATGACGCTTGCGGCCGAAGCCCGGCGAGGTGTCGGACGCTACTGGCAGCCGACGCGAGCGTGGCGGTCGCGACCTCGTCGTACCACACGAACCGCCGCCGCTCATGGCGGTGCCGGCCGCCGAAAAGGCGGGCTTTCCCGCGTGGCGCCCCCGCGACCGCGGAGCGGGCGCTTGGCAGGGCGCCCGCGCGCGCAGGCCGGAGGCCGAGCACGCGGGACGTAGGCCGCCGCGCACTGCGGGGGCAGCTACTCGATGCGCAAGAGCTCTTTGACGGTCGCGATGACCTGGGGCGCCTGGATCGGCTTCGTGATGTAGGCGTTTGCGCCCAGCTGGAGGGCGCGCTGGCGATCCTCCTGCGAGCCCTCGGTCGTGATGATGACGATGGGCGTGTCCTTGTGGACCGGATCGCTGCGCACGCGCTTCACGAGCTTGAGCCCATCCATGATGGGCATGTTGATGTCGGTGACGATGATGTCGTAACGCGAGGAGGCGAGCTTGCGCAGGCCATCGACGCCGTCGTCGGCCTCGGTGACGCGCAGGTTCTTCACGCGGGCGAGCGCGAACACCAGAAGCTGCCGCATCATCGGCGAGTCTTCCACGATCAGGCAGGAGTATTCGCTCACCTTGGTCTCACTCTACGTTGGTCCTTGCCGGGGCAGGGTACGCCTATACGCTCAGATCGAGAAAGGCCTCGAGCCCCGGCAAACGCCGGTCGGCCTGGGCAAATAAGCTGGCACTCACGAGCGCCGCGGCCGCTTGCTGTCCGAGCAGCCGGAAGAGCTCGAAATCCACCGCGTCGAAGCGCGTCTTTTGCGAAAGGGTCGAGAAAATGGCGATGACCCCGACGACGCGCTCGTCGACGAGCAGCGGGATCACGGCGGCCGGCCGGTCCAGCTGCCCGTGACTCGGATCGCCGTCTTCCTCCACGGCGGCTTGGCCCGAAGCGAGCACCGCGCCCAGGCGCGTGCCCGCGATGGGTACGGGCAAGAGGTCCCCGCCGGGAACGCCCTCCGACGCGATGGGCACGAGCTCCGTGCCTTGCTGATTCGCGAGGTACATCGAATAGCGCTCCGCGCCGAGGAGCTGCGCGAGCACTTCTTTGATCCGGCGGGTCACACCCCGCGGAGAGAGACTCGAGTGGAGCTGGTTCGAGGCGACGTAGAGGTTCGCGAGGTTCGAGAACTCGCTCTCGACCTCCTGCACGCGTGTCGTGAACTGGTGCGAGATCGCTTCGGCGCGGTTCGTGCGCGACAGGAGGTCGCTCTTCTCGGCTTCGAGCAGCTCGATTTTCTGGACCAGCTCGCGGACGGCGCGGTCGGCGGCTACCTGGGCTCTCAAGTTCGCGTTCTCGGCCTCGAGCACGGCGAGCTTGTCGAGGAGGCGCTCGTAGTCCTGAATGAACTCGTCCGTGAGGCGCGCGCCCCGGGTGAACGTCTTCACGAAGCGGTCTCGCTCGGACTTCAGGTCCGCTGCCGGCGAGTTGCTTTCGTTGGTCTTCTTTTCCTCGGCCATCTGGTCCTGGCGTCCGTGGGCGGAAGGCGCGCCGGCAAAAGAACGGTCGGAGGCGGCCCTCGCGCGCTGCCGCCTGCGCCGGCAAGAGTTGAGTATAGATCAGGCGGCCCCTCTGTCAGTATAGTAGAAGGAGAGTCCGCCACCCATGAGCGACGCCACCGCCACGACTCCCGAGACGGTCGACGACCTCCTGAATCGGGGAGCGCTCGACGAGGCACGCGAGCTGCTTTTGGAAGTGCCGCCCGCGGATGAACGCTTCGCCGTGGTCCGCGTACGGCTCGGCCTGATGGACGGGACGCTGCCCGCCGGCGCGGCTCAGCAGGCGCTGATCAAGCTCATGCGCCGCGATCCGGATTGGCCTGGCGCCAAGGCGCTCTACCAGGCGGCCTCGAACGAGGCGTACCGCAGCCGTGAGTCGTCGGCGTCCCACTCGCACCCGCCGCCGCCGGTGCGCAAGTAGGCGCGGCACCGCACCGCCGCGCACGCCACCTACATCTTGGCCCACTCGGCAAGCTCGCCGCGCAAGAGCTTCGGGGCGCGCCGCAGAGCCGCGAGGTCCTTCGCGCCGACGAGCAGCATCGCCGTCTTGAGCTCGGCCTCGACGCGTTCGAAGAACGCGATCGCGCCGTCGCGTCCGCCCGCGTCGAGCGCCTGCAGCGAGCCGCGCGCGATGCCGCCCGCGGACGCGCCGAGCGCGACCGCCTTGGCGATGTCGAGCCCGTCGCGCACGCCTCCGGTGGCGAAGATGGTGTCGAAGCCCTGCTTGGCACAGAGCGCGACGCTCGCTGCCGTGGGAATGCCCCAATCGCGGAACGTTTCGCCGAGGGCGCGGTTGGCGCCGGTCGCGCGGTGCATTTCGACGGCGACCCAGGACGTGCCGCCGGCGCCGGACACGTCGACGTGGCGAATGCCGCGCGCGCGCAGCCGTTCGGCGACGCTGCCCGAAATGCCACACCCCGTCTCCTTCGCGATGACGGGCACGGGCAGCTCTTGGGTGAGGCGTTCGAGCGTGTCGAGGCCGCCACGGAAGTCCCGATCCCCCTCGGCCTGCACCACTTCCATGGCGGGGTTCAGATGAATGCAGAGCGCGTCGGCGCCCACGAGCCCGACGAGCTCGCGCACCTCCTCCGTGCGGAGCTTGGCCGCCTGCACGACGCCCAGGTTGCCGAGCAAGAGCGCGCTCGGCATCACCTCGCGCACGGCGAAGGTAGGCAGCGACGCGCGGTTCTTGAGGATGGCGCGCTGGCTGCCGAGACCGAAGGCGTAGCCGCGCTCCTCCGCGATGCGCGCGAGCTCCTGATTGATGCGCAGGGCGCGGTCGGTGCCGCCCGTCATCGCGGCGATCAGGATGGGCGCCTTGAGCTTCTTGCCGAGCACGGTGCACGACATGTCGATCGCGTCGAGATCGAGCTCGGGCAACGCGTCGTGCACGAGCTCGACGCATTCGAGGAGCGTGGTGCGCTGGCGAAATCCAACGTCGCCTTTCGTCGCGAGGTCCAAGTGGTCCGCTTTACGCGCTGCGATGTCCGCCATGGGCCCCCGACATACGGCGCCGCCGCCGCGAGGGCCAGCGGTTCCCCGCGATTTTCGGCCGAGCGAAGGGGCTATCGGGGCCGGAGGAGCATGGTAAGGTCCCCCGCGAAAAAATGCCTTTGGGTACGAAGACTTCGAAGCGTGCGCGGCGCCGGCGGGCCGGCCACGCCAAGACCATTCCGCGTAACCCCTTCGTGGCCATGCTCTCGACGGTTCAGAAGGACATCGACGAGCGCCTCGAGAGCTTCTTCGGCGACAAGCTCGAGCTCGTCGCGCCGCACGGTCGCGAGGTAGCGGCCATGGTGGCGTCGCTCGCGCGGTTCGCCCTGCGCGGCGGGAAGCGTCTGCGTCCGGCGCTCTTGGTGGCCGGCTACCGTCTCGCGGCGCCCGAAGGCAACGTCGAACCGGCGCTCGACGCGGGCCTCGCGCTCGAGCTCTTGCACACGTACCTGCTCGTGCACGACGACTGGATGGACGGCGACGCGCTGCGCCGCGGCGGCCCCACCGTGCACGCCGAGCTCGGCAAGCGCTTCAAGCACGAGCACCTCGGCAACTCCTCCGCGATCCTCGCCGGAGACTACGCCGCCGGGCTCGCGACGGAGGTGCTGGCCGGCGTGAAGATGCCGCCCGCGCGCGCGGCCGCGCTGTTCCAGGCGTTTGCCGAGATGCAGCTGCAAGCGATCCTCGGGCAGGAGCTCGACATCGCCGCGACGGACGTCGACCCGGAGGACGTGTACGTGCTCAAGACCGGGAGCTACACGGTGCGCGGGCCGCTCCGGATGGGCGCGCTGCTCGGCGGCGCCAAGCCCGCGACCTTGAAGGCGCTCGACGGCTATTCCCTGCCCGTGGGCATCGCTTTCCAGCTCGCCGACGACATGCTGAGCGTCTTCGGCAATCCCGGCGCGACCGGCAAGGCGCTCGGTAACGATTTGCGCGCCGGCAAACGTACTCCGCTCGTGCTGGAAGCCCTGCGCCGCGCGCGCGGCCGGGACCGCACCACGCTCAAGGGCGTTTTCGGGAAGGCGCGCGCGAGCGACGCGGAAATCCGCCGCGCCCTCGACGTGATCGCGCGCTCGGGGGCGAAGGAGAAGATGGAGGCTCGCATCGAGGAGCTCCTCGGTCAGGGCCTCTCGGCGCTCGGCTCGGGTGTGAGCCGCGTGGGTCGGGAGCTGCTCGAAGGCGCCGCCCTAGCGCTCACCGCGCGGCGCGTGTAAGTACGCGTCGCTCGCGCATGGCTCGCGCCGCCGCCAAAGTCATCCTCCTCGGCGAACACGCGGTGGTTTATGGCGCGCCTGCGCTCGCCGCGGCGCTCGATCGCGGCGCTCGCGCCACGGCACGAAAGGCCGCTACCGATCGGCTCACCCTCGGTGAGCGAGGCAGCGTCGGCGGCGACGGCAGCGAGCTCGCCCGCGGGCTCGAGGCCTTGCGGGCGAGCCTAAGCGCGCCCCCGCAGGAGGTGACGGCGGAGCTCGAAATGCCGGCCGGCGCGGGGCTCGGCGCGTCGGCGGCGCTCGGCGTCGCCATCGCGCGCGCCGTGCTCGAGTCCGTGTCGCCCGCCCTCGAGCCCGGCGAGCCAGCGGTGCGCGCGCGTGTGCTCGAGGCCGCGGCGGCGTGGGAGCGCGTGTTTCACGGTAACCCGTCGGGCATCGACGCGGCCGCGTCCGAGTGCGGCGGTTGCATTCGCTACACCCGGGCCGCGGGGCCCGAGCCGATCGACATGTTGCTGCCGCTGTCGCTCGCGATCGCCGTGGCGGGGCCGCCCGCGAGCACCCGGGAAATGGTCGAGAGCGTCGCGCGCCTCGCCGAACGCCGGCCGGACCTGGTCGGTAAGACGGTCGCGGGCATCACCTCCCTCGTCGACAACGCGCGCCTTTGCATCGAGGCGGGGGACTTACCCGGACTCGGCAAGCTGATGGATCTGAACCAGATGTTGCTCGCGGGCTTGATGGTATCGACGCCCGGCATCGAAGCCGCGTGCGATACCGCGCGGCGTGCCGGCGCGCTCGGGGCCAAGCTCACGGGCGCCGGCGGCGGGGGCTGCGTCATCGCGCTCGCCGACCGCGACGCCGAGCCGATCCTCGCCGCCTGGCGCGCGGAAGACCTGCACTGTTTCGCCGCGACCGTCGGCGGCCCGGAGCGCCCGGCGTGACCACGGGCACGACCGTCACCGCCGTGGCGCACGCGAACATCGCGCTCGCCAAGTACTGGGGCAAGGCCGACGTGACCGAGAACCTGCCCGCCGTGCCGAGCCTCTCGCTCACGCTCGAAGCGCTCCGCTCGCGCACGCGCGTCACGCCCGACGCGGGGCTCGCGGAAGACGACGTCACGCTCGACGGCACGCTCGCGACGGGCCGCGCGCGCGAACGCGTCGTCGCGCTGCTCGACGACGTGCGCGCGCTCACGGGCACGAACGTGCGCCTGCGCATCGAGTCGCACAACGATTTTCCGACGGCGGCCGGCCTCGCCTCGAGCGCGTCCGGTTTCGCGGCGCTCGCGCTCGGTGCCTCGGTGGCGCTCGGCGCGGAGCTACCCCTCGCGACGCTGAGCTCGGTGGCGCGCAAGGCTTCCGCTTCGGCGGCGCGCTCGTTGTTCGGCGGGTTCGTGGCGCTGCGGCTCGGGGCGCGCGCGGCCGAGCCGCTGCTCGCGGCCGAGGCATTCCCGCTCGACATGGTCATTGCCGTCACGGCGCTCGGCCCGAAAGAGACGAGCTCGACCGACGGCATGCGCCACACGCTCGCGACGAGCCCGTACTACCGCGCGTGGGTGGACGCGGCTCCCGGCATGTTCGCCGAGGTCGAGCGCGCCGTCCTGGCGCGCGATCTCGAAGCGCTCGGCGTGCTCGTCGAGCAAAGCGCGCTCGCGATGCACGCCTCCATGCTGGCC
>Ga0164241_10002647_pt1 | contig 19003 bp, 19 predicted proteins | sample OricomyardsoilBY_FD_108780 | JGI IMG/M metagenome (GOLD analysis project Ga0164241, IMG submission 108780) | Backyard soil microbial communities from Emeryville, California, USA - Original compost - Back yard soil (BY) | ecosystem: Environmental > Terrestrial > Soil > Unclassified | place: USA...
GCCTTTGCCCAAATCCCACGTCTCATCGCAACCAATATTGAAGAAATTGCTGGAAAAATTTGGCAACAATTCATCATACAACCCGCGCAGAAAGGGCAGGGTGCCGGGATGATTCGGTGCCAGCGTGGTCGGACGACGGAGAAAATCTTTGGTTTCAGCTTCGTAGGGTTCGGGCAGTTCGCCGAGTTTTCTTAGGCGCGGATCTTCGAGAAAATAGCGCACGTGGCCGAAGGAATTCTGGTTCGGCACGAGATCAATGCCGAGCTCCCGGCAGCGCGCGGCGAGGATTTGAATTTCCTTCGCCGTCAACGCGCCCCCGCTTTGCCAGACGGATTTGTATTTGTGATAGGCAAACGTGTGCTCGGTGTAGAGTTGCAGTTCGTTAATCTTGAAATTGGAGAGTTTTTCGGCGAGGTCGAGCAGCGTTTCCAGCTTCGGCACGCGACCGCGCGAGATGTCGAGCATCACACCCCGGCGCGCAAAATCCGGCCAGTCGCGAATTTTCAGGCAGGGCAATTTTCTGCCAAACTGCTGGAGTAATTGCCGCAACGTCGCCGCCGCCGCGCGCAGGCCAGCCGTTTCGCGGAAGGAAATTTCAATTCCACTTTGGGAAATCGTCAGCGCGTAGCCTTCGGGGTGATTTGGCGCGGAGCTGCTGCGGATGACCTTGATTGCGGCCAGCGGTTTTTGCTTCGGCAGCGTGAATATGCCGCGAAGATTTTTCAGCGCGCGAGGGGGTGGAAGGAGATTCACATTAGTTGACTTATGCGGGTGGAGTATATGCCCCGCTGTTTTCTTTAGGCTCAAGCTTTGCCACGACAGCCTCGCGCTTAAGAAATATGGATTTCATTTCGTGAAACGATTTCGGCTTGGATGGCACCAGGCGTTCCGATGAAATTCAAAAAATCCAAACAGAAGTCCGCATAGTGCTGCAACTCGGTGAAGTTTCCCTTGTTTGATGCGGTCTTTACCAAATCGTCCAATTTCATCGTATGCTTTCCCTTCGCTGCGCCGTTTCCGCATCAAAACGAATCCAATCCGCCTCGGAACGTCGAGCCACGCAATCCAGACGTCCGATGGCCCATTCGTTATATTGTTTGTTGCAATCGCAAGCCAGCCAACGACGACCAAGCTGTTCGGCAACGACTGAAGTTGTGCCCGACCCGGAGAATGGATCGGCCACCAAATCTCCGGAGTTTGATGAAGCCAAAACCAGTTTGCGCAACAGTTCTTCCGGCTTTTGCGTAGGATGCGGAGTTTTCTCACCCATGCCATTGCAGGTCGTCGGAATGTCCATCACGTCCTTGGGCTTTGCGCCTTTTGGATGCGGAATCCAGTTCTCCCGATTTTTCCCATTGCCATTTTTCCCGAAGTTGCTCGTCTTCGCTTGTGGATGGCTGGGATATTTCAACGTGTGCGCGCCGTAGGGAATGCGAACTTCATCAATGTTGAAAGTGAACTCCTTGCCTTTGCGAAAATGCACGATGCTTTCGTGCGACCGTCCCCAATCACCGCCGAGGTTCGCCTTGTTTTTATAGTGCCAGATAATCCAGCGACAACTTTTGAAGAACGGCATCGCGGCAACTTTTACATCTGCTAAAATCTCTGAAAATCCACACACATACAGCGTGCCGTTTTTTTTCAAAACTCTGGCAGCCTCTTCCAGCCAGTCGCGTGACCAGACGACGTAATGTTCGTGGCTTTCAAAATTATCCCAGTCTGCCTTTTTTATATTGTAAGGCGGATCGGCAAAAACCAAGTCAACGGTTTCAGATTTCAAGCTTTTCAGCCAGGTTGGCGAATCTCCTAGAAAAAGTTTTCCAAGCCGGTTTTCGTATTGAAGTTGAATGCCATCCGTGGAATCAACCGGATATGTGTTCCCATTTTGATGTCGGACCTCCAACCCCAATTGCGGAACCGGCAGTTCACATTTCACGGACATAGCTATTTCGCCGCAATCATCCCGCTTTGACGCGCGTAATTAAACAAGCCGCCGGCGTCCACCACGGGGCGCACGTCGCCGAGCGGTTTGAACTTATAGACTTTGCCGGTTTCCTTCACGGCCACAGTCGCGGCGTCGAGATCCACGGTCACAACGTCGCCGGTTTTCAAGAGGTCGCAGAGGCGGTCGGCGCATTCGCAGGGATAGAGTTCGCCGGTGGCGACGCAGTTGCGGAAGAAAATGCGGGCGAAACTTTCCGCGAGGACGATTTCACAGTTGGCCGAACCCATCGCAATGGGCGCGTGTTCGCGCGAACTGCCGCAGCCGAAATTTTTGCCGCCGACGACGATGGGATATTCGCTGTCGAGCTGGCCTTCTTTGACGTAGCGGTTCGGGTAAAGTGATTCGGGCAGGCCGGCGAGGGCGTAGCTGCCGAGCTTTTCATATTCCTCGGGAATCGTCGGCACGAGATTCAGGAACTGCGCGGAGATGATCTGGTCGGTGTCAATGTTGTCGCGCACCACATAAACGGGACCGGTGAAAACAGATTTCGTCATGCCTTTAATCTGCCGGTTGCGCGCCGGGTTTTCAATCAGATTTCAATCACCGGCGGCGATGGCGTCACCGTCTTTTGTTCGCGTTTCCGCAGGGCAATGACGGCGATCACACAACCCGTCCACGTCGGCAGCATGTCGGCCACGGGAACCAGTTCCACCACGAAGGTCGGCAGCAGCAGGATGTGAAAGCCTAAAATCCACATTGTTAAAAGCATCGCCGCCACGTCTATGGCCTGATCAATGCCCACCCAGCCGAACGGGCCGATGAAAAATTGCACGCCGTCCGCCATCATCGCGACGGCAAGCGCGAGCAGGATGCGCGTCCGCGTCAGGAACGGTGTGCGGAGGAGCGGATTTGGTTTCGCCGGCAAATTCACGTTGGAAACTTAACCACAATCGTTGACGGATTACAAATAAAGGAAACCGGCACAAAGATGATTTGCGATGCCCTTGGCATTGGTGATTGCAGGGAATGAAAAAGCCGCCCCGTTTCCGAGGCGGCGTTTAAGAGTTCGTCGGCAGTTTTTTAATTCAACTGCGGCGGACGCGGCGTGAAAACTTTCAACGTCAGACCGTTGGCGTCGGCGTTGCCGCCAAAGACGGAGAGATAAAAGTATTTGGCCACCGGATCGAAATCAGGCAGCAGGGAGAAATCCACCCAGTCGCGAAAGGCGGGGGGAAGCATTTGGAGTCCGCTGTTTTTGTCGGAATTTTTCAGAAGCTTGAAGGCCGAGCGCATGGTTTCGCGCTGGTTTTCATAGCTGAACAGGCCGCCGCCGGTGCCGCCGATGTGGTTGGCGGCATCGGCGATGCCGGGCTGGTCGCGCAATGACTTGGCCTTGCCGTCGGCGCTGCGGAGATACTCTTCCAGAATGCCGGTGTTTTTGCTGATGGCGAGATAGCCGCCGGCGGAAGTGACGTAAAGGGAATTGGGACGCGAGGTTCCGCCCGGCCCGCGCGTGGCGCGCAGGGCGATGGTGTAAATTTTATGGCCGAGGAAATCCCGCGCGCCGTTGGCGCTGTCCTGCGGGGCGCTCAAACCCGCGAGCGTCTTGATGGCGTCAACGGCTTGGCCGGCGTTGACCACCGCCAGCAGATACAGCGCGGGCGGATTGGCAAAATCAGCCAGCGTGTCGCCCACCGGCGGTTTTTGGTAAATGATCAGGTCGTCGCCAAGATTGCCAATAAGATAGGTGCGGAGATCAAACGCCGGATTTTTCGCCTGCGCCATGGTGTTCGCGACATCAATGACGGAGTTCAGGCTGGCGAGATATTGCGGCGAAATGTTGGCGACCATCTTCTGCAATTCCGCCCAGATTTTCTGGCCGTCCAGACGGGCGCGGGTGAATTTCACCGCATCGGCGGGCACGAAGGCGGGGATGCCGGCGTCTTTGTTCGCCAGCGCGAACATTTTCAGCAGCCCGTTGCGGCCGGCTTCCGGCGCGGTGATGTGGAAAACGACGGAGGAACCTTCCGGCCGTTCATGCAGGGCGAAGCTGGCGGATTTCAAACCACCGAGGCCGGTTGCGCCGATGATTTTTGCCGCGTTAAAACTGGGCATGGGTGAATCAGCATCCGCATTGTCGTCATCTGCCGCCGTCAGCATTCCGAAAAACTTGCCACCGTTGAACCAGCCGTAATAGGTCGGTGAATCGCGAAATTGAGAAAGCTTGTCGCTCGCAAACCCGGCGTCATCAGCGATGGCCGGGGCGCTGCCGCCGGTCAGATGCCCGGCGATGGCTTCGGCGACCTTGGCGGAATTGGCCGCGACCAGGAGGGATTGATACTGCGTGAAATAAATTTCACCGGGCTTGTCCGGTTTGGGTTCCTTGCCGATCTCGGACACGACCGGGCGATGGGGCAGGATGGCGGCGAAATCATTGGTGGACAGCGGCACGATGGTGAAAACCAAGCCGTGAAAAGTTTCCGTGCGCAACGCGCGCCCGTCGGCCTTCCATTTTTTGGTGAGCGCGGCCAGGTTGGTTTTAAGCGTGTCGCTTTTATTCTTGGCGTCGAGCAGCAGGACAACGCCCGGCGGCACGTCATCATGGCCGTTGGAACCGTTGACTGTCACACCGATGGTGAACTGGCCCTGCGGCAGCGACAGAAAATCGTCCACCTTGATGCCAAGGTCTTTTTCCAGCGGCGCGATGAATTTCTCCGTGAGCTTGCCCATGAACTTGTCGTGGAACGGCTTCATCGCAGGATCGTTCCAGAACATCGTCTGCGGCGAGGTTTTGGAAGCGGCGCGCAGCGCGTTGCAGTCCGGCACGGTGAAAAAACCGAGCGTGTCCGAGGGCAGCAGGTTTTCCGCGGGCGCAATCGCAGCGCGGGTCAAGGTGACGCTGGCCAGCAACAGCGCGGCAGCGGTAAGACACAATGATTTTGTTTTCATTTATAGGTTGGGGTTGACTGGAGAGAAAAAATTTGCCGCAGAAACCTATTTTACGCCCGTGGTCTTCAACGTGGTGCGGGTCGGCGGTTCGAGGTAGCGGAACGGCGTGTTCGGATTGTCGGTCGAGTAGGCGAAGGCATCGCGATGATCGAGGAAACTTTTCACCAGTTCCACCGGGATGGCAAAACCGAGGCCCTCGCCGAAAGTGATTTTCATGTTCGTGACGCCGACGACTTCGCCGGCGAGATTGAACAGCGGCCCGCCGCTGTTGCCGGGATTGATCTGCGTGCTGGTCTGGAGATAAAGCTGGCCTTCCAACTGCCGCGTCTTGGTGCTCAAAATGCCCTGCGTGACGGTGCGTTCCAGGCCGAGCGGACTGCCGATGGCGAACACCGCGTCGCCCACGTTCAAGGAATCCGAACTGCCGAGCGTGACGTATTTGAATTTGGGCGCGTTTTTGTCCTCGATGTGGAGCAGGGCGAGGTCTTGAAATTTATTGATGGCGACAATCTTGACCTGTTTGTAGGTCTCGCGGTCAAGATGTCCGTTTTTCTGCTCATAAACTTCCACGGAAATTTCCGTCTCACCTTCGATGACGTGAAAATTTGTGATGAGATACCCGTCTTCATTGATAAAGAAACCCGAGCCAAGCCCGCCCGGGGTTTTGACCTGCACCACCGCCTCGCCGATTTGTTTCACCAGGGAACTGACATCGCGCACGCCGGCTGATTTGGCGTCCGAGGAATAAAACCGGCCGTTGGCGGAAGGGATTGTGATGGTCGTGGCAGGCATCGTGGCACCGGCCTTCGTGACGCCAAGAATGGCGCTGCGGGGAATTTGCAAAACCGTGAAACCCATGTCCACCACCACCGAATCAGCCTTTTCCGCGAGGATTTTGCCGGTCACGGCGGCGTCCTTGAGCTGGATGGTGTCGGCGAAAACAAACTGGGCGCAGCAGCCCAGCAGCGCGCTCATCGCAACAGATTTCCTAAACGACATGGGGCGACAATAGACCACCGCCTCGGATTTGACAAGCGGATGGACGTGCAATCTTTTGCCTGCGGCCATAATCCTAGACCAATCCTTCGCTTCGCCCCGGACCATCAGCACAGGTCACGTCTTTCCAATGGTTGTTTCTTGGGTTGAAGCTGATTTGCGATTACATAATTTTTTCACAACGAAGATTGTTGGCAAAAGGCCAAAAAGAATGATTGGATACCAAAGATTGAAAAAAAGTGTCCACCAATTCTGTTCCTGGTTGACAGAGTGGCTCATTTTCCAAAAGAAAATCCCATAACTAATGAAAAGAGTTTCTCCGGTCTGGTCATCCTTTGCGCAACCAAGCATTCTCGTCGAGTGTTGCACGGAGAGAAATATTGTTCTGCGAAAATGAAAATGAATTTCATTTGTTGGCTTGTCATCGCGGGAAAAAGCAAAACTGGCGTTAAGTTCGTAAGGCTTCTCTTGGTTAAAGAAAAGGAGGTGACAACCCCGCATCTCATCAATGTTGCTTTTTTCAACAGCAACGCGGACGACATGAGGATAAAAGGCATATGCCTTTTTTGATGGAGAGTCTATATCCGTTGCCATTGTAGGATTGGAATTGCCAATCGTAATATAAGATTTCCATGGACTAGGGCTTACAGTCAATGTGTAGGCATAAAGACCCAAGAACCCAAAAAATAAAATTGTTGAGGCATAGGCACAAATTCTAAAGAACCTTTTTTTCATAGATTTTCAAAATCCAAATCTAATTCTTATAGTTTCTCGTGATGATGGAAACACAAAGTAGGGGGCATAAAGGTAAGCTGAAACCCCCAATGCTCCAGCGCTAATTTCGCCATCCTCGCAGTGAGAAAAAAATGGAAGGGTAGGATTGCAATCAAATTTATCGGCCGCATTTCCCCAAATTCCTTCGTGGGCAAAAATATTGACCCAAGTTTGGGCGGACATATTTCTGCTGTATTGAGCATCGAGTTCTAAAATTTTCTCTGGGTTAATTTGTATTAGACCGTTGTAATCGCGGCTGGAACAGACATTACCGCTTAAATCCCAAGTGACGCGATTAAAATAAGAGATTTCCGGATTTCCATTCCAGCCCCGTTTTTCTCGCGGTTTATTTTCTTTAAAAACTATAACCTTCACGCTGTGTCCCGCTGGCGGATTGTCAAACACATTGCCATCCAATTCGGATTGCAACATTGATTCAACATCGCTTGCATATAAAATATGATTTTACGTCTCCCGGCAGCCAAGCCAGGGCAGGACTAGGCCTTCACTGTAATAAAGGCGCAATTCGGGTCGGAATGGGTGTTCACAAACTTATTTTACATTTGGAACCAGATGCACTTTGGTCGTGACGCTGGGCAAATCCACGCGGTCTAAATAACCTTGAAACGTTCCGCCGTCATAGTGCATGCGAAATAAGACAGGTTGCACGATTAGTCACTCCCGTGCCCGATTTGCAATTTTGAAATATCAAAAGCATTAAGTTCATTGCCTCGGACTTGGTATAAAGTTCCATTGTTCCCAAAGAAATATTCATAATAAATCCCAGGTTTAGGGCATTCCCAATGCGCAATTGGCTTCCAGTTGCTTGTCTCATAGACGATGATGCTTTCCGGCCATGAATCCACACGTGCAACCAACCATTTTCCGTCTGGCGACCACAATGCAGAGGCAATAGAATTTGGAGCCTGTAAAGCGATTTCCTTTTTTTCCCCTGTTCGCCATTTCAGCAGGCAAAGGTTTGTTGTCCCAAATTTACATATTGCAAGCCAATCTCCATCAGGTGAAACGTCAACACTCATTGCATCTGTGTCTTCAGATTCAAATGCGGGTTCATTTTTATCATCCCCCCAAACAGCGAATGATAATGGGCCTGTCCCGTTTGGAGACCCAAAGCCTGCTACTAACACTTTGCCGTTACTTGAGATTTTTAAAAATCGAATAATACTATTTTGATTTGTCTCATTTTCAAAAAGGACAGCATGGTTTTTTCCAGTAAATAAATCCCACCGCTCAACAGTGTGCGCTCCCGCAGCAAAAAGCGCTTTTCCATTGTTACCGATAACAAGATGTTTCCCAGTGTAGCCTCTATGCTCTAATCCATTCGTCTCCCATAAAGTTTCTCTTTTTCTCCAATCTACTACAAATAATCCAGATTCAGTATCTGATGCGACTGCAACCGTGTTTCCGTCAGGAGAAATGGCAATGGGATGTTCATATCCTTCCAATGATTCAACTCCATAGGGCAACGGGGACGTAGGGCCTTGAAAAAAACTGCCGAGCTTCCAAATTTGAAAAAAACCGCCGCCCGCCGAAACAGCAATTGGGGCTTCTGTGGCTACACAGTAAAAGCCGCCATGCTCCGCTCGGAGCGGGGGACACAACCGAAATGGCGGAAGAACATACCAAGATGAAATTTTATCGGGAGGCCCATCAAAAGGATTTCCCGGAGTAAATCCTCTGATAAATGCCAAAATACCGATTAAAGCCATACATCCCCAGATACCATGAAGGATTGGATGCTTGCGAATTTGATTGGCGAACTTGCTCGAAAAAATGACACACGCAATTCTGATGATAAACAGAAATGCCAAAATCGGGCATACTATAAAAACCAGCAAAACTGATATTGGCGTGTTCATAAAATCATCATTTAGTAGGTTGTTGTCCAGTCAGGAAAAGCAGTGCTTTCATTGTCATTGCCGCTTGGATTCGTTGTTGTCGTTTGTCTAGCTCCGCTGCCATCACTGTAATTATATGGGGTCCACGAAGGATCAGCACTGTCGTGGACTTCCCAAGTGATCAAGCGCAGCGGCACCCAAATGGTGCTGCTGTCCTGTGGGTCGGGCCGAAACATCAAATAGGTGGAGAAAGAAACATCTTCAGTTACAGGAAAAAGCTGGCTTGGCAGAGGCGCAGCCGGTCCGTCAAAAAAAGAAACGCCGGTGGCCGTGTTTGCCGGGATAGTTGGCGTGCCTCGAGGAAATTCACCCAACGCGCCGTCAAGCGCTATGTAATTAAGCGGCGCAGTAATCTGCGGGTCGGAATTCTGCACATCGGCGCTCGTAATCAACTGCACATAGCCGGCCTTCCCGGAAAAATTGCCGGGGTTGAGGGTATGCGCAAAACTCATGTCATTGTGCCCCTTTCCGTCACCAAGACTCAAGGAAAGTTTAGTAGCTGTAATTGTTTTCCCCATCCACACGCCGTATGTGACATTGGTTATCACCGCCGTCGGCGTGCCATCGGGTTGATAAGGCGTGGCTGTGGCCGTCGCTGGCCGGTGGACGTTGAACCTGCCGGTGAGGGTCTCTTTGAAAATTTTGCCGGCGTTGTAATAATCATAATAGACATCAACGCTCACGGTCATTTGCTGGCCGTCTTTCACATACCAGCAATAGGTTGAAATCGTTTTATCCGGCGTGTAATGCCGTGTCAGCAGGGCGGTGTTTGTGGTGTAAAACAAATCGCAATTCGGGTCGGAATTGGTGTTCACAAAGGTTCCCGGCAATTTCCATGTGGCGACATCATCCTGATAGTGATGGCCGGGCAATCCAGCGATGTCAAATTGAATGGGTTGACCCACGCAAAAGTCCGCGCCGGCAACCACCGTATCGGGGTCAAGGGTTATACCGTTGGCCGCAATTGCCGGCGTCACATTGTTCACCCGCATTCCAGTAAAGGAAATATTTCCACTGGCCTGTGGTGTCACCTCCACGTTGACGCCGGCCGGGGCCGAGACGAGGGCCTGGCTCCACACGGAGCCGTCGGCATTGGTCACGTCCTCGGTGCTGGTGCCGGCCAGTTGGTTCATGAATTTCACCGCGCCCGCCAGCAGCCGCAGGCCGGTGTCCTCATTGGTGACCTGCGCCTGCACCAGATACAGCGCCGTCTGCCCGATGGACTGCTGGCCGGATGGCTGAATCATCACGTGCGTTTGGGTGTAGGCGTAGGAATGCCCGCTGGCTTGAGAAGGTGGCCAGCCGGGAAAAAAGGCGTATCCTTCAAAAAAAGATCTTGCGCTAACATTTTCCCAAGGCGCGGAAAGCCCGTTCGCGCCCGGCGGCAAGGACGTGAACTCGTCATGCGGCCCGACTTCCGTGTCAAAAGGCGTGTTGTGATAATGCCGGCCACCACCCGTGGCCTGCGACCAATAAATGGCGACATCGTCTATCTCGACGTTGTAAAAAATGTGGCCCATATAGACCAAAATTTCCTGGTAAGTATAGTTGGTATGACTCTGATAGCCGGCCAGCACCACCGCCGCCGGCTGCGGCTGGTAAACGCTTTGCGCCGCCAGCGGCTGATCGGCCGCATCCGTGACCTGCACGTTCAAGGCGGCCGTTCCCGTCGGGCTGACCGGCACGTTGGCCGCCGTCCAAGCATGGCCGCTCACCGTGGCGGCCACGCCGTTGACCGTCACTTTTTGGCTTGAATCACCCAGGGTTCCGCTCACCGTGACATTTGTGCGGTTCAACTGGCCGCCGGTCAGGGGTGTCAGGGTCAGATTCACGGCGCTTGCCAGCACGGTCAAATGGTTTGTGCTGCGGTTGCCCGCCGCATCCGTCGCCGTAAGGATGAACGTGTTCGTGCCGCTGTCCAACGGCAGATCATTGAACCACACGGCTCCGGTGCGTTCCACCAGGCCGGGAACGGTGTTGGTGTTGAAGGTGAGCGTCACGCCGGCCGTCGGGTCGTCCACCTGCGCCTGCACGGTGACGTTGCTGCCGGCGATTGCCGTCCCGTTCGTCGGCCAGAGAACCGACAGCACCGGCGCGACGTGGTCGCCGGCATAAGCCAGCGTATAGCTGACATTGGTCGTCGCCGTGTTGCCAAAAATATCCGTGGCATGAAGCGTGATGCGGTTCAAGCCGTTAGTCCGTTAGTCAGAACGAGGTCGTAGCATTGAAACGTGTTTGTGGTGAAGGCCAGCCAGTTGGTGTCATAAAAGGCCGGCTGCCAGACGCCCGGCTGGTTGGTGAAGATGCCGGTCGCATTGCTCACGTCATAAGTCAGCGTGCTCAACGCGGCGCTGACGTATCCTTGCAATTGGATCAGCGGCGTGGAAACCGTGGTCGTAACCGGATTGGTGATGATCAAGGCGGGCGGCTGGTCGTTGAACGTCAGTTGCGTAGTCACCCAGGACTGACGAGCGTTTGACGGCAGCCCGCGCAAGCCAATCTGCACGTTGCAGAGGCCGTTGGAACTCAAAACCACCGTCACATTGGTTGAACTGAACGGCCGCCATGTGGCGTGGGCTTGGTTTGTGTCATTGACCAGCACGGCAATGTAAGCCGCCCGGCCGCTTTGCACCGCGACCGAACCATAAACCGTGTTCGTATTCACGTCCGTGTTCGCGAACTGCACCGAGAACTGGATCACATTCGGATCAAGCCCTTGCTGGTAAGCATACAATAAAGTATCGCCCAGGCTGTCCAGATTAGTATCCGCCAAGGCGGTGGTCTTGAAATAGTTTCACAGCCACCAATTGGGAACGGTGTTCCCGTTTTCCGTTACGCCCGTCCAATCTTCGGCGCGGATGAAAAAATTAGGCCGGTCTTGCGTGGCCAGCGTGAAGGGCATCGTGGCGCTGTTCGTCGGCCGCACTTCTGTTTCCACCTGCCAGTCAGCAAATGGAACGGTTAAATCCGTCGTGCTCCAGATCGCATAGACTTGGTTAGTGGCGCGATGCAGGTTCGCGTAGCCAATATCGCTTGAAACGTTCGTCAGTTCCAGCCAGAGTTGGTTCGTGTCTATTTCCATTGAATAGGTGTTGTAAAATAGATTGGTGTCATCTCCGCCCTCGCCACCACCTGGCGGCACCGGGCCATCCAAACCCATCATCCGCATTCCCTTCCGCAACGGTGTCACCGGCTCCAGATCATCCACCAGCCAGACGCCATCGCCCAAAGGCCACGCGGGCAACCCCATGCCGGGAGGGAAAATGGGCGCGAAGACGTCCCGGTTGGCCAGGCTCGCCGGATAAAACTGGCCGCTCACCGGCACCGCCGCCGCTGGCGTCGGCTCCGCCTGTTCCAATATCTGCAACTGCGCCGCTAGGTCAGGCTTAGTGGTTTCAGCGGAAGAGACGGATTCGTGAAGTGGAACAGTTGAAATCAACAATCCCAGCCCGATATGAATGCTTCTGATTAAGCGCATGAATGGTCTTTCCTGCGAACCCTGTCCCGGAACAAAAGAGCGCGACTCAACACGCCCTGTCCCAGGCACCGCGAAGCGCCTTCCAACATTAGCGCGCCAAGCCGCGCCATCTGGGCGTGCGCTTGGTGTAATGTTGGATAAGGCTTGGAAATTCGCGGTTTCTGGGACAGCCCCGTAGCAAAGCTACGCAAATTGTTTTTGTTTGTTTAGTTCATCAAGATCAACGGACGCGGATAGCTCTACGCCGATTGGCCAGCCTTGCCAAGCTTTTTTGTTAAAAATCGGATTTGCCGAATAGGGTTGCGTCCCTGCATGAAAACTTTTCATCCGCGCCGGTTTCCGGCATACTGGCCGCCCGTGATTGACACCAACGAAAAGCTGGCCGCATTTCTGCCCGTGGTGAACTCCGCCGCATGGCTGGCGATTGACACTGAAGCCGACAGTCTGCACGCCTATCCCGAAAAGGTCTGCCTCATCCAGATCAGCACCGCCGCCGGCGACCAACTGGTGGATCCGCTCGCGGACATGGACATCAATCCCTTCCTTGACGCGCTGGCCGGGCGCGAACTGATTTTTCACGCCGCCGACTATGATCTGCGCCTGTTGCGAAAACACCACGAATTCACGCCGTCGGTGATTTTCGACACCATGCTCGCCGCCCGGCTGCTGGGTGAACGGCAGTTCGGCCTCGGCGCGCTGGTGGAAAAATTTCTCGGCGTGAAGCTCGACAAAGGCCCGCAAAAAGCCGACTGGGCGCAGCGTCCGCTCACGCAGCGGATGCTGGATTACGCCCGCAACGACACGAAATTTCTCAAGACGCTCGAGGAAAAATTGCGCGCCGAACTGGTCGCCAAGGGGCGGCTGGCCTGGCACGAGGAAGCCTGCGCGCGGCTCATCGTGGAATGCGCGCAGCCGCCGGTGATTGATCCCGATGACATCTGGCGCATCAAGGGCAGCACGTTTCTGGAACGGCCCGCGCTGGCGGTCCTGCGCGAACTCTGGCACTGGCGCGAACGCGAAGCCATCGCCGCCAGCCGTCCGCCCTTTTTTGTGCTGTCACATGAAAAAATGGTGGAAATTTCCGCCGCCGTCGCCGGGCGCCAACCGGTGGAACATCTCATCCCGCCCCGGATGCACCCGCGCCGGAAAGGAAATCTGCTGGCCGCCGTCCTCGCCGCGCAGGCGGTGAAACCGGATCAATTTCCCGAAAAAATCCGCCACCGTTCCCAGCGTCCGAGCGAGGCCGAATTCCGCCGTTTCCGCGAACTGGAAAAAATCCGCGACCGCCACGCGCACGAACTGCAGATTGACCCGACTCTCATCGCGCCGAAATCCGTGCTGGGCGACCTCGCGCGGAACTGGGAAAAACACGCGCCGGAGTTGATGAACTGGCAGCGCGAATTGTTGCAGCCAAAGTAGTGGGACAGGCATCTTGCCTGTCGTGTTGAAGCTGTTTTCCTGATAAACCGGACAAGCAAGATGCCTGTCCCACTACGGCGCGGCCTGCTTGCTTCCGCGCTGAAAAACCTCGTCAGGGTTCCAATCCACGGCGGCGGCGGAAAAATGTTTTTGCGATTTCGTGAGCGCATCCAAGATTCCCAGCGACAGCACCGCCGCGCCGCGCGGATTCGGATGCAAGCCATCCGCCTGCAGCAACGCCCGCGTTTTACCGGCGGGCAGGCTGCCAATGTGCAACTTGATCGCCGCGTTCGCTTTCACCGCCCGCATGAATTCCGCCAGCGGCACGACCGCCACCTGCGGACGCGCCGCCGCCCATTGCTTCAACCGCGCATTCGCCGCGCGCCGGGCGGTTTCGCTGGGAACTTGAGACGGGCTGATGATGCCGGAATTCGTCGCCGAGGAGGCGTCGGGAATGTCGCCGACGACGAGCGGGCAGGGGATGCGTTCGAGCAGTTTCAGACCCGTCTCAAAATGCCGGGCGCGTTCGGCGTCCGTGCCGGCGTTGCCGTAGCAAAACCAGAAAAGAAAATCCACCGCGACGATGAGGGTGGGGCGCGAATTGGTCGCGGCGATAATTTCCTGAGCGCCCATCGCGTCAGGACTCAGAAAAAGCAGCGCCGTGCCATAGTTTTTAACCGGCGCATGGGGCGCGGTGATGGCGGCATCCAGATAGTAATTCAACTTGCACTTCGTCGTGTTGGTGCCGCCAAACGGTTCGGACAGGACGAATCCACCCGACGCGCTCGCGCCGATGACGATGATTTTGCTCCACGGCGAATTGGTTGAATTTGCCGGTTCGCCCGCGCGAACGGCGAATGGAAGCGCGAACAGGAAAACGGGCAACAAATTTGTGAGTGAACGGCGAATTAAATTCATCCCCGGAATTTTAATCCATTGTTTTCAATTTTTGAATCCTGAAAGGATTCTCATCAATCAGCCCGGTGTTGGAGCGAAGCGGCTACGCCGAGTTTGTGTTCTACAAATTTTTCTACGCTGAAAGCGCTGAATCAAATTTGTCGCGCAAAATTGAGCGCCGTAGGCGCGGCATCTTTGTAGAAATCCGTCAAAAGAAAATTCAAGCTCCGTCAGGAGCGGCATATTTTTCGCGCCGGATATGCCGCTCCTGACGGAGCTGAAAATTTGCGGGGCTGGTTTTCTACAAAGATTCCACCCCTAACGAGGCTGAAATTTATCTGACAAATTTTCGTGTGTTCCATGTATTTCGTGGTTGAAAAAATTTGCGGCGGTCTGCCGACGCGCCATTACGCATTTATCTGACGACTTCGAACGCGAAGCCTTTCAAGTATTCCGTTTCGGGAATCATCGGGATGACCGGATGATCCGGCGACTGCCCGTAAGTCGCCACGCGGCGCAGCACGCGGCGCGTGTCGAACGCCGCCGAGAGCAGCGAGTCGAGGAACAGATCGGAGCTGACGTGATGCGAGCAGCAGAACGTCGCCAGCGTGCCGCCGGTTTTCAACAGCTTGAGCGCGCGCAGATGGATTTCCTTGTAGCCGCGCAGCGCGTCGGGAACCGAGGCGCGGTTGCGCGTGAACGACGGCGGGTCAAGGATGATCAGGTCGAAGCGCGGAATGACACGTTCGTGCGGCTTCACGGCGGTGTTGGTTTTGAGCCAGTCAAAAACGTTGATGGTGTCGAAGGAGCATTTTTCCGCCAGCCCGTTCGTGGCGGCGTTGCGCTTGGAGGCTTCAATCGCGTCCGCGCTCTGATCCAGCAGATGAACGTGCGCCGCGCCGGCACGGGCGGCGTGAAGACCAAAACCGCCGAGAAAACTGAAGCAGTCCAGAACCTGTCCGCCTTTGGCAAACTGCGAGACGGCCTGATAATTTGCCTGTTGATCCAGATACATGCCGGTTTTGTGTCCGCCAACGAGATCGGTTTCAAATTTCAAGCCGTTCAAGTTCACTGAAATTGGCCCGTCCTGTTCGCCAAACAAAACGCCGTTGGACGCTTCCAGCCCTTCAAATTTGCGTGACGCCACGTCGCTGCGTTCGAGGATGGCGCGCGGCGAAAAGATTTTTTGCAGCGCAGAGGTGATGACCTTCTTCCGCAAATCCATGCCGAGCGAAGAAATTTGCACGACCAGCACGTCTTCATATTTGTCCACGATCAGGCCGCTCAAGAAATCGCTCTCGGCGTTCACGCCGCGGAACGAGGTCGCGCCCGGCAGATGCTTCTGGCGGACGGCGAGCGCGGCGCGGATGCGTTCCTCGAAGAACGCTTCGTTCGGCGTGACGCGGTCGGGCGAGAGCAGGCGGACATTGATCTTGGACTTGGAATTGTAAAAGCCCGTGCCGAGCAGCCGCTGGCGATGGTCTTTTACTTGGGCCAGATCACCGTCGCCGGCGGGTGTGGTGAGGCGGAGAATTTCGCCGTGATAAATCCACGGGTGGCCGGCGAGAATGCGGTCGGCCTCGCCCGGTTTTAGTATGACAGTAGATAATGTATCCATAATTCAGTTTGTAAACAGACCCGCAGGTTCGCAGGCCGGGGCGATTATCGAAAGCTGAAAATTTTTCTTTTCAACTCCGAGCCTTCGCGTGCCAGGGATATTTTCTTATTTTCAAAATTATTTCTTGAATTATTGGACGGACGGGCGGATAAACCAGTCAAGCCTATGAAAACTGCATTTCCCATCAGTTCGCTGCTGCATCACAAAGCCGCCGCGCTCTGGATCATTTCGCCGGAGACCACCGTGTTCGACGCCATCAAGCTCATGGCGGAAAAAAACATCGGCGCGCTGCCGGTGCTCGCCGGGGACGGCCATCTGGCCGGCGTGTTCACCGAGCGCGATTACACGCGCAAGATCGCCTTGCAGGGCAAATCCTCCAAGGAAACGCGCGTCCGCGAAATCATCGCCCGCGAGACCGTCACCGTCACGCCGGACGACACCGTGGAAGATTGCATGAGGTTGATGACCGAAAAACGCGTGCGCCATCTGCCCGTGGTCGAGGGCGCGCGCGTCATCGGGCTGGTGTCCATCGGCGACCTCGTGAACTGGATCATCTCCGCCCAGAATGCGGCCATCGAGCAGATGGAACAATACATCGCCGGCGGCGCGCCGGCCTGAATCACTTCGGCCGGTTGGTTTCGATCAGCGGAATTGTTTTCAATTTCGGACGAATGATGCGGATGGGCGGCTCCGGCTGGTTTTTCGGAAACATCATAATGTCGTCGTGCATTGGCCCCGGGATCCGGATCATCATGCTAAACGGTTTGGTGAGATAAATTCCCGGCGGCGAAAAGGGGATTTCATTCGGACTTTTGATTTCCAAGTCCGGCACGGAGTTGGAGCCGGCAACGGAGTTCGAGCTGACCACGATGGAATTGGTGAACATCGGCGGCGGCAAAATTTTCACCGTTCCCGGCGGAGCCATTCGGATTTGCGAAAGCGCCAGCCCGGAGGCCAGAACCGTCGCACCGCCAACGCCAATGGTTTTCGTCAGCTTCATGGTGGATTCGACGAAAAACCGCCGGCTTCGTTCAAACAAACGGTTTGAAACCGAATTTGGCTTCCAGTTCGAGACATTCTTTCCAAGGCCGTAATCCGTCCGAAGCCGTGGGCGAAGTCAGGCACGCGGCGGCGGCGCAAACGCCCAGCTTCAAGGATTCCGGCCAGGACATCGCCTGATGACGGCCGAGCAGCACGCCGGCCGCCAGCGCGTCGCCCGCGCCGACCGTGCCTTGGATTTGTTGCGCCGGGAGTTGCACCGATCCTTGGGCCAGACATTCCTTTTCACCGACAGCCACAACGCCTTCGGGAAAATGCAGCGCCACGGTTCCCCGCACGCCGAGGCGATGAACGGACTTGGCGAGTTCCATCGCCTGATGGAATGAAACCGGCGTGCGGACATCTTGGCCGAGCAACTGGCCGGCTTCCCATTCGTTCAGAAAAAGAATGTCGAGCTGCGGCAGGCACGGCAAAACCTGCTCGCGCAGGCGCGGATTTCTGGCGCTGACCAAGTCCGCCGCCGTCAACATGCCCGCCGCCCGTGCCGATTGCAGCAGCCGGGCCGCGCCGTTGGTTCCGTCGGAGGCGAGCGCGTCCAGCGCCGGCAAAAACCCAAGGTAGCCGAGGCAGAAAATTCGCGCTGGTATTTGTAGCAGCGGACGCAGGTGCGCCTCGCTCAAATGTTCATTCGCGCCCGGCGAATGAAAAAACGTGCGCCGGCCGGAACCGGTTTCCGTCATCACATCCGTGTAGCTGGTGGGAAACTCCGCGCTGGATTGCAGCCGCGCCGTGTCGAGTTTCAGCCGCCGGCATTGCTCGCGCACGAAACGGCCGTTGCCGTCTTCGCCGATCAGGCCGCCGGCATGAAGCGGACACGCCGGAGCCAACGCGGCGAGATCGGCCAGCAGATTGAAGGCGAATCCGCCGTTGGCCATTTGTTGATGCTCGATGCGCGCCAGCGTGGCCGGTCCCGGCCAGGCATCAATGCGTTTGACGTGGTCAACAATCCAATGCCCGGCGACGATGATTCCACGGCGGGTTTCACTCATAACTTGGATGGCTGCCGCGACATGGATTTGTCCGTTACGATTTCTGTTTCTCCCAAAGCAGCCGTTGCGCGGGCGGTTCGTCCTCCACGATTTCAGGAAAGCGGCCGATGTTTGGGTTCACAAAAAAATTATCATTCACGTCGTCATTGGCGGTGGAAACTTCGCCGATGACCGCCTCGTCCGTCTCCGGCCAGAAGGCGTGGTAAATTCCCGGCTCAATCGTCACGCGCTCGCCCGCTTGAAGCACGACCGGTTCGCCGGACGAAACCTCGGCCAACTCGCCATTGCGGCAGAGCGAAAACACTTCGCCTTTCTTGGTGCGTTCTGGATGTCGCTTCCAAAGCTCAATCGCCAGTTGGCCGTGACGGCAGATGATGTCCTCTTTTTTCCGGCGATGCGTGTGCAACGGTGTGACCTGCCGGCGTTTGGCATACATCAGTTTTTCACAATATTCCGGCTGCTCCGACAAGTTGACCAGAACCAGGCCGACGTTGTTGAAGTCGCCCAAGCCGCAATCGGTGACATCCCACAAAGGTTTTGGCGGCAGCGCCCAGCCGGCGTCCGCGAAACAGCGCGCGGCGTCGGCAATCGCCCGGTTGATCTGGGATCGTTTCATGGCATTAAAAGAGGTGTTCTCTATTTATCGGTGGGCCAAGTTTGCACTTGGGCCGCTGCGAGTTCAACCCTGCATCTGAGTGCGACTGTGTGCGAAGCGTCTTGGAATGCGGTGGCAGAGCGGGAGCGGCGTGGCGCTGCGCTTGCCGCCGCAGGCCAAGATGCACTGGCGCGAAATTCGGTGATTGCTCGCATCATTCAGCAATGCGACGTGGCAGAGGAATTATTGACACTCGCATAATAGAGTGACATTTGTATGGGGTGGTGTAATTTGTTGGCATGTCGAAGGCACGAGACCATGCCAAGCTGGAAAAACGCCGCCTTCAGGCGGGCAAACTGTTCGCC